>Ga0209343_10000573_pt1 | contig 51493 bp, 46 predicted proteins | sample RifCSPlowO2_02_FD_184026 | JGI IMG/M metagenome (GOLD analysis project Ga0209343, IMG submission 184026) | Groundwater microbial communities from Rifle, Colorado - Rifle CSP2_plank lowO2_0.2 (SPAdes) (version 2) | ecosystem: Environmental > Aquatic > Deep subsurface > Groundwater | place...
ATCTGGTACAATCAAACTAGACCACACCAGTCCTTAGAATATTTATCACCTTATCAGTACTTACAAGAAAGGAGGTTGTCTCAAAAGTACTGAACTAGGACATTATATTGACTTTTTTGGCGTAATTTTGTATAGTAAGTTATGGAGCCTATAAAATCTCAATTACACCAAGGTCTGACATTTGACGACGTGCTGCTTCTTCCCGGATATTCTGATTCCCCCCGGGCTGATATAGATATCTCAACGCATTTTACTAAAAACATAAGGCTCAAAATTCCATTTGTGTCTTCTCCTATGGATACCGTTACAGAAAGTAAGCTTGCAATTGCTTTAGCAAGATTAGGCGGAATTGGAATTATTCATAGAAATTTGTCAATAGAAAATCAGAGTACAGAAGTACAAAAAGTAAAAGACCAACATCTATTGGTTGGTGCAGCAATTGGAGCAAGCAATTTTGAAGAACGGGTAGAAGCATTGGTAAAAGCAGGAGTTGATGTGATTGTCATTGACTCGGCACATGGTTTTGCAAAACCGATTGTTGATGCAGTTAAGTTTATTAAGAACAAATACAAAGCAGAAGTGATAGCAGGTAATATCGCTATGTTTGAAGGCGCAAAAGCTTTGATAGGAGCTGGGGCTGATGGGCTTCGGGTAGGCATGGGGCCCGGTGCAATTTGCACGACCAGAATTATTTCCGGAATGGGAGTACCGCAGATTACTGCAATTATGGAAACTGCAAAAGCCGCGTCAAACGCGGCTGCTCCGAAGGAAAGAGTTCCTATTATTGCAGACGGGGGCATAAAATATTCAGGCGATATGGTAAAAGCTTTAGCAGTTGGCGCTTCCACATTCATGATGGGAAGTTTTTTTGCAGGAGCCGAAGAGTCTCCGGGAGAGATTGTACAGCTTTCGCCGGAAAAAGTTCCGCATAGATTCAGAAGCATTTTTCATAAAAAACAAGAAACGTATGCGTTTAAAGAATACAGAGGAATGGGTTCGATTGCCGCCATGAAAAAAGGAGCGGAAATAAAATCAGAAGGAGAGTTTCATGGTAAAGATTATAAAGATAGAGTTTTGGTTGCCGAAGGGGTTGAAGGGCTTGTTCCGGTAAAGGGTTCTGTCAAAGAACTTGTTGAGCAAGCATTTGGGGGAATAAAGTCCGGCATGTATTATGTAGGAGCAAAAACAATTCCAGAGCTTTGGAAAAAAGCAAAATTTATTCAAATTACGCAAGCATCTCTTACTGAAAGCCATCCGCATGATGTACTCATAACCAATGCAGGAGAAAACTATTGAAATTTCAAATTTCCAATCAACAAATCAACAAATACCATTGGATAATTGGAAATTAGTTGATTTGATAATTAGTTGATTTATATGATCGTACTTGTTGATTTTGGTTCCCAAACAACTCATTTAATTGCACGAAGATTAAGAGAATTCGGAGTTACCACGAAAATACTCTATCCGGAAGAGCTGCTTTCCGAAATAAAAATAGAACGTCCCGATGGCATTATTTTATCAGGCGGACCTTCTTCTGTATACGAAAAAGGAGCGCCATCGATTGGTAAAGAAACTTTTGATTTTGGTATTCCGATTTTAGGTATTTGTTATGGATTTCAGACAGTTGTAAAACTTTTGGGCGGAAAGGTGGTTTCTGGAAAAAAAGAATACGGACCAGCCCAATTAAAAATTTCAAATTTCAAATTTCAAATTTCAAATGGATTGCCAGAAAAGTTCACAGCGTGGATGAGCCATGGAGATGAAATTTTCAAATTGCCAAAAGGTTTTGAAGTGATTGGAAGGACAGAACATGTTCCATTTGCGTTTGTTCAAAATACTAAAAAAAATATCTATGGCATTTTGTTTCATCCTGAGGTAGAGCATACGGAAAACGGTAGAGAGCTATTAAAAAATTTTGTGGTACTTTGTAAGTTACAAACAAGTTCACACACTATTAATATTGGCGAACTTGAAGATCAAATCAAGCACGCAGTAGGAAAAGCTGTAGTTATTGGTGCTGTTTCCGGTGGCGTTGACTCAACAGTTGCAGGGGTTTTAACTGCTAAAGCAATAGGGAAACAATTTATTCCGATTTATGTTGAAAACGGTTTGATGAGAAAAGGAACAGAAGAACACGTTAAAAAAATATTTAAAAGCGTAGGGATTGTTCCTCGAATTGTAAACGTTGAGGAAGAAATGTTAAAAAGACTCAAAGGAGTTTCTGATCCCGAAAAAAAAAGAAGGATTATTGGAAACTTTTATATCGAAATTTTTGAAGCAGAAATGAAAACGCTTATAAAATCAGGAAAACAAGTTGAGTTTTTACTTCAAGGAACAATTTATTCAGATGTGATTGAGAGTCAAGGAACAAAACATGCAGCAAAAATAAAATCTCATCATAATGTTGGCGGTTTACCAAATAAAATGAAATTTAAATTATTAGAACCTTTAAGACATTTTTACAAAGATGAAGTAAGAATTATTGGAACAATGCTTGGAATTTCTCCTGAATTTGTTTTTAAACAACCATTTCCAGGACCAGGGTATGCGGTGAGGATACGCGGAGAAGTTACGTCAATACGCTTGGAAAAAGAAAAACTGGCTGATGAAATAGTTTTAGAAGAATTAGAAAAAGCAGGAATTTTAAAAAATGTGTTTATATCATTTCCGGTATTAACAGGTGTAGGGTCAACAGCAGTAAAAGGAGACGGCAGATTTTTTGGAGAAGTTATAGCGCTTCGAGTTGTTGAATCAACAGATGTAATGACTTCCACCTGGACGCGTCTTCCGTATGAGGTTTTGCAAAAAATTTCATCCAGAATTGTCAATGAAGTATCGGGAATTTCCCGAGTTGTCTACGACATTTCTACAAAACCTCCGGCGACAATGGAGTGGGAATAGTCATAGAAAATAGTAAATAGGAAATTGAAAAAAGTTTACCATAACTAATATACCAGTATATTAGTGATTAACGTAAATCCAGGGTTTTGCTTTTATAAATAAGATTTTTTGGTTTAATAATAACTTGGCGTTCTCCAATTTCTACATATCCTGCATCAATACTTTCGAATCCATTTTCTTTTACAATTTTTTGAGCTTTTTTTACATGTTTTTCGGGCAAAAATATTACATAGTCCTGCCCCATATTATATGTCTGATACATTTCGTAGTTATCTAAATTGGCATGTTTTTGGATGAATAAAAATATTTCTTGTGGGTCAAATATACGTTCAATAACATATGTAAACGAATCTCGAGCACGCATTATTTTTCTTAAACCATGTCCTGTGATATTTGAAATATAATGAATATCGATATTGTTTTTGAACAATTGTTGAATGAGCTCTGAGTACATGTTTGTTTTAGCTAAAAGCGTTTCTCCGTACAATGATCCGTCAGCTAGTTTTGTCGCGTATCCGTCCGGTAGTTCTTTTGCAACAGCGCGGGTCAAAGAAATTCCATTTGCATTAACGCCGTTGCTTTTGAACATGAGAATTCTATCTCCGGATTGTAAATTTTTATCGGTTAAAAGTTTGTTAGGGGGGGCAATTATTCCAACTGCAGATCCGCCAAATTCCGCTGTGTCTTTTATAACAATTTGTTTCATAGTTGCTGTTTCTCCTCCGCCCCATGATGCACCGCCAATATCGCATGCACTTTTCCATCCATTAATTAAATCTGTCATCCGTTTTGCATCCGATAACCAACTGTTATCCTCAATTGCCCAGTATGCGTGGACAACAAGCGGTTTTGAACCAACAGTTACGAGGTCATTAATAATAGTAGCAACAGTGTCATGGGCAATAACATCGTAGTATGTTTTTCCGGTAATTTTTCTTGTATCATCCGCGATTAGATTTTTTGTACCAAGTCCTTCGACAACCGCTGCCATGTATATATCTCCCTGTTTCCATACATAAGCGGATTCTCCTCGTGAATCTTCTACTTCCTCAAAACCGTGGATCAATAAATTTTTGCTTGTAGCTTTTGCCGCGTCCTGAGCAAGTTTTTTTATTGGGTCTTTGGTGTCGTAGTTATCTCCAACTTGAGAATAGGTAATAGATTTTTTATTCATTGCTTTTATAGTTTATGCTTTTTTGACATAGTCAATAATATTTTTAAACAATGGTAATCCTTGGGGTTTTAAGCTTGGCATTCTTCTCCAGTTTGGATGTTGTTCTCTTCTTGTAAAACATTCGGGATGCGGCATAAGTCCAAGCACGCTTCCTGTTTTATCGGTTACACCCATAATAGCATTAATTGAACCATTTGGGTTATTAGGATAAGTAAGAGTTGGATCTCCGTGTTTGTCAGTATATCGAAATGCAACTAAGTGTTCTCGTTCAATTTTCTGCAAGACCTCCGGTTCTGCAAAAAATTTTCCTTCTCCATGAGCAACAGGATAATGCATGATTTCATCCGGCATGTTTTCCAAAAACACACACCGCGAGTTTTTTTCTACCTTTACGGGAACCCATCTGCATTCAAATCTGCCTGAATCATTATTGGTTAGTATTGCATCCATTTTTCCAATGTTTCTAAATGGAAGAATTCCAGTTCTGACAAGGGTTTGAAATCCATTGCAAACACCTAGCACTGCCGTATCTTTTCTACTTATAAATTGTTTTAATTCTTCTGTAAAAAAGCTGGTTAATTCAACAGCAAGAATTTTTCCCGATGCAATATCATCACCATAGGCAAACCCGCCGGGAAGGGCAAGTATGTGATAATTTTTTAATTTTTCCCTGCCGTTTCGTAAGTCGTTAATATGAACAATTTTTGCATCTCCTCCTGAAATCTCAAAAGAAAACGCGAGTTCTTCGTCTCGATTAATTCCGTCTGCTTTTAAAACTAAAACTTTAGGTTTTGTTTTCATTTTTACTATTGTCATTCTGAATTTATTTCAGAATCTTTTGGATGCTGAATCAAGTTCAGCATGACATGGGCAAATTACGGGAAAAGTTTTTTCATTGGTTCTTGCCAAACTTTTTTTAAAAGAGCAACATCTGCTGAAAACATCTTTCTATTATTTCTTTGAACGGTTATTAATTTTTCTTTTGTTGTTTTTCCTAGCATCAAAAACGGAACATCAGTGAATAAATTTTTTGCAGTTGATTCATGTTCTACTTCGACAATAAAACATCCGGCGGTTTCGTTGAAAAGAAATGCTTCGGGATGGTTTACCTCCGAGGAGTCCATTCGGCCACCTCGGAGGTGTATGGTAGCACCCATACCTCCGCCGATGCACATTTCAAAAAGAGCGGTAATTAGTCCACCTTCTGAAATATCATGGCACGAAAGAATTTTTCCCTGTACGATTCCTCTATAAATACGTGTTAATGTTTTTGGTAATATTTCAAGATCAACGTGCGGAACTTCACCGTGCCGTATTTCTTGTGTTTCATAATAAATTGATCCACCCATTCGAGAAAAATCCATTTTTCCAACCAATACAAACGATGAGTTTTCTTTTTTAAAATCAGACGTGATTGTTTTTGAAGTATTAGGAATTTTTCCAAAAACAGACATACATAAAACCGGAGGAATTTTAATGACGGCTCCATCTTTTCCTCTGTACGTAGAAGACAAACTATCTTTTCCGGAAATAACAGGAATCTTTAACTTTTTCATAATGTCAACCACTGCATCAACTGACTTGTCTAAAGACCAAAGGCTTTCTTCATCAGGAAATGGCCAAATGTAATTATTTATTAAACTTGCATTTTTATAATCTCCGCCAACTGCCGTATAATTTGCAAGTGCTTCTGCACTTGCCCATATGCTTCCCCAATAGGGATCAATAGCGTTTAGGACAGGATTTAGTCCATGAGATATAACCATGCCAAATTCTTTATTCAAAATCGGCCGGATGACAACAGCATCGTTTGGGCTGTCTAGTTCTTCACCAGAGTAAGATTGTAAGTCATTTGTTCCACCAACAGAATGATCGTAAAGTCTGGCTATTTGTTCTTTTGAAGCAATATTTCCATGGGATAATACTCTTTCTAGAACTGCAATCCATTCGTTTTCTGATATGAGCTTACCTCGGAGGAGTCCATCCGGCCACCTCCGAGGTGACTGTATAGGCTCATCGGAGGTGTTTTTTTTTGCACGCATTATTCTTTGGGGCAACCCGTGGTGTAAAAACTTCATGTCTAAATTACAAACAGATTTTTTTCGGAAGTAAACTTGAAGTTTTTTACTTCCATCAAACTTGCCTAGAATCGAAGCCTGGACATTAAAGAGTTTACATATATTTAAAAACTGTTTGAGATTTTTAAAGGGAATGGCAAGAATCATTCTTTCTTGCGATTCGGATACCCAAATTTCCCACGGAGCAAGACCTTTATATTTAAGACTTACTTTATCTAAATAAACAGATACTCCTTGTGATTGTCCTATTTCTCCAATTGCCGAAGAAAATCCTCCGGCACCGCAGTCTTGGATTGCGCGGATGCAATTTTGCCTTTGGGCTTCTAAGATAGCATCAAACATCCTCTTTTCCTCTATTGCGTTTCCAATTTGGACGGCAGAAGAATTAATAGAGCTTGTTTTTTCGGTCATTTCTCCGCTTGAGAATGTCGCGCCATGAATTCCGTCCCGTCCTGTCTTTCCTCCGACACATACAATAACATCTCCTATTTTTGGCCTTCCTTTTTTTGCTTTTTTCTTAGGCAAAATTCCGTATGCTCCAACAACAACAGTTGGTTTTGCTCGAAAGTCATTATGAAAGTGTACAGAACCGTTATTGGTTGGAATGCCTACTCGGTTGCCATAATCTCTGACACCGGCAACAACTCGTTTTAGTAAGTAATCTGGTGGAAGACAGCCGTTTGGAAGCAGAGAGGGATTCATATTAGGATGAGCAAAACAAAAAATGTCTGTTGATGCTATGCATTTTGCTCCCAAGCCTGTTCCTAATACATCTCGAAACACACCGCCACTTCCGGTCATCGCACCTCCATAAGGTTCGATTGCAGAAGGGCTGTTATGCGTTTCTACTTTTCCACAAATTGCAAACCCATCATAAAAGTCCATAACTCCTGAGTTATCTACAAAAGCAGATACTATGTTTTTATTATGTTTTAAAGCTTCTTCTTTAATCCTTTGAATAAGCGGTTTTTTCTTTTTTCCATCAATAATAAGATTTGCTTTAAAAGTTTTATGCACGCAGTGTTCGCTCCAGGCTTGAGCAATCGTTTCTAATTCGCAATCTGTCGGGTTTCGCTTTATTTTTACAAAATATTTTTTGACTATATGGAGTTCATCAAGATTTAAAAAAAGTTTATCTTTTGACAATGCAAGTAATTCACTATTATTCATTTTTCGAATTGGAATTATGGTTGTTTTTCCGGCAGTGCCTTTTGTGAGAAGTGTTTTGGGTTCTTCCATTACAATGTGTTGAATAGTATCGTTGAGTAGATGAAGTTTTTCGAGAATTTCTTTTACCTCCTGTTTTTTTGCCTGTCCATGAAACTCATATTCAATGCTTGTATCTGCCGTTGTTATATTAATTCCTAAATCTCTCGCAGATTTTATTATAGAAGTAACCTGAGGATTCATAACGCCTGGTTTGTATCCGACTTCAAAAACAGTTGAACTTTTCTTGGCGAAAGGTTTATTAAGAGAGTAAGCTTGATTTATTTTCTCACAAAATAAAATTTCTGCCAGTTTTTTTGCTTGTAATTTACTTATTCCCTCAAGTCGGTACACGGATGCTGTTTCTACTTTTTGAATAGAATTTATTTTTAGCACCGAACGGATATCATGCAACACACCTTCTCCTTGGATATCCGGGCCTCTTGATGTTTTGACGCGAATCGTGTGAATCATAGAGTTTTCCTGTTGGTCAATTTTTGTAACACGTTTGTATAAAGGGAATTTTCTTTTTTTTTGAGTCTTTTATAAAGCGTTTCAATAGTGTCATTCTTTTTTATTTTTTCAAATGTTCTTCCTAGGACAGGTCCAAAATCTACCTCGTCAGATAAGAAATGAATTGTTGATCCTGCATAGGTACTTTTGTTGTCTAAAAATTTTTGAATGGCTTTATCAGTAAACTTTTTCTTATTCCAAAGAGCAGGAGTTCCATCCGGATTTTTTACCGCTTCATTTAGTGAGTCAGGGATAAGGCCAGGATGTAAATTTAAAATTCTATTCTTATATGTATTCATAACTTCTTGGGTTAAAAATTGTTTCCATCCAGCAAGTGCTACATAGTCAATAGAATATTTTTGTAATATTTTTAGCAAACTCTCTTTTTTTAAACATAAAATTGTTGGAATCTTATGTTTCTTTGCGCGAATCAGTCCGTATGCATTTATTTCATCACTAATAACTACAGATAGTTTTGCATTAATATTTTTCCTTTCAATTCCATTAATGATTGCTTGTAAATTTGTTGCCATTCCTTTATTAGAAATGAGAACAGCAATTTTTGGTTTGAAATAATTTTTTAGATTTGTTTTTATTCTTTGGATTACTGAACCTTTTGGATAGAGAAATTTCTTTCCGGCTAAGAGTTCGTATGTTTTTATATATCGTTTACTTACTTGGTTAATAAATTCCGTTGTCATCTTTGGAGGTTTTCCATCTCCCATATATCCGCGCTCTTTATACCAGAGACGTAAAAATTCTTTATCAAAATTTTCCGGTTCAAGCCCTTTTTTAATTCTTTCTTTATATGTTTTTTTAATCCAAAATCGTGAGGAGTCGGGAGTATGAATTTCGTCCATCAACACGAGATCTCCATTAATGAGTCCAAACTCATATTTTGTGTCTACTAAAATTAATCCTTTTTTAAAAGCAAACTTTGCACCAAAATCATACAGTGTTAAAACCGTTTTTTCCATTTGCTCGTATATATTTTTTGGAACAAGTTTAAGATCTATAATTTCTTTTTTCGTAAGTCGTGTATCATGTCCACCTTTTCCTGTTATATCGCCATGATAGGTTGGAGTGATAACTGGCTGGAGAAGCTTGTAATTTTTTTTGAGTCCTTGGGGAAATGTTACGCCATACATTACTCGTTCTCCTCTTTGATATGAAGGCCAAATAGCTGTAACAGTACTGCCGGTCATATATCCTCTTACAACCATTTCAACTGAAATTGGTTGACAATTTTTTACAATTGAGATATTTGGATCGATAATATTTTCAATATGATTTGGAATTATGTGTTTTGTTTTTTCAAACCAAAAATCAGCCAGCTGATTTAGCACCTGACCTTTGTATGGAATATGACCTAACATCCTATCAAACGCAGATATTCTATCTGTTGTAATAAGTATTCTTTTATCGTCAACAACGTACCAGTCACGAACTTTGCCTTGGTATTTTTTTCCAAATTTTTTAAAATCAATGCCTTTAAAAACGTTCATATTCTTGAAGATACGTGCTATCGAGAGGATCGATATTTATGCGTTTACCAATTTCATTAAACAGGCTTTGTGAATAAAAAACACCTTCTCGTCTAAAATCATCCCTAGCGTCTTTAATATACACAAATAGTTTTGCCATAAACAGATATTCCAAATTTTTTTTAGTGAACTTTAGTTGTTGAATTATTTTTTTGAAATGAATTACTTTTTTTGGAGAAGAAGAGGCAAGAGGTTTAATATGTTCTTTAAATTCATTTTTACTCCATGGTTTGTTATGGATATCAAGACATGAAAACCACTTAAACTGATCATAAAGTTTATTGAATTCCAAACTTGTTAGTTTGCCTTTTTTCTTTTGGACTTGGTATTGAAGTTCTAAAACTGCCGCACGTTTTTCCGGAACAAAAAGAGAATCATATATTTCTTGTTTTTCGTTTTCTTTATTGTATCTGGCAATATATGAATCCAAAATTTTTGAAGCCTTGTCGGAAATATAATTATTTAAAATAAACGCAGACCATGCAAAAACAGAATAACGGTTTCTCTTTTTTTGGTGTATTAAAAAAAGCGAAAGCAGTTTTTTATTTGAGAGATTTTTAAGATTTATTTTTGAAATTCTTTTACCGAATTTTAAATAATTTTCCCCGTCAAATAGAAATTGCTTTTCATACTTCTCTAGATTTTTTACATTGCTAGTGTACTTCTTATGCAATCCTTCCACAAGCTCAATCCAGGATTTTGAATCAATATAAAACGTTGTATTATATGCTGTTCCGGGTATAACAATTTGAGCAGTAGATGTTTTTGGAAAATGATAACTTTCCGTCGCAAGAAGTTTTACAGCGGCTTCCGAGTATTGTACTCCGTATTCTCGCTCATAAATTTTACTCCATGAAATTTCAGAAAGATTTTTTTTAAAAATTGGATCAGGAATACTGCTCATAATTATCTAAAAATAGTATTAACAGGCAGCCCCTAATTCTTTACGTACTTTTTTAATTCTACTTACGTATTCCTTGTAGATATGAGGAGGTTTGTGGATTTTATAAAAACCTTCCGCATTTTTATAGAGCGAACACTCGAAAACATCGGCATCTTTGACAAGTTCAGCGTACGGTTCTTTTGTGTATATTTCTTTTTCGCTGTGATGTAAAATCGCATTGGTAATTATTTCAATTTCTTTTTTTGGGAAATTAAATTCTTTTAATAAGTTTTCGGCAATAGGAGTACTAAGTTTTGCGTGGTCTTTATATTTTCCAGATGAAATTGTTTGTATATCATGAAGAATTGTTGCGGTTGCAGCAATATCTACATTAAGTTTTCTTTTTTGGGCTAAAATTCGGGCGATTTGAATGCTACCGCAGGCGTGCATGAATTCAAAAACTTTTGAATCCTTACGCGAGGAATAGTCTTTTATAGAAAGAATAATTTCAATAACCTTCCGTTCAACTTTTTCGTAACGAGTGAGAGAGTCACCCTTATAATGATGAAAATCTTGTAGTTTTCGATTATTCATTTTCCTGCCGTTTACTCTAATAATACGTATTATTAGAGTGTTATTATTCTTTCAAATATTTTTTGTATTTTACGGTTTCTAATTTTTCTGCTTTTTGTAAAACATCTTCTTTTAATTTTTTTTTATACTTTGTAATTTTGTTCATGATTTCTTCGTTTGAAGAACCAATAATGCTCGTTGCTAAGATACCAGCATTTTTTGCTCCATTTATTGCTACTGTTGCAACCGGAATTCCCGGTGGCATTTGGACCATGGACAATAAAGAGTCAAGTCCTTCCAGGGCTTTAGTTTTTACAGGAACCCCAATGACAGGAAGTGAAGTAAGTGCGGCAATAACACCTGGTAAGTGCGCTGCTCCGCCGGCTCCGGCAATAATTACCTTGAGTCCTCTTGTTGCGGCTGTTTTTCCGTACTCGATAGATCTATCAGGTGTTCTGTGCGCAGACACAATAGTAAGTTCGTAAGGAATATCAAATTCATCAAGAACATGTGCCGCATCCTGCATAATTGTAAGGTCTGAATCGCTTCCCATGATAATACCTACAACAGGTTTTTCGGTTTTCATAGTTATATTATCTATAACTTTTTTGTTATTTCAATAATTTTATTTTTTGATTGCATTTCATCTATTATCTTTTTTGTTATTTTTTCTGCAAGACCAACATACGTTTGAGGAAAAAGATTTAATAGTTTTTCTTTTTCTTTGTCTTTGAGAGGCAGACTATTTACAAACGATTGCCATTTACTTTTTTCAATTTTCTCGCCTCGAGTAATTTTTGCCACTAAAGAATATGGGTCAGAAATACCTATTTTTCGAAGTTGGGTTTGCGCGGCTTCTGCTAATATTGCCCAGTCTTTTTGGAGATCTTTATCTATTTTTTCTATATTTGGCCTGGTTCGTAAAATACCAGTTGCAATACTTGTATATCCAATATATGAATAGGAAAGAATAGTGCCGATATTTCTGATAGTTGTACTGTCTGTTAAGTCTCTTTGTAATCTGGAAATTGGGAGCTTTCTGGTAAAGTGTTCTATAAGAGCATTGGAGAGTCCTAGATTGCCTTCGCTGTTTTCAAAATCAATCGGGTTTACCTTATGCGGCATAGTAGAGGATCCGACTTCTCCTTTTTTAACTTCTTGGACAATCCATTCATCACTTATATATCTCCACATATCTTGGTTAAAATCTATTAGGATTCCGTTTATTCTTTGCAGAGTTTGCAGAAAAGCTATAATATCTTCGTAGGTATTGATTTGTGTTGTTGCCAGATTTGGCTTAAGTTCTAGGGAAGAAATAAATTGTTGGGAAAACGAAATCCAGTCAACGTGGGGATAGGTAAAAGAAAGGGCGTTAAAATTTCCAACTGCTCCATTTAGTTTTCCTGACAGGTTTTGTTGGTTTAAAAGTTGTAACTCCTTAAATAAACGGTAGGCAAACACAACATATTCTTTTCCGAGTGTAGTTGGAACAGCTGGTTGTCCATGAGTTCTTGCCAGCATTGGTATGTGTTTAAATCTATCTGCTTTTTCAATGATTTCTTTTAAAATTTTTTCCAATTCCGGAATACATACTGTCCGTGTTGCTCTTAAAAGCATGAGTCTATAGGAAAGATTATTGACATCTTCTGAGGTGAGGCCAATATGAATCATTTCCGTTATGTCCACAAGTGATGTAAGATGTACCAATTGTCGAAAAACTCTCTCCATTGCTTTGACATCATGTCTTGTTTCTTCTTCTAATTGTTTTACTTTCTGGGCAATTTTAATAGTTATTTTTTCTGGCAGTAAGTAAAGGTTGGTTTTTTCTTTTTGGGAAAGTTTTCGGATAATTCCAATATCTGAAAGGGCAATAAGATATTTTGCTTCTATTTCAAATCTGGTTTTAATCAAGGCAAATTCCGAAACATACTGCGCAAGTTTTTCGGTACGAACTCTATATCGCCCGTCCAAAGGAGTTACAGAAGTTAATGGTTCTAATGGAAAAGATGAGTTCTTTATAGCCATGTTTTATTATACAAAAATGAAACTAAGAAATCAAACACCTAAGACGAATTTTTTTATTACCTTAACAAGTCCATCTTTTTCAACAGAAGGAGCAGTGTAGTCTGCAATTGCTTTTAAATCGGATATTGCATTTCCCATAGCAATTTTCAATCCACAGGACAAAAGCAGGGAAAAATCATTATACCCGTCCCCTACTCCGATTATTTCCTTCGGAGTAATCCCAAGAATCCGGGCGACCTCTAATACTCCGTGATGTTTTGTGGCAAGCGAGTGCGTAATAAAAATATCTATGCCTCCTCTTCTCCACGAAACTGTTTTATGAACAGAAACATGTGAAATGTGAGAGATGGTTTGTAAAAACTCATCGCGATTTTTTGAAGAAACGTCCGGCATGTAAACTTGAAACGGTTTATAAGGTTTGTAGTCTTTTGAGAGTTCTATATCTTCATCTGTGTCATTGATAATAATTGGCTTGATTTTGAATTGTTTTGCAATGGTACATATTTTTAAGACATCATGTATTTCTATTGGCTGTTCTTTTAGAATTTTTTGAGAAGGAAGATCAATTATTTGGGAACCGCCATTAATAATAGAAGGCCCTGAAAGTGGAAGTACAGAAAGAATATTTTCAAGAACAGACAAAGGACGAGCAGTAGCAATACCGACGTGAATTTTTTTGTTTGCCTTTTTAATAGCTTTGATTACTGCATTAGAAGGAAGCCCGTTTCGATTATTAGGGATGAGCGTGCCGTCAACATCTAACATTAGAGCTTTGTAGTTCATAAGCTTGAGATTCTGAAATAAATTCAGAATGACATTATAATAATTATACCGTAATAATTTCTGAAGTTTTTTGCCCTGTGGAAATATAAGAGACAGGAATAGCCACTTGTTTTTCTATCTCTTTGATAAATTGTTTAGCAAGCCTTGGAAGATCGTTATATTTTGTAATTCCTTTTGTATCTGTTTGCCAGCCTTCGAGAGTTTTATAGAGAGGAGTAACTTTTGCCAAAAGGTTTGCATCTGTTTGGAAGTAGCGTATTTTTTTTCCTTTGTAGGTATATCCAGTACAGATTTTAATAGTTTTAAAAGAATCAAGAATGTCAATTTTTGTTATTGCAAGTGAAGTTAATCCGTTTACTTCTTTTACAAATCGAAGAACTTCCGCGTCAAACCAACCGCATCTTCGTGGTCTTCCTGTTGTAGTGCCAAATTCATTTCCTGCAACTCGCAATTTTTCTCCTTCTGAGTTTAACAATTCGGTTGGAAATGGTCCGCTTCCCACACGAGTTGTATATGCTTTTGCAACACCAATAATAGTTTTTAATTGTTGAGGCGGGATTCCTGCTTGATGATTAATTCCGCCGGAGACGATAGTTGAAGCAGTTACAAATGGATATGTTCCCCAGTCTGTGTCAAGCATTACTCCTTGAGCACCTTCAAGTAAAATGTTTTTTTTGTTTTGTATTGCTTTTTGGATAAAAGGGTAGGGTTCGATAATAAATGGTTTTATTTTTTCTAGTAATTTTAAATAGGTCGGAATAATATCTTTTTGACTAAGCGGAAATATACCAAAACTTTGCAGAATCTTATTTTTAATTTTTAATTGCGTTTGTAGTTTTTCGACAAATACTGTTTTATCAAGAAGATCAAATAACCGAATGCCGTTATAGCTTACTTTATCTGCAAAAACCGGTCCAATACCTCTTCCTGTTGTGCCGGTTTTTTTGTCTTCTTTTGCTTCTTCGTATGCCTTGTCAAGCAATTTGTGATACGGCATAATAATATGACATCTTGGAGAAATAAAGAACCTGTTTTTGGTTTTTATACCTGCTTTTTCTAAATTTTTAAGTTCTTCGGATAAAACTTCTATATCTAATACAACGCCGTTGGTAATAAAAGAGACAGCTCTTTTATGAAAAATACCAGAGGGAATAAGATGCATGGCAAATGTGCCGTATTTGTTAACAACAGTATGTCCTGCATTATTACCGCCATTGAAGCGTATTACAAAGTGGGCATTTTGCGAGAGGAAATCAACAACTTTACCTTTTCCTTCATCTCCCCATGTAGCTCCCAAAACCAATGTAACAGACATAACACATTCAAAATTTCCCATCAGGTATTGTAATTGAGGACGGTAGGAAAAACAAGGGGTAAGTGGTAAAATGTGCGTACATGAAAAGACCAACAGTTGTTTTGGGTATCACAAGCGGAATAGCAGCGTTTAGATCTCTAGAACTTGTTCAATTATTAAAAAATGAAGAGTGTATTGTTTGTGTGATTATGACAGAACGTGCAACGAAGATGGTATCAGTTGAAAAACTGAAACGTATATCAGGCAACAAAGTGTATACCCAGCTTTTTGAAAATGGTTTTAATTATCGTAATGTTCTAAAAAAAAGAAAAGTTGATCACATAGAATTGGCAGATTCTGCGGATATTGTTGTTATAGCTCCTGCAACCGCAAATATAATTGCAAAACTTGCTTGTGGAATTGCTGATGATTTTTTGACAACAACGGTTTTGGCAACAACAGCGCCTGTTATGGTGTTTCCTTCAATGAATGTGCACATGTATGAAAATCCGATTGTTAGAGAGAATATCGGCAGGCTTGCCTCGCGCGGATTTTTTATCTTTGGCCCTGATGAGGGTAATCTTGCATGTGGATATCGCGGGAATGGAAGATTGCCAGATACTGAGAAGATCAAAGAGGAAATTGTTTCCATCTTAAAAAAAAGAACACAACTGAAAGGAAAAAAAATACTAGTTACCGCAGGAGGGACTATAGAGCCAATTGATGGTGTTCGGTTCATAACAAATAAAAGTAGCGGTAAGATGGGAATTGCAATTGCAGAAGAATGTGTTTTGCGCGGAGCTAATGTTTTACTGCTGAGAAGTAAACATTCCGTAATGCCGAGACTTCATGTTCAACAAGAGATATTTCGGACTGCCAACGATTTGTCTCGGTTAGTAAAAAAATATGTAAAACAATTTGACACTATGTATCATGTTGCTGCTGTTTCGGATTTTAAAACTAAGAGGATAAAAGGGAAAATCCCAAGCTCAAAAAAAATAAATCTTGAACTTACACCTCAGATAAAAATTATTCAAGAAATCAAAAAACTAAATCCCAAAATTCAACTTATTGGTTTTAAGGCGGTGTATAGCTCCGATGATAAAAAACTTATTAGTGAGGGACAAAAAAAAATAAAAGAATCCAAAACAGATGTAATTGTCGTAAATGATATTAGTAAAAAAGATCGAGGATTTGAAGCAGATACAAATGAAGTATTTGTAGTTCTTAAGAGCGGTTTATTGAAAAAAATTCCACTTTCACCAAAAAGAATAATTGCTGACGAACTTATTGAATATCTTCTGCAACATTTTTAAATTATGAAATCTGCAAAATACACGTCAAACGTGTCTGTAGCTTTTGCGCCTGCAAATATCAGCTGTTTTTTTACAGTTAGACCTCATCCAGATCCAAGATGGATGGGCTCAACCGGTCTGGGTTTCACTTTAGATAAAGGAGTGGTTGCTGAAGTATCAAAAATTTTTAAAAGTTCTCGACAAGCTCGAACACTAAAATCAGAAGTTTTTTTTAATGGTAAAAAAATCAAATTTCCAACAGTTCTATCAGTAATAAAAATGTTAACAGCAGAAACTATTATTGTTTGGATATCTTCGGAGCTTTCCCTGGGACATGGATTTGGTTTATCTGGTGCAAGTGCAATAGCCGTAGCATACGCGCTTAATAAACTTTTGAAATTAAAAAAAACAAAAAAAGAATTAGCAATTATAGCTCATACTGCAGAAGTAAAAAATAAAACAGGATTAGGGGATGTGGTTAATCAATATTTTGGCGGATTTTTTCTAAAAACAAAACCGAGCTCAAGGTTTTTGGTAAAAAGAATCAGCTTACCGGAGAAGTATGTATACATTAGACATCTTAGCCCAATACAAACTAAATCAATATTAACAAACAAAAAATTGGTTGGGAGAATAAATAACGCAGGAGAAAGAGCAATCAGAAAGATTAAACAACTAAACATTGGAATGGCGAATGAGATACATTTTTCTGATATTATCGATATTTCTAAAGAATTTGCTAAACAAAGTGGATTGCTAAAAGATAGACAAACAAAAAAAACAATAGAACAAATTGAAAAAAATAATAACCATGCGTCAATGATTATTTTAGGAAACGGAGTTTTTAGCAATAAACCTTTTGCCGGTTCAAAAAAATTTACAATATCAAACAGAAAGGCTGAAGTTTTATAGATGCTAAAAATGAAAATTCCAAAAACGCATCCCAGATATCAATCATTAAAAACCCGTGAACAAATTGTTGTCGGAGTTAAAAATGGTATTACTTCAATACACGGGTTACTTGCTCACGGACGAGGAGAAGCGTTTGATTATTTACTTGGAGAAAAAACACATACGTTTGGAAAAAAAGCAATTGAAGCCTCGGCAGCTCTTCTTGTAAGTTCAAGATATCCAGCTATCTCGGTAAACGGCAATGCTTGCGCACTTATTGGAAAAGAATTAGTTGAATTGTCTGGTCTTCTAAACTGCCCTTTAGAAATAAACATATTCCATAGTTCCAAGACAAGAGAAAAAAACATACGGAAATATCTGGAAAGATATGGAGCCAAGCAAGTCTTTCTTCCGCAAAAGACATGTTCGATTTTACATCTTGGTTCCAATAGAAAATATGTTAACAAAAACGGAATATACAAAGCAGATACAGTATTTGTTCCGTTAGAAGATGGGGATCGGGCAAAAGCTTTAATTAAAAATGGGAAAAAGGTAATAACAATAGATTTAAATCCATTATCAAGAACATCACAGGCCGCAACGATAACAATTGTAGATAATATTATTCGGTCAATGCCGCTTCTTATTACATATATCAAAATATTAAAAACAAAAGATGCTAACTTTCTTGCCTCAATTATTTCGGTTTACAATAATAAAAATATTCTGAGAAACGCAGAAAAAGCGCTTCGCACGTGATACAATACGAACGCTATGGATCAAGTATCACAAGTCAGAGAAAAAATAGATTTAATCGCTCTTATTTCTGAATACTTAACGCTTAAAAAAACAGGCAGGAATTTTACTACAACGTGTCCATTTCATAGCGAAAAAACTCCTTCATTTGTTGTATCCCCCGAGCGGCAAATCTGGCATTGCTTTGGGTGTTTTCCTCCAGGAGAACTAATTAAAACTCCATTTGGTTATCATCCAATACAAACTGTTGCAGAGAATGAATTTGTAGTTTCTGGTAATGGAGAGTATCGTAAAGTGCTTGCGGTCCATACTCGTAATTACTCTGGAGATCTTATTAAGATAATAACAAGAAAAATTCGCAGATCAGTTTCTCTTACAGGAGATCATCATGTATTCGTCGTAAGATCTACATCAAAGCATGAAGTGAAGTTTAAATATTTTGCTAAGAGGTATCAAAAATATTTAAAATACCTAGTTAATAATCCTGAATACTACTTTAAGAAAACTAACAAGTGGTTGCCAATTCAAGAATTTGAGGCTAGAGATCTTATGCCTGGTGATTTGTTGCTTTATCCTTTGAACGATAGAGTGACTCCCGTTGTAACATTAGATCTGAATGAGTATGTAACGAAACATTCCAGGTTTGGTCCTCAACCTACTGCGTTACCAACAGTATCGGTAAATGAAGATTTTCTTAAACTACTAGGCTATTGGATTGCTGAAGGCAGCAATCATCGCGCGTACATTCGTTTTAGTTTAGGTAATAATGAAGAAGATTTTGCTAAAGAAATAGTTGAGCTGATATACAAGATTTTTAAGGTCAAAGCATCCATTTATCGTCGGCCTTCAGGAGATAAGACTGGAATTGAGGTTACTGCATGTCATGCTTTCTTGGCAAATGCATTTGAGAATCTTTGCGGTAAGGGTGCAACAAACAAACATATTCCGTTTATATTTCAAGAAACCCCATCCCATTTACAGAAAATTCTTTTGAATGCAATTCATAAAGGAGATGGTACACAATATCTTGCTAATAAGTCTTCAAAAACTCATAGATCAATAACTACAGTGTCAAAAGTATTAGGCGAGCAATTAATTGATATATTATTACGCCTAGAAGTTTTTCCCTCTTTAAGTGTAGGTAAAAGTGAAGTGGATAGAAATGGTGTAGACCACAAAGAATCCTATACTGTCATTTGGTCTGATGAGGCTAGATTAAAATATGACTTGGTATACCATAAGGACGGGGTAAGGTATTGGTTGCTTCCGGTTGAAAAGGTTACTAGCAGGGCATACAAAGGTCCAGTCTATAACCTAACAGTTAATGGTGATCACTCTTACGTAGCATCTCATTTCGCAGTATCTAACTGTGGGAAAGGAGGAGACGCATTTACCTTTTTAATGGAGTATGAAAATATTGAATTTCCGGAAAGCTTATCTATCTTGGCAAAAAAAGCAGGAGTAGAGCTTGTAAGAGAAAAATTTAATAGAGGCGTTTCTTCCAAAAAAGAAAGACTTTACGAAGTTAATCATTTAGCAAACGAATTTTTCCATTTCGTACTAACAAAGCATCCGGCCGGAAAAAAAGCTTTAGCATATCTTGAAAAACGCGGTGTAACGCTTCCTCTTATAAAAACATTTATGATAGGGTTTTCTCCGGCAAACAACGCACTTTCTTCTTACCTTATTAATAAAAAGCAATTTAAAGCAGACGACCTTATAGAAGCGGGACTTTCTTATAGACGGGGAAGAGATTGTGTTGATTTTTTTAAAGACAGAATTATGTTTCCCCTGAGTGACACAAGAGGGAATGTGGTTGGATTCTCCGGCAGGTCTCTGGGAGAGAGTTTCGGTCCTAAATATGTTAACACAAAAGATACGATTATATATCACAAAGGCAGTCATTTTTTTGGCATTCACAGCGCAAAAGAAGAAATAAAAAAACAGGACAGGGCACTTATTGTTGAGGGAGAATTTGATGTTATTTCTTGTTTTAAAGAAGGGATAAAAAATGTGATTGCAGTTAAAGGAACAGCTTTAACTGAAAACCAGGTGGCTCTTGTGTCTCGTTTTGCATCAAAAGTATCTTTGTGTTTTGATATGGATTCGGCAGGACAACAAGCAGTTGCCAGGAGTCTTCCGATACTCGAGAAAAAAGGGCTTACGATTACCGTTGTGGTAATTGTCAGTGGAAAAGATGCGGATGAATCAATACGAAATAACCCTTTTGAATTTAAGCAAGCAATAAAACACGATGTTTCTGTTTATGATTTTTTACTCGAAAAGGCCTTAAAAACGTATGACAAACATACCGCTGAGGGAAAGCGAAAAATAGCCGACGAATTTTTACCATTTATTGCCAGCATACAAAATGAAATTGTTAAAGAGCATTATATCCGGAAAATGAGCCAAGAGCTGGCTACATCGTATGAAAGTATTGGTAGGGAATTATCCCGATTTGAAAAACAAGGATCAGAAAAACAGCAGGTTGCTTTTGAGCAAAAAGTGAGAAAAAATAGAGAAGAAATGTTAGAAGAATACTTAGTTGCTTTGATTGTTCAACTTTCAAATCCATACGAAGGACTCAAACGCATTGAACCATATAAAGCGCAGATTACATTTACTGTTTCTTCCTTACAAAAATTGTTAGATTGCTTGCGGTTGTATTTCCAAAAAAAAGAGATATACATACTTGAAGAATTTACAAAATCGCTTCCGAAAGAATTACTACCTTCTTTTGACACGTGTTATCTTTTTCCCATTCCTAAATTTACAGACATAACCTATCATCTTTCGGAAATAGAAAGAACCGCAAAAGATATCAGACACGAATATGTACGAAATCAGATACGTGAGTTAAGCGGAAACGTTGAAGAAGAAAAACTATCTACTCTTGTATCACTTTTAAAAAATTAATAAATTTTCTTTTAGCTTCCTGTTTGTGGTACAATAGATTCCCAATGAGGCACATATGAAGCAAAAAACAAACTTAGTTAGCGAAGTTGTTTCTGTGGCGAAGAAAAAAGGATATATCACCCAAGATAATGTCTTGGCTATGTTTTCTCGTCCGGAAGAGCATATACAGGAATTAGATGAATTGTACGATCGATTATTACGGTTTAATATTGATGTATTTGAATCTGTTGCTGAAGAAGATGAGTCGGAAAAACCCATAAAAGATTTAGAGAAAGAGCTTGAGGCTTTAACTGTTTTAACGGAAGGAGCAGTATCAGATCCGGTTAGAATGTACTTAAAAGAAATCGGAAGAGTTCCGCTTTTAACATTTGATCAGGAAATTACTTTGGCAAAGCGGGCTGAAAAAGGAGATAAAGAAGCTAAAAAAATTCTTACGACCTCAAACTTAAGACTCGTTGTTTCTATTGCTAAAAAATATGTAGGAAGAGGGTTAACGCTTTTGGATTTGATTCAAGAGGGAAACCAAGGGCTTATTCGGGCTGTAGAAAAATATGACTGGAGAAGAGGATTTAAGTTTTCAACGTACGCGACGTGGTGGATCAGACAATCAATAACTCGGGCAATTGCTGACCAGGCCCGTACTATTAGAATTCCCGTACATATGGTTGAAAACATAAACCGGTTTTTACGTACAGCTCGAAAACTGACCCAGGATTTAGGAAGGGAGCCAACTCCTGAGGAAGTAGCTAAGACATTAGGAATAGATGTCGATAAAGCTTTGGAGATTATTAAAATCTCCCAAGAACCTGCAAGTCTAGAAAGTCCCGTGGGAGACGAAGAAGACAGCAGGCTTGGGGATTTTATCCATGACACCAATGCTCCGACGCTTTTTGACGCAGCATCTCGGGAGTTGTTAAAAGAGCAAGTAGATCAAGTTTTGGGTACGCTTTCAGATCGGGAAAGAAGAGTGCTCGAAGAGCGATTCGGTTTAAAAGACGGCAGACCTAAAACGCTTGAAGAAGTCGGAAAAATGTTTGCAGTAACAAGGGAAAGAATTAGACAAATCGAGGCAAAGGCATTGCGAAAACTCCGTCACCCCTCAAGAGGGAATAAATTGCGCGACTACCTTGGTTAATGTTGTTAATTAGATTTTATGGTACCAATGCTATTGGAGAGAATGACTACATTTGAGTAAGAAAAAAGAAAGGAAGCAGAATTCTATTCTGCAATTATACCAAAAAGGTAGACGCAAGTTAGATTAAATGATAAAATATCGAAACGTTCCGCTTGCGCCAACAATTAAAAAGTTACAGAGGAAAATAGCTTATTAAAACGTATATTCCGGTGTAGCTCAATGGTAGAGCAAGAAGCTGTTAACTTCGAGGTTAGAGGTTCGAATCCTCTCGCCGGAGCAGAATAGGATGGTGAAGGTAAGAATTAGGTATTTGGATTGTTATATCAGGCTTTTCCTTCGGTTCGAAAATCCTTGCCACTATTTTTTCATTTTCCGGCATTTTCGAACTATTTGTAAGTTCTGCAAGCTCAGAAAGTAACTCAAAGGCTTTTGAATAATTAGCAACAAGTTTTCCATCTTTTAGGTAAAGTTCTGAAAAAACAAGATTTACAAGCAGTCTTTTATCATCTTTTTTTGCTTTTTGGTAAATAGAGCTTGCTCTTTGAGATAATTCATAAAGATTAGAGCCTAGTTCATAATATTTCTCATTAGCGTTGTTGTGTTTTTGAATAGATTTTCCTATTTCTTTTAACTCTTCCTTATATTCTTTGGCTTTAGTGTTATAAAATGCTTCCGTAATTTTTTCGTCAATTTTATCTTCATACATTTTTTCAAGTCTTTTATTTAGCTGTGTTCCCCTTTGGCGTAATTCATCTAAGGAAGTAGAATGATAAACAATTTTATCTTGATGTCCTTCTTTTAAGGCCTTTCTTATCCAATCAACAATTCTTTTGTTCTTAATTTGTAATTTAATAAGCTTTTCTGCTAACAAATTTCCTACGCTTTCCTCTGTATACCAAGCCTTCTGAAAGCAGTCTTTATAGAGGTTGCAATGCCCATAGATGATGTTTTTATGTTCTTCCCATGTAATTGTGCCTCCACACTCCCCACAAAGGAAAATCCTTTGAAATAAATAAGCGTGTTTTCTGTATTTCGGAGTACCTTTAGAATGTAAAATTTCTTGAACTTTATTAAAAGTATCTTCATCTATAAAAGTTTCTTGATTTCCGTCATGAAGTTCTCCGTTCCATCTAATTTTGCCAATATAAAAAGGGTCTGAAAGATATTGGTGGATCCTACTTTTTACTATTTTATTACCAGCTTCATTTCTTAAACCTTCTTTATACACCAATTCCGTAAGACTTTTTAAGGAATAATTTCTTGTTGCATATAAACTAAACATTCTTTTAACAAAAGGTGCTTTTTCTATATCAATTATGTGAGTTTTATGCCCTTTTTCTCCTACAGTTTTATATCCAAGTGGCGGTTTTGTTGGAAGCCAACCTTGAGCTATTTTTTCCTTCTGTCCTTTTTTAACATTTTCGGAAAGAAGCCGGACATAATACTCTGCGGTTGCAACCTTTACTCTCCACATAAACCATTCGTGGGATTTAGAATTTTTATTCAAAATACAACCTTCTTTTGCTAGATGAATTTGATTATTTTCATCTTCTAAAACCCACTTGTCAATCGTTGGAACATCGGCAAAATTTCTTGTTAAGCGATCTGTAGTTTCAACAATAATTACAGCAATATTGTTTTTTCTAATATAAGTAACCATTTCATTAAAAACTTTACGCTGAATTTTTCCGCTTGCAGACTCTGAAACAGCAAACACTTTTTCAACATTAAATTTATTCTTTTGTGCATAATCTCTAAGATATTTTTCTTGTGCCGGTAAAGAATAGCCAGTTTCTTCTTGCTCTTTAGAGCTAACTCTGCAGAATAATACTGCTTTCATTTTTTAAGCCTCCTATAAAAACCTTCAAACTCTGCATCTTCTTTTTGAAGCTCATCATATTTCTTTTTCCAATCATCGTATTCCCCATATACCTTTTTCATTTCTTTGTATGAATGAACTTGAGGATTAGAAGAAGAACCAAGTGGAATAATTGGTATAAATTTATCTCGTTTTTTATTTATTCCAGCCAATTTATCCAAATGTTCTTTCTCTCTTTTTCTAAAATCAAGCCATTTATTAGCTTTTTCAACTATAGCTTTGTCATAAACCCTAATATTGCTTACTTGTTCTCGTTTTGCAGGAAATAAACCAGACTGATCCCATCTCATCAGAGTTTTTTTATTTACTCCTAATATTTTAGCTGCTTCGCCTATCTTTATTAGTGTCATACTGTATATAGCATATACATATTTATTATAATTTGTCAATGGTTAATTTGGTAATTTTATGCCTCTATTAAACTTCTCATTTCCTCGTCTATTATTATTTGCTGTTTTTCTTTTTTGGCTTTGTAAGTTTCATATTCTTCTAAAAAAATCGAAAAACCTGATATATCCAATGTGAATTTACTACCCTTTACGATTGGTATTCTACCTCTATAACCATCTATAATATCTTCTTTCCGTTCTATGGCTACAGGTATATAATCATTTCCTTTTTTTATAATTACACCTTTTTGCAATGCCTTTTCAAGCCATTCTTTTTCGATCCAACCAAATAAATTAGTTTTGATAAAACCTTTTTCTTCTAACTCTTGTCTTGCCTCATTGGCAAGTTTTTTTACTGTTGCAAAATCTCCTTTCAAATATGCTTCTTTCTGCTTTTGATACCGCTCATAAGCAATAGACACTACTTTTTTCCTCCGTTCTTAAAAGTTCTTGTCATTAGTTTTGGAATTTCATCAGCTATGTTTTTCATGTCAAAACTGTTCTCTTGCCACCATTTAATGGTCAGCATTGTGTCTATTGCCCAGCAAATATCCTCCAGACTATACCCTGAAGAGAGCATAGATTTTGTATATTTTGCTTGTTTCCCATAGTTAGGAAATTTAATCCCTCCAAGTCTTTTAGAAAGATAAGCTATTGACTCCGTTATCTCTTTCTTAAATGTGTCTTTTTTATTTCCCTGCGGAGCAGGAAATATATTGTTATTATTTATTGATATATCCTTTATTGTGGGTTCCATTTCTTGGTAGGAGGAGGTAGTGCCATTATTTGAAAGGGGTGTAGTATTATTATTTGGTAGAGATACCAAATCTTGGGAGGGGTTAATCTTAAGCTGAATAAAATTTTCTCTCCCTACTTGTGGAACGACAATAATAAAACCTTTCTTCTCAAGACCTCTTAGTGCTTTTCTAACTGTTTTTTCGTTTTTAATCCCTGTTCCTTTATCAATAACTGTTCCATCTCTTTTTATTATTCCATTGATAAATTGTGAAAGAGAAATACCATCAGCAACTTTTTTGTATCCCCAAGTGTGTCTTAAAATATAATCAAGCACTTTTTGTTCTCTGGGAGTTAAAGCGTACCACCACCCATTTAGAGCTTTGGGATAGGGCCAATAATTAGTTATAGGTTCTGGCGGAAACCCGGGAAATTTTGATTTATGTATTGCATTTCTCATAAGTTTTCAGCATCAATTTTTACTAATGTTTCAAAGAAAGCTACTAATGTATTCCCAATTTCTGTTATAACTTGTGGCTGTAATTCAATTCCGTAATCTTCCTTAAAAATATTTTTTAATTCTTCTAAAAGTTTTTTGCTTAACATATTTACCTTCCTGAAAAAATCATGTCTTTCAAATCCCGTTGTGCATTGAATAATTGTTTTGGTTGAATAGCAGGGGCAGTAAGGTTCCAATATTGATCCACTAGTTTTTCAGCTAAGGCTTTTGGAGAAAATTGAAACAGTACATCTCCATTTTCCAGTCTTCTTTTTCCAATAAGTGTTACCACGCTTGTAGAATATAAATATGCGGATACAGATAAATCTTTAATTTCCAGAAGTTTGTCCGAGTTGTCCATACCTATCCTTTCTCTAATCATTCTAGGGAGCAACATGATGTAATTGCAGAATAACGGGGTAGAATATGAAGCTACTTTTTAGTTTTCTTGGATAGAAGATGTAATGACGAGGCTATTTTTGACCAAACGGAGCGTTAACAATTTTGCTTCTCTCTTTATTAAATTCAATGTCATAACCCATTGATTTCCAATACTTTTTAAGTGTCCTAAAGCGGTTTTTTACTTTTTCATCCAATTCTGTTTTGCGTGATTTATAAATTCTTCTGGTAAGTTTACCACTTTGCGTATTCCACCTTTTCTTCAAGCATTGTGCAATATGGAAATTGTTTACACTCTCCTTTTGGGAGAAATACGAGAAAAGGATTAGGTTGGCAATTTTCTTTAAGGTTTTGCCTCTAGAACCCTTTGGCAATACCTGTAATAATCTTCTCCATTCTGTACTTACTCTCCCAGCTTGTTCAGCTTCCCCCCGTTCCCGCAGTTGTCGTAGTAAATTTCCATATTGTCCCATATCAATCTTAATCTGGTTGTATTATACCGCTTTATTGAGCCGTAAGGATATTTTGTTATAATAAAAGCAACAATTTAATAGTCGCCTAAACTTGTAGCAATACAGGCATGGCATAAAAACCTTAGAGGTATTAAGCTCGTCGTCAGAGCACCTCTAAGGTTATCATCCGAAAGGGTGGTAGGTAGCGAAAGCTATCGTTGGCGGCGAGCTTTGTTGTTCTCCGCAAATAAAGATATGAAAAATGCTAATAAAAAGCGGGGAGTAAGCCTTTGGACTTATGCTCTGCTAATTCTACTATTCTCTTTAGGATATTTTATAAATAGCGGGCCGTATCGTAACTTCCCTAAGCATAAAGTAGTAGGAGGATCAATGCTGCCTACCTATAAGCCAAATACTCTTGTTAGAACACTTGAGCCTTTGCAGAAGGATGAAATCCGGAGAGGTGATATCGTGGTGTTTAATCATGTCAATGAAAAAAAAGAGGAAAAAATTTTCATGAAAAGAGTTATTGGAGTTCCTAAAGACAGTATTGTCATAAAAGATAGGTTTGTATTTGTGAATGTGGATGGAGTCAAAATAAACGAGCCGTACCTTCTAGATCAAGGATCAACATATGAAACTTGTTTCCAATGCGATTTAGGATTTGTTAGAAATGGCGCAATTTTAATAGTGCCAAATAATTCTTTCTTTGTTCTTGGTGATAACAGAGTTTACAGTAGCGACTCACGAGTATTTGGATTTATAACAAGAACTTCTATTATCGGTTTCCTTCCGTTGGAATTGCAAAAGAAAGAAAGAGAGTGGTGGAAAAAAGGGGAAGATACCGGATTTCCAGAAGATGCTAAAGATTTTCCAGAATATGCCAAAGAGGAGTTAAAGAGTTACTTCAAGAAAAAATAAAGAACCATGAGTATTAGAAAGTAATAACATTATGGAAAAAGAGAAAAACTTCATTGATAAGTATTATTTAATAATTACTGCTTTTGGTTTCTTTATCTTTTTATTTCATATTTCCGCAAAAGTTGTGCCTACGGAAATATCTGTAAAGTTTGGAAGCTATTTGTTTTTCGTATTGTTCCTTGCGTTCTCTGGGCTTTATGTTTACTTAAAAGACAGAGAAAATATACTTCTAAAGTATAGAGCCTTGCTTGTCTTGAGTTCTTTCCTACTCGTAGGCTATGTGATCATAGATTTCTTTGCGCCTGTAATTTTTAATTATAAGGTCGTGCAATATGTTTACGCTTGCCCAAATATATACACAAGCAAATGTTATCATGTGAAAGCGGATATGGAAGAAGACTCCGAAAGCGATGTGGGTTATTATACAAGATGGGTAGAGTCTATTTATTTTGAGAATGGAGGAAAGTTAACATTCGATTATTGTAAAGATGATACTACAGTTAGTAATAGATTTATCTGTTGGGAAGAAAGTGGAGAAAGCTGGACAATTGACCTTGCTGAAGAAAAAAAAGTGCCGAGATAATTTTAACTAATGAAGTTTATAAAACGAGCAATTACTAAAAAAGGGGTAATCACAACCCTGTTGTTTTTAACAGTTTGCTACATGCTGGTAGCTTATGCGTTTCCTAAAATAAATATATTCAATCAAGAGAAGACAATATCGCAAGACCAGGCCATAGCTATAGTCAGAAATCTATCAGAAGTAAAAAACTTTTTTGAAACTAGTCCAGAAAGACATACAGAAACTTCCCGCTATAAACCTATGATTGTAGTGGAGTGGGAAAAAGATAACTATTGGCAAGTATGGGTATATGAGTGGGTGTATGATAGTGAAAGGTATGATGACAACAAGGGTGTAAGCCATACAGCAACCTTTAACCGCTACATAGTGGATAAGACTGGTAAAATAAAATGCTCTTTTTTTATTTATGAAGGCACGAAATTGATAAGAGTTGGTAGTGAAAAAGAGTACCCTTGCAACTGAGCTAGGAGAAGACCTAAAAATACTTAAGAACTTGTGGGAAAGTAAATTTAGCTATTTCTAAGTCTTCGTTATTACAGAGAAAAATTTATTGCCGTAAGTGGACTACTGATATACAATAACCAATATATACCTCATCAATTATTAACAATTCATATAGCAAAACTGTACATTTTCTATTCAAATTTTAACAATAATCAACATAAAACATACAAGAACTAGCAAGAAACGAGCAAAAGCGAGCAAAAATCATACAAAAGTAAACATCCCCCCGTCTGTATTGCCGTACATCTACTCCGGTACCCGTACTTGTAGCTAATCTGTGAGAGAGGGTTATACTCGCCTTATAGGGAAAATGGTTGGCGGGGATGGAGTAGTTGACTACAAAACATGCCTATTACCTTAACCTTTATTAACATTATTGATCTTCAATTTTCATAACTATTACTGATATAATTGAGATCGACATGAAAAAAAGAAAACTAAAATATAATGTAATTATTGAATCCAGCGTCCTTTATGGCAAACCAATAAGGAAAGAAGTGGCTACCTTGATAGCCAATTTTATTGGCGGTGAAAAAGTTATCATCAGATTTTATGTTCCTGAGATAGTCCTTGAAGAATCAAAAAAACATTTTTTGGATGATTTTTTAGAGTTAAAGCAAAAATATGAAAATACCAGTAAAAATTTATATGAATTATTGAAGCAATACAAAGTTCCTAAGATTAAAAAAAGTGAAAATCAAATTTTTAGAATTGTCGAAAATGCTTTTCATGCAAATAAAATTGAAACTTTAGCCACGCCGTACACCAAAATTATTTGGAAAAATATTGTTAAGAAAGCAGTATACAAACTGCCCCCATTTAGTCCAGAGAAAGATAAAGAGAAGGGATTCAAAGACCTTATCATTGCAGAAACAGTATTGGATCATTTACCTCGATTATATAAAAATTCAAATGTTGTATTCTTATGCAATGATGGTTTGCTTTCTGACTATATAAAATCTAAAACTAAAAGATATGGAAATTTCAAGGTTTTTCAATCTGTACCTGATTTTGAATCGGCTCTAAGGTTACATTTATTAAAAAATAGTAATAAACTAGTAGAAGAAACTACCAAAGAGGCAGAAAACTCTTTCTATAAACCACTTGATAAAAATTCTCTTTTTTATAGAGAAGAACTTCCAAGAAAATTTATAGAAACATATCCTACTTTATTTGGAGACCCAAAAATACAGCATGATCTTTATTATGGAGTATTAGTATGGCAAGGCGGAAAAGAAAATTGGATTCCTGTATCAGAACCAGAGTATCGAGTAAGTAAGCCAGTATTTATAAAAGAAGAAAGTAACAAATATCAATGGGAATCTTCAATAATATATCGCCAAATCTTTGAAAATGCGGAAACTAAATCTACTGCATTAGCTGGAGGTTATGATAATAAAGGAGAACATGTTCTTGAGTTTAAGGTAATGTGGGAAACGCCTATAAATCCAGATGGAAAAATAAACCTTGCTCAAAGTAAAATCCTAAAGATAGAGCACATTCCAAGACAAACTATGAGTAATTATCCAATGTTTTCAATGGGAACTTCTATGCTTGGCAATGCCACCCTAGCAGGTCAAGGAACTGTTCCCGTATTTAATCCAACTGCTTCTGAATCGGCATCACCATTGGTCAGTCCTTTTCCTTCATTAAGTCCTAGCCCCTCTGCTTCAGAGGATGAAGATTCCAACTTATAGACAATCAAGCTAAATTTGCAATAATTGTTGGCTTTGTTGCATTACAACCTCTGGATAGTCTATAATTTCTAACCAGTTGGACTTGTAGAAATCATCCCATCGGGCGAGCCAGGCTTGACGAGAGGCGTAAAAAGCTATCTTGTCAAAGGGATTTGTCCAGTCGTATCGGGCTATTTTGCCCTTTAGCTCTAAGTTCTGAAGTGCCATATTCAAAAGTAGTCGTTTTTCGTGAACTTCAGAACTCTCAAACAATTTTCCTGCGTTAGAAGCCAGTTTTAACAGGTATTCTGAGGTCAAATAGTATTCCTCATCGGCATAGTTTAGTTTGCCAATTTTCTTGGTAATTTCTTTCTGTTTTGCCCGCTACTCTTTTCGTTTTTCCTCATACTTGTCCTTAGTAATACTACCGAGCAGATAGTCATCATAGGCTTTCTCAATGCCTGTCTCGTATTTTTGGTGTTCAGTCTGATAGCGATTTAGCAAGTCGTGGTAAAAATCTGATTTGTGCTTATGGTTGGTCTGTAGTGCTTCAACAATATCATCTACGGCTTCTTGTGGCATTTGTAGCTTGTCAAAGACTGCCGAGAACTGTTTAGTTAGGTCGGTCCTCTGTCAACCATTCTGCCCCGTGCTTGCCGTTGTATTGGGTGCAGTGGTAGTAGTGATAGGTCTTACCGCTTTTCTTAATTTTCCTTTCAGGGGTTATCAGACAACCGCAATCAGCACATTTGATTAAGCATCGGTATAAGAAGGGTAAGCCAGCGTATTTGAAGTGTTTTTTGTGGTGTCCAGCTTTAATCTCTTGGACTTTATCAAAAAGCCCTTGGGTAATTATTCTGTCGTAATAGTGAGGATATTCTTTTTCGTTGTAGACCATCGTCCCGCAGTAAAAGGGGTTTTTAAGGATTGCGTCAATATAGCCCTTTGAAAAATCAACATTTAACACTTTTTTAAGCTCGGCTCTTATCTCGTTCATTGAGTAACTACTTGTTGAATACCACTCATACATTTTTTCAACTACTTGGGCTTCCATTGGCTCAATTACAATCCACTTACTGCCGTCCTCTATCTATGTTGCGGTAGCCGTAAGGGGCTTTTCCAGGCCATATACCGCTTCTAAGCATTTGCTCTTGTGGGCCCGCTTTACATTGTCGCTTATTGCGTCAGAAAAGTATTTGGCAAGTCCAAGGCTCATACTAAAATTAAGCTTCTCAACGGCTGATAGTTGGCTATTGATGACTTGACCATCTGATACAAAGTGGAGTTCTACCTCGTCTTTTAAGGCTTTTTCATAGAGTAGGGATACCCGTTTATCAAAGATATTGCGGGACAATCTGTCTACCTTATCAAAACAAACAGCTATTTTTTCTTTTAGCCCGATAATGTAGTCCAAAATACGGTCAAATTCTGTCCGATTGTCTTTATAGGCACTTTCGTCAAAGCTGAATTTTTTGATAATCGGGTAACTTTTTCTCTCGCAATAGTTTTCAAGACGGACTGTCTGAGCTGGCAGGGAATTTCCTGCGTCTTTTTGTTCTTCTGTTGATACTCTGGCTATGATTATCGCTTTCATTTTAGTACAGACCAATTATTCAAAAAGTAATTCATCTCGTGGTCTAGGGTTCCAAGGTAAACACTGTTGTTACGCAATTTTATGTTTATGCGATAACGCAAGCCCTGCCCAACCTCCAAGATTGCCTTATCATGAACTTTCTTTTCAATTTCAAAGTAGGGAAGGATAAGGAAATTAGTTTTCTTCTCGCTATGAAGCACGAAGATATAAAAAGTGCTTCCGCTATTATGTCTTTCAAAGGAAACCTTGCGAACGTCAAAAACATAGGTATTAAACTTGTTAAGTCGTGCGGTTTTTACCTGTATTCCATAGAGGCGATTTTCTCTTGTGGCTACAATATCTACACCTATATCAACGCTCATTATGCTGGCGTTAAAGCCTCTAAAAAGTAGCTCGCTACAAACTAAGTATTCGCCTGCCTTGCCGATGTAGCCACTATCAACGGCTAATTTTTCTTCTTCTTGAGCTTCTTCTGGTTCTTCTTTTGTTCGTGGCTTATCAGGATTAAGAGCGTAGGTTGAGGGAGCTGTTTTGATAAAGGTAGACTGCTTTCCTTTACGTTTGATATCAGTTATTATCTGGGCGTTCATAGACGCATCAGGAGTTGCACCTTCTGTTTCCAATACTCCTTTTTCTAAAGCAAGACGCGTAATTTCCTTGTAATGTAAAGGCTTATTTACTTCTGTCAGTATTGAGATGGCAGCTGTTTTGAACTTGTTCATAGAACTATTGAAACTCTAGCTAAAATTATTGCTTTCATTTTTCATCAAAAAGTTTAACTTGATTAGTCTTTAAGTCAGGAGAAATCCAATCTGCCTTTTTAAGATTAGTAATATTAACTACAGCTCCATGTTGCGAGAAATGTTCGTAAAATCGCTCCTCATCTTTACCCCAGTACACCATAGCGCATGCCATCGGAGCACCCTTATCGTTAGTTCCGTTTATAAACTTCAACCTAGTATCTGCTAAAAAACATATACTATTAGCTTGTCCGAAAACATATTGCTTCCAATGGCGTGTGTTTACTGCAACTGGAATTAGAGCAAGAACCTCACTTTTATAAGCATTGTATGCGTGTGCACATTTTCTTATCCAGTCAATTATTGATGTGCGTCTAATTTTATCTATACCGTAAGGCGGATTAACATAAATTGTTGAGAAGTCCCATGAGGCCTTTAAGCCATCTATTTCAAGCAACATATACTCGGTTTTTGCATGGACAATGGATTTTGTATTAGAACAAGGGTCAAGGTATATCTCGCCAAAAAACCGTCTTACAGCGTTTACATACTTTGGCGGTGTACACCAATCTTGACTATCAGAATTTATTTTTCTTCCAGCTGTCATATTAAGCCCATTTTTTATTAGATAACTTAGTAAGTTGTTTTCTAAGTTCGTCAATAGTTACTTCTGTTGGGGTAATGATATTTAGCCACTTTGCTATTCTTTCTCTATTACTTCTAAAATACTCTTGTAGTGCTTGGTCTGCTTTCATATTGATTTGTGTTTTTGTGAACTGGTTTTTACCAACTTTCTTTACTGAATTGTTGTCGCTGGCATAACTAGCGAGGAAGGCTTTTTGTGCGGGCACATATTCCTTTTTAGGATTAAGTAGAAGCTCATCAATAAATGTTGCTATTCCATTATCAGTAAGAAAAAGGAGCCAATCGTAGGCATCTCTTAAAACGACAAGTTCCTTATTTGGATTATCAGAAGTAAACCAATTTCCGTGATTACTGACTACCCCAATGGTAAGAATAAAGTCCTTATAGATTGTTAAATTGTCGGTAGAAATTATTTCCTTTAAGAGTTCATCGTATTTATCAAAGCGAAAATCATCTTGCCCAATAGGGAGTAGGCCAAATAATGTTCCATCGTAATTCCTAACCTTTTGTAAAGACGAAACGGTTCTCGCTACATACGCACCTTGTTTGGCTTTTTCAATCGTCTGTGGGCCTTTCTTATTTCCTTCTTCTATACCAACTCTTTTGCACTCTACCATAGCGAATGGTTTTTCATACTGTTCAATTACTGCAACCCTAACCGACTGGTTATTATTCTTTATAAGAACAGCTACTAATGCTTTATTCTGGTTGCGTGCAATTACGCAAGAATTTTTTACAGTATTGGCTGTTGACAGTAATGTAGAGTTGATTTTTATGTAGCCTTGAAGATTAAGAGAATTGAGCCTTTGGATTGCTAAAAATATCTTTGATGATGTTATTGGCAGAGTCTTAGCAAGTGTTAATTGGATAACATTTACTGTCGGGTGCAAAGTATATTCAACATTATGCGAAATTGCAGCATTTCTATACTCGATTAAGCCCTTCTCAATTCTTACGTTATTTTCTACACCCCAGTCTTTGAGAAGATAAAAAGTAATTATCTCAACCAGAGTTCCCAATGCTCTTCCTGCCGCTTTTTTGGAATCCTTAGCATAATGGAAGACTTTTTGAGCGAGAGTTTGTTGTAATTTATCTACTGACATGTAGCTCATATTTTATTTTTTGTTATTTAGGAAGTTGTCTAAATCCTCCTTTTTTATCCTGTACTGCTTGCCAGCTTTATAGGCTGTTAATTTACCAGACCGTATCCAGCGGTATACAGTTAAGTAAGCAACTTTTAACATCTTAGCTACTTCTTCGATTGAATAATACTGTTCTTCTGTCATATTAGTTATATTTAACATTGTTTATCATTTTAGCTTGAAAGTCAACTAGCTTTAATGGCTCAAATTCAGTTATATGGGTACCGGTCAAAGATGGAGAAATCCAGTCCCCAACCAACTTTTGTTGTTCCTTTAGGTACCCCAGTCAGATCTTTGGTAGACGGGGTTGTTGCCGCGATGCCAACTCTTTGGAGTGGTGATTATTCAATTCAGGTTACAACCGATGGCAAAATGCAGGAGTGGATTTACGAAACAGAACACTTAATAAATCCGAGGGCTAAGGTAGGAGATGTAGTTACGGCCGGCCAAATAGTTGGAGAGGTGAGTAATTTTAATCGCGGAGCGCCTCCTGGATTTGGTACGATGGAGATTGGAATTTTAAGAGGCGGCCAGAAACCTCAGCACGTTTGTCCTTTTGCATATCTTGATGAAAGTATTAAAGAGGATACTTTGAAAAAAATTAACAGCCTTTTTAAATCCTGGGAAGATTATATTGGTGATCAAACGCTGTACGAAGAAAAAAATCCAATCCCCGGCTGTTTAACCCAAGAACCCATCGACGGTTAACCCAACGGACTAATATTCCCCAAAAGTCGAGGTTATTCAATAGATACAGTTGTCCTAAATTGTGACCATTTCTCAAGCCAAATTTTCACTTACAATAATCACTTGTTTTTCCGCTTTGGCCGTCCGATGACGGCAAAGCCAAAACGTTTGCTTTATCCGCAGGGGGAATCCAATCAAACCAACAAACTGCGTATTGATAGGTTTCAGAAGTATGTTCCGCAGCCCAAGCAGGATCTTTTGAAGACTCATTTTTTTGCCGGTAATCGTACACCCCCCAATCTACAAAGGCGTTGACTCCCCCAAAGTCAGAACCCCCTTTGGTTAAACCTACTGCAGTTGCAATTACTTCCCCCTGCTTGACCTCAACCGGAGGATAAACTTCTGTTGTTCGGGAATCCAACCCTTTGGGGAGAGGAAATTTCTCCGCAATTGCCTGAAACTTGGGCGTGAGGGTAAGTAGGTGTCCAAAACGGTACCGAATTCCGCAGGGGTGGGCAAAGTCAAAGGTGTATTGAATTTCGCCAGTGTCTGCTGGATAGCGGGCCCCGGCAATAACCTGAGCGTCATAAGGAACAGTAACCGTGATCTCGCTGGGAAGAGAGTTATCAAACCTGAAGCCGCCATGCGCTTTGTAGTCGCCGCCCCGTATTTGTCCAGGATAAAGAACTGAAGTTGCTTTGTCGATATTAATCGGAAGTTGAAAAATAAACGGATCAGGACAGAGAACCTGTTTACTACTTAGAGGATTATCAAAATATTCATTAGTGGATGAACGATTACCCAAAGGCTTTAGAAAAAGTACACCAAAAATAAGAAGTATTACAATAACGATTATAATCGGAATTAAAGAAAAGCCTTTTTGACTACGCATTAATTTTATATTAGCACAATATAAGACTGCCTGAATTTTGGTATAATGTTAAGAGGCGCTCTGTTTATTTCTATAAGAATGCTAACATAAGTATATGGGAGAGTTGGCCAGGTTAAATAATAGATGGAAACAGTGGCAGTATAAAAATACTGCCTTACTCATTCTTAGCTTGGTTGTCTTTTTTCTCTTTGCGGAGCATCCTGCCGTACGAAATACAATTGATTTGATTGGCAGCTTCGGGTATATTGGAGCTTTTATCACAGGAATACTCTTTGTTTCTATTTTTACCGTAGCTCCTGCAATAGTAGTTCTTTATTTTCTTGCAGATCACCTTAATCCTCTAATGGTAGCGTTATTTGCCGGAATGGGTGCGGTAGTTGGTGATTGTCTAATCTTTAGGTTTCTAAGGGATAGGGTATTTGACGAGCTTAAACCTCTATTTTTAAATAGTGGAGGTAATGTATTAGTAAAATTGTTTAAAACACCATATTTTGGATGGCTTTTACCCTTTCTGGGAGCTTTTATTATTGCTTCTCCTTTTCCTGATGAATTAGGAATAGGATTACTTGGAGCATCAAGGTTAAAGAACTGGCAGTTTCTTATACTATCCTTCCTTTTAAACTCAATCGGGATATTTATAGTAGTAATTGCAGCAAGGTCTTTTTAAAATTTCAGCTCTTTCAAAATGTGCCAAAATATTCTTTAATCACTCCTTCTGCCGGACGGTCTTTGATATCCATCCCAGGCATTACCCAGGCGATAAAAATATATCCTACTGGTTTGTTTTCTGTAATCTTTAGATACTCATCCAGGGAAATTTTGAAATAATCATCCTGAAGCGCATCTAAAGACTCTCCTGCCCGGTTTTTAGTTTGTTGGAAAAACGGTCCGCCGTAGGCAAACCACGCTTCAGAAACCAACCACTTTGCTTCACTTTTTTCTGCCACTTCTGACAGAATTTGATATTGTGAAGCTATGCGCTTTCTAAATTCCTCTAACTCATCATTTCCATGAAAGATGGTAATTCCTACATAATCATAGCCAGTCACATCTATATTCTCCTGCACCGTGGCCAGTTTTACCATGGTTCTGCCGGAATAGACTGCTTTTATTTTGGGCAGAAGCTGCTGGTGCCACTCGGAGGTTATTTGGGCAATTTCCTGATCGCTTTGGGCAAAATTGTCGCCTATCATCCCGTTAAACTCATTCTGCGGAGCAAAAAATTCCACCTGATATTTTTCAGAGATTGCTGCCCATTTCAAAGCCACTTTCTCTGAAATTTTCAGATACTCCTCCTTGGTGATATTAATTCCTTCTTCCTTAAAATTGTGCCCGCCTGGGCCAACAAAATTGGGTGCTACCAAAACCGCAAAGCCAGCCTCTTTTGCTTTGACAATATTCGAAGCCAGTTGGTTTTCGTCCCTAAGAAACGGTGTGCGGTCATTATTGAGGCTGTATTCTACAGAAACAGAGACAGTGTTAACTCCAAGCTCTTTGATCCTTCCCAAATCCTCACGCAACATTTTGGTCATATGGAAAGAGGAAGGTTCCCAGTTTCCCCTGACAACAGCAGGGTAATTTTTCTTAAAAGCAGCTGCTTTTTCCTCCAACTGTTTACTGGAAAGTGAGCCGTTTAAGATTAAGTCCCATGGCCACAGCCCAAAGCGAGTATGGACAAAGAGTCCTCCGGTAATAGAAATAATGGAGATAATAAAGATAATTAAAATCAAAACCAAAGCAAAGCCTTTTTGCCTCATAATTAAGTTTATCATACTTTTTTAGAATTTCTTTTTTTCCAGACAGTATACGCAATAAGCAATGCTAGTAAGGCAATACCAACATAAACTAAATTTTTACCAGAAAATATTTTAGGAGTGGTACTTTTCTCTAAAGTTTCTTTTTCCCCTAAAACTTCTTTTACTTCTTGAGTTGGGACTGCTTTATTCTTTTCTTTTTCTTCTTTTGTTCCTAAGACTCCTGTTTTAAATCCTTCTGCTGTTTGGGATAACTCATTTCCAAATGGTGTTACCGATAATTCATTTGAGTAATCTCCCGGCATGCAACCATTACCCGCTCTTACTTTAAAGTAGTACGTTGTTCCTCCGGATAAGCCTTTGATTGCATAAGAAGTTGTATCCGAACCGCCGATATTGGGATTGCCAAATTCCAAGGTTCCCGGAGAAGTACCATATGCTATTAAATAATAAGTGACAGGATTTTGGGCTTTTGTCCAGGTCAGAGTTGCCTCATTCGGATTATTGGCTACCCAGGATATAAGAGCAGGAGCGCTCCCCGGTTTGGTATCACTGCAAACCGGCGCACTGGCATTTCCACCGGCAGTTCCGCCTGTCCCGCTGTTTTCTCCAGTTGAGGAGGTAGTCGTGGCTATCTCGGTGAGAGATCCAAAGGAAGTAAAGTGGTAGGTGTAGATTTTAGTGTCTGTACCGTTTGAAACGCGACATTCACCAGGGAACACGACATTTGTCGGGTTGTCGTAACTGTTGCAAATTGTGTCTATCTTGTTCCAAGTTGTCGAGCCGGATGCTTTGTAGCCTACTTCACCTGTAACACCACTTAAAGTTACAACAACCGGTTTGTCAAAAAGTAGAACCGCATCAGCTGACCCAACCTCTATAACTGTATTTCCGATTGAAAATCCAGATGGCGCCGTACCAATACTAGAACCTGTTTTTGGTGGCTGTATCTTACCATTCCAAGAAGAGGGAGCAAGAACCGAAGTTGAATCGGGAATTGAAACATTCACCCCCGAAAGGGAAGAATTCGAAAGAGTTATCGACTGCCCGCCAGTTCCCGACGCCAGCTTCACTGCTTTATCAACTAATACAGGGATACCCCCAACTGCTTGAGCAATACTCAAATTCACGCCACCCAACGTACCGCTCGTAAAATTATTTAGAGATACGCTTACGCCCCCGATGTTTAAATTCCCACCCGAAGCGGTATTTGCACTGGACGAAACATCCATAAAAGTACTATTGCTCAAGGCAATAGTTGTAATTCCGCTTGGTAAATCTGCTTGGCCCGGAGTCACGGAAGTAAGTTGTACATCAGATGTTCCGCCGTTTACTGTTGATCCACTCACAGCATTAGAAAGAACTGTTCTTCCGGAATTTACATACCAGGGATCGTAGTTTACTAAACCAGATAAAATTGTTGTCCAGCTCGGGCTCGCACTCCCCCACCAGTTCTGAACAGCATTAACAGTAGTAGAGCTATCGGTATTGTTTATCTGGCCAATATTGTTTAAGAGGGTACTGTTTTGGAAAGTGAGGCTGTTAGCCGAACCGCTTGGTCCAACCCAAACTCCCGTGTTCCATCCAGAAATCGTATTATTACTATTGCTACCAGTTGTCAATGTTGTTAGCGCGGGAATGAAAGAAAGTTCTGGAGTTTTTGCTATCCGAATACCATAACCTGTTTGGGCACCAGTAATACTGTTGCCGGTTAAGGTGATCCCCGTTGAACAACCTAATCCAGGAGTACTACCATCTCCATCTATACAACCAGTTCCGGTTGCTCCTCTGCCAAGCAACCACAATCCCATGGCAGGATTTGATGAACTCATGTTGCTGGCAGCAGCACTTGTAACAGAAATAGTATTTGAAGTGACTTGAACTCCTTCGGCTGCTTGTATCATCACTCCAGTCTGACTATTCTCAATCACGTTGTTGCTTATAGAAATATTATTTGCCGAGTCCCACAAAAATACTGCTGTAGCTGATTGAGGGGCAGAACCTGTATAAACAAAATCTCTTAGTGTGTTGGAATTAATAGAACCAGACGCTCCGTCTTGAATTGTAATTCCTTGTTGAGTCGTCGAAGAGGTCGGTCCAGCGCCAGTGATTGTATTTCCTGAAATATTCGCATTATTACCAACCCCAAGTAATGCAATTCCCGTCCGATGAAAACCACTTAATTGATTATTGGAAATAACATTTGTGCCCGAAGCTGCAACATCCGTATCGCCATCCAAAGAATCACCTACTAAAATGCCTTGTCCAGCAAGCGTGCCAGACAAAGAATCCGTTCCCGAAATAATATTATCTTGAATTGTTGCATTAGCTCCCTCACGAGCGTGTATTGCACTTGTTATGCTGCCTAAATCTCCCCGAACGGTAAAGTTCTTAAATGTTACAACAACAGAGGAGCCAGTTATTTCTACAATGGAAGTCCCGTCCCCATCTGTTTCTGTAGATAAACTTGCAGGAGACTGAATGATAGAAGTTGCAGAATTGTTACCGGAAACTATAACACTTTTGTTGACTATCAACTGTTCAGTGTATGTACCTGCTGCCACATTGACTGTTCCGCTTGCAGCAACCGCATTAATTCCTTCTTGAATCGTATTAAATGGAAAAGTACTGGTACCGAATTCGCTACCTGATGTAAAGTTATCATCAACATAAACAGTGGAGTTTTCGTTTGTGTATCCCTGGGTAATGTTCGCAGAAACTTCCCACGTGTTTCCACTATTTGTAGTTCTGTGTGCAGATTGGTTTGTATCCGGAGCGGAAACTGTTCCGGGATAAACAACCTCGTCCCGTACAACGCTTGCTGGATTTAACAGTTGTATTGTGTCACCTGTTTGATTGAGTGCTGTCCAGGTAAAGACGGCGAAACCACTAGGAAGAATAGTGCCGGTAAGAGATTTTGTATTACTGACTGTGTCATGAAGAATCCACCCGGTTAGATCTATGGAGCTTGAGGTGGGATTGTAAAGTTCTACCCAATCGCTTGATGTATTTGAGTAAAACTCATTAATAACTGGATGTTGCGTGTTGTTAGGATTATTTAGCTCCCCTACTAAAAAATGAGTTAGATGGTCAATTTCTTTAATAGTGATAGTGTCAGACGAGGTTATTTTTTCATTATCAAGAGGGGAATAGTTTTGTCCGTCCTGCGAGGAAAGTACGTTTTTATTGGGATCATTGGTTGGCAGGGTTAGATCAAATTTAAAGCTGCCGTTTGGCATGGTGGAAGTAATCTCATAGTCTTTGCTGCCTGGATTATTAGTGGTAATAGGTGCGTTGTGTTCTTTAATTGTGATGGTGTCAGACTCAGGAGGAAGTTTAGTAAATGTGACACTGATTTTCTCATTTGGCGGGAATTTATAAGTAACTCCTAGTTTTATAATCTCTGTGGTATAGGTTTCATTGTTGTTTGTCCATATTAGTGGTATTACAGTTGGTGTAGAAATTGGTTCTGGCGTTGGGGTTAGTAAGGTTGCTGAAGTGGGAGTTGGATTAAGCTCCGGTGTGGCTGTTGTTTGAATTGTTAAAGCCGGAGTCGGAGTTGGAGAAATCTCCGGGGTAGGCGTTGGTGATAGTTGGGGTGTAATAATTGGTATAGGGCTAGTATCAGGTATATTCGTTATTGTTGGTTCTTCGTTAGTAAGCGGAGGCGTTTCTTCTATTAAGATTGTTTCTGTTGGCACGTTTTCTTCGGCATAGCTAATGTGGACAGGAATTAAAGCATTAAACAGAAGAGAAAAAACAAGAATTGCAGAAACTATTCTTCGTCCTATAACTTTATCCATATATCTGTTTTAGTTTTATAGGCTCAATCCTATAATAAAGTATCATAGTAAAATAATTCGTGCAATAGGTAATTTTGCTGACATTACTCCACTTTGTCATTCTGGTAAGTCTCGTCGAATGCGGACGCATCCAGAATCTCTCAACATTCTAACGAGGGGATTCTGGAGTCCTCTGGATAAACCAGATTCCCCAGAATGACGCCGAGCATACAGTTAAAACACTTTAAAAATTATGTTTTACCAGTTTTCTAGCTTCATTTTGAACCTAACTTTTACCCCCCCATACTTGTAATAGACCCTATAGTTTATTGACTAATTGTTTTTTTGTGTTATACTTGCTTTTACAGATATGAAAGAATATATCTGCTTATTATTACCAACGATTGAATTGTTAGGATAAAGGTACCTCAACTTCATTTTTTGTATCTTTTCTCCATATTCACCATTGATTTATTTTAGGCAGGCATATTCTTTTATAAAGAAGGCTAAAACAATGAATAAGAATTCTTATTATCATACCAATAGATTTAATAATCCAAGGCGCTTGAGTCGCAAAAGGATGGACCCTTCTTTATTCGTAAATAAAGCAGTTGGTGCTTACGCGCAAACTGCGTATAGTTCTGTTCATCAATTTTCCGATTTTTTGATTAGCGACCAATTAAAAAGAAATATTGCCCAAAAAGGATACGCAACACCTACTCCTATTCAAGACCGGGTAATTCCTTTAGTACTACAAGGAAAAGATGTAGTAGGAATTGCGAATACAGGTACGGGGAAAACTGGCGCATTTTTAATTCCCCTTATCAATAAAGTTTTGTTTAATAAATCTGAAAAAGTCTTACTAGTTGTACCAACCAGAGAGCTTGCTGTCCAGATCGAAGAAGAATTTAAAATTTTCGCCAAGGATATGGGTATTTTATCTGCTTTATGTATTGGCGGGGCAAGTATCTATAATCAGATTCATTCCTTAAAAAGGAATCCTAATTTTGTCATTGGAACACCAGGGCGAATTAAAGATTTAAAAAAACAAGGAAAACTTAATATTGTCTTCTTTAACAATATTGTTTTAGACGAGGTTGATCGGATGATGGATATGGGATTTTTGCCGGACATGCGGTTTATTATTTCTCATCTTCCTGGAAAAAGGCAGTCACTTTTCTTTTCTGCAACTATTCCAAAGCAAGTAATCCCGCTTATGGAGGAATTTCTAAATAACCCAACTCATATTTCTGTTAAAACCAATGACACAGCGCAAAGTATAGAGCAAGATGTAGTAAAAATAAATGGTCAAAGCAAAATTGATGTTTTGCATGACTTACTTGCTCAGGAAGATTTTAAAAAAGTTATTGTGTTTGGGAAAACAAAATGGGGAATAGAAAAACTCTCAAGAGCCCTTATGCAAAGGAGATTTAGTGTTGTTGCAATTCATGGAAATAAAAATCAAAATCAAAGACAACGAGCGCTTACAGATTTTAAAAATGGACAAGTACAGGTTTTACTCGCAACAGACGTAGCAGCCCGAGGTTTGGATATTGATGATGTTACTCACGTAATTAATTATGATCCTCCGCAGTCTTATGATGATTACGTGCATCGAATCGGTAGAACCGGTAGGGCAGATAAAAAAGGTATTGCACTAACCTTTATTGAGTAATTTTTTCTGAAGAGGATCTTTTTTTATCATTTGTTATAATTTTCCTCATGGAAGGAAATATTGTTTTTGAAGGTAAAACTGAATCAGGTCTTTCGATCTTAATTCGGTATCCAACAGTAGAAGATGCGCAAGTAATGCGTGACTATATTAACGAACTTTCAAAAGAGCAAACATTTATTGCTTTTTATGGAAAGCAATTTTCTCTTGCAGAAGAACAAGAAGTAGTTAGAGAAACGATTAAAAAAATTCAGAGCAAAACCGCAGTTCAATTACTTGTATTTTCAGTGAGTAAGCTTATCGCTGTTTCCGATATCACTTTGCAAACAAAGGAAGTATTTAATCATGAGGGAACCTTTGGCTTATCGGTTTTACGTGAATACAGAGGAAAAGGAATTAGAAAGATACTTATGCAATTTGTAGTAAATGAAGCTATTAAATATATTCCTCAATTACGAATTATCACTTTAAGTGTTTTTAGCAACAATCCTATTGCAATAAATTTATATAAAAAATTTGGATTTGTTGAGTTTGGCAGATTGCCTCAAGGAGTTTTACATAAAGGAAATTTCGTTGATCATGTATATATGTATAAAAAAATAAGATAGGGTAATTTTTAATTCTTTCACGAGTTTTGCAGTTTGTAATAATGTAGGAGAGTAATGTAATTTACACTTAAATAGCGTCTTCTAGATCACTCTGTTCAGAAGACTTGTACTGTACATTTCTTCGGGTAACATCCCAGATATATTATATCCTCTCGCTCTCAAAGGTTTCTCCAAAAGAAGGACTACGAGTACATTTATGGGGATACGGTTGGATTTATGGTATTCCGGTTTGAGGGTAAGCACAACCGCACGGATTACATTGGAACAAATATCCAAGATCCAACCAGAGAACAAGTGGCCTTCCCTGGTACGGAAGTGTTGGGAGATTGAAGTTTATCACCGAGAGTTCAAACAGACCTGTGGTCTGGAACACTAATGAACCATTGCCAAAGAGGCAATTGTCCAACAACTTACATATAAATAACTCTTGCTTAAACTGCTAAACTCGTGGTAGAGTTTGATTGAGTTCCATGAAAAACAAACAATGAGTTGTCAGAGTTATTAAACATAAGGCAAGCGGTAAAGACACTAAATGTTTGTACTGCGACTTTAAGAAGATGGGATAAAAATGAAGCTGGACCAGACAGATGAGTATATTCAATTACGCAAGACGGAAAAGAAATTGAGACGTAGTTATGGATGTTTTTAGCAAACTCTTGGCATTATCTTTTTGGGAAAAACTTGTCAATTTGCATGGATTCTTGGCAATGTTTTCTTTGATTCTGTTTGGCGCTGGTATTGTGCTTTATTTTGTAGCGAAGAAAAACAGTAATTTTATTGTTTGGTTGCAAAGCGTGTTGCTGCCTCTTTTCATTAATCTGGTTCTGCTTGATATTGCCGGTTTAGTTGTCTATGTTCCATATCGTGCCAGCGACGGTCCAAGGACGACTCTTATGGCGTCTGAATCAACAGCCTGGCTTCATAGCGTTATTTTCGAACACAAAGAATTTTTAGCCTTTGCTCCGCCACTGCTTATTTTAGTAGCTTTTCTGCTTGCTTATTTTCTAAGAAAAAATTTTAACAATGAGAAGGTTTTGGCACTACGAAGGTCGCTTTTATTTTCTCTCATAAGCGCTCTCGTTCTCGTTTTATTGGTATCGGGGGAGGCAGTCTTCGTAACCAAGGCTGCCCCGCTAAAATGAATTATGGAAAATCAAGACACGCCTAATATATCAACAGCAAATAACGTTTTAGTTTCCGGCGGGCTGACACTGACTGTTTTTTGGATTTTAAATATCTTAAAGACCGCTTTCCCGATGGTGAAAAGTTTCTTGACATTCCATAAACCAGTTGGGCCTTTATCTGGTTTATATATTATCTCTATTCTTTTCTTCGCTTTGCTTATGTTCCTGTTTACCAGCTTTAAAATTAGAAGCCAAACCAAAGCCTGCTGGATTTATGCTGTTTCAATCATTCTGTTTGTAATTATGGTTTTTCCTCCCGTTTTTGAACCAATCGCGCACCTATTAGGAGGAAAATAATATTATGGATGCGCAAAAAACAATCATCATTTTAGCGCAAAGCAGTTTGATTACAACTAGTGATGAGAACAATGTTTTAGGTATAATGCTTGCATAAATGTTGGAGAATCAAAAAATAAAAATGGAAATTTTTCCGGGAAAACTTAAAATCAGGTTGTGGATTTACCAGTAAAGCATTACTATACGAAAGATAAAACTTCCCAACAATTGGTTGGCATCAAAATAGTAAAAAATTCGCGGGTGTAGCTACAATTCCACCCCGGGGGTGGACACTAATCCTTTGTTTCGAAGGAGATTTCGAAAGTGATTTTGCTATAATTTTTGTGTGAATCACATTTATTTGCTGAAGAGATTATTGCCAATTGTTTTTATTTTTATAGTTACTGTTATCTTTTTCTGGCCTTTCTTTTCAAAAACACTGCTTCCGATACCCACAGATAATCTTGTGGGTATGTTTCATCCGTTTGATGATTTTTATAGATCTACGTTTCCCCGAGGTGTACCATTCAAGAATTACCTCATTTCAGATCCAATAAAGCAGCAATATCCATGGCGTGAGTTAGTAATTTCTTTAGAAAAAAAATGGCAATTGCCCTTGTGGAATCCGTATTCTTTTGCCGGGACACCGCTTTTGGGAAATGTTCAATCAGCTCCTTTTTATGCTCTAAATCTATTGTTTTTTATGTTTCCTTTTCATATAGCGTGGAGTATTTTAATTTTACTTGAACCACTGCTTGCTGGATTATTTTTGTATGTCTATCTAAGAAATTTAAAACTATCAAAATGGGTTAGTGTGTTTGGCGGAATTTCCTTTGCTTTCTCGGGATTTTTCACCGCGTGGCTTGAATGGGGAACAGTGTTGCATGTGGGATTATGGTTGCCTTTTATACTTCTTTGTATAGATAAAATTTATTTAAATCTAAATACGATAGTAAACTCAAAATTCATTTGGCCGATTTTTTTTATTTTTTCTTTAACATCCTCATTTTTTGCCGGGCATTTGCAAATATTTTTTTATGTTTTTATCGTATCTATTGCTTACATTTTATTTCGGTTATTGGAACAGAATGAAAACAAGAAGTCTATTCTTCTTATATTTATTATCTGTTTGTTGTTTGTTTTTATCATCATCTCGATACAACTTATTCCAACTCTTCAGTTTATTTTGTTATCAGCACGAAGTATTGATCAAGCAAATTGGAGGGAAAATCCAGGGTGGTTTGTTCCGTGGCAGCATAGTATTCAATTTTTAGTACCTGACTTTTTTGGCAATCCGGCAACGAGAAATTATACAAGTATTTTTAATTACGGAGAGCTTATCGGATACATTGGTATTTTTCCTTTTTTGATGGCACTTGTATCATTATTCTTTAGAAGAGATAGAGAAACTGTATTTTTTATTTTTGTTCTTTTTACAGGGATACTTTTTGCATTTCCAACCGGAGTTTCCTCAATCCCTTTTATGTTACAGATTCCATTTGTTTCTACTTCTCAGCCGACGAGACTTATGTTTGTAATCGATTTTGCATTGACAACTCTGTCCGCACTTGGGATTGATTATTACCTTACTCATAGAAAAAAAATTCATGCCCCACTGTTATTACTTTTTTCTGCTTTTTGCGTACTTTGGCTTTTTGTCTTGTTCGGCAGAAAATTTCTACCCAATCCTTTAGTAATACAGAGAAATCTATATGTTCCTTCGATACTTTTCATTGGTATGTCTTTGATATTGTTTTGGCATTCATCAAAAAAGAAAATAAAACACGAATTTATTTTTTTAGGATTACTATTGTTAATAACAACAGGCGACTTGCTCCGTTTTGATAGTAAATATAACGTATTTCAATCGCAAAAATTTCTTTTCCCTCAAACGAAAACAATTTCCTATCTAAAACAACAAAAGGGATTATTTAGAATTATGACAACCGACGAACCTGTTTTTCCACCAAATTTTTCTATTATATTTCGGTTGCAAAGTTTAGATGGATATGATCCGTTATATTTAAAGCGCTATGCAGAGCTTATAGCAGCTTTGGAAAGAAAAAGTCCGGATATTTCCGAGCCTTTTGGATTTAATAAAATTGTTTCACCGCATACTATAGATTCGAAACTTATAGATTTATTAGGAGCAAAATATATTCTAAGCAGAATAGACATACAATCACCAAAACTAAAAAAAGTGTTTCAGGAAGGAAAAACCAGAGTGTATGAGAATCCTTTTGCATTCTCAAGGGTATTTTTTGTTACTCGTACAAAATGTTTTGCCAAAAAGCAGGAGATAATAAAAGAAATGTTTTCTTCTGATTTACACACTATCGCTTTTGTTGAAAGTCAAGAAGGATGTTTGGGGCTTGATCGGAATTGGATAAACGGAAACGCAATAGTATCTTACTATTCAGAGAATAAAATAATAATTCACACCCAAAATGAAAATGAAGGTTTTTTAGTATTTGTGGATAGTTTTTATCCAACATGGCACGCGCGGATATATGATCAAAATAATAAAGATAGTAAAGATGCAAAAATATATATAACAGATTTTAATTTTAGAGGAGTTATGGTACCAAAAGGAAATAATACTATTGAGTTTTATAATTCTTTGTTATGAAAAAATCAATTCTTTTGTGTATTATTCTTTTTTTTGCTGCTGGTTTTGGAATTTTTCCTTTTTTTTCTCCTGGTATTCCTATAACTCATGACGGTGTAGACCATACAGCACGCATTGCTAATTTTTATCAAAGCTTGACAGATGGAAATATTGTTCCTAGGTGGGCAGGTAATCTTAATTGGGGGTATGGTCATCCAATTCTTATGTTTTTATATCCATTATCTTCATATGTCGCATCTTTTTTTCATAGTTTGGGATTTTCTTTTATAGATAGCGTCAAGATTATTTTTGTTTTAGGTTTTTTAGGGAGCGGACTGACTATGTTTTTGTGGGCTCAAAGTTTTTTATCTCTTGAATCAGGAATTGTGGCTGCCTTTTTGTACATGTTTGCATCATATCGTTTCGTTGATTTGTACGTACGAGGGGCTTTAGGCGAGCACGTAGCATTTGTTTTTGCACCTTTAGTTTTATATTTTTCTCAAAAACTTGTTAAAAACAATACTTTATCAATACTTGTTTTTGGTTCATTCTCCCTAGCTTTTTTAATACTTTCACATAATGCCATAAGTCTTATGTTTTTTCCATTCATCGTAATATATATGACGCTGCTGATTTTACATAGCAAAAAAAAACAACAGATTATACAATCTTTTGTAATTCTTTTGGTTTTGGGATTAGGGTTGTCCGCATTTTTTTGGGTTCCTGCTTATTTTGAGGGGAAATATACACATCGGGATATTTTGACGTATGGAAGATATAGAGAAAGTTTTTCTTCTTTTTCTCGATTTATTTCTAGTCCATGGAGTTTTGAAGGGATAGGAAAATTAAGCGTTGAAGTTGGAAAAGTGCAATGGTTTGTAGTATTTTTGGGGTTTGGGGCAATACGATATTTGTTTAAAAACAAGAAAAATTTTTTAGGAAGAGTATTGATTATTTGTTTGATTACATTTTGGTTAACGATATTCTTTATGACTTCTTCTTCTGATTTTATCTGGGAAAAAATAACAGTACTTCAGAAATTTCAGTTTACCTGGAGATTGTTAACCTTAAGCGTGTTTAGTGCTTCTATTTGTGGGGCAATAATTACCCAGTTAATTCCAAAGAAAATAAAAAAATTGTTCATAGCAACACTAGTTGTTCTATTACTAATTTTTAATAAAGATTATATACGGGCAAACGGATATATTAGTAAGCCGGATTCATTTTTTTCAGGAATATATTTTGGCACAACCGACACAGGAGAAAGCTCGCCAATTTGGTCCGTGAGTTACATGAAAGAAATTCCTGATGCACATTTGGCTGTAATTGGCGGAGAGTCAAAAGTAATAGAGTTAAAGCGTTTGTCAACGAGGCATGTTTATAAAGTGAGTGCAAAAACAAAAACCCAACTAAGGGAAAACACCTTGTATTTCCCTGGTTGGAATATACTCGTAGATAATAAAAAAGTACCCATAGAATATCAAGCCAGAAACAACATGGGTGTCATGACGTTTTTTTTACCAAAAGGAGAGCACACAGTAATCGTGCAATTTACAGAAACAAAACTTCGAATAGTAGCTGATAGCATAAGCGGTTTAACGTTTCTTGTTGTAGTTATTTTTATAATGAAAAGATTTTTATCATGTATTTACCGGAAATAAATTCACACAGAATAATTCTTACTATTTTATTATCAATAAGTACTTTACATTTTTACCGTCCCGTGATAATCTCTAACATTATATGAAAGCGGTGCAGATTAAGGAATACGGCGGGATAGATGTTTTGGAGCTAAGTTCGGACATCCAAAAACCGGTTTCTGCCAAGGGTTACGTTCTTGTTGAGGTATACGCGGCCAGTATTAATCCGGTTGATTGGAAAATTCGAGCTGGATTTTTTAAAGAAATGGCGCCAATTCAGTTTCCCGCTACAATGGGTGGAGATTTTGCCGGAGTTGTGGCAGAGGTTGGTGGGGAAGTTACCGAGTTTAAAACGGACGATGAAGTATATGGGTCAGCACTTGTTTTAAATGGCGGATCTGGATCATTCGCCGAGTTATTGAGTGCTCGAGTTGAGAATACTGCTTTTAAGCCAAAGTCTGTACATTTTATAGAAGCAGCCGCTTTGCCTTTAGTAGGAAGCAGCGCAATTCAGGCGCTCGAAGAACACATTACATTACAAAGCAGGCAAAAAATTTTAATCCACGGCGGAGCAGGAGGCATAGGTCACGTGGCTATTCAACTTGCTAAAATATTAGGAGCGTATGTTACCACAACCGTAAGCACTAATGATATGGATTTTGTTAAACAACTGGGAGCTGATGAGGTAATTGATTACAAAAATCAGCAGTTTGAAACGGTTCTCAAAGATTTTGACGCAGTATTTGACACAGTCGGAGGAGAGATAACAAATAAATCACTTGACGTTCTTAAAAGGGGTGGCATATTAGTTTCTATGGCAGGAGAGCCAGACAAAGACGAGGCAGAGAAACGTGGAATTACCGCAATTAGTCAGTTTACCCAGACAAATACAAATCATTTGAATCGCTTGACAAAACTTGTAGACAGCGGAAAAGTAAACGTTTCCGTTGATAAGGTATTTCCCCTTGAAGAAGCAAAACAAGCTTTTTCGTATCAGGAGGAAATTCATCCAAAAGGAAAAGTTGTATTTAAGATAATCTGATATATTTAAACGTAATTGTTTAGGATTCTAACATAAAACTGTCATCGCGAGGTCGCTTCAGGCGACCGTGGCGATCTTTTGTGAGATTGTTTCCCCCTTGATTCACTCGGGGTCGCAATGACAAAATCGTGTCAGGAGTGTGGCCTGTTACATTTAAACCATGGAAAAAAAGGTTTTGATTGGAACAGTAATTATATCAATAGTTTTAATTGTTGGAGTTATTTTTTTTCTTGGGGGTCAAAATACAAATAGAAAGTACGACCAGTTTGCTAAATGCTTAAGAGAGAAAGGTGCTATTTTCTATGGAGCGTTTTGGTGCCCGCATTGCCAAAATCAAAAAAAACTATTCGGATCTTCAGAGCAGTACCTACCTTACATTGAATGTTCCACTGCAGACGGAAAAGGCCAATTACAAGCGTGTGGGGATAAACATATTTCCGGGTATCCTACATGGGAATTTAAGAATGGGGAAAGAAAATCAGGAGAAGTATCGCTTGAGGATTTAGCACAAAAAACAAGCTGTCAATTGCCAGAATAGTATGCTTATTGTTAACCATGCAATCGTACTCCTTACTATACTAGTTCAAGGTACCATCATATTTTTATTAGCATCTTTTTTTCTTCCTAAAAAATTAAAAAATTCGATATTTGTTTTTTTCTCCGATCATGCTTTTCTTTTTTCTTTTGTTGTTTCGTTTTTTGCAACGGTTACAAGTCTTTATTATTCTGAAGTTTTAGGGTATGAACCGTGTGTATTGTGTTGGTATCAGAGAATTTTTTTGTTTCCCCAAGTTTTTTTATTTGTCATTGGTTTTAAAAGAAAAGAAAAGGGTATTGTTGATGTAGGCATAGTTTTTTCGACTATTGGCGCAATTTTGTCGCTTTATCAGTATTTACTCCAGTTGGGTATTGTACCGACTTTTGTTTGCAATGCGTCCTCTGCATTTTGTATAAAGCGGTTTGTTTTTGAATTTGGATACATAACAATTCCACTCATGGCTTTTACCACTTTTATTTTATTACTTCTTTTGATGATTTTAGTAAAAATAAGAGGAAAAAAATCTAAAACGTAGAGGTATCGGAATCCTGACATTGTGATGCGTCATTTCAATTGTTACGCTTCTGCGACATTTAAAATGATACAGGCGAGGTGGGCAGTTAGACCCTCAGCCTGAATTTGTAAACAACCTTTCCCATGGATTCAACCCTGACAGTATCTC
>Ga0209343_10000574_pt1 | contig 51482 bp, 47 predicted proteins | sample RifCSPlowO2_02_FD_184026 | JGI IMG/M metagenome (GOLD analysis project Ga0209343, IMG submission 184026) | Groundwater microbial communities from Rifle, Colorado - Rifle CSP2_plank lowO2_0.2 (SPAdes) (version 2) | ecosystem: Environmental > Aquatic > Deep subsurface > Groundwater | place...
GATTCGATCAACTCGCGATCCTCGTCGGTAAGATGCAGTTCGGTCTGTCGCATTGCAAGCTCCTCGTCATGGGGTGGGCATGCGACAGTATAATATATGTTTCGTTATTTATGTGTTTATATACTAGCCATCTGACTAACCCAGCAAACGATGCTGGGTAAGTCATTGGTTATAGCTGCCGGGCTACCTCCCGGCGGTGTTGATTTGAAGTTTGCACACCCTTCGATAGCCCATTGTTTTTACGTTGGGCTTCTTGACAATTTATTTTGCGTACATACAATGTATTCATGATTAAATTCGAGTGGGATACAACCAAAGCAACCTCAAACAAAAAGAAGCACGGCGTTTCGTTTGAGGAGGCTCAATCTGTCTTTTACGATGAGTTCGCTGTGCAATTCTTTGATGAAGATAATTCCGTGTCAGAAGAAAGATTTTTGATGCTTGGTTTCAGTGATGAAGCGCGCCTTCTGATTGTCTGTCATTGCGAACGCGACCAGGGCAACATTGTTCGGATCATCTCGGCAAGAAAAGCCACAAAAAACGAGAGCAACTATTATCAAGGAGTTAAGCCATGAAAACTGAATACGATCTGTCAAAAATGAAATCCCGCAAAAATCCTTATGCGGCTAAGCTCAAAAAATCCGTCACGATGCGTTTGAGTGAAGATGTTATTGGCTATTTCAAACAAATGGCTGATGAAAAGGGTGTCCCGTATCAGAGTCTCATAAATCTTTATTTGCGAGACTGTGTATCAAGCCATAGAAAAATTGATATTTCATGGCAGCCCAAATTCTAACTGCGCAAAATTAAAGGGGTCGTGTTCGATTTAAAATTTGTAACTACTCAGGTATCCACCAGCCGCCCAGATGTTTTGTTAAGCAAAGCGGGGCTGAGGCGGAGAGCCTTGGAATGTCAGGGCAAGAGCGTGGAAGAGATTGTCGCCCTGCTTGTGTAGGGTAGCGAGATAGGAGCGAATGGTGCAAAAGGTATCGAGGCCGGATGGGGTGCGGAAACCGCCGGAGATTTTCTGTTTCACCTTGGGCATGCGTACATCGCGCTCGGCGATATTGTTGGAGAAGGGAACACCGTGATCGGTCATGAAACGCCAGACATCGTCGGCATGGACGCGCAAGCGGTCGAGCAGATTGAGCGCCTTGCTCTGCTTGGTTCTGCCGCGCTTGCCGGACGGCGGAGCGCGCGGGTTGGCGGCTTCTCCGTCGGCAATAATCCGGGCATGGGCACAGCGATAGTGCGCGATGCGATCTTCCGCCAGAGGCCCGCCGACCGCCGCCACCTCACGATGCGCCTCGACCAACAGATCGATCAGGCACTGTGCCCAGACTTGACCCATCTCCTCGAAGACGTAGGTCAGTTCGCGCAGGTGGTGAGCATTGCACAAGCCGTGCGTGCAACCCAGATCGCGGTACGGCTTCCAGCCATCGTGAATCAGCGTACCCGTAAATGCGGGGAGAATACCGAAGGCATCGAAGGCCTTTCTGCCCCGGTTCACGTGAGCGCCGATCCAGGTCAGCGTGGCGGTGGACAGGACATGCAGCCAGCGGAGCGAGCCTGCCACGCGCATACCGGTCTCGTCGGCATGGGCGACGGGAACCGTTTTGAGCGCCTCACCCATCGCCAATACGATGGGAGCCAGAAGCGTTCTGGCTTCCTCATGGATCGCCAGCACCGTGGCATCGGACATCGGCAGCCCGAAGAGATCGCCCGACAGCGCGCCAGTGCGCGCCACCGGCATCATGTGATGGTGGGTCAGATGCACCACGGAGGCTTTGATTCTTGGCCCGTATTGCACCGGCGCAGAAACTGCGGCGGGAAACTTGCCCCGGTGCACTTTCCCGCAGAGGCATCGCGCTTCGAGCACCCGGTGCTCGGTGACCTCGTGACGCAGGGGCGGGATGTCGAATACCTGGCGGGTTTCGGCGACCACCGCGCAGGCCAGAGGGCGATGGCAGACATCGCAATGGTTCGGCGGAGAGTGTGTTTCGATATGATCCGGTTGCGCGACTTTCTTCAGGGTGTGTCCGGCGTGCCCTTTCTGTCCACCGGTCGGCTTCTGTCCCGACCGGCGCTGCGACTTCGGCTTGGGCTTGCCCATACCGTCCGAGGATGGTGGTTTGCTGGAGTTGCGGCTGTTCTGCGCCAGACGCCCTTCAAGTTCGGCAACCTTGGCTGTCAGCGCAGCCACTTGCGCGAACAGCGCACGGATCAGGTCGTCTTTTTGGGCAACGCTGAGGTGGTCAAGATTGGGCAGGGGTTCCATGCCTGTCTTTATCGGCTTCCGCTGCCATTTCTTAAGCCCGGAATAGCGATGCTATTACGGAATACCTGAGTAGTTACGCGGAATTAAACAAAAGAATGGTGGCTGCTACAGCCTGCTTGGAGCTTGTTGGCTTCATTATTTGTTTCTCCTTTCAATTGCGGCGGGCCGACAAGAAACAATTGCCCGGCCTTTCGCATTGGTAGGCAGCCGGTATTTTTTCACCGATATCTTTTCGATGGGCGAACAAGCTGCATGCGGCAGATTACCGCTCGCGCGCTGGATTTCATGGGTGGATAAGATGGAAAAAAAGGCAGCATTTCTGCACTACGCCCTTCAATTTCGTTCAAAACGAATTGAAGGGATGATGCAAGAAAAATTTTTGCGGTAATGCGGCGAAGGTGCGCAAGGCAACCTGAAAAACCTGTTTTATGGGAACAGGCAAGGCTGTATGTGTAATGCGGGTTTTAGGGATGTGCCTACTATTTCAAATGGACTGCGTTGCCATTGGCATCCAGAAAGCAATCCACCGGGCCTACGACAACGCAACGGGGCTGGTCATAGTAGCCTACGCACTCGTTGCATTTGTTTGGGTCGATGACAAAATATTCGTCGCCCATGGAAATTGCACCGACCGGGCATTCGTCTTCGCACAGGCCGCAATTGATGCAAGCGTCGGTAATCGACAGCGCCACTCTTATCTCCGATTACTTGATTCTCATGCCCGGCTGCGCGCCTTCGTCCGGGCTTAGAATGAACAATCCCGGCGTATCGCCGGAAGCCGCCAGCACCATGCCTTCCGACAGGCCGAACTTCATCTTGCGCGGCGCGAGATTGGCAACCATCACCGTCATGCGCCCCTTTAATTTTTCCGGATCGTAAACCGACTTGATGCCCGCGAATACCGTGCGCGGCTTTTTCTCGCCGATATCCAGCGTCAGCTTCAGCAGCTTCTCCGCGCCTTCCACATGCTCCGCGTTGACGATCTTCGCCACGCGCAGATCGACCTTGCTGAAGTCGTCGATGGAAATTAGATTCCCCTCGCCCGCTGGCGGGAGAGGGGCTAGGGGAGAGGGTGCATGCTGCTGTGCCTCGGCATGACGAGCAGGCGATGGCGGCGATACAAGGGTTTCTTTGTTGGCTTCGATCATGGCGTCAATTTGTTTTTGGTCTACTCGGGTCATCAGGTGCTGATATTCGTTAATTTTGTGGTTGCAAGGAAAATATATGTTTGGATTAACATTAACATTAGGGTTGGTATCGGCCCAATTCAACTTATCTATATTCAGGAAGAGTTCCACATTTGTCGCCAAGTTTGGCAGGATTGGCTTGAGGTAGGCTGTCAATACCCTGAACATATTGAGTGCGATACTGCATACCTCATGCAACTGATGTTCTGATCCACTCTGTTTGGCCAATTCCCAAGGCTTTTGCTCATCAATGTATTTGTTGGCAACGTCAGTAGCAAACATGATTGCGCGTATTGCTTTTGCAAAATCGCGCTGTTCGTAATAGTCAAATATGATGCGTTCTCTTTCGATGCGACCTCCTCCATCGAAATGTTCAAATAAAAACTTGTCGAACCATCCTTCACCAATTTGAGAAAATTCTGCTCTACCAAGCAGCTTCCCATCAAATCGCTTGTTGATGAATCCGGCGCAACGACTCGCGATATTGATGTACTTCCCAATCAGATCACTATTCACCTTCGCCACGAAATCCTCAAGGCTCAGATCGAGGTCTTCCATCGTCCCGTTCAGCTTCGCAGCATAGTAGTAGCGCAGATATTCCGGGTTTAGCCCCTGCTTCAGGTAGCTGTCGGCAGTAATGAACGTGCCGCGCGACTTGCTCATCTTCTCGCCGTTGACGGTGAGAAAGCCGTGTGCGAACAGCTTGGTCGGGGTGCGAAAACCGGCGTGTTGCAGCATCGCGGGCCAGAACAGCGCGTGAAAGTACAAAATATCCTTGCCGATGAAGTGATACAACTCGGCCTTGGAATCTGGCTTCCAGTATTCGTCGAAATTTAACGCACCCTCTCCCCCAGCCCCTCTCCCGCCCGCGGGCGAGGGGAGCGAACAGAATTGCCTGAAGCTACCCATATAGCCGACCGGCGCATCCAGCCACACGTAGAAATATTTATCTTCCGTGCCGGGAATCTTGAAGCCGAAGTAGGGCGCATCGCGCGAGATGTCCCAGTCGGACAGCTTGTTCTCGCTTTCGGTGCCCAGCCATTCCTGCATCTTGTTGGCCGCCTCGGGTTGCAGCGTGCCACTGGTAGTCCAATCGCGCAGAAATTTTTGGCAGGTGTCGGCGGAAAGCTTGAAAAAATAATGATCCGAATTGCGCCGCTCCGGCTGCGCGCCGGACACGGCGGAATACGGATTGATCAATTCGATGGGCGCATAGGTGGCGCCGCAGGCTTCGCAGTTGTCACCGTATTGATCCTTGGAGTGGCACTTCGGGCATTCGCCCTTGATGAAGCGATCCGGCAGGAACATGCTTTTGACCGGGTCGTAGAACTGCTCGACAGAGCGCACCTCGATCAAGCCTGCCGTTTTCAGCTTGAGGTAAATATCCTCCGCGCATTCCCTCGTTTCGTCGCTGTTGGTGTTGCCGTAATGGTCAAACTCGACATGGAAGCCGTCGAAGTCCGCTTTGTGTTCGTGCCACACACGCTCGATCAGTTGCTCCGGCGTGATGCCTTCCTTCTCGGCGCGCAGCATGATCGGCGTGCCGTGGGTATCGTCGGCGCAGACGTAGTGGCACGTAGTGTCAGCCTGCATCTTTTGGAAGCGCACCCAGATGTCGGTCTGGATATATTCGACCAGGTGGCCGAGATGGATGCTGCCGTTGGCGTAGGGCAGCGCGGAGGTGACGAGAATTCTTCTTTTGGACATTGTGGCCGTGCCGGAATGCGATAAGACGCGGATTTTAGCAAATCTGCGCGCAATGGCGGCGAATTGGTTAAAATTGCGCCCATGCAAAATTACACGAGAAAGCCTGATCGGCTTCAAATCAGACAAATAAACGCCCCGAAACCGCACCTCGTCTGCCGGATGGTTAATGATGTTTTATCCCGTACAGCGAGTTGCTATTTTTCAATCTGTATACATTTTTTCAAGGTGCCTCAATGATGAAACACATACTCTTTTTTCCGCTGGCTTTGCTGTTGGCCACCGGTATTTTTTCAACCACGGCCAATGCCGAAAAAACCGCAGCAAAAAAAGAAGCCGGCAATATAACCAAGCTGATAAAAACCGACATGAAATTGGGTAAAGGCGCAAAAGCCACTGCGGGGCGCGAGGTGTCCGTGCATTACACCGGCTGGTTGTACGATAAGGACGCCAAAGACAACAAGGGTAAAAAGTTTGACAGCTCGCGCGACCGCGGTATGCCTATCGTATTTCCGCTCGGCACAGGCCAGGTAATCGATGGATGGGAGCAGGGCATCGAGGGCATGAAGGTGGGCGGGCAGCGCACGCTGATTATTCCGCCGCATCTCGGCTATGGCGCGCAAGGCGCACCGGGCGCGATCCCGCCCAATGCGACGCTGATATTCGACGTGGAGCTGAGGGGTTCGCGCTAACAGCTTTATTCGCGGATGGCGCAGATTCAAAAGACAGCTCAGGAATCGGGTTAATTTATAGATGACGGCTTTGCATTCCAGATGAACCTGATCTCGCATCCGCTGCTGGTCACGGCGTTAATGCTTACCGTGTCCAACCTGTTCATGACCTTCGCGTGGTATGGGCATCTGAAGAATTTGGCGACATCGCCGTGGTATATCGCGGCACTGGTCAGTTGGGGTATTGCGCTGTTCGAATACATGCTTCAGGTGCCTGCGAACCGCATCGGCTATACCGAACTCAGTCTCGGACAGTTGAAAATATTGCAGGAGATCATCACGCTGTCGGTGTTCGTGCCGTTCGCGGTGCTGTACATGAACCAGCCGCTGAAATGGGATTATCTGTATGCGGCGCTGTGCCTGATGGGCGCGGTATATTTTATTTTCAGAACATAGAGATTTTTCCACCAAAGACACGAAAAGCACGAAACCAAGAATTTGGTGCCGAATGTTTCTTTCGTGTCTTTCGCGGACGCTATAAATATCCATGAGTAAATCACAACATATTCACATCCTCGGCATCTGCGGCACCTTCATGGGCGGCATCGCGGCCATCGCCAAGCAGGCGGGCTACCGCGTGACCGGTTGCGACGCCAACGTCTATCCGCCGATGAGCACGCAACTGGAGGCACAGGGCATCGAGCTGATCGAAGGGTTCGGCGTGGAGCAGATTGACCTCAAGCCGGACGTGTTCGTGATCGGCAACGTGGTGTCGCGCGGCAACCCGCTGATGGAAGAAATCCTCAACCGCAACCTGCCGTATGCTTCCGGCCCGCAGTGGTTGGCCGACACGTTGCTGCGCGACAAGTGGGTAATGGGTGTGGCGGGAACGCATGGAAAAACCACCACGACATCGATGCTCGCGTGGATTCTGGAATATGCCGGGCTGAATCCCGGTTTCCTGATCGGTGGCGTACCGCAGAATTTTGGCGTGTCGGCGCGCATCACCGAGATGCCGTTCTTCGTTATCGAGGCCGACGAATACGATACTGCCTTCTTCGACAAGCGCTCAAAGTTCGTGCACTACCGCCCGCGCACCGCGATCCTCAACAACCTGGAATTCGATCACGCCGACATCTTCCCCGACCTGGCAAGCATCGAAACGCAGTTCCATCATCTGGTGCGCACCGTTCCCGGCAAGGGGCTCATCGTATGCAACGGGCGCGAAGAATCGCTTTCGCGTGTATTGAAGCGCGGCTGCTGGACGCCGGTTGAAACCTTTGGCTCCCCTCTCCCCCCAGCGGGAGAGGGGTTGGGGGAGGGGGGCTGGAACATCGACGCGAACAGCCGCGTGACGCTGAACGGCGAACCGCAAGGCACACTCGAATGGGACTTGCTCGGCGAACATAACCGCATGAACGCGCTGGCTGCGCTCGCCGCCGCACGCCATGTCGGCGTGCCGGTGGCGCAGGGGTTGGCTGCCTTAAGCAAATTCAAAAATGTGAAGCGGCGCATGGAAGTGCGCGGCACGGTCAACGGTATCACCATCTATGATGACTTTGCGCATCACCCCACCGCAATCGACACCACCATCGCCGGGTTGCGCAGCAAGGTCGGCAATGCGAGGATATTGGCTGTGCTGGAGCCGCGCTCCAACACCATGAAACTCGGCGTGATGAAGGATGCGCTACCCGGCAGCCTGAAAGATGCAGACCTTGTGTTCTGCTATGGCGCAAATCTCGGCTGGGACGCCGTTGCGGCTCTCAATCCGCTGGGCGACAAGTCCGTGGCGAAAGACGATCTCAACGAACTGATCGAGGCCATCACCGCTGTCGCACGTTCAGGCGACCATGTGCTGGTGATGAGCAATGGCGGCTTCGGCGGGATACATGAGAAGCTGTTAGCACGATTGCAGAATTGATGTAGGAGCGGGCCATGCCCCCGAACCGCCTTATCGCGGGCATGGCCCGCTCCTACAACCCCTCCTGATTATCCAATCCGAGTTCCTGTATCTTGCGCGTCAGGGTGTTGCGCCCGATGCCGAGCAGGGCGGCAGCTTCGATGCGACGCCCACCTGTATGGTGCAGGGCTTGCAGGATCAGGGTGCGCTCGAATTGCTCGGTTAGCTTTCCCATGATGTGATTTTCGCCGCGCTGCAAGGCGAGCGCTGCTTGCTGGGCCAGTGCGGTAGTCCAATCCCCGCTTGATGCCGCATCTTTGCTGGCCTCATCACGCCATTCCGGCGGCAGGTCAGTTATTTCAACCATGCGTGAGGGCGTCATCACGGTCAGCCAGTGACAAAGATTTTCCAGTTGCCGCACGTTGCCGGGAAAATTTTGTGCTGCGAGGAAGCGCATCGCTTCTTCGCTCAATTGTTTCTGTTCCACGCCCAGTTCGTGCGCGCTCTTTTGCAGGAAATATTTCGCCAGCAGCGGGATATCTTCGCGCCGTTCGCGTAGCGGCGGCAGGCGCAGCCGGATCACGTTCAGGCGGTGAAACAAGTCCTCACGGAATAGTTTTTGTTTGACTCGCTCGTCGAGATCCTGGTGCGTGGCGGCGATGATACGCACGTTGGACTTGATCGGCTGATGCCCGCCGACGCGATAAAAATTCCCGTCCGATAGCACGCGCAGCAGGCGGGTTTGCAGTTCGGCGGGCATGTCGCCGATCTCGTCGAGGAATAGCGTGCCGCCTTCCGCCTGCTCGAAACGGCCATGCCTTGTCGCCGCCGCGCCGGTGAACGCGCCGCGCTCGTGGCCGAACAGTTCCGATTCGAGCAGATCCTTGGGGATCGCGGCGGTGTTGATCGCGATAAACGGCTTGCCGGCGCGCGGACTGTGGCGGTGCAACGCGCGCGCCACCAGTTCTTTGCCGGTGCCGGATTCGCCGTTGATCAGTACGGTCGCTTGCGACTGCGCCAGCTTCCCGATGGCGCGAAATACCTCTTGCATCGCGGGAGCCTGACCGAGAATGCTGGCGGCGGCTTCAGTTTCCTGTGTTTTGCCCGATTTGCGCTGGCTCTGTTCCAAGGCGCGCCGGATCAGTTCGACCGCGTGATTGATGTCGAACGGCTTGGGCAGGTATTCGAACGCGCCGCCCTGGAATGCGGAGACGGCGCTCTCCAAATCGGAGTAGGCGGTCATGATAATCGCCGGGATCAGCGGGTGGCGTTGATGCAGCACCTGCAAAAAATCCAGCCCGGAACTGCCCGGCATGCGGATATCGCTGACCACGACTTGTGGCAGGCTGCTGTCCAGCGTAAACAACGCCTCGTCCGCCGTGGCGAAGCTCTTGAACTCGATGTTCTCGCGAGCCAGGGCTTTTTCCAGCACCCAGCGGATTGATTTGTCGTCGTCGATGATCCAAACGGGCTGCATAATTCACCTTTATCTAAAAACGTCAATTCATCCACGAAAGGCACGAAAAACACGAAATAATTCAAAAAACTCCACGCTACGAATTGAGGCACAATGGGCGAGTTGCCGAGCCAATACAGTTTCTTGTTTTATTTCGTGCCTTTCGTGTTTTTCGTGGACAACTTTTTCTAGGTTTATGGAAGCGGAAGCAGCACGGTAAAGCAGGTTCGCCCCGGTTCGCTGTCGAATTCTATCGTGCCGTGGTGCTGGCTGATGAAATCCTGCGCCAGCGTTAGCCCGAGGCCGTGCCCGTCGGCGCGCCCCGACACCAGCGGGTAAAAAATCTTGTCCTGTAATTCCGGCGGGATGCCGGGGCCATTGTCGATGATCTGCACCATGACTGCCAGGCGGTGGCGGCGCTTGATCAGCGTCACCTGCCGCGCAACGCGCGTGCGCAGAACGATAGTTCCGTTGCCCTGCATCGCCTGCGCGGCGTTGCGCACGATGTTGAGCATCGCCTGGATCAACTGCTCCTTGTCGCCGATCAGTGCAGGCAGGCTGATGTCGTAATCACGCTGGAATGTCAGCCCGGAAGGCATTTCCGCCAGCACCACGCTACGCACACGCTCCAGCACCTCGTGGATGTTGAGCGCGCTGTAGTGCGAGGCATTTTGCGGGCTGAGCAATTTTTCCATCAGTGAACGCAGCCGATCCGCTTCTTGCACGATGACCTGGGTGTATTCGCGCAAGGCCGGTTTATCCAACTCCTGTTCGAGTAATTGTGCCGCACCGCGTATGCCTCCGAGAGGATTTTTGATTTCGTGGGCGAGATTTCGTAATAACAGGCGACTGGCCTGCGTCTGGTCAAGCATCTGTTCTTCGCGCGCCAGTTTCAACGGCATGTCCATTGGATGGAATTCCAGTAGCAGATAACAGCTATAACGAGGCTCGCGTAGCAATTCCTTTGTCCCCTCGCCCGCGTGCGGGATAACCAGCGACTTGGCTGCGGCTGTTCGCAGCCTAGTCGAATGGCTAGTTGTTTCATCCAGAGGGTTAGGGAGAGGGGAACGTGCATTATGCACGTTGGAAAATTGCAGCGGGGTAGCCGTGCAGCGTAACTGCAATTTTCCATGTGCGGGCGTACCCAGCGTCAGATCATGTTCTATGTGGCTCGCATTGTTATGGATCGCTTGCTGTATCGCATTGTCCAATTGGCCGGTATGGGTAAATACTTGCTGGATTTCATGCCCGATCAAGTTCTTGCCGCTCACGTCAAACAGGTTTTCCGCTGCGGGATTGATGTAAGCGATGCGTGACTCCTCATCCAGCAGGATGACTGCCGTGGCGAGATATTCGAGGGTGAGGTTAGAAAATTCGAGCATACGTTCTTGCAAAGCAGAATACATGCCAGAAGAATGGATTTACTTGAGTTTTGACAGCTCTGTTTTCAGCGCTTCGATGTTTCTTTGATGCAACTCGACCTGCTCATTCAGCGTCCTGATTTTTTCTTCATATTTTGCCATGTTGCGGTGGGTTTTTCCGTCCTGCCCTTTGTAAACTTCGGGGTTCGCCTCGCCTTCCTTCAAGCGCTGCATGGACTCCTCGAGCAATTTTTGTTCGGAGCCTAGTTCGTCTTGCAGTATTTTGCGCCGCGTGTCATCGCGCCCTTTTTGCGTTGTGCCATCCACCTTTGGAAAGTCTTTCGGCGAAGCGGCTGGTTGCGTACGCGCTGGCGGTACCATGGTGGGCAACGGTTCGAGCACAATTTTCTTTCCGCCCTTGATGGGGGTGCTGGAATAAGTGACATGCCCATTGGCATCGACACCCTTGTAAATCTCAGCATGCGCCAAAATTGGGCTGAGGCATATCATGACTAGCAAGTATCCAAGTTTCATTATCGTTCTCCTGCAAAGTGACGCAGGTAAGTATAGGCCAAGCGCATGGCGCAGACAAATTTTTGCCGCTCAAAGCAAAACGGGGCGCAAGCCCCGTTTTGCTTTCCCGTATTGTTCGATCAAATGCTGTAATACATGTCGAACTCGACCGGATGTGTGGTCATGCGGATGCGGTTGACTTCGTCCATCTTCAGGGCGATGTAGGCATCGATGAAGTCGTTGGAGAATACGCCGCCGCGCGTCAGGAACTCGCGATCCTTGTCCAGATGCGCCAGCGCTTCATCCAGCGACGCACACACGGTCGGGATCTTCGCATCTTCTTCCGGAGGCAGGTCGTACAGGTTCTTGTCGGCCGGGTCGCCGGGGTGAATCTTGTTCTGGATGCCGTCCAGCCCCGCCATCATCAGCGCCGTAAAACACAAGTATGGGTTCGAGGTCGGATCCGGGAAGCGTGTCTCGATGCGGCGCGCCTTGTCGCTTTGCACATAGGGGATGCGGATTGACGCGGAGCGGTTCTTCGCCGAATAGGCCAGCTTGACCGGCGCTTCGTAGTGCGGCACCAAGCGCTTGTAGGAGTTAGTGCCCGGATTGGTGATCGCATTCAGCGCCTTTGCATGCTTGATGATACCGCCGATGTAGTACAGCGCGGTTTCGGACAGGCCCGCATAACCGTTACCTGCGAACAGGTTCTTGCCGTCCTTCCAGATCGATTGATGCACATGCATGCCGGAGCCGTTGTCGCCGACGATAGGTTTGGGCATGAAGGTCGCGGTCTTGCCGTATTGGTGCGCGACGTTATGCACGACGTATTTTAGTACTTGGGTCTGGTCGGCGCGGCGTACCAGCGTGTTGAATTTGGTGCCGATTTCGCACTGCCCGGCGGTTGCCACTTCATGGTGATGCACTTCGACTTCGATGCCGATGTCTTCCAGCGCCAGACACATCGCTGCACGAATGTCGTTCAGGCTGTCGACCGGTGGAACCGGGAAATAACCGCCTTTCACCATGGGCCGATGCCCGGTGTTGCCGCCGTCGAATTTTTCGCCGGTCGCCCAGGCCGCTTCTTCGGAGTTGATTTTCAGCGAACAGCCCGACATGTCGACATGCCAGTTCACCGAATCAAAAATAAAGAACTCCGGCTCCGGGCCGAAAAAGGCGGTGTCGCCGATGCCGCTGGACTTCAGGTAGGCCTCGGCGCGTTTCGCGATGGATCGCGGATCGCGGTCATAGCCCTTGCCGTCGGTCGGTTCGATCACGTCGCAGGTGATCACCAGCGTGTTTTCATCCATGAACGGATCCAGGTAGGCCGTCGCCGGATCCGGCATCAGCAGCATGTCCGACGCCTGGATGCCTTTCCAGCCGGCAATGGATGAACCGTCGAACGCGTGGCCGTCCTCAAATTTTTCCATGCCCACATATTTGGCGGGCACACCGACATGCTGTTCCTTGCCGCGCGTATCGGTAAAACGGAAATCCACGAATTTGATATCGCGGTCTTTAATCATTTGCAAAACATCATTTGCCGACATCGACATAACTTTCTCCCCCAAAAATACAAAAAATAAAATCAAACAACGAACATAAAACCTGGAATTTTACGAACGCAGGAAATGTGCCAACTACTTATTTGTGATTATGCGACATTGTGCCATAGGTCATCGATGCAACACACAAAATATTTGCACCAAAAATGTGCGTGTTGCGGTTGTTTTTGCACTAATTTTGTGCGTGGTTGCGATGGATATGAATGGCACGAAATAACTTGTCATCACTCGCTATTTTGTCGCAACGCGTTTGCAAGTCGTCAGCCTGTTTTTCCTGCATTTGGCTCGCGGACAGATAAATCTCGGCATCCACTTTGCCATCCAGATAGTGAAATACCACGCGATTACCCAGCAGGGCTGAATCCCCCAATCGCTCGGCAAGATGCTCTAGCAGAACGGGGCGACCGGGCAGATGCGCGTTCGGCTTGGTTTGCATGTCATCTTCAGGGTCGATATGCACCATAACATCCATCACATGGTGTTTCTTGAGTACGGCGTGGCGCGCCGATTCGGCGATGAAGTGCCCTTCAGAAACGCTGATCTTGGGATCGACCATGATATGTGCATCGACCAGCGCATTGTCGGCCATCTTGCGTGTGCGCAACTCGTGCAAGCCGCGTACGCCGTGGGTATCGAGCAGGGTTTGCCGGATCGCTTCGACCTCTTCTTCGTCCAAACCGGTATCGATCAGTTCCGCCATCGCCTCCAGGGCCAGCTTGCCGCCCATATGCGCGATCATCACTCCCACCACCGCAGCGGCAAGCAAATCGAAAAAGGTGTAACCCATAAGGTTGCCGACGATTCCGACGATGACCACCAAGGACGATGCCGCATCCGAACGCGCATGCCATGCGTTGGCCACCAGCATCTGCGAGCGCACCCGTTTGGCTACCGCCAGCATATAACGGAACATTCCCTCCTTCGCGGCCAAGGCGATTACCGCGATGGCAAGCGCCAGCGGATTGACAGCCCGCAACGCATCGGGCTGCTGCAAACGGATTGCGGCGGCGACCAGCAACCCCACGCCGAGCGCGGCAAGAAAAGCTCCCAGAATAAGCGTTGCGGCGGTTTCCACCCGCGCATGACCATAAGGGTGGTTGGCATCGGCGTGGCGATTGCCGTGACGGTTCGCATACAGCACCAATACATCGGAAAGCAAGTCCGACAACGAGTGCAAGCCGTCGGCCATCAGGGCCTGCGAATGCGCGAAAAATCCGCCCACCACCTGAAAAAACGTCAACAGCAAGTTGATGACTATGCTCACCCAAGTGCTTTTTTGCGCGGCGGCAAAACGCTCGGGATTTGCCGGTTCGAAAGCGCCGATATCGGCGTGTGATCCATGCGAATGGGCGTGATTTTTCATGTCGGTTGAGCTAGTATGCGGGCATGGTGCGGTGTCGATTTTACATCTGCCGTGCCCTTAATATTCAAAAGAAAGAATCGATATGGGAAAAATTACCGCCATTCTTCAAGCCGCGCAACAGCGCGCAAAGGAAATGAATTTGCCTTATAAGGGAGCGCTGCATCCCGGCGAGGCTTATGAAATCCTGCAATCGGCGCCCGGAGCGAGGCTGCTGGATGTGCGCACCCGCGCCGAACTGGATTGGGTGGGGCGCGTACCCGGCGCCGCAGAAATCGAATGGGCGACCTATCCGGGTATGAAACCCAACCCGCATTTCATCGCGCAACTTGAACAGCAAATGGACAAGGAGGCCTTGGTGCTGATCATATGCCGTAGCGGGGTGCGCTCGCACCATGCCGCCATGGCCGCTACACGGGCCGGTTATGGCGACTGTTACAACGTGCTGGAAGGTTTCGAAGGCGACATGGGCGCCGACAAACACCGCAACACGGTTGGCGGTTGGCGGGCGGCGGGGTTGCCTTGGGAGCAAAGCTAGGAATACATTATCCGGCGAAATGCTGGAGCTGCGCTCATCCGTAACCGGAACCTGAAGCCATGAAATACGTGCCAAGCCTTCCTCCGCCAGTGACCGGTGCGGGAGCAGGGCTGGAAGTCAAAGCACTGGTCGGGATCAAACGCGCCAAACCTGTTCAGGCGCGTACGCTGCCGCCGCTGGTTGTGCAACCGCATGCACGGCACGAAACGCCTGCCGTGACCGCAGGGAAAGAGGAAAAACGCCACGACCCGCATGTTCACGGCGAACGCCGGATTTATTGCCGCCGTATCGAACACCTCCCTATCCTGGTCGAGCTGCGCTCGGGGATGGAGCGGCGGCGGCACAACCAGAGAGCGGACGATATAACGGAACATGTTGACGTGAAAGTGTAGCGGCCGTTGCGGCGTAGTATTTTTCGTAGGGTGGATTAAGCACGTAGCGCGAATCCACCAAAACAGGCGGTGGATACACGCCTTCGGCGTTTTATCCGCCCTACCCGTAACCCCGCAGCTATTCGGGTTTGTCGTTTGACGGATACATGCCCAATTTATCGAGCAACGCCCGATCCGCTTCAACATCAGGGTTGCAGGTAGTCAGCAATTGTTCGCCGTAGAAAATTGAGTTGGCACCAGCCAGGAAACATAATGCCTGCACCGCATCGGACATCTGCTGCCGCCCCGCGGAGAGCCGCACGCGCGCCGCAGGCATGGTGATGCGCGCCACGGCGATGGTGCGCACGAAATCCAGCGGGTCGAGTTCTGCGGTTTGCGCCAGCGGCGTGCCTTCTACCCTGACCAGATTGTTGATCGGCACACTCTCCGGATAGGGGTTCATGTTGGCCAGTTGCGTGATCAGCCCGGCGCGCTGCGTCAGGTTCTCGCCCATGCCGACGATGCCCCCGCTGCATACGTTCATTCCCGCCTTGCGCACCCGCTCCAGCGTGTCCAGCCGATCCTGGTAATCGCGGGTGCTGATGATGTTGCCGTAGAATTCCGGCGCAGTATCTAGGTTGTGGTTGTAGTAGTCCAGCCCGGCGGCCCGCAGTTGTTCGGTTTGCTCGTCGTTCAGCATGCCCAGCGTGGCGCAGGTTTCCATGCCCAGCTCGCGCACGGCCTTAACCATCTCCACCACGCTTTCCATATCTTCATCGGTCGGCTCGCGCCATGCCGCGCCCATGCAGAAACGCCCGGCGCCTTTTTGCTGTGCGGTGCGCGCGGCTTCTACTACTGCGCTTACGGCGAGCATTTTCCGGTCTTCCACACCGGCAGAATTAAATGCCGATTGCGGGCAATAGCCGCAATCTTCGGTGCAGCCGCCCGATTTGATCGACAGCAGCGTGGAGAGCTGTACCGCATTCGGGTCGAAATGTTGGCGGTGAGTCTGCTGCGCGCGGTACAGCAGATCGGCGAACGGCAGTTTGAACAGCGCCTCCACATCCGGCACACTCCAGCGTTGCATTGTGGTAGTTTGTTCGACTGGGCGGGTAAATTCTATGGTTTGGGTATTCATGGTGCTCTAGTTGTGTGTGAGGTTGGTTGATTGAACACAAATAATCCATTAAGCCGTCATTCCGGCGTAGGCCGGAATCCAGCAATCAAAGGCGCTCCGCAAAGCGGGCAAAGCTACAATGTTGCCCCACTTACGTGGGTAATTTTAATCATCTGGATACCGGCCTGCGCCGGTATGACGCAGCTTTTTCTAACGGATTATTTGGATTGAATGCGGGCCGCATCATTATTGAAAAGGCGGCAACTTGTCAATTATATACGACGTTATTCTAAACATCCGCACAAAAATTAAGCGGATGTTACCCGCGCAACCCTGCGTGCTGTGCGGCAGCATGAGCCATGACGGCTTATGGTGTGCGGGTTGCGACGGAGCCATGCCTTATCTCGATGCAGCGCATTGCCCAAGCTGCGCCTTGCCGACCCCATCCGGCGAAATATGCGGGCAATGTCTTGGACACCCGCCGTTATTCGCTCGCGCCACTGCCGTATTCGGCTACACCTTCCCGCTCGACAAGCTGATTCAGGCGATGAAGTATGGCGAACAGCTCGCGCTGGCAAATGCGTTTTCCGAGAAGCTGGCGCACGGGATCGATAAAAGCGACTTGCCGGATTGCATTATCCCCATGCCATTGCACCCCGCAAAACTGCGTGAACGGGGTTTCAATCAATCGCTGTTGCTTGCCGCCAAAGCCGCGCGCGAATTGGGCATTAAATTGCTGCCTGATACCTGCCAACGCGTGCGCGATACTCCGCCTCAATCCGCCCTGCCGTGGAAGGAGCGCAAAAGAAATATGCGCGATGCGTTTCGCTGCGATGTGGATTTAACCGGCATGCATGTCGCCCTTGTTGATGACGTGCTGACCACCGGAGCCAGCATGAATGCGCTCGCCGAAGCGGTGCAAAAAAGGGGAGCAATCAAGATAAGTGCGTGGGTGGTGGCGCGAACGCTGCCGCATTCGGAAATCAGATGATAGGGTCAGATTGATCAGGTTGGAAATAACAAAACCCTCATAAAGAGGGTTTTGTTGTTTCAGCAATTTGATATTTTTGATCGCGTAATTTCAGAAGGCACAAGATCGGTTTTTTCCGATCTTGCCCGGTTAAGTTTACTTTCCGTGCAGTATTTGCATTCCTTTGAGAAGGTTTAATGCCTGATTAAGCTGGTAGTCATTTTTAGCCCCAAATTCGGCGGGTGCGGGTTTTGCGGCATCTCCCTTGGTGCTGGGAGGCGGGGGTATGGTTTTACTGCCAGTATCCGGTTTGTCATTTTGGGGCTTGTCGTTAGTCAAATGTTTGTTCAGGTCGGCTTCGCGCAGACGGAACGAGTTGTCTTGTCCTGCGGTGGCAGGGTCTTCCACCAGAATGTCGGGCACGATGCCTTTGGCCTGTATGGAGCGCCCGCCGGGTGTGTAGTAACGCGCCGTGGTGAGTTTGATCGCGGTGTTGTTACCCAAAGGCAGGACAGTTTGCACCGAACCTTTGCCGAAAGTTTGCGTGCCCATGATGACCGCGCGCTTGTGATCCTGCAGGGCGCCGGCAACAATTTCGGATGCGGATGCCGAGCCGCCGTTTACCAGCACAACCAGCGGGACGCTCTTGATGGAATCCGGCAGGCTTTTCAGGTAGTCACTTTTTCCGTGGCCTCGCAGATAATTTTCCGGGTTGGCGAGCAGGCGCATTTTCGCATCCTCGGTGCGCCCCTCGGTGTAAACCACCAGTGCGTCCTTGGCCAGAAAAGCCGCAGAAACTGCGACCGCGCCCGCCAGGAGCCCGCCGGGGTCATTGCGCAAATCGAGCACCAATCCTTTTAGTGGCCCCTGATTCTGCTTGACAAGATTTTCCAGCGCGGTGGCGAGATTTTCGCCGGTATGCTCCTGGAATTGGGTGATGCGGACGAAGGCATAGCCCGGCTCGACCAGTTTGGGTTTGACGCTTTGTACTTTGATGATGGCGCGCACCAGCGTAAAGGTGAGCGGCTTCGGCTCATCCTTGCGGATAACGGTCAGCACAATTTTGCTGCCGGGTTTGCCGCGCATGCGTTTCACCGCCTCGTTTAATGTCAGGCCCTTTACCAGGGTGTCATCCAGCTTGATAACCAGATCGCCGCTCTTGATGCCCGCGTTATAGGCGGGAGTATCTTCTATAGGGGAGATTACTTTGACCAGCCCGTCTTCCATGCCCACTTCAATGCCAAGGCCGCCGAATTCACCCTGCGTGCCGACTTGCAGCTCCTTGAATGATTCCGTGTCCAAGTAAGCCGAGTGGGGGTCGAGGCCATTCAACATGCCGTTGATGGCTTCGGTAATCAGTTTTTTGTCGGTGACGGGTTCGACGTAGTCGCTCTTGATGCGGCCAAATACCTCGGAAAATGCGCGCAGTTCCTCGACGGGCAAAGGCATGGCGAGCGTTTCCTTGTCTGCAACCGCAGCGAAATGCAGGCTGACTGAAACGCCTGCGACCAAACCCAAACTGACCAAACCCGCTTTTTCCAGAAGACGCATAATTTCCTCAATGTTATTTTGTCGCCAACCACTTCATCGGATCGAATGGCTTGCTCTCGTGGCGCAGTTCGAAGTATAAACCGGAATTCTCATTTCCGCCGCTGTTCCCGACTGTCGCAACGGTATCGCCGCCGCGCAACACATCGCCAACCTGCTTGTAAAGTGTTTCATTGTTGCCATACAAGCTCATGTATCCCTTGCCATGATCGATGATCAGGAGGTTGCCAAAACCGCGCAACCAATCCGCAAATACCACTTGCCCTGAAGCAACAGCTTTGACAGCCTGCCCGGCGGAAGTTCTCAGAAACAGACCTTTCCATAGCACCGTGCTATCGGGGCGCGGCGAGCCGAACTTGTTGGTAACCTCACCCTTTACCGGCAACGTCAGCTTGCCTTTGAGTTGATCGAACGGGCTGCCGTCAAACCGGTTATCCGGCAAGTTGTCATTGCGGAACAGCGAGCTGGTTTTCGGCTGGGCGAGCATTTTTGTCAGCTTGTCAACCAGCTGTGCAAGGCGATTTTCGTCGCGTTGCAGCCGGTTGATCTCGCGGCGTTGCTGGCGCAATTGCTGCGAAATTCTACCCAGCATCTGTTGCCGGGCGCGCTGCTCTTTCTCCAGTATTTTTTTCTGGGAAGATTGCTCCGTGCGCAACGACTTCAGTTCTTCCCGTTGTTTGCGTGTGGCCGTGCTGACCGTATTCAGCGCGGCCAGATTGACGCGTAAAGTGGCAAGCCAGGTTGCGCGGTTGCGCGCAATGTATTCGTAATATTGCAAATCACGGTTGGCTTGATTGGGGTTTTGATTGTTCAGCAGTAATTTCAGGTATTCCTGTTTGCCGCCCAGATATTGCTGATACAGCAGCTTGCCGAGTTGTATCTGTTGTGTCTCCAGGTCGTTGCCCAGTTGTTGCTCTTGTGCTTGCAGTTCGTTGAGTTTTTTATCGGCTGCCCGCAATTGTCCGGCAAGCCCGGCAAGTTTGCGGTTGCTGTCGCTGATCCCGCGCTCCGATTCGCGCAACGCGTCGGCGGCCTCCGATTTCGACTCGCTGGTTTTGTCCATTTCGAGTTGCATCGCGGCGATGCGCTTGCGCAGGTTTTCCAGTTCCTCCTGTTGGCCGGCATATGCCGTAGTGCAGAAGATAGAGGATAGAAGGCAGAAGACAGAGAACAGAAGACAAAGGGCATAACCAGCGACTTGGCGGACGTTGTTTGCCCGCCTAGTGGAATGGCTAGTAGTTCCATCAGTGGTTTCATCAGAAGACAGCGGAGAGATTGTTGTGTGCCGCTGCACGGCACGCTTAAACCCAAATAATCCATTGAAAAACTCAACCCATCTCCCCCTTTGAAAAAGGGGGGAAGGCGTCGTCATCACACGAATCACGTCTAATGAGTTATCTGGATTAAAAAGATTGTGCGGCGCAGCCGCGACAACGCTTCTGCCTTCTGTCATCTGCCCTCTGTCATCCGGATCAGGCTGTGCCCGGTCATTTCCGCCGGTTGCGGCAGCCCCATCATGGCCAGCAGGCTTGGGGCGAGATCGCGCAGCGCGCCGCCTCCGGCTAATTCGGCTTTGCGCCCGATATACAGGAGCGGCACCAGGTTCAGGGTGTGCGCGGTATGTGCCTGGTGGGTCGTGTGGTCTATCATCTGCTCGGCATTGCCGTGGTCGGCGGTGATGAGGAGCTCGCCGCCGATGGAACGCATCGCCTCGACTATGCGACCGACACAGATATCCAATGCCTCGATAGCCCGTGTGGCGGCGTCCATGTTGCCGGTATGCCCGACCATGTCGCCGTTGGCGTAGTTGCAGATGATCGCGTGGTATTGGCGGCTCAGGATTGCGGCTTCGAGCTTGTCGGTTACTTCAAAGGCGCTCATTTCCGGCTTCAGGTCGTAGGTTGCGACTTTTGGCGATGGAACGAGAATGCGGTCTTCGCCCGGATAGGGTTGCTCCCTGCCGCCGTTGAAGAAGTAGGTGACATGCGCGTATTTTTCGGTTTCGGCGATGCGCAACTGTTTTAACCCCAAACTTGAAATGTATTCGCCGAAGCCATTGCGGATACTTTGCGGGGGGTAGGCGCAAGGCAAATGAAAATCCTCTCCGTAGCTGCTCAGCGAAACGAAGCTGGCAAGCTCGGGCAGGAAGGCACGATGGAATCCGCCGAAAGTCTTGTCCGTCAGGGCACGCGTGATTTCGCGGGCGCGGTCGGCACGGAAGTTCATGAATACCACTACATCGTCGTCCTGCATGGTGTTTTTCGCGCTACCTGAAAAAATCGCGGTCGGCTTGACGAATTCGTCTGATTCACCACGCGCATAGGCTTGCTCCAATCCGCTTAATGCATCGGCTGCGGTAAATTCGGCGCGGCCCTGGGTGAGCAAATCATAAGCGGGTTGTACGCGCTCCCAGCGGTTATCCCGATCCATCGCATAGAAGCGGCCGGCGATGCTGGCGATTTGTCCGGTTCCCAATGCGGCACATTTTTCCTGCAATAGTTGCAGCGAATGCGCGGCACTTTTTGGAGGGGTGTCGCGACCATCCAGAAAGGCATGCAGGTAAATTTTTTTCAAACCGGCGTGCGCCGCCATTTCCAGCATCGCGAAGATGTGGTTCTCGTGGCTATGCACGCCGCCCGGAGAGAGCAGCCCCATGATATGCAGCGTACTATTGTTTTGTTTTGTTAGCGCGACCGCATCGTTTAAGGCGGGATTGGTGTAGAAGCTCCCGTCTTCGATGGCGACATCGACGCGGCTCAAATCCTGGTACACCACGCGCCCGGCGCCGATGTTGAGGTGGCCCACTTCGGAGTTGCCCATCTGCCCGGAAGGCAGGCCGACAAATTTTTCAGAGGCGTTGATCAGGGTATGCGGGTAATCGCGCCAGAGCGTATCCCAATTAGGCTTGCGCGCCGCCAAAACAGCGTTGAAATCGGCATCTTCACGGTAACCGAAGCCGTCCAGAATAAGCAGCAAGACAGGGGTGGCGTCCATTGGTGTAAAATATTAGCGGATGATGATTTTGTGGAGTTTCATTTTAGCCGAATTCGCTTCTACGGGTGCGTGGTTTGGCAGGATACGAATTAAAAATGCATATGGCAAACAGGCTGATTGATAGGGAAGAAGATATTCGACAAGCCGCGCAGGCTATAAAAGCGATAGCGCACCCGTTGCGCCTGAAGATATTGTGCGTGCTCGGCGATCAGGAAGTCAGCGTGCAGGATATCGTGGAACAGGTCGGCACGTCGCAGAGCAACATTTCCCAGCACCTCGCGATTTTGCGCGACAAGGGCGTACTGGCGACACGCAAGGACGCGAACCGGGTGTTCTACCGCATCGACGATTTGCGCACCCTCAAATTGATCGGGATGATGAGGGATGTATTTTGCACGGTGTAGTTAGTCTTGCTGTGTCACAAGCGCTGAATGGCGCATTGCGGCGTTAAAATCGGACTCAAAATGTTCATTTGCTACATCCAGGCAAGGGTTTCATTATGAATGCAGAACGCATAATTCATATTATCGCCGGGACATTCGTTTTATTGTCTTTGCCATTGGGCGCGAAAAATATGCCGGTTCGCATCCTTAGTCAATTTTGTACCAAGGATGACGCGTGCTGAAGAATACCCTGGCTTCACTGAAAAACATACGATTTGGTTTGGCGCACGTCAGTTTGTTCCTGATCGGGGTGATGTGGGTGTTCCCATTTATTCATCCATTCCATATGTATCCATTGACCTCGTTTGATCAGGAGTGGTGGACCGCATTATTGGGGGTATTCGCCCTTACTTTACTGCTGGCAAGGGACTTTTGGCAGCAGCCGAAAATTCCGCGCATTGCGCAACTGCCTGCCGGGTTGATCGCCATCCTGTTGCTGCAAATGTCTTTGCATAAGGTTGCCTATTTCGATCAGGGGATGTTGTGCATTTTGTACCTGCTGTTTGCCGCGTTGCTGATATTACTAGGCGCAAGGCTGCGTGCTTGCTTTGGTCTTGAAAAAATGGCAACCATGTTGGCGGTTTTTTTGTTGATTGGCGCAGAGTTAAATGCTTTGATCGGTGTGTTGCAGTATTATCGTTGGAGTACACCGCTGAATTCCGTGATAGTAATAAAATCTTCTGGTGTGATCGGCAACCTTGCCCAACCCAATCATTTTGCGAATTACGTTACGCTGGGCTTGACCGCTCTGGGTTTGCTGTATCGGCAACAGATGCTTAAGGCGGGATATGTGGCAGTATTGGTTGCGCCCCTACTGTTTGTGGTGACACTGAGTGGCTCGCGCAGCGTTTGGTTGTATCTGCTGATGATGGTTGGCTTGGCGTTGTGGATGTCACAACGCGATGCGCAGCAACGCCCTCTGCTGCGCTATAGCCTGTTGCTGATGGCAGGCTTTGGGGTAATGCACTTGATTGTAAAGTTGCCCTTTATGGCAGGGGCAGTTCACAGTGCTGATAGCATGCAACGGTTATTCGGTGCGGCGGATTCCGGCGGAATCCGCTTGTATCTGTGGTACGAGTCGTGGCAGATGTTCATGCAATCGCCGTGGCTGGGAGTTGGGTTTGGACAATTTGCATGGCATCATTTTCAATTGATGCCGGTATTGCAACCGGCAGACAATATTCAGGGACTTTACAACAACGCGCACAACCTGATTTTTCAGATTGCTGCCGAGGCGGGTTTCGCAGGGTTATTGGTGTTATTTGTCTCGCTGGGTGTGTGGTTGCATGGCATGCGCCGCGCAACGCTTGGCACAGCACATTGGTGGGGGTATGCCGCATTGGGTGTGCTGGCGATTCACAGTCTGCTTGAATATCCTCTGTGGTATGCCTACTTCATGGCGGTCGCTGCGATCCTGCTGGGTGCGTTGGATGAAACGCACTACCATCTCGAGTTGCGTAAGATTGGGCGTATATCGGTTGCGGCCATTTTGTTGCTTGGTTTGTTGACCCTGATACAGCTACGCAGCGGCTATCAGCAATTAAGAGAAACGCTGGTGATAGAAAGGGTTTCAGGCGTTGATGGTGCCGTCAAAGCCTTTCATCGGCATCGCGATGGTTTGATCTCGATACATGGCGGATCGCTTATGACCCCTTATGTCGAAATGTTTATAGTGGCGCTTTCCGATGTTAACGCCGAACATCTCGGGGCAAAACTTGAATTTAATGGCCGTGCGATGCGCTTTATTCCCTCGCATCCGGTGGTTTATCGGCAAGCTTTTTTACTGGCTCAGAATGGACAGATAGAAGAGGCCAAGCAACTTCTGGAGCAGGCAATATGGTCGTATCCATCCAGTGTTGCCGGGCATGAACTGTTAGACCAATTAGCCGAAAATGACCCCGCACATTTTTCAGCTCTGCTAGAATTCGCCACCCAAAAAGAACAGGAGCGTCGGCGTGCAATTCATCGTCAATAATATTCTTCCAATTTCAATTGCGTTCCTCAGTGGCGCCATGCTGCTCTGGTCGGTGTTCGGCAACCGTATTCGCGGCATCAGGGAGGTGGATTGCACCGCTGCTTTGCAACTCATCAACCATAAAAATGCGGTGGTGCTGGACGTGCGCGAAGACGGCGAATACAAAGCCGGACATATTTTGAATTCCATGCATATTCCGCTCGGCAAGCTCAACGAGCGTATCGGTGAATTGGAAAAGCACAAGGGGCAGCCTGTCGTGGTGGTGTGCCGCACCGGCAACCGCTCCGCCGGGGCTTGCGCGACGCTTGGCAAGAGCGGTTTTGGGCAGGCCTATAATCTGACGGGGGGCGTACTGGCCTGGCAGAAAGCCAATCTGCCTTTGAGAAAATAATGGCAAAGGTATTGATGTACTGCACTGCAGTCTGCCCTTACTGTGTCCGCGCCGAGCAGTTGTTGCAGCGCAAGGGTGTGCGGGAGATCGAGAAGATACGCGTCGATTTGCAGCCTGAATTGCGCGTGGCGATGATGGAAAAAACCGGGCGGCGCACCGTGCCGCAGATTTATATCGGCGGCAAATATGTCGGCGGCTATGACGAGCTTGCATCGCTCGACCATGCCGGTGAATTGGCAGAGCTTTTAGAAATATGACATTTTTAGCAACATAACCATAGAGGAAAAGACATGACTGAAGCAGCTCAAGGAAACAATCAACCCGTATTCAACATAGAGAAAATTTATGTGAAGGATATCTCGCTCGAGATTCCGCACGCACCGCATATTTTTCTGGAACGCGAGAGCCCGCAAATCGATGTTCAATTAAGCACGCAAACCGAGACGATTGAGGCTGATGTGTTCGAAGTTATGATCACCAATACCGTAACGGCCAAAATCGGTGAGAAAGTGATGTTTCTGATCGAGGCCAAGCAGGCCGGCATCTTCCGACTGGGCAACCTGCCCAAGGAAGACATGGAGCCGGTGCTGGCGGTAATGTGTCCGAACATCCTGTTTCCGTATTTGCGCGAACTTGTTTCCAATACCGCCGTGCGCGCCGGTTTTGCACCGGTGCTGTTGAACCCGGTTAACTTCGACATGCTCTACCAGCAACACAAGCAGGAGCAGGCAAAGGCTGCAGCAACTACCCACTGATGAAGCCATATAATCTTCCGCGTTTGCATGCACTGGCCAGTTTAATTGTTGCAGTCGGGTTTTTGCATGCTGCCGGTGTTGCCTATGCGGCGGATTATGTGTCAGTCAGCGAGAGCAGTGCAATTCTTTACGATGCGCCTTCGCTCAAGGCAAAAAAACTGTTTGTTGTGAACCGCTACATGCCTTTCGAGCAGATTGTCGCGCTGGATAATTGGGTCAAGGTGCGCGACCGTTCAGGTGCGTTGTATTGGGTGGAAAAGCGTGCATTGAGCAGCAAGCGCTATGTGTTTGCATTGCCGCCGTTGTTGGATGTACGGGCCGAGCCTGATCCGGGTGCGGCGCGGTTGTTCCAGGTGCGACAACAAGTGGCCTTGGAGCGTCTCGAATCAACCGGCACCGGCTGGGTCAAGGTGCGCCATCAGGACGCGGATGTCGGTTATGTGCCCAGCGCCGAAGTGTGGGGCGACTAATTCCAATCTCATTTCATCGGTGAAACTGCGTTGGTTTCCTCGCTCACTCCTTGTCGTGCAACGGCGACACGTTACTGGCGTAGCCAGCCGATTGCGGGAGCCGTTGCTTGGCCGTTCCTCCCGCACCAGAGGGCTACGCCCACACCGTCTTGGAGCGGCACTTGCACTGTCCGCGTCGTTCGCTCGTCACCGCCCCTTCGGCTTGGCTCAGGGCAGGCTTGTTTGACCTTCGAAATGAGACTGGGATTGTAAGCATGAACATTACCGTTATCGGCGCGGGCGCCTGGGGAACTGCGCTTGCCATCAGCCTGTCAGCCAATCATCGCGTCACGCTTTGGGCGCGTGATGCAGCGCAAATCGAAGCAATGCGCGCCGTGCGGCGCAACCAGCGCTATCTTCCGGATATTCCTCTGCCTGGCAATCTTGAACTGAGTGCGGATTTTTCCGCTGCATTGGACGAAGCCGAATTGGTGATCATTGCCGTTCCCGTAGCCGCATTGCGTGAGGCGCTGAAACAGGTGGTGTTATCCGGGTGGCGCCCATTCGACGAAGCCTTTAGTCCTGGGCAAAGTCGAAGGATCAGGACAGGCCTTGATGTGGTGTGGGTATGCAAGGGCTTTGAAGCGGGAACTTCGTTGTTACCGCACCAAGTGGCAGCGGAAGTCCTGCCTGAAGAATTTCGGTGCGGTGTGTTGTCCGGCCCCAGCTTTGCGCAGGAAGTTGCGCGCGGCCTGCCGACCGCTTTGACGTTCGCGTCAGTTGATGAAGAGTTTGCTCGAACCACGGCGCAAGCATTGCACCATGCGCGTTTGCGCGTTTACGCCAGCAACGATGTGGTCGGTGTGGAAGTTGGTGGTGCTGTAAAAAATGTGATGGCGATTGCCGCCGGCATTTGCGACGGCCTGGGGTTTGGATACAACGCGCGCGCGGCTTTGTTGACACGCGGGTTGGCCGAGATCGCGCGCCTTGGCTTGAAGCTTGGCGGGCGTGCGGAGACGCTCGGTGGATTGTCCGGTGCGGGAGATTTGATCCTTACCTGCACCGGCGACTTGTCGCGCAACAGGCAGGTTGGTTTGCTGCTGGCACAGCAACATGAATTGCCGGAGATACTGGAAAGGCTCGGGCATGTCGCCGAGGGCGTCTATACGGCATGCGAAGTGCATCGCATGGCGCAGCGTTTTGGTGTTTCAATGCCGATATGCGAGGCCGTGTATCGCGTTCTATACGAACATACTCCCGTTGCGGAAGCCGTCGCAGAATTATTGAACCGCGTACCGAACCTGGAATTTCAATAGAGGCGGGGTATACCCCACCCCTATGAGCCACCTTCAAACCCGCATTGCCGCCATGCTTCGAATACTGTCACGGCCACTGTGTTCGATAAATTCAGGCTGCGGCTGTGCGGCAGCATCGGCAGGCGCACGCGATGTTTTGCATCGAATCGATCCAGCACGCCAGCGGGCAGGCCGCGGCTTTCCGGGCCGAACAAAAATGCATCCCCAGCCTGGTAACGGTTTAAGTGAAATGGCTGCGAACCCTTGGTGGTCAGCGCGAAAATACGCCGGGTGGCGACAAGCTCGCGCAGCGAAACGTTTGCTCCCTCTCCCTCCGGGGGAGGGTTGGGGTGGGGGAGGCTATCGAGGCACTCGGCCAGGCTGCCATACACGTGCAAAGCCGCAAATTCATGATAATCCAGCCCGGCGCGGACGAGTTGCTTGTCTTCCAGTGTGAAGCCGAGGGGCCCGATCAAATGCAGCCTGCAACCGGTATTGGCGCACAGGCGGATGATGTTACCGGTGTTGGGTGGAATTTCCGGTTGATAAAGAATCACATTGAACATAAAAATATCCTGCAAGCCTTGCACGTATCGGGGAAAATGGCTAACTTTTGTACTTGCCGATAAACTAGGCTGATTGCAATAAACCGGTCGCAATAAAATTAACCAGGAAGGAATTATGGCTCGCCCGGAAAAAGTTAGCTTGACCGATTTGCTGGTTCAGCAAAACCTTATATCGCAAGACCAACTCAAGTTTGTGCTCGCGGAGCAACTGCGCACCGGGCGCAAGCCATGGCGTTTGCTGGTGGATAATTCCTTTGTCACCGAGGAGCAAATTGCACAGATACTCGCCAAGCACCTTAATATTCCTTACGTAAATCTCAAGTATTTCAACATCAACCCCTCACTGGTAAAGCTGCTGCCTGAGAATCAGGCGCGGCGATCCCGTGCCATCGTGCTTGAAGAGCGCAGCCGCAAGCTGTTGATCGGTATGGTTGACCCGACTGACTTGCCCGCCTTCGATGAAATCGTGCGCATACTCAGGCGCGACATCGATGTGGTGATCGTCACAGAAAACAAATTGCTGGAAACCATTGACCGCTGTTACCGGCGCACCGAGGAGATTAGCGGCCTGGCGCGCGAACTCAGCGAGGATATAGGCGAAGACTACGTTGATCTTGCGGCACTGACCGAAAATGTAGGCACTGAAGAAGCGCCGGTAGTCAAGCTATTGCAGAGCATGTTCGACGATGCATCACTTGTTCGCGCCTCCGATATCCACATCGAGCCGCAGGAAGTGCTGCTGAGAATACGGTTCCGCATCGACGGGCTTCTTCATCTGCAAACTGAAGCCGACAACAAAATCGCCACGGCGCTGGTGTTGAGGCTCAAGCTGATGTCCGGGCTGGATATTTCCGAAAAGCGGATGCCGCAGGACGGGCGATTTCATGTGCGCGTGCGCGAGCAGAGTGTCGATGTGCGTATCGCCACTTGCCCAACACAGTTCGGTGAGGCAGTGGTGATGCGCCTGTTGAGGCAGGAAGGCGGCATGGTCTCGCTGGATAAGTTGGGCATGCCGCCGGAGATGCTGAAGCGGTTCAGGGAGATTATCCGGCGCAGCAACGGCATGATATTGGTCACCGGCCCGACCGGTAGCGGAAAAACAACAACACTGTATGCCGCGCTCGCCGAGATAAACACCATCGAACAGAAAATCATCACCGTTGAAGACCCGGTGGAATACCGCTTGCCCGGTATCAATCAGGTGCAGGTCAACGAAAATATTGACCTGACTTTTTCGGTGGTCTTGCGCTCGGCCTTGCGGCAGGATCCGGACATCATCTTGGTCGGCGAAATGCGCGATGAAGAAACGGCGCAGATCGGCCTGCGCGCCGCGATGACCGGTCACCTTGTGCTTTCCACCCTGCACACCCGCGATGCGGCAGGCACTTTGTTCCGCTTGGTGGATTTGGGCATGACGCGCTTCATGGTGGCCTCATCGTTGCAAGCCATTATTGCGCAACGACTGTTGCGGATTGTTTGCGAAAGTTGCAGCGAACCGCATATTCCGGATGATCAGGAAAGCGAGTGGTTGAAAGTGGAGAAGGTGCCGCCCGAACAATGGGGCGGGCTATTGCATGGGCGCGGCTGTGCGCGTTGCAACGGCACCGGTTATTACGGCCGGACCGGCGTGTATGAAATGCTTGAAATGAGCCGCGAACTGATTGAAGCGGCAACGAGCGATGATGTTAATTACTTCATGAAAATTGCCGAAAAGCATATGCGCGGCAAAACCATTCTCGACCATGCGCTGGCGGAAATGAAGCAAGGCCGCACCACGGTGTCTGAAGTGATGCGTATCAGCAATCAGGTAGAGGAGTAACTGTGGCGGTATTTGCCTACAAAGGCCGGAACAGCCGCGGTGACCTGATGCAAGGCACGCTGGACGGCGATGACAGCAGCGCCGTTGCGGATCACTTGATGAATACCGGCATTACGCCTCTTGAGATCAAGGAAGTCCGTGGCGCAAAGGCAAAAGCAAAAGTAAAAGCGGGCGATGAAGATACCGGTAGCACATATGAATCGAACTGGATCAAGCGCCTTAACGAAAAGCCCATCACCCAAAAGGATTTGATCCTGTTTAGCCGCCAGATGCATACCCTGCTTAAAGCGGGTGTGCCAATCATGCGGGCATTGACAGGTTTGCAGGAGTCGACGCAAAACCAGACGGTTGCGGCGATGATTCAGGATCTGCGTGAAAGCCTGGACAAAGGCCGCGAACTCAGCGTTGCGTTGCGTTATCACCCCAAGGTGTTTTCGATGTTCTACATCAGCATGGTTCAGGTGGGCGAGATGACAGGCACGTTGGATGAGATTTTTATCCGGCTGTACGACTATCTGGAATTCGAACGCGATATGCGCCAACGCATCAAGGCGGCAACGCGCTATCCGATATTCGTGATAACAGCGATGGCGATTGCCATTGTCATCGTGAACTTGTTTGTACTTCCTGTTTTTGCCAAGGTGTTCAAAGGGTTTAATGCGGAATTGCCGGTTCTTACCAAAATGCTGATGGGATTTTCTGCCTTTATGGTAGATTATTGGGCGCCGATGCTGGTGGCGCTGGTTGCCGCGGTGGTGTGCTTTCGCTTATATATCAACACCTCTGGTGGGCGGCTCCAGTGGGACAAGTATAAATTCAAATTGCCGCTGGCCGGAGATATTATGTTCAAGTCCACTCTGGCGCGCTTTGCGCGCAGCATGGCGCTCTCTTTCAGGAGCGGTATGCCGGTACTGCAAGGGTTGAGCGTGGTCGGCATGGTCGTGGATAACGTGTTTTTACGCGGCCATATCGAGGGGATGCGCGACGGTATCGAGCGCGGCGAGAGCATCTTGCGTACCGCAGCCGCCACCAGAGTATTTAGCCCCGTGGTGTTGCAGATGATTGCCGTCGGTGAAGAAACTGGTGATCTGGACGGGCTGATGTTCGAGGTTGCCACCATGTACGAGCGCGAAGTCAAATATGAAGTTGAAAATCTCAGTGCGAGAATTGAGCCGATCCTGATCGTATTTTTGGCTATTCTGGTCTTGATTCTCGCCCTTGGCGTCTTCCTGCCGATGTGGGATCTTGGTAGAGCGGCGATGGGTAAATGAGTATCACGGGGCAGGAAGTGGACGGTGGAGTGCAGGCGGTTGCGCGCCGTTGCGCGGCACACGAAAGGCTGCGCGGCAAGGCTGCGACAAAACCTCTGCACTATACCCGTGGCTTCAGCTTATTCGAATTGGTTGTGGTCATCAGTATTGTTGCTGTATTGATGGGTATATTTATTAACCGCGTGCTTTATTATCAGGAGCAGGCAGAAAAAACGGCTATGGTGGGGGTGGCAGGCGCCATACAAAGTGCGCTGATCATGCAATATGGGCAGATTTTGACGCGTGGAAAAATATCTGACGTAGAGTGGCTGGCAAAAGACAACCCGATGAACTGGTTGCAACAAAAACCGGATAACTACGCCGGAGAGTTTCACGATCCTACGCCGCTGACTGTAAAACCAGGCAACTGGGTTTTCGATCTGGATTCGCGTGACTTGATCTATGTGCCGAGCCTTGTCAACAATTTCAGGCCCGGCAAAGATGGTAAGCAATGGATACGCTATCACGTTGCAATACATTACGAGCCATCGCGCCTGCCTTCACTGCAGAATGCTCCCTCAGAACTGACCGGTATGTTATTTGAGCCGGTCGAACCTTATTCGTGGTTTTGATCAGCCACCATATTTTGGAATCATGGACATGTACACCGACCCGATAAATACATTTTTATGGCGGAATCTGGCAATTTTCTTGCTGATTTTCACCACGCTGGGTGTCTTGGTCAGTGTGCTGCTGATCGCCAAACCGCAACTTCTGGATCGTTTTAACCGCGTGGCGAACCGTTGGGTATCTGCGCGCCGCCTGAACCAGTTCCTGGATCGGAGCATCAGCATCGAACACTGGTTTTACAGGCACCATCGTTCATTTGGCGCGGTTGTCATGATGGGCTCCTTGTATATCTTTATCTATTTTGGCCTTCTGTTTGATAAGGCCTACGCGCTGCAGAATTTGAACTGGGAAATCCCGCCGAAGCCGATGGCTGGATTGCTCGATGCATTGGTGCTGGGTTCGCTGACTGGCGCGACCGTGGCGTTCATGGTGGGGTTGTTTCTATGGCTGCGCCCCAGCCTGTTGAAAGGTATAGAAGAAGATGCTAACAAGTGGGTGTCCTCGCGCCAGGCTATAAAAATGCTGGAAATACCGCGCGATCAAGTCGAGAATTTTATCGCGCGCCATGCGCAACGAACCGGCTGGTTGCTATTACTGGGGAGCATCTACCTGTTTTTTGTCGTTTTTCACATCTTGGTGTAGCACGCCCGGTTGAGCGCGGTTTTCATTGCTGGTATGCAAAAATCCCCCTCAATCCCCCTTTCTCAAAGGGGGGGTTGAATTTTCCAATGGATTATTTGGGTTAAAAACACGCCATATCCAAATTTACCCGATGCTCCCTGCCATATATGCCCGATTGGCCGCTTTGGAAATGGGCGAACTGCCGTTTTATGGTGAATGGAAAAATGGGATTGCAGGTCGCCCTTCCTGCTTTTCAGCAAAATAACCCTAAAGTTTTTCAGAAATCTTCCGATAACACGGATGACTGCGTTTGATAGGCTCAATTCAGGTCATTCCGAAACAAAGCAGTTGCATTATTGTCGGGTTTGGAGTAGGGTAATGCCGTCCGTAAAAAACTTTGCTGCGGCAAGGGGTTGGAGGATGGAGTGAAAGTGAAAGCGAAACTTTAGGTTTTAATGTAACGCTTAATCGGGGCTGCGGCCTCAAAACTTTAAGGAGAATCAAAATGAAACAACAATCTGGTTTTACCTTGATCGAGCTGATCATGGTGATCGTGATTTTGGGCATCTTGGCAGCTACCGCAATGCCCAAGTTTACTAACATGAGGGACGAGGCTACCGTGGCGGCCTTAACTGGTGTAGGTGCTGCGATGACCAGTGGAAGCGCCATTAATTTGGCGCTTCAATCCATGCATTATGGCAGTGGCGTAAGGGTGATGGATTGCTCGCATGCGAGTTATGTGTTGGAAGGGGGATTGCCTGATACCACTTATTCAATTACAGGATCCACTTTAGCTGCCAGTACTGTATCGGTTGGTGGTTGTACCTTGACCAAGGGTGCCAAATCAGTGACATTCATGGTGACGGGTTCCACCTGATTTCCACCGCTGGCGCTGGAGTTTAAGAAGCTGGAATAAATGAACAGACGGGTGAATGCCCGTCTGTTCTTTTTTTTGCCGTGGCTCTTTAGTGTTAAATTTGCCAGAGTAGCTAACCAAGGAGTGTTTAATTGAAACGACAATCCGGTTTCACGCTGATCGAGTTAATCATGGTGATCATCATTCTGGGTATTTTGGCGGCTGTGGCAATGCCCAAGTATATAAACTTAAGAGATGAGGCCACCATAGCGGCATTGCACGGCGTGGCTGGTGCATTGAGCAGTGGGACCGCCATTAATTTTATGGCCCAAAGCTTGCATCAGGGTAGTGGTGTAAGAGTATTGGATTGTGAGCAGGCGAGTTATGTGTTGGAAGGGGGATTGCCTGATGCCACTTATGTAATTACGCAATCCACTTTGGCTGCCAGCACTGTATCGGTTGGTGGTTGCACCATAACCAAGGGTGGTAAGTCAGTGACATTCATGGTAACTGGCTCCAACTAATTTCTCGCCAGGCTGATGTGTGGATTTAAAATCCAGAGCAGGGATTGTTCGAGAAGCATTCTTGTCTTTATGGTTTGAAGGCTGTGGTTATTGCATGTCATCGCGTTTGCTGTATGGCATGAAACGACAATTTGGATTTATGCTGATTAACAGGGCAGGAGGATCGAAATGAAACGACAATCGGGCTTCACACTGATCGAATTGATCATGGTGATCATAATTCTTGCTATTTTGGCGGTCACTGCGATGCCGAAGTTTGTGAACTTCAAGGAAGACGCTGCCCGTGCGGCGTTGGCGGGAGTGGCCGGGGCGTTAAGCAGCGCCAACACTGTCAATTATGGGGCACGTTCTCTGAATGCGGCCAGTGGTGTGCCGATCGCGTATTGTTCAGAGATGGCCAGCGCGGTCGAAGGGGGGATACCTGCGGGATATACTATTACATCCGCACCGATAGTAGCCGGCTCCTCTGTTAGTTGTACGCTGACATCCACTGCGACAGCTGCAACGACCACATTTATGGCGACAGGTATTCCATAAGGCAGCGCTGACCGGAGATAGTGAGATTCTATGATTTATGTCAAGCATTTTGTAATCCTTTCCGGATTGAAGACTGACTTGTAATGATGGATAGACCAAGCGGTTCGGGCAATTTTGCGGGCGATGATCACCAGCGCTGCGGTCGTGCTCCAGCCTTGTGCGCGGTAATGCTCATAGACAGGTTTCCAGGCTTTGGATTTGATCGCGGCCATTGCGGCGTTGAACAGCAGGCGGCGCAATTCGGCCGGGCCGCGTTTGGACAAGCGCCTGCGGCCGATCTTGTTGCCGGAGTCGTTGGCCCTGGGGTCGTAGCCGATGAACGCGACGAACGCATCCGCTCTGCGGAAGGGAACCCGCTCCAGCGTATTGGTCAGCGCCATGCCCACCACGGGGCCGACGCCCACGATAGTTTGCAGCCGTTGCTGTGCGTCCACGTGTTGCGGCGAACAACTGGCAAGCGCGGCCATGGCAGAATCAATCCCGGCGATCAGGGCATCAAGTTTGAGCAAGGCGGCCTTGAGTTCAGCGGAAAAGCCGCTCAGGTTGCGCATCGTCAGCTGGAGCGAACTCTTGAGGCACACGATCTTGGCGCGCCGCCGGATCAGCCGATCAAGCTTGCGCTGGTTGGCGGTAGGGGGCGTGTAAGGGCGCAAACGGCTATGCTCTTGAGCGACGAGACGGGCGATCAGTTCGGCGTCCACCCGGTCTGTTTTGGCGCGGTTACCCATGGCACGGGCATAGTGCTTGGTATCCAACGGATTGAGCAGGAATACGGTATAGCCTTGCGCGTGCGCCAAGTCGGCCAGTAATTCGTGATAGCCACCTGTAGATTCCAGGCCGATGCGACTACCGGCAGGAAGAGATTTCAGCCAGACCAATAAAGGCGCGCGCTGGTTGGCAACACTGTGGACAGGAAAACTTTGCGCGGCACAAGCAACAACGACTGCATCTTTGGCAACATCCACACCTACGTTCAGAAAGGTTTGCATGATAGTAGCCTCCAGAAGTAAAGTAACGACGCTGGGGTGGCACACACCGACGTTAGCTTGCGTTCAAATCGGCGGTCAAGGTATATAGCCGCTAGATTCCTCATCGACGTTTGGGGTGTGGGTGGGAGAGTTCTCACTAAGTCTGTCCGCAGTGCGGCAGATGCCTGTCGATGTCCCTCCACCCCGGCTCTTCTTGGACACCAGGAAGAGCCGTAAACACCATACAAGCCTGTCGAAGCATGAATGACTGAAATCAACACCGCCGGGGGGTAGCCCGGCAGCTAGTTACTTTCTTTTGCTTCGCCAAAAAGAAAGTAACCAAAGAAAAGGCGACCCCGGTTTGCCGCCGCTTCGCGGTTCCCTGCGTTGCTCGACTGGTCAGGCGGCTGCGGAACTCGTGCTGCGCGCTCAGACAGTCCTCGCCGAAACCCCCTGACCAGCCTGCGCTACTCGGCGGCGCACAGGGGAGGAAAAGCGGAAAGCAAAAACCGAAAATCGGGCGGGCAACAAGTTGCCCGCCATATTGAATTGGATAGGCAAAACAATTCAACTCCGGTACATTGGCGACTAATTAAGATAAGGATTGCCAATGACGCTCAATCTGAGAAACATTGAGGAAGCTAAACGCAAGTTGGAGTCTTGTAATGTCGCCGCTTTTAGAAGTTCTGGAGATAGTTTTCTTCATTTTACGACAAAGCTCAAGGTAAATTCCTTCCGGCATATCCGAGAGCTGACAATCGACTTTAATCATCCAGTAACAGTAATTGCTGGCACGAACAAGGTCGGAAAGACAAGCCTCCTTTTATTGCTTGCTTGCAGTCATGAAAGGTTTTTGAAGGTAGATGCTTCATCGTCAGCCATTGGTCTTCGCGAGCATGTATGGAGCGATGTTCTTTCTTTCACCTCGCATGAAAACGTGAATAACGACTACTCGTATAAGCTTGATTGGCGAGTTGGCTCAGATCCCCGCGATGGCGAAGGGAAGCGCCTAGCATCGAGCAAAGCATGGAGTGGCCTTGGTAAAAAGAGTTCAGACCATTCTCGAAAGAATGCGAAGATTCGAGATAGAGAAGTACGCTTGATTGACCTCGAAAGAATTTTACCGGGTAGAAGTTTTTCAAGTGCGTTATACCGGAAAGCAAATACTGCCAAAGCCACTCGATTGAGTGCGGATGTCGAGAAAGCATTTGCATATGTGTTTGATCTGGAAAGAGTGGAAATTTCAGAAGTGGGAAGCCATATCAATAAGACTTGCTTCCTTATCACAAGGCCTGGCGAATCATATTCCTCGTTTAATGCAGCCTCTGGAGAGGAATCTGTTATATGCCTGCTAAAGGATATGATTGATAGTCCGAAGGACTCATTGATTCTGATTGACGAAATTGAAGCTGGATTTCACCCATCAGTTCAACGAAAGCTTGCCGATATAGTTCAATATATTTCTTGGAGAGATAAAAAGCAATTTGTGATTAGCACGCATTCTCCTACTCTTCTATCAGCCTTTTCTGGAAAGTCGCGACGATTTATTGAGCGATCATCAACGGGTGAATATCGGGTTATCCCGGCGATCTCTCATCAGGCCGCGAGTTCAAAAATGGATTCGGTCGGCTACCCATTAGTTCAATTATATTGCGAAGATAATCTGGCGCATTTCCTGATAGGCAAAGCGTTAGTTAAAATTGCTCATCAGTACCTTTGTTTCCAGCGCCTAGTAAATGTTGTCGAATCAGGGCCGGTGGATCAAGTTAAAAATGACTACGAGCGTCATAAGAGAAATTTTACGCAGTTCCGCAACAGGGTTGGATATTGCGCGATATTCGATGGGGATCATAAAGATCACCCACATTACTCTGACTACTTCGCCAATAAGACAGGACAGGTTGAATAAACGAGGTAATCCCCCGGCTCTGCCGGGGGACTAAGTAAGGTTTGACCGTGTGATACGGTCTCCTTGATTCTTCTGACTCGATCAAAAGTTAGGAGAATCGAATGAAAGAATACCAGAGTCTTTGTCATACGAAGTGGGATTGCAAATATCATGTGGTGTTTATTCCGAAGAGGCGAAAAAAGATGATATTTGGGGCGATACGCAAACACCTTGGTTCGTTGCTCCATGAAATAGCGAAACAGAAGGAATGCAAGATAGTAGAAGGGCATCTGAAGCAGGATCATGTGCACTTGTGCATCAGCATTCCACCCAAGCATGCAGTATCGTACATAGTGGGATTCATCAAGGGGAAGAGCGCGATCTCAATAGCAAGGCGATTCATGGGGCGAGCCAAGAATTTCACGGGTGAGAATTTCTGGGCAAGGGGCTACTTTGTATCAACGGTAGGGCTGGACGAAGAGATGGTGCGAACATACATCCGACATCAGGAGCAGGAGGATGAGCGATATGACCAGCTCAAACTTGGAGTGTGAGTTGAGCGCCTTCAGGCGCTTCACATTCTTGCCCCTTTGAGGGGCTAACAGAAATAAACCCCCGGCTCTGCCGGGGGTCACTTAATTTTCTTGTATCCATACGATGCTCCAGAGAAATTTTTGGTTCGTGCGTATCTTTCAAGAAATAAACACCAAGAGCTTCAAGCTGCACTTGAGCATGGCGGGCATCATTCTCTTTTTCAGGTGATGGTCAACTCAGGGTTGGCAGCTGATATACATGATGCAAGAGCACAGTGCTATAGCGCATTTGAATTATCCCAAGAGTTTGAGAAACACGAGAATGACCTTGTTGGTTTTTTGACCCGTGTCGTTAGGCATTTTTCGGAGTTGCCTGATTAGGTTGGTAGGGTGGGCACGAAGTGCCCACGCGGTGATTCTGGGTTTTGCTTTTTCCCCCTGAGCGCCGCCGAGTAGCGCAGGCTGGTTTTATTTATGAACAGAACGCACAATTCCTGTAACAGGTTGATATATTTAGTGTTCTTATTTAAGTTGAAAACGTCCAGATGAAAAATTGGTTGAATCGTGCCCTTGCTTTGTTGAGGGGAAGCCTGGAATCACCCCGGCACGAGCTAAATGAGTTGGATTGGAAAGCTTCCTTGTCTTCTGACAAGAAACGCTTGGCAGAGCATCTGTCCGCCTTGTCCAACTATCCCGGCGGCGGATTTTTGGTTTATGGCGTAGATAATACCGGCGCACCCGCCGGCATTTCTGATGCCGAGGTAGAGAAGGTCGCCAACCAATTGGCGAACCTTGGAAGAGATGCCGTAGAGCCGCCATTGGCATTGGATCACGCGTTAGAAAATTATGGGGACATCCGTCTTCTTTTTGTCCATGTGCCGGAATCGCCCGTTAAGCCGGTGCATTTGCGAGGCAAAGGGTTGGAGCACGCATTCATTCGCTCAAACGGTACAACACGGCAAGCTTCCCGACAGGAAATTGGTACTCTTATGCTGCATAGCAGAACTCCCCGCTGGGAGGAGCTTCGCGCCTCAGTGTTGCTGGATGAAGATACGCTACTTGTAAAGCTTTCTGTTGAGCCTATTCTTGCCATGCTGGAGCGTCCAGCGCCTTCTTCCAGGGATGAAATGCTGGATTGGATGGTGGCGGAAAGTTTCATTACCCGCGAACCCGCAGGCGGAGGCTACATTACCAACCTTGGAGCCATCGCTGCCGCTCGCAGGCTGAGTGACTTCGCAGACATCAGTCGCAAGGCTGTCAGGGTGGTCGTTTATAACGGCAACAACAAAGCGAGTATGAAGCTGGAGCAGGAAGGCACTAAAGGTTATGCCATCAGTTTTCAAGGGCTGCTGCAATTTGTTACGTCACAGTTGCCGCAAAGTGAAATCATTGAACAGGCATTGCGTGTCAAACGTACTGTCTACCCAGAAACAGCCTTGCGCGAAATTATTGCAAACGCGCTAATACATCAGGACTTTTCTGTTGCAGGCGCGGGGCCGTTGGTCGAAATATTCGATGACCGGATTGAAATCTCAAACCCCGGTGGGCTGCTTCCCTCAAAGCAGCTCGACCGATTGATAGGTACGCAACCGGAATCGCGCAATGAACAATTGGCGCGCGCATTTCGTCGCTTCAGAATCTGCGAGGAACAAGGGTCGGGGCTCTTGAAGGCCGGTTTAGAAGTGGAGTTGTATGGACTTCCCCCGATAAAGTTCGAGGCTGGCTCCAACCATTTTAAGGTTACATTGCTCTCGCCAAGAACCTTTGCGCAAATGACACCGGGCGAACGCCTGGATGCTTGCTATCAACATGCAGTGCTCAAATACCTGTCTGGCGGCGCAATGACAAACAAATCATTGCGCGAGCGTCTGAAAATGCCGGAGAAACGCAGTTCAATGGTGTCGGCTCTTTTACAGGAAGCGACTGATCGCAAGCTCATTAAACCAGCAAATCCGGAAAATAAATCTAGGAAATTTGCGGAGCATGTGCCGTTTTGGGCTTGACTCTATTCTGGGTGAATGAGGGTGTTTACGCTGGATAATATTTTTTGATGAAGGGGCAAAATGGAAATTATTTCTTCCATATCTGAATTGCGCCAGCGCCTGCGCGGCGAAATTAGTATCGCCTTCGTTCCGACCATGGGCAACCTGCACGAAGGCCATCTCGATCTGGTTCGTCTCGCACGCGAACACAGCGACTGCATGGTGGCGAGCATTTTCGTCAATCCGCTGCAATTCGGGCCCACCGAGGATTTCGACCGCTATCCGCGCACGCTGGAGGCGGATTTCGCCCGACTGCAGGGGCTGGCTGACGTGGTGTTCGCGCCTTCGGCCAACGAAATGTACCCCGTTCAGCAAACCGTGTTCGTCGAGCCGCCGCCGGTTGCGAACGAACTCTGCGGCGTGGCGCGACCCGGGCATTTTCGCGGCATGGCGACGGTGGTGCTGAAGCTGTTGAGCATCGTGCAGCCGCAGGTTGCGGTATTCGGCAAAAAAGATTACCAGCAACTGCACATCATTCGCCAGATGGTGGTGCAAATGAACTTGCCGGTGCGCATCGTCGGCGGAGAAACGGTGCGCGCGGCGGATGGGCTGGCGCTGAGTTCGCGCAACCAGTACTTGAGCGCAACAGAGCGCAGCGAGGCCATTTTTCTGTATCAAATGCTGCAAGGAATCAGGCAGGTCGTTCTGCAAGGCGAGCGCGATTTTGAACGATTGCAGAATCAGGCAGTCTCAACTCTCGTTGAGAGGGGTTGGAAGCCGGATTACGTAGAGGCGCGCAACCAGTCCGACTTGCAACCGCCCAACGCCGCGCAAGATGATTTGGCGCAACGCGAGCTGGTGATACTGGCTGCGGCCAGGCTGGGCAATACCCGTTTGCTGGACAATATTGAAGTTTGTCTTGATTGATTACTTGGCCGATTGATTGCTATATAATGCGCGCCCTGTTCGAAAGGGAAGCACCACATGCAAAGAACCATGCTTAAATCCAAGCTGCACCGGGTGCGTGTCACGCACTCGGAGCTGCATTATGAAGGCTCCTGTGCGATCGACGACGATCTGCTGGATGCCGCCGATATCAGGGAATATCAGCAGATCGATATTTACAACGTCACCAACGGCGAGCGTTTCACCACCTATGCGATCCGTGCGCAGCGCGGCTCCGGCGTGATTTCGATAAACGGCGCGGCCGCGCACAAGGCCAATCCGGGCGATATCCTGATCATCGCCAGCTATGCCACGTACAACGAACTGGAGCTTCAAAAATATCACCCGCAACTCGTCTACGTGGACGAACACAACCGCATTGTTGCGCAACGCGACCGGATTGCGGTGCAGGCGGCCTGATGTCAACCTGTTGTTAAAACAAAACAGATGGATATTAATGGAACAATAAACCGCCACCCGACTTTTGTGGCGGTCGCGTTGTTCCTTAATTTCGTGGTTCTCTGCTGCGCGGCAAGCTACATCCTGATCGATAATTTCAAGCAGATCGAGAAAGCACGCGCGTTTGAGAATTTGCATGGCATCGGCAAGCTTAAGGCTGGGCAGATCCAGAAATATCTTCAGGAGCGCAAAGGAGATGCTCTTGTGGGCTCAAAGTTTCTGGGCAGCTCACAGGTGCAGCATTGGCTGAATAACCCGTCGGGCGAGGTACCTTCTGTAGCGCGGCAACCCTTGGAAGCCGCAATAAAGGCTTATCAATACGGGGGCGCATTGCTGCTGGATGACAAGGCGAATATTCGCTTCGGCAGCGGGCAATATCCGGAATTGTCCAAAACGGCCAAGTCCCTGGCATCACGCGCGATTAAAGAAAATACCCTGCTGGTTTCCTCCATCTATTTCGGCGATCCATCCAATCCGGATAAGCCGCTGCTGGATGTCTTCGTTCCCTTGTTGAAACCGGATGCCTCGGCGGTTATGGGTGTCCTTGTGCTGCGCGACAATTTGCAGTTCCTGTATGCCCTGCTTCAAACTTGGCCGGTGGAAAGCCTTTCCGGTGAAACATTGCTGGTTACCAGAGACGGCGACGATGTGTTGTTCCTCAATGAATTGCGTTTCAAAAAAGAGACTGCGCTCAAGCTTCGGTTATCGCTCAGAAGGAGCGCAGATGCGCTTCTTGTTCCAACAATAGAGATGTTGAAAAACGGCTATTTCGGGCCATTGGAGGCCGTTGACTATCGCGAAAAACCTACCTTGGCCTTCAACATTGCCGTGCCGGACACCCCATGGGGCATGACGGTCAAGATGGATTCGGACGAAGTTCTGGAGCATGTTCGGCGCTTGCAGATAATCGCCTGGATTATTGCAGTATTTTTTATCCTGGGCGCGGGAGCCATCCTGTGGACATGGTGGAACAAACAGCGAATCGAGCAACTCGCAAAAGCGGAATTGGATAAGGTTGCCGCAGACCTGCGCATTTCCGCGATTGCATTCGAGACGCACGAGGCGATCATCATTACCGATTGCCATCCTAGAATTCTGCGGGTCAACAAAGCGTTTTGCGACATTACCGGCTATGCGGCGGAGGAAGTCATAGGCCGCAATCCCAGCATGCTCAGGGGAGACAAAAAAACCAAGATGTTCTATGAGGAAATGTGGGCCGCCATTTTCCGCGACGGGACATGGAGCGGGGAAATGGTGGACAAGCGCAAGAACGGGGAGATTTTCCCGGCGTGGCTGACGATTACCGCCGTTACCGATTCTGAGGGTGTCCTCACCCATTACGTGGGTTCGTTTTTCGATATTACGGAGCGGAAGAAATCGGAAAATGAAATTTACAACCTAGCTTTCTACGATCCGCTGACCACCTTGCCGAACCGGCGCCTGCTGATTGACCGTCTGCAGCACGCGTTGGCGTCCAGCGAGCGTAGTGGCAGGCATGGTGCAATCATGTTTATCGACCTCGATAATTTCAAGGTAATTAATGACACCCAAGGGCATGATTTTGGCGACATGCTATTGGTCGATGCGGCGCGGCGCTTGCAGTCCTGCGTGCGCGAAGGTGATACGGTAGCCAGGCTCGGCGGCGATGAGTTCGTAATAATGCTGGAAGACATCAAGGGCGATATGGAGCAGGCCGTGACATTGGCTGATGAGGTGGGCGAAAAAATTCTTGCCACCCTCAACAAACCTTATATGCTCAAAGGGAGCGAATTTCACAGCACCGCCAGCATCGGGATCAGCCTGTTTGCCAACCGCGAGCTGCCTGCGGATACGCTGCTCAAGCATGCGGATATTGCGATGTACCAGGCAAAGGGAGCCGGGCGGAATACCTTGCGTTTCTTCGACCCGAAAATGCAGTCTGTTCTGGAGGCGCGCGCCACCATAGAATCGGATTTGCGCCGCGCGTTGGCCGAGCGGCAATTCAGGCTTTTTTACCAGGCGCAAGTCGATGATACGGGCCGCATTGTTGGCGCCGAGACACTGGTGCGCTGGATGCATCCGCAACGCGGTATGATCCCTCCTATCCAATTCATCCCCATTGCCGAAGAAAGCACGCTGATCCTCGATATTGGCCATTGGGTGCTGGAAACAGCCTGTAGGCAGCTTGCATCATGGGCTAATGATGAGCAGAAGCGCGGCCTGGTGCTTGCGGTAAACGTCAGCGCCAAGCAGTTCAAGCTGAAGGATTTTGTGGATAAAGTCGAGACAGTCGTGAGGGAGCATAATGTTAGCCCAACGCTTCTGAAACTGGAATTGACCGAAAGCGTGGTACTGGACGATATGGCCGATATCGTGGTGAAAATGCACGCGCTGAAAGCCATTGGGATAGGCCTGTCATTGGACGATTTCGGTACGGGTTATTCATCGTTGGCCTACCTGAAGCAACTCCCACTTGACCAGCTCAAAATTGACCGGAGCTTCGTCAACGATATTGCGACCGATCCGAGCGATGCCGTTATGGTGAAAACCATTATCGACATGGCGCATAATTTCCACTTCGATGTCATCGCCGAAGGCGTGGAGACAGATGCGCAACTCGCTTTCCTCAAACTTCACGGTTGCAATGCCTATCAAGGATATTTGCTCAGCAAGCCTGTTCCCGTGGAAGAATTCGAGGCATTGCTGGGGCGGCCATGCTGGGGTGAGGATGATTTTAGAGGGGCCGGGCTGTAACAATATAAATTGTTATCTGCCATTTTTTCACATACCCCATAGGAAAAGTGAATATCATGTGCCTGATCCTGAACCAGGATCGTATGTGCTGTGGCTGGAAATAGCCTGTATTTTTACACCTAATCCCCAATTCATTTCCGGCTAAGGTTAATTACGATGCGGCACACAATATGCATTTCTGAATTAGTTCGCCGTATATATTGAAATGCGGGTTCAGGCACAACACTGGAGAGTCAATAATGACACGCTCGACAATTGCGCAACGCCTTACGTTGCTGACGGCAGTACCTGTGGTAGCGCTGGTTTTATCTTCCGGCGCGCTTGTTTGGGATAGCTTGAGCCGTTACCAGAACGCGGGGCAGGCACACCGCATTATGGAGATGGCGGTGGCGTCGGGCGAGTTGATACACCCTATGCAGGTCGAACGCGGCACTACCGTCGGTTTTATCCAGTCGGGCGGACAGAAATTTGCAGATACGCTGCCGGGCATACGTGCTAAGGCCGATGAGAAATTGGCGGCTTATAAACGGCTTCTGGAAGGAGTTAATACCGGCTCGATGCCGGGCCTGAAAAAGGCTATTGAGGAGGCGGGAAGCAAACTCGACGGGCTTGCCAAAAAACGCGAACAAGTCACACAACTGGCCATTCCCGTTCCGGAGGCAGCTGGTTTTTATACTGGCGCCATCGCCAGTCTTTTGGAGGTGATGAGCACAGCCGCCGAATACAACAAGGATCCGGCTATTGCGAAAAAACTGTTAACTTACCACGCCTTTGCAAACGCCAAGGAAAACGCGGGGCAGGAGCGTGCATTGGCTACAGGCGCTTTTGTCGCCAATAAGGTTGAACCCGCGCAATACCGCAACATCCTTGGAAAAATCTTCAAGCAGGAAGCTTATCTGGATACATTCACCGATTCCGCGACCGAGTCTGAAAAAACGGCGCTGAAATCCTTGCTGGGAGGTGATGCGGAACAGGATGTGCAACGCATGCGCGGCATCATGGCCGAGCGTTCCGTGCTGGGCGGATTCGAAGTCGATCCGACCATATGGTTCAAGCGAAGCACCGACAGGATCAACGGCATGCACGAAATCGAGCAGCTGCTCGTAAAAAATGTTAACGCCGATGTCAATGACCTGTTGTCGTCCAGCCGCACGCTTTTGCTGATGCAACTGATATTTGCCGCGCTGGCGATCGCCATTGCCGTATCGGTATCCGTATGGGTGGCTCGCGGCGTGAACCGGCCATTGAAGGATGTTGTGGACGCAATCGAGTACGTGGTTGCGCAAGACGATTTTACCCGCAATATACCCGAGGAAGGCACAGAGGAAACAGCGCGCGTCGGGCAAGCGGTCAACCATCTGAGGGAAAAATTCCGCAGCATCATTTCGCATGTCACCCGCTCCAGCGAAGGAGTTGCGGAAGCATCCAATATGCTGGCCGATTCAAGCCGCCAGGTTAATCAGAGTTCTATCGCGCAGGCGGATTCTGCCTCGTCGGTTGCCTCGTCCGTCGAGGAGCTATCGGTCAGCATCAGCGAGACTGCCGGAAATGCGCAAATTGCCTCAGAAATTGTGGCCAAGTCGCGCGCCGGAACCGAGCAGGTGCTTACCACCATGGCGGATACGGTAAAAAACGTAAACGGCATTGCCGAGCTGATCCGTGAATCGGACGCCAACGTCGGTCGCCTCGACGACAGGTCGAAAAAGATCGGCGGCATTATCCAGGTAATCAAGGAAGTCGCCGACCAAACCAACCTGCTGGCATTGAATGCCGCGATCGAAGCGGCGCGCGCCGGCGAGCAGGGGCGGGGTTTTGCGGTGGTAGCGGACGAAGTGCGCAAACTTGCCGAGCGCACGTCGAAAGCGACCGAAGAGATCGCTTCGCTTATCGGCGATATCCAGAACCATATCGGCGAGACCGTTACGGGGATGAGGCAAGCCAACACACAGGTTTCCGAAAGCCTTGTGCTCGTGGGCAAAACGGAGACTGCGTTGCACCGTATAGGCGATGATTCGAGCGCAGTGGCAAACAATGTCCAGAGCATCGCCGATGCGATACGCGAGCAGGATTCCGCCATTCACCAGGTTGTGGCGAATATCGAGAAAATCGCCCAGATGTCCGAGGAAAACAGCGCCGCGACTGCGTCAAGCAGCGATACGGCAACACAGCTGGACAGACTGGCCGGCCAGCTCAAAGAATCGGTGGCTCACTTCAAAGTGTAGGTTGATTGTCAGGCAGGTGCGCGGGATAAATCCCGCCCCTGCTATGCGGCGACCTGCTCTTCGCGCATCCGCAAGGCTTCTTCGATATCCACCGCCACCACATGGGATACGCCTTTTTCCTGCATCGTCACGCCGATCAGTTGTTGCGCCAATTCCATGGTGAGCTTGTTGTGGCTGATGAACACGAACTGGGTGTGTTGCGACATTTTCTTGATCAGCGCGCATAACCGCTCGGTGTTGGTGTCATCCAGTGGCGCGTCCACTTCGTCGAGCAGACAGAACGGCGCGGGGTTGAGCTGGAACAGCGAGAACACCAACGAGATCGCGGTCAGCGCCTTCTCGCCGCCTGACATTAAATGAATCGTGCTGTTCTTCTTGCCCGGCGGCTGCGCCATCACCTGCACGCCGCTGTCGAGTATCTCCTCGCCGGTCAGCACCAGCCGCGCCTCGCCGCCACCGAACAGGATCGGGAACAATTCCGCAAGATGCAGGTTGACCTGGTTGTAGGTCTCCATCAGCAGGTCGCGCGACTCCTTGTCGATGCGGCGGATCGCCTCTTCCAGCGTGGCCATCGCCTCGTTCAGATCCGCAGCTTGCGCATCCAGATAGGCCTTGCGCTCGGTCGCGGTTTGCAGCTCTTCCAGCGCGGCGAGATTCACCGCACCCAATGCCTCGATGTCCGCATTCAGCCGGTTCAATTCGTTCTGCAACGCATTCGGCTTGTTGTTGCCCCATTGCCTATTGTCAGGCCCCATGAGCGGCAACAAAGCCTGTTCATCCACACCCTGCAACTGCTCCGCCCATTGCTCGAAATGCAGGCGCGCCTCCTGCTCCTTGAGGGTCAGCTCGCCGAGTTTTTCGCGTAGCGGGTTGAGTTTGTGCTCGCAGGCGAGGCGTTCCTGTTCGAGTTTTTGCAGGCCCACCGTGGCGTTTTCCAGCACATTGCGCGCGTCGGCAAGCGCCTGCTCGGTAGTTTGGCGTGTTTGCAGCGCAACCTGCAATTGTTGCTTGGTCGTTTCGTCTTCGCCGCCCGACAGTTCGGTGCGCAACTGCACCAGGTTCTGTTCGAATTGCGCCAGCGCCTCGGCGATCTGCTGGGTATTGTGTTGCAGGTCGGCGATCTTCTCCGTGCAGGTCTTGGCGAAGAAGCGCGCTTCCTGCAACGCATGTTGTGTCTGCTGCGCCCGGCTGCGCTGCTCGCGCAATGCAATATCCTGCTGGTTGGCGTGGCGTTGCGCCTCATCGACCTGTGCATGGAACGTGTCGATCTGCTCGCGCAATATCGCCATCTGCTCGCCGATACCTTGCTGCTGGCGCTGCTCGCCGCCCAGCAGGTCGGCCAGTTCCTGCATCTCGTGTTCGATCTGCATGGTGCGTTCCGCGCTGCGTTCGAGCGCCTGGTTCAGCTTGAGTATCTGCATTTGCAGGCCGTGCAGGCGCTGCTGCATTTCATTTCCGGAAGTGCGCAACGGCGCGATCTGTGCTTCGATGGATTGATAGCGTTGCTCGGCCTGCGAAACCTGTTCCCTAGAATATTCCGCGTTGTTATTCTGTTCGGCCAGCTCCTGATCCAGCCGTTCGATCTCGCGTTGTCTTGCCAGCACGCCATGCAACTGGCTATCCGGCGCGTGGAAGAGCACGCTGTGTGCGCCGACCAGATGCCCTTCCGGGGTGACGAACCAGCCGCCCGGCGGCAATGTCGCGCGCCGCGCGTGAGCCTGCGCCACATCCGCTATCGCATAGACATGCGTCAGCCAATCGCGCACTGCGGGTAGCACTCGCGCATCCTGGCATTGCACGTAACCGAGCAATGGCGTTAGTTGATTTGTCTCGGCGACATTATTTTGCCCGGCGGCTTCCGGCGCAAACAGAGCCAACTTTCCCGGTGGCGCATCGCCCCACGCGGTGGCATCTTCCAACGACGGCATGGCGATCGCGTTCAACCGCTCGCGCAGCACCGCTTCCAGCGCGTCCTCCCAACCGTTTTCGATGCGGATCGATTGCCACAGGCGCGGCAGTTTTTCGAGCTGGTGCTGCTGCAACCAGTCGTTGAGGTTCTTGTCGGTGTCGATATGTTGCTGTAATTGCTGCAACGCATCCAGGCGCGCCTCGGTCTGTGCCAGCACGCGCTCCTGCTGCTGCAATGAAGCGCGCTGGTTGTGCCGTTCCTTATCGGCCAGCGGCAACTGCTCCTGCAAGGCTGCCAGTTGTTGCACTTGCGCGGCGCGTTCCGCTTCCAGTTCGGCCAGTTGCTGCTGCGCCTGTTGCAGCGCGCCGCCATCGGGGCGCGGCAGGTTGTCTTTTTCCAGCAGCAGGCGCAGGCGGCGCGACTCCAGTTGCTGGATGGTGCGCTGCAAATGCTCACGTTGTGTTTCGGCCAGTTGCAATTGCTGTTGCAGTTGCAGCTCCTCGCGTTGCAGCGCGTTGTGGCGTTCCTGCGCGATGCGCGCCGCCTCTTCGGCCTGCGGCAGGTTGTGACTTTCCAGTTGCGCATGCTGTTCGGCGTCGGCAACCTTGACGGCCGCGCCGTCCTGCTGGCGCTGCCAGTGCTCCAGCAGGGAATGGATACCCTGGCGCTGATGCTTCTGCTGTTCGATCTGTTTCTCGGTGTTGACGATCTGCTGTGCCATGCGCTGGCGCTGGTCGGCGACATGCTTGATGTGCTGCTCCAGCCGCGCGATCTCGGCATTCGAGGTATACAGCTCGCCCTGCTTGACGTGCAGCGCGTCGGAAAGCTGGTAATGCCCGCTGCGCGCGGTTTCCAATTGGCTCTCGATGTCGCGCAGCCGCGCGGTTTCCGCTTCCAGTTCGTTGCGGGTCTTTTCCGTCGCTTGCGCAAACCTCGCGCGCTGTGCCTCGGCCTCCTGCTTCTTCACCAGCCAGAACAGATGCTGCGTGGTATCGCGCTGCGTTTCCAGTGCGCGGTACTGTTTCGCCACTTCGGCCTGCTCGGCCAGATGCACCAGTTGTTTTTCCAGTTCCTGCAGGATGTCGCTGACGCGCAGCAGGTTGTCGCGCGTGTCGCCGATGCGCAGCTCGGTCTCGCGGCGGCGGTCGCGGTATTTGGAAACGCCCGCCGCCTCCTCGAGGAAGACGCGCAGTTCCTCCGGCTTGGCCTCGATGATGCGCGAGATCATGCCCTGCTCGATGATAGCATAGGCGCGCGGACCCAGCCCGGTGCCGAGGAAGATGTCGGTGATATCCTTGCGCCGCACGTGCTGGTTGTTGATGTGGTAGCTGGAGTCGCCGTCGCGCTGCAACACTCGCTTGATGGAAATTTCCGCGTAGCTCGACCACTGCCCGGCAGCCTTGCCCAGCGAGTTGTCGAAGATCAGTTCCACGCTGGCGCGCGACACCGGCTTGCGTTTGGTTGTGCCGTTGAAAATCACGTCCTGCATGGTCTCGCCGCGCAACGCGGAGGCTTTTGATTCGCCCAGCACCCAGCGCAGCGCGTCGATCACGTTCGACTTGCCGCAACCGTTCGGTCCGACCACGCCCACGATCTGCCCCGGCAGCGAAATATGCGTGGGGTCAACGAAGGATTTGAAACCTGCCAGCTTGATTTGGGAAAGGCGCAATTTGGAAACTGTCTTGACGTTATAATTGCGCCTATTCTAACCGAAGCGGAATCCGGCACAAAATGACGACACAACCCTCGAAAATCCTGGAAACCTTCCCCAACCCAAACCCGCAGCGCGATTACCATATCCACATGGAAATCCCCGAGTTCACCTGCCTGTGCCCCAAGACCGGCCAGCCGGATTTCGCGACGTTGATCCTCGACTACATCGCCGACAAACAATGCGTCGAGCTGAAGAGCCTCAAGCTGTATATCTGGTCGTTCCGCAACGAAGGGCATTTCCACGAGGACGTGACCAACCGCATCCTCGACGATCTGGCCGCCGCCACCCAGCCGCGTTTCATGCGCCTGACCGCCAAGTTCTATGTGCGCGGCGGCATCTTCACCAACGTGGTCGCCGAACACCGCCAGCTTGGCTGGCAGCCCGCGCCGGTCGTCGAACTCGGCCAGTTTGTTATGCAATCGAATATACGCGGTTAGATGGATATTCTGACTCACGGCCTGTTGGGCGGAACGCTTGCCCAATCGTTCAGCCGGAAGGGTGAGATGCGTGTTGCAACGACGGCGGGTTTTGCTGCCGCCCTGCTGGCAGATGCGGATGCCTTGATTCGCTCCAGCGCAGATCCGTTGCTGACGCTGGAGTATCACCGCCAGTTCACTCACTCCCTGATTTTCATTCCCTTTGGGGCGCTGCTGGCCTCTCTGATTCTCTGGTCTGCATTCAGGGCGTTCAGACACCCGATCGGTTTTTGGCGCATCTATCTGTATGCCCTGCTGGGCTGTGCCACGAGCGGCTTGCTCGATGCCTGCACCAGTTACGGCACGCATCTGCTGTGGCCATTTACCGATACGCGCATCGCCTGGAGCATCGTTTCGATTTTTGATCCGTTGTTTTCCCTGATCCTTGCTGCGGCGATGCTGGTTGGCTTGCGCTGGCGCAAAACGTTGCCGGCACGCATCGGCCTGCTGCTGGCTGCAGCGTACCTGTCCATCGGCTGGTTCCAGCACCAGCGCGCCGAAAATGCGATGCGCGCAATTGTCATGCAGCGCGGGCATGAAGCGGAAAAACTAACCGTCAAGCCGACCATGGGTAATCTGCTGCTGTGGCGCTCGATCTACCGTTCGGCTGGTACTTATCATATTGATGCGGTGCGGGCCGGTCCGGGCGGAGCCGTACGGGTTTATCCGGGGAATATGGTGCGCGCTTTCAATCTTTCTCATGACATGCCGGGACTTTCCCCAGCTTCGACGCTGCATCAGGATATCTGGCGATTCGATGCATTCTCGGACGGCTATCTGGCCCTGCACCCTGATGATCCTGGCCTGCTCGGCGATGTGCGTTACGCCATGCTGCCTACCAGCATCCGCCCACTGTGGGGTATTCGTCTGGATATGCGACACCCGGAAGCCCATGTCCAATTCGAAATCTCGCGACGGATGCCGGGCCAGGAAATCGGACAATTCATCGGGATGTTGAGAGGTGTGGATTGAGTCGCGCTAAATCCATAGAGCGCCGCGACTACAGCCACGAGGTGCGCAAGCACCAGTTCCTGGGGGTGCGGCTTGCTTTTGCCGCCTTGGGTACGCTGTTTCTTCTGCTCGGCATTATTGGCATATTCATGCCGATTCTGCCGACCACCCCGTTTCTTTTACTGGCTACCGGCTGTTATGCTCGTTCGTCGCGCCGCTTTTACAACTGGTTGATGAACCACCCGGCCTTTGGGTCACTGATTGTCGAATGGCGCACCTACCGGAGCATCCCCTGGCGGGTCAAGCTGGTGGCGGTAACCACGATGGCCCTGACTTTCGGTAGCTCGATCATTTTCTTTATTCGGGACGGTTGGTTGCAACTGGCACTGACCGTTTTCGGGCTATTGATGGTGACCTGGCTTTATCGTGTGCCTTCCCGCGATCACCCGGGCAAGCTGAAATAAAATGGGAAATTTGGCGCGTTTCTGTGCATAACCCGTATACCCGGACTTCCGGATGGTGGCATAGCAACGCTAATTTATTTGACAGGCTGGCAGGGAATTGGCAAAATCGCGGGTTCTGTTTGGAGGGGTTCCCGAGCGGTCAAAGGGATCAGACTGTAAATCTGACGGCTCAGCCTTCGAAGGTTCGAATCCTTCCCCCTCCACCAAATGATGTTTGGTTTTTTGTTGGCCGGGTCGGCTGGTGTTGTGGCAACCGCTTGTTTAGACTGTTGTTTGGTGGGAAAGCCTGCGGGTGTAGCTCAATGGTAGAGCAGAAGTTTTCCAAACTTACGACGAGGGTTCGATTCCCTTCACCCGCTCCAGTTTTGGGTTTTGCCCATGTGGCTCAGTGGTAGAGCACTCCCTTGGTAAGGGAGAGGTCGCGAGTCCGATTCTCGCCATGGGCACCATTTAGTTGGTTTTTATTGTTAACGTTTGACATTGATAAGGAATAATCATGGCAAAGAGCAAATTTGAACGTACCAAGCCGCATGTAAACGTAGGCACGATAGGCCACGTTGACCACGGCAAGACCACCCTGACGGCGGCGATCAC
>Ga0209343_10000576_pt1 | contig 51387 bp, 68 predicted proteins | sample RifCSPlowO2_02_FD_184026 | JGI IMG/M metagenome (GOLD analysis project Ga0209343, IMG submission 184026) | Groundwater microbial communities from Rifle, Colorado - Rifle CSP2_plank lowO2_0.2 (SPAdes) (version 2) | ecosystem: Environmental > Aquatic > Deep subsurface > Groundwater | place...
GCGTCCACAGCCCGTCTCTTTTTCCTTCAGAAGAGAAGAACGAAGAACACCTACGACGACAACCGTCGAGATTTACGCGTTTTCAGGTGAGCGCTGACAAGTGGGTCGTCATGTTCGTCCTCGGTGTTTCGACTCTTTGATTCCAGCGTCCTTCAGAATGCGTTTACCGTGGCTTTCTGATCCTGTCGGGGCGATGGCACTCGAAATGACACTCGACGTGGCGGTCTCCGCGGATTCGCTCCGAGCAAGAAGCTGCGCCGCTTCGAGTCCGAGCCGCTCCTCCACAGCTGAAGGTCTCGTGCCCAGCGACGTGCGGCGGCTCTGAGACGTCGGCGACGTTGAAGGCGTGACGTCCCTTGCTAGATTTCGAACCGACTTCTCGAAATACCGGACTGACGAATGATGCTGGACAACGTTCCGGCCTTGAGCTCCGCGTGGTCGGGAACGGGCACCGTGGTGGTCGTCTTCCCTACACGCTTCTGCATGACGACGTGACTTCCTCGACGACGAACTTCTGAAAATTCCTCCGCTTCCAGAATCTTGCACACTTCGCGGCCAGACAGGACCCGGAGTTTACCCAATCGCGACCTCAACGCGCGTCACGAACACTTCATTGTGCAGTCGACGTGAGATCTCAGAAGCGTCCGCCGATTCGAAGAACAGCTCAAGCGCCTCAACGAGGTTCTTCTTCGCCGATTCGACGGTGTCGCCCTGGCTCGCGATGTCGAGCTCTGGACAGAGCGCCACGTATACATCATCCTCACGCTCGATAACGGCCGTCAGCTGTCGGGTGCTCTTCATAGACAGATTGTAACGTCGAAGGCTGATGACACCTGCACATGGCACCCGGCAAGTCTTTGCCGTCGAACGCCGAGGAAAGCCCAATAAAAACCGCTTGCCGGGTCGCCAAAGCAAAGATAGTTCCTGAGGATTTCGTGCCAGGCACGCGCGTGAGGTGTCATGCGGGGATCCTCCAGAGTCCAAACGGCTGAATGTGTCATCTCGACAGGCCGCGCTCGAACTAGAGGGAGAGGACTGTCAGGCCGGGGATGCGATTGAAGTCACGGGCGTTGTGCGTGCCGATCGCATAGCCAATTTCCAAAGCACATGCGCCGATGATCAGGTCGGCGAGCGGCACGTTGATTCCGTTAGCCGCTTGCTCGCTTCCGATCCGGGCGATGATCTCGGCGGTGGCCTCTGTCACCGAATGGACGGGGACCGTGGCTTTCAGTTCGTCCAGACACTGTCGACGCTGTTGACGGCGTTCCGGCGAATTGGCACGATGGATTCCATGGGCCAGTTCGGCCACGGTCAGCGCGCAGATGATGATCGGCACATCGCCGACCGCCGCGCGAATATGTTGGAGCACTTCCGGCGTCGTGCGCCTGGCTCGCTCGGCCGCGACCAGGACGCTGGAGTCGAGGACTAATCCCAGGACGGCGGATGCCATGGTTCACGGTGGGACTTGATACCGTCTTCCACGTCCCGCGCAAAGTCCTCGTCGAGCACAGCCCCGGCTCCGCGAGCCTCCAATGCCGCGATCACTTCCGAGATTCTCCGGCCGCTGACGTGAGGTGGCCGAAGCACCGCGACAGGCCGATCGTCCTGCTCGATGACAACCTCCACACCCTGCCGCACCTTCTCCAGCACGGCATGTACATCGCGCGCCAGTTCAGCCTCGGTCATGCGGACAGTCATGATGTGCCTCATGATACCCGCGTCCGTGCCTTGCTGGTCCAGCAATCTTCCGCTTCGGTCAGGCCCCCGGGGGGGACGAGCGGCCGGATCTGCGCAGTCCTCCTTGGTCATCGCCGACCCCTGGCCGCTCAGCGCCGCGAGTCCGCGGCCTGGCGGAACAGCTCGTATCGAATCTCCAGCAGGTGGGCGTCCGGCCGCAGATGCCGTCGTATCGGGAGCCCGATCGTGTGTTCGTGGAATCCCTGCAGTCCATGGATCAGCATGGGACCGTCGGATTCTTCAAGGACATCGCGGCGCACTTCGATCTGGTAGTCGCTTCCTCAGGGCATGAGCGTGCCGCGTTACAATGGGAGTGGGCATGAACTACCAGGACCGGATCGTCAGGGATCCGCACATCGTCGGCGGCGAGCCGGTACTCAAGGGCACGCGTGTCACCTTGAAGACCGTGCTGGCAAGCCTGGCTGAGGGTGCAACGATTGCGGACATTCTGGCCGACTTCCCCACTCTCTGTGAGGAAGACGTGCGCGCAGCCATTGCGTTCGCGGCGGCATCCGCCCAGGAAGATCTCCCGTTGGCTGAGAGTCCCGTCAAGCGGTGAACCTCAAGCTCGACGAGAATCTACCTGAGCGACTCGTCTCGATCCTGAGCGCTCTCGGTCACGACGTTGATACCGTTCGCTCCGAACGATTGAAAGGGCGCGACGACGCCGATGTCTGGAGCGCCGCGCAATCTGCTCAACGCTTCTTCGTCACTCAGGATCTGGAATTTTCCGATATCCGGCGATACACACCCGGAACGCATGCCGGGCTTCTCCTCGTGCGCCTGTCGAAACCGGGACGCAATGCGCTGCTCGAACGGGTGTCGTTGCTCTTCGCCACCGAGCCGGTCACTGAGTGGCGTGGCTGTCTCGTGGTGATTACCGACCACAAGGTGCGCGTGAAGCGCCCGACGTGACGCCGCGATCAGTCATCGAGCGTTGATCGAACGTGTTGGCGGAGAGAGTGGGAGTACTGGACCGCGCTTCACAATACCGCAATGAATACGGGCTTTCTTGCGCAACTGCTTCCGTGCCAGCAATTTGGCGTCTTCGGATCCTTTCGTCCGCTGTCGTCCATTCGCTTCCGTTTTCGGGTTTTGCCAGTCCGATGTCACTCGAAATGTCACTCGCCGGAGGTCGCCACATCGCTGGCTGCGTTACCATGATCCGAAGGGCATCACCGCAATGGACGGCGAAACCGACCTTTTAGCACGCATCACGACGAATCCGGAGATTTTCGGCGGCAAGCCGATCATCCGAGGGCACCGTTTGGCTGTGGAACACGTGTTGGGCATGCTCGCGGCCGGCGACACGCCGGACACCATCCTCAAGGGCTACGCCTGGCTCGAACCCGAGGACATTCGGGCCTGCCTTCTCTACGCTCGACGCGTTGTTGGCCATGAACGCGTTGAACCTGCCCTGACCAATCGCTGAGCCTTGTGAAGGTGCTCCTCGACGCGTGCGTCTGGGGAGGAGCTGCCGGCGTCCTGAAAGACGCGGGTCACGACGTTGAAGCCGTCGCCAGCTGGCCTGCGGATCCCGGCGACGAAGCGATCCTTGCGCGGGCCTTCGAAGGTTCTCAGGTTGTCGTGACGCTCGACAAAGACTTTGGAGAACTCGCCATCGTTCGTACCGTGCCTCATCACGGGATTGTTCGACTTGTTGCGCTGAGCGCTGAGGCGCAGGGACCCGCCGCAGTCGCCGCCCTCGCCAGGTACGGCGCCGATCTGGCCAGAGGTGCAGTCGTGACCGTGGAACCGGGTCGCGTTCGAATACGCCCGGCGGACGCAACGGACGCCACGTGAGCGGCGCACGCCTCAATCCACTTTCGGGAACGAGTGCCCGCCTCCCGGCTACAATCCAGATGGGTGTCGGCGATGGACCTGGCTGTCGTCAACCAGTCGGCTTCGCCCGAAGCCAAGATCGCGCTCTTCCGCTCCCTGTTTCGCGGTCGCGAAGACATCTACGCGCGCCGGTTCGAAAGCCGGAAGACCGGTAGGACCGGCTACGCGCCAGCGTGCGCGAACGAGTGGGTGCGCGGCGTCTGTGAGAAACCGCGGATCACGTGCGCGGAATGCCCCCACCGCCGATTCCTCCCGATCACCGACGACGTCATCCGCTGGCACTTGTCCGGCCGCGACGAGGCTGGCCAACCGTTCGTCGCGGGTGTCTATCCGCTGCTTCAGGACGAGACGTGTTTCTTTGTCGCCGTCGATTTCGACAAGAGTGGCTGGCGCGAGGATGCGGCGGCGTTCCTGGACGCATGCCGTCGTCTGAGCCTTCCAGCTGCGCTCGAGCGATCACGTTCCGGACGAGGGGCCCATGTGTGGCTCTTCTTCGAGGAGACCGTTCCGGCCGCCCTCGCTCGAAGGCTGGGCTCGCACATCCTTACCGAGACGATGGAAGGACGGCCAGAAGTCGGACTGGACTCGTACGACCGCCTGTTTCCCAATCAGGACACGCTGCCTCAGGGCGGATTCGGCAACCTGATCGCCTTGCCGCTGCAGAAGGGACCGCGCGGGCAGGGCAACAGTCTTTTCCTCGATGACCGGTTCGAGCCGTACGCAGACCAGTGGGCGTTCCTCGCGGGCGTGCGCAAGGTCAGCCGGCCGCAGGCTGAGCGAATCGTGCAGGAGGCCGAACGCGGTGGTCGCATCCTCGGCGTACGCCTGCCACCGCAGGAGGACGGCGACGCGGAGCCGTGGACGGCGCCGCCATCCCGTCACCGCCGGGAGCCGCCAATTGCCGGCGAGTTGCCCCCGGTACTCGAACTCGTCCTGAGCAACCAGATTTACATCGCCAAGCACGGTCTGAATCCCGGGCTGCGGAATCGGCTGCTTCGCCTGGCGGCGTTTCAGAATCCGGCGTTCTACAGGGCGCAGGCGATGCGACTGTCCACCTACGGCAAGCCGCGTGTGATCGCGTGCGCCCAAGATCACACCCACTACATCGGTCTACCACGTGGATGTGTGGATGACGTTCGCCAGGCGCTGGGCGGCCTGGGTGTTCGCTCCGAGGTTCAGGACGAACGTTACGCGGGCCGCCCTCTGCACGTGGCGTTCCATGGCGAGTTGCAGGCAGAGCAGAAGACAGCGGCGAACGCGATGTTGGCCCACGACACCGGCGTGCTGGCCGCGACGACGGCGTTTGGCAAGACGGTCGTCGCAGCCTGGCTGATCGCGCAGCGCGGCGTGAACGCCTTGATTCTCGTGCACCGGCAGCAGCTTCTCGACCAGTGGGTCGAACGACTGTCAGCGTTCTTCGGCATGCCCGCGAAATCGATCGGCCGAATTGGCGGCGGACGAAACAAGCCGAACGGACAGCTCGATGTTGCCCTCATTCAGAGCCTGGTTCGGAAGGGTGTTGTCGACGATCGCGTGGCGGGTTACGGCCATGTGATCGTGGACGAGTGCCACCATGTGTCGGCGTACAGCTTCGAGCTGGTCACCCGCCAGGCCAAGGCGCGGTTCGTCGTGGGGCTGTCGGCGACCGTCGCCCGCAAGGACGGCCACCATCCCGTCATCTTCATGGAGTGTGGGCCGGTTCGCCACCGGGTGAATGCGAGGGCGCAGGCGGCCGCTCGACCGTTCAAGCATCTGGTTCTCGTCCAACCGACGACATTCCTGCCAGTCCGGGCGCCTGACCCAGACAGGCGCGCCGAGTTCCAGGCGCTCTATCGGGACCTTGTCGCAGACGAGCTGCGCAACCGTCGGATCTGTGATGCCGTCATCGAGGCGGCGAACAGCGGCCGCTCGCCGCTCGTGCTCACGGAGCGCAACGATCACGTTGATCGACTCGAGACGATGCTGGCCCGCGATGTCCGTCACCTCGTGGTGCTCCGGGCGGGGCTGGGCAAGAAACAGCGGCAGGCCATCGCGGATCGCCTGGCCGCCATCCCGCGCGGGGAACCTCGTGTAATCGTGGCAACCGGCAGGTACGTGGGCGAGGGCTTCGACGACCCCCGGCTGGACACGCTCTTCTTGACGTTGCCCATTTCGTGGCGCGGCACGGTCGCCCAATACGCCGGCCGGCTGCACCGCCTGTCTGACGGCAAGAAGGACGTGCGCATCTACGACTACGCGGACCTCAACGTCCCAATGCTGGCGCGAATGTTCGATCGGCGGTGCCGGGGGTATGAGGCTGTGGGGTACGAGATTGTCCTGCCGGCCAGCGCCATCCCTGGCTGGCCGGCGGATGTCGTCCTTCCGTCGGATCCTGTCTGGAAGCATGACTATGCCGCTAGCGTCCGGAGGCTCGTGCGCGACGGTGTCGACGTACCGCTCGCAAGCCTGTTCGTTGGAGCGACTCGTCCGATACCCTCGGACGCCGATGGCGCCGATCGCGCCCGCAGTGCGACGGAAGCGTTTCTGTACCGGCGCTTGGAAACGCTCGCTGAAACCAAGGGCCGGTTCGGGATCAACGTCGTGTTGCCGATCGCGTTTGACGGTCTCGGGCGGCTTGAAGTGGACCTCCTGTGCGCCGACGCACGAGTAGCCGTGGAGCTCGACGGTGTGCAGCACCTCGCGGATCCCGTCGCGTACCGGCGCGACCGGCGAAAGGATCGCGTGTTGCAGGAAGACGGCTATCTCGTGCTGCGCTTCCTTGCGGAGGACGTCGCCAAGGACCTGGACATGGTGCTCGATGCCATCCTGAGAGCACTCAGCCACCGTCAGTCGGTGGCTCCGCTCACGTTCGTACGGCGGAATCGGATGTGAATCAGTGAGGGACTATCGGCCTGGGGCCGCTGCAGGGCTTCCGTACGCGCCGACGTCAGCTCGGAATGACACTCGGAAATGGCACTCGGCCCTGTGGAGAGGCCAGACTGCCAGAATTTCAGAGCAAATCTGCACGATGGAGGCCCCTTGGCGCAGAGCCTCGTGCTCTTTGAAAAAATGACGAAATCCCGCGCAATTTCTCAAGAAAGGTTGGCGGAGAGAGTGGGATTCGAACCCACGGTAGAGTTTCCCCTACACACGCTTTCCAAGCGTGCGCCTTCAACCGCTCGGCCATCTCTCCGTCGTGTGGAATCAACAGTTTAGCGTGAGCCGTTCGCTGCCTCCAACCCGATTGTGAAGTAATTGTGAAGTGAGGGGCGGAATGAGGGCCGTCATTCCGCGTTCTCGCCTTGGCTCCCGTCCCGAGTCTGCTGACGTTCCTGCTTCCGTTTCTCGTCCAAAGCATCGATTGCATTCCGCTTCGCATTCAGCCGAATGTGGGAGTAATGCTCCAGCATGCGCCGTGATAGATGCCCCGCGATGGACTCGATGGTCAAGTCGGCCACGCCTGTCTCAGCCAGTTCAGTAATGAACGTATGACGCAAGTCGTAAAACCGCAGTCCCGGAAGCCCCGCTTTCTTCCGCAGCGCACGCCACGCGGTGTCCCACTTTTTCAAGGGCTTCGTCGGATCAAACTTTCCATGTCGGCAGGCGAACCATAGGTAGTGATCAGGATCGGTAAAGCCGAGGGCGTCGGCACGTTCGATCATCCGCGCAATGGCCTTCAGCGCATCGTTGTTCAGCGGAATTTTTCGATGCCTTGTCTCGATCTTGGCACGGTTAACGAACACGACCTTCTTGAACACGTCAGCGTCACGTCGTCTTACATGCTTCACCTCAATGGGGGCCATCGATGTGTTCGAGGCCAGTACAGCGGCACAATAGACATGCTCCCATTCGGGGTTGGACGCCGCTGCTAGTAGGAGTCGGTCACGCTCTTCGCCGGTCAACGCACGTCCGATGAGCGATCGGGACTCGGGTAGCAATTCCACATGGTCCTTGACCGCACGCCACCGGCCACAATGCTTGAGGAGTCGGGACAGTACGCCAACATCCATATTGATCGTGCGGTTGGAGATGCCAGCATCGCGGCGAACGCGCTGGTACCGGGCGATGGCGGCCCCGGTGATTGCGGTCAGCCGGACATCCTTGAAGTGGGCTTTGACTACGCTCAGGCGCTCCGATTCAAACTCTGGAGTCCGACTCGACTTGGCACGGCCTCGCTTGAATTCAAGGTAATCGTCCGCAGCGGCGAACAAGGTCTTCGGCCCCGCAGAGACTCGCGCCGTTAGACTTCCTCGCCGCGCTTCTTCGATCTTGTCGCGCTCCACCTTGATCGCTTCTCGCCGGTCCGATGTACCAAGGGACTTGCGGAAAAGAACGCCGTCCACCATGAACATGGTCCAATACGTCTTCCCGCGTTTATAAAGGCTCACCGGTCGCCCCCGGCGTTCGTGACTACTCTGCTCCGACCTATGTACGCGTCAAGGTCGTCGGACATGTAGCGTACGGCTCGTCCGAATTTGACGAATGAAGGTCCGGTACACCGCAACCGCCAATCGCGCATGGTCTTCACCGATACGCACAAACGCTGCGCGACTTCGTGTTCGGTCATCGCATGGACGCCGCTCTGATCGCCCTGATCGGTGGCACTGGCCTTCGATTGGTATCCAAGGGCGGCGTCGGTGCCAAGCAGCGGAGATGATCCTTGCGGAAGGCTTACCGCAGCGGGATGCGGCGAATGCATGTTCGATTGGTAGCGATTCACGGACTTAATGCCAAGCAGGGCAACGGGGGTGCGCCCGGCGCACGGTTGTCGTGGTGGGTTTCGCTCTCGCCCACGATCTTTCTTCCGAGCCTGAAGGCCATCGTAACGGTCGTTCAGAGACCTTGAATCCCAAGATCGTGTGGGCCGAGCACCTTCGGGATCGATGCAGGACGAACGGCTGCGCGGCGCGTACTCGGTTCGGTTCGCCACGGGTCATCCCAAAGGTACGCAGCCCCCGCGCAAACGAAGGTGTCGTGGTATTACTCCTGTACGAACGAAATGGGCGATCTCACGGGCAAGGCGCGTACGGTGAGGCTCGGCTTCGGATCTATGGCTGCGCTCGGCGAGTCTCGTCGATTTGCGCAGGAGAAGTTCTTGAGCACGGTTCTGGAACTTGAGCCGGATATTGGTTACGAGTTGATGGCTGCGGGGCCGGGCCGCGTTGCGGAGTGGGCGGCGCGATGGCATCTAAAGGACGAGTGGATTCACGATGTTGCGCGGTTCACGCTCGAAGTGTACGACGACGATCTCAAGTCCTTAGGCGAGCCGTTTCACATCGAGTACTTCGCGTGGCCGATACCCCCTGACATCGATTACGGGGATGCCGACGTACTCGCGTTGGATTGGGCACCCCAGTTCCATCATGAAGAAGACTTTCGGCGTCGGGTCGCGGCGTTCGTCGAGAGACACATTGCGAAGCGTAAGGAAGCGGCGGTCGCGGCGGGACTCAGGGCGCTGGAAACCGAGAAAAAGACATTGGAGCCGTTCACGTGGCTGGTGCAGTATCAGTGCCTCGAAATGAGTTACGTCGATATCGCCCGTGCGCAGTTTGAAGCCGATGGCAAGAAAGCGGAGTTAGCAGATCCTCGCCTTGTTGAATCGGGCGGGGTTTCCAAGAGTGAGGCGATCAAGGCGCTCGCCGCTTTCATGGGTCTCACGCTGCGGCTTCGCGGGGAGCGTCGATCCAAGGACGCGCCCCCCTCGTGGGTAGATTGAACTTTCCGTGTGTCCACAAAACGGATGTCTGGTGGACATCCGCAGGACCACCGAAACTGGCTGAAATCCTTCGGAATCGTGAAGTCGGTTTTCGGGGGATTTGTGGACGGCCTGCCGGGCGACCTATGCCGCCCGTCCGATGCGCCGCCATTTGCTTACCGCCGATTTTGAAACCTTCAAGCGGGCAGCGGCGTCGCGTAAAGACAGGTGCGCGACGGAAGCGATTTCCGCGTCCGTAACGGCGGAACTCGGACGCCCGAGCCGCTTGCCCATTTTCCGGGCACGTTGCAAGCCTAACTTCACGCGCTCAGCGATGACCTGACGCTCGTACTCACTGAGCGCACTGAGCAGATGCATCATGAACCTACCGCCGGGCGACGAAAGATCGATGCCCTCGGTGATGCTCGAAAAGGTCACCCCTGCATGCTGAAGGTCATCGAGTAGCAACACCAAGTTCCGAACGCTTCTTCCGATTCGGTCTAACTTCCAGACAACGACGGCCTGAAAGCGCCGTCGCTTGGCATCCTTGAGCATCGCGTCCAGCGCGGGGCGGCTGGCGGCTGTGCCGGTTACCCCGTCATCGATGAACTCCCTCACCACCGTCCAGCCATGCCGCTGGCAATGTTCACGAAGTTCGAGAATCTGCGCGTCAGGGTGCTGATCCGACGTTGACGTGCGGGCGTACAGCGCCACCTTCATGCCGGTACCTCCGCAACCAAGATGCCGCTTTTGAGTCCGGCTGCCAAGTGTCGGTGCGCGTGAGGGGTGAGGCCAGCGGTGTCACGCCAATGGGAAGACCCTTGTCCGGCACACGATTCCCAAAGGTGCTCGCTTGAAACGATCTTGGGATTTACGGCGTGGAACCCACCCTTACGATGCTTCGTGAGGAGAGACAGTTGGGATGACCACGAACCCTATAGCACGTGCTACAGACGACCGCAGCATGGACCAGCCTTCGACGCTGGCGGACGCGACGACCGTTACCGAGTACATCCGCAGTTTCAAAGAAATGGTGGCCGCCAAGGCAAAGAACGTCGCCGAGAGCGTCGTGATTCAACTACTTCTGGCGGATGCGACAACCCACCTGCTGCGCAGTGAGTCCGACGAGGCTCAGACGCTCGTCACGAACCACTTCAATGGCATGTCATCAGAGAGCGCCCGGAGCCACTACCGGCAGATGGGGGAACAGGCGGTCCGACTGCTGAACCTCGAAGTGGTGATGCCGAATGGCACCGCGAAGGCCACCGATTACCTTCCCGGCTCAGCGTACGAGTTGTACCTGTGCTCGCGGCTCGAAAACGATCAGTTGAGGACGGCCATCCGGAGCGGCGACCTGACGTCTGACATCAGCCGCGATGCACTAAAGCGACTTGTTCATCAGCCCAAGGAACAGGGAAAGAACGCAGCGAACGCGCCCGCATGGGAAGCAGACAAAGTGGCCGTGCCGCTGGCCTTCACCGCCACGGCCGACACGGCCGTCCCGAGGCTGCGGATCGGGGACGCCTTACTCCAAGTTACGCGTGTGATGGCGCTCGCCGGGATGGATATCCAGTGGAAGAAGGACGACGCCATCCGCAGGCTGTCCGATGGATTCGTTCCGAAACGCCAGCCCATTGACGCCATTGTGCGCGTGAACGTCGGCGGTCCGGAAGTGTGGGGCCACAAGGTGGCTGAGGCGCTGTGCCGTCAGGTCATCGACCGCGAGCCCCCATCCACAGTAATGGCCACGATGACGGCGTATCTCACACAGCAAGCGACCGTTGCTGTCCGGACACTGATGGAACGGCAGGTTGCCACCATGCATCGGGACGGCACCGACGTTCGTGTCATCCGACAGGATCTTGCCGCAGCGCCCGTTGATCCATGGATTGGCATCGCGGTCACGCCGAGGATCATCGGCGAACTGCTCAAGATCGATGACGAACGGTGCCGCAGCGCGGCAGGTACAACGCCATCGCTACTGGCCCAAGCCGTTTACGTGATTGCCTCAGACGAGGACATCGCCGACGAGATCCGTTTCGCATTCGAACAGTTGCGCATCAGGATTCAGAAGCGCATCAGCCATAACCCCGCCATGACCCTCGAAGCGGTCTTGACGGAGATGGGCGACCCGCACAAGGTGCCGTCGCCGCTCGCGGCATAGGGAATGGCGAGCGCACCTTGGTCACACTTCGGCAGCAAGGCTCGGGACGCCTACCGGTACCCCGCGCCGCACTTCCGGCTCGTCGTTGAGCCGTTTTCCGGTTCGGCGAGGTACGCCTTCCACCATGCCGTTGGTCACGATGTGTGGGTAAACGATCTTGATCCCGAGACGTTTCAGCGATGGAGTTTCCTGACCGATGCAGGTGCCGCCGCCCGCGTCTCGGAGCACTGGCCCGACTATGTTCGCCCCGGAGATACCTTGCGCGATCTGTTCGGCGGCACGGCGTCGGTACCCGGCTTGATGGATCTGGCGGTGGGATATGCAACTGTCGGCAGGGGCGGTACCCCCACTCCAAAGACCACGAGAATCACTCCTTTCGCCGCCGGACGCTGGCCGACCCGGCGGATGGTGCTGAGCCTCATTGAACGGGTGCGGCGATGGAAGCGCACGAATCACGACTACCGTGAATTGCCGAACGTCGAGGCTACTTGGTTTATCGACGCACCGTACTCAAGCCTCACGCTCGGTGGTCGGTACCGTCATGGGGCGCAGCGGCTCGACTTCCATGAACTGGCCGAATGGTGCCTCAGTCGCCGTGGGCAGGTGATTGTCTGTGAAGCGGCCGGGGCCACGTGGCTGCCCTTCGGGGAATTCCCGGTCAGCCGCCAAGGATTTCATACGCGGGCGGGTACGAGCGCCAACCGGCGCGGCGCGATTTTTCACCGGTCGCCGTACTCAGCGTTGTCGTCATCAACCCTGACAAGCGGGCTCGCGCCATTGTCGGATTCGCCCGATATACCTGACACGTCTCGACCGCCGTCAACGGGACAACGCTGTCAGTTGCCGAACACCATCACGCACGGTGATGCTGAAGTGGTGTTGCAGGATTTGCCCGCCGAATCCGTGCAACTCGTTTTTACATCACCCCCCTACTACAACGCTCGACCGGAGTATGCCGACTACCCGACCTACGATGACTATCTGTTGAAACTTCGAAAGGTGTTTCGGAATGTTCACCGAGTCTTGGAAGATGGACGCTTTTTTGTCATCAACATCTCTCCCATTCTGGTGCGTCGGCAAAATCGTCAACAAGCCTCACAACGCCTTGCGATTCCATTTGATGTTCATCGGCTATTTACCGATGAAGGTTTCGACTTTATAGACGACATTCTGTGGGTCAAGCCTGAAGGCGCGGGATGGGCGACAGGTCGAGGCCGCCGTTTCGCAGCGGACCGCAATCCACTTCAGTACAAGCCAGTTCCGGTGACCGAATACGTTCTCGTTTACCGGAAACGAACAGACAAACTGATTGATTGGCATCTTCGGAACCATCCCGATCCGCAGGCCGTCCGATTGTCAAAAATCGAAGACGGGTATGAACGCACCAACATCTGGAAGATCACACCCGCACACTCGAAGGAACACCCCGCGATATTTCCACGAGAATTGGCCGCGAAAGTGATTCGGTACTACTCGTTTGTGAATGACGTGGTCCTTGATCCGTTTGCGGGAACCGGCACAGTCGGCGCTGCCGCTATCGCCTGTTCGCGGCGTTTCGCATTGATTGAACAGAATCCCGTATACGTAGAACTGATTCGACGGAACTCGCGGGCGTGGCTCGGGGAGCGTGGTCGTTTGACGATTGGGAATTCGATGTTCACGGATTGTGAGATAGGTGAGAACAATGGAAACGAGACCAGTGACGCGGCGTGCGGTTAGAGAACGAATGTTGGTCCAGCGCGTACGCCGGGCGCTCGCCAAGGGCGGTGAGCGGCTGTTGGAGAACCGAGGCGGGCACGGTCCAGCGGACGTTGGCCAGTACTACGTTGTCGATGGACGCAACATCATGACCGACCACGACGTTGATTTGGAATCGTTCGGACGTGACCTTGGCGTCCTGCGTTCGTGGGAGCGTTTGGTGGATGACGAGGATCCCACCCTGTTCGGTTGATCCGTGAGGACAAAGCGGACTGCCGGGGTGGTGACAGTGCCACGAGCGAGGAACATATGTACAGGCACCACAACAACAGCAGCCGACGCGCTGGTCGGCGTGTTCGACTTCGGAAAGATCGTTCATTGAACAGACACGCGGCGAGAGACGAGACCGACATCGCCCTTCGCCTTTGAGAATTACCCGGAAGAAATCGAATAGCGGAGAGCCTCAGAATGACGACCATAAACGAACGCAACTGGTATGTGTCGGAGCAAATGGTTGGGTGCGACTGTGGTGATGAAGCCGTGGACCGATACGGCCGCCACAACCGAAGGGGCGATTGCCCGTGCGATTGTCATCAGCCGCCACACAAACGGGAAATGTGGATCGATACCGACGATATCGTCGGCTACGTACGGTGCAAGAGCCACATAGATAAGAGCACGGACGGCAACACCTATAGGCGCGTTGAAACAACCGTGGTCGAAGAGTGCACGCCGGACGGTGCAACCCACGTGATCATCCGTGGTGCGGCCATCGAGGAAAGCGACGGGGTGTTGGTGCTCACGTCGTCCGGTCGAATCTACCGGTTGAAACAGCAGGCCCTCGTTGGCAACCTCACCGAATACATCTACGAATACGCATACGAATCCATCGAAGACGCATACAAATCCCTCGAACACAGAGTCAGGTCGTCGCCCTTAGCGAGACTGGCGGCCCTCGGCGGTGCGCGGTTGGAAGTGCGTGTAGTCGCTGATGCGGTTGGCAAATAAGGTACGTGGGCTGCTGCAATGTCACTGACGATCACGTCAACACCGCTACAACGTCATTCGTTGCATCCGCTTAGGCACTTCTTCTTGTGTTCTTCTCCAATCGATCCGCTGAGGCTTGGTACTGCTGCTTCGGTATGGCTGGTTCAGCACCTTTGCTTCAGTACTGTTCTTCGTACGTTGTACGGTGGATCCAAATCCCAAAATCTACAGGGGCGGCCTTTCTCTCCATGTATGTACTTTATTTTTATGAGATTCACGGGTGAAAGACTTCAACGTCACCGTTGATCGGAACCCGTGGGAACGCTCGCTGGGCCGCCCTCGCGGCCGAATGGTGATCCCCGACCTTAAAGCCGACGTCGTCCCGAACACGACGGTCTACATCCCGACGACGTTTGACCCGAGGGTGCTGGTACCAAAGGACCGTGATTGCGCCTGCTGGATGCTGAACGCGATCACGCAGGATCAGCGTCGGTACGGATGGACACCAGAGGCTTGGGTGCCGCTGCCGCAAGCGTTCCTGCGCACCGCGATGGAGTACAGCGTTTACCAACCGATCCTGCGGCAACTGCAAGGCGACAGGGTCATCGAAATGGACCGTGGTGCCGGTGGGGAAAACTGCCGGTGCTATCGCCTCTTGGAGCCGCACAGATCCGCCAAGCAGGTCGCCTACACAATTACCAAGAACACGCTCCTCAAGCGGATGTACCGGTTCCAAGTAGGCGTTGTGGACGCCCTCAAAGAGCCGGTTCACCAGTCGCTACGCCGCTGGCTCAGCACCGTGACAGTCGCCGATGACGGGCCAGACGTGCCGCATCTGGACGAACTGCGTCGAAAGGATTTCTGGATGAAAGTGTGCGACTACGGCCGCATCCACACAGGCCTGACAAGCCTGCCGAAGCGGTACCGCCACTTCATCCGGCTCGCCGGGCACAGCGAGTTGTACGCCGTGGACGTTTCGCACTGCCAGTTCGTGCTGATGGCATCGTGGCTTCGGCGCGAGGGATACGCTGTCGATTCCGACTTCGTGCAGCAGGTGCTCGGCGGACGGCTCTACGACACCTTTGGAGCCGCGTTAGGCGTGGATCGGGAGAAGGGCAAGGACGCCCTCATAAAACTGGTGTACGGGCTTCCACGGCGCTACAACCGGCCGCACGGCGAAGTGTTCCAACGCCTGTACCCACAGGCGTGGGACTCCTGTATGACGTACAGCCGCTCTTATCCGCACGAACACCTGTCGCTACATATGCAACGGCTCGAAAGCAAGGTGATGATCGGCAGTGCCGCTCATCTCTTCACAGAGTTCTTTCCAGACGAACCGTTGCTGACCATTCACGACGCACTCGTGGTACCACGGTCGGGAGTCTTCTCGGCCGAGAGCCTGATCAAAGACGCATTCGACACCCACTGTGACGTGAAGCCGACGATTAAAAAGACGCTGTGGACGGCCTGAGATTGGTTCGGCAGACGCAAGGACGCCCGCGTGAGGGCTGAACGCAACGCCGTGGCCTTCGGGTACCCTGCGGCAACTCTGGATTCCGCCGGGGCTCCCTTCCCCGGCACCCCCTAAATGGTGGTTTTGTCGTCGTAAATTTGGAATTTCGGTGCCGAAACCGACCGTAAATTCCAAATCGCTCAGGAACTCGGCAGACCCCTTCCGCAACGTGGGGCCAAGGTTCCGAACATGGGCAAGTCTCCAACCGATTGAGCGGCGTTACTGCGTCGCCGAGGTGCAATGCAGATTTATGGTGCTGTGGCCACGGGGATACCGACATCTGCTCAGCGTTGCGGCACTGTAGCGCAAGCCCCCACCGAATCGCCAGCGGTGCCCATATCATCGTGCGGTAGCATCAGCCGGTGATCGCGTCGTGCTAAGAAATAAGCGGGGCCGCTTGATAAGTGACGTCGATACGTGGCCGCGCCCGAAGCGCGACTACCAGTGGAAGGCCGGACGGAGCGCGATGGAACTGGCGCGTTCGTGGTTTCGCGGCGAAACGCTTGCCTGCCCGAGTGAACTGCTCGCACTGTTGGAATCCCACGACCTGACACGGGGCTGTACGCTCGTTGGTGGCCAGCCCGAATTCGTGACGCCGCTGCCTGAGCGCGGCGAGGGGCGGAATCACGACCTGTGGCTCACCGGGACGTGTGCGATGGGCGGCCTGACCATCTGTGTAGAGGCCAAGGCGGACGAGCAGTTCGGGGAGCGAATCGGTGACGCCATTGACGCGGCGAGACGCCGGACCCCGCAGTCGGGAATGCCCGCACGGGCCAAGGCGCTATTAGAACTGCTGCTCGGGCGACCTGCTGACCCTGAACACGAACCGTGGTGCGCCCTGCGATACCAACTTCTGACCGGAATCGCGGGCACGGCGATTCAGGCTGTCGTGGACGATTCGGCCGTCGCCGCCTTCGTGGTGCAAGAGTTCTGCGGCGCTGACACGAGTGCGGCACTTCAGCAACAGAACGACGGCGATCTGAATGGGTTCATGCAGGCGGTCTTCCCGGCCATGCAACCGTTGAACACTGGTCGCCTGTCCGGGCCGATCACACTGGCTGTTGGGTCACACCTACTGCAGCCAGTTCAGGTGTTGGTCGGCAAGATTCGTAGCGAAATACCCACGTCCCGAAACACATCTCGCTGAACGTGCCGATTGCGTCGGCCGCTACCGCAGTTGTGGCAGAACATGATGTGCGCTCCGATCAACGATGTGCGGAAGGATCGCTGCTATTTTTATGTGGTCGGGCCGAATCTCATTTTCAGCGGCCAAGCACTACTTCAGAGTAAAAGTCAGTTCTATTGTGACGAGCACGCTTACCGGTTCGCCAGACCGCGTACCCGGTTGGAAGCGCCATTGCTTGGCGGCTTTGATCGCCTCTTGATCAAGGCCGTGCGTCCGATCGAGCGATCTCACAACATCAACGCGGCCAACGCTGCCGTCGGGAAGCACGACACATTCCAGCAATACCGTGCCCTGAATCTTTGCCCGCATCGCGTCGGCTGTGTACTGCGGTTTCACTTCACGCAGGATTCGCGGGTTGGTAACAGGACCGCCCGGGCGGTACACGCCGTCAGCCGCGGGCGCGGCACCGGTTGGGACGGGGGGTGCCGGTGGTGGTGAGTTAGGCGGTAGAGCCGATGCACTTCGCGCTTGAGCGATTGCTGACGCTGCCCTCTGCTCGTCTTGCCCTCGCAGCACGTCTCGTGCTTCTGCCTGAAGACGCTCCTCTTGCTCGACCTGTCGGAGCCGTTCTTCCTGTTCGCGCCGGTATTGCGCCTGTTGCGCGGCGTAGGCGGCTTCACGTTGAAGTGCGGCGGCCGCTTCCTGTCCGCGTTCCTGTGCTTGACGCTGACGGTTAGCGTCGCCGATTCGTCTCTGAAGTTGTGCTCTGAATGGCTCAAACGATGCGTCGATTGGAAACTCGATGAACTCGTCAGCCGCCCGTAGTCCCTGAATCAGAATGCGCCGCCTGACGCCTGCGATCTCGTTGAGCGTTGTCGTCTCAAAGCCCGATCGGTCCTCGCGCGCTAAGGCAAAGAGTTGAGCCATAGGGTCACCGAGCCGTATCGACCCGACATTTGGATACTCGTTGGAGATCGACCACCGCCGCCGAACACCTTCGTTGTCATCGAACCTCATCGCAACTTCCCGGTACGCCCCATTACCGTCGAACTCGATACCCGTTGGAACCGCGTCGTAGATCGTGTACTTCAGTTCCAGCGGCGCGTTGATCCCGAACTTGAACTCCAGTTCGTACGTCGCATTGATCGTCTCTGGTGTTCGTTCGGGATTGCCCAGAATTGGGACTACTTGCTCTTGGCGACGACTGCGGACGCGTCTCAGTGCAGTCGTGACTGGCGTATCCGTCAACGGATTCGTGGTGGTCTCGACCGTCCACCCGGACGCAGCCGGAATGCGCGGCGTAGTTTCGCTGGCTGCCGGGACGAGTTGTACGAGGCTGTCCCCGCCGATTCGGACGCGGTCGTCGATTTGTCGTCCGATGATCCACGCCACGCCGAAGGTCACTGCGACAAGCGCGAGGGACACAACGCTGCGGGTCATCGAAGAGCGCGGTGTACTGGTACCGGGTGTTGTCGCAGCGAACAATATCGGGGCGGACTTTTCAGTCGAACCACTCTGCGGCGGCTTCGCCCACATGTGACCGCACTCGCACGACACGGTATCCGCCGGGTGGAACTTCCGACACCGTGGGCACTCCAACAGCGTCCCACTGTCGGCGGCGCGTTCGGGTCGTCCGTCGGCAGCGACTGTCTGCGGCTCGATCTCGATCTTGACCCCACACGACCCGCAGAACGTCCACGCGGGTTCGATGGACTTACCACAAGCATGGCAGAACGACACGTCACGCACTCCCTTATCTGCTGGCCGATGCGGCGGCACCAAGGCCCGCAAAGATCAATCCCCACGCAATGATGGACAAGACAATTGAGATGAACGGGACATCAAAGAAGCGAGGGATGAATTCCGCACCATAGAACAGGCCGTTGACTCGAATCGCAGCCCCGGTGTCACCGAGCGCGACAGCGTAGGTAGGGTTGCCCAAAAAGTGCCCGAGGTGCCAGCCAGACGGCGTGTATCCTGCCCACATCACCTTCCAGCCGCCGACGTAGAGCAGTGCCGGGCCCATGATCAGTCCGGCGTAGCCCCCGCTTGTCGATGCGGCTCGGGCCGAAAGATTTGTGTCGGGAAGTGTGCCAGACGTGTGACGTGTATTGGGGTTGCTGGTTGACGGGGCGGACTGCGCTTTCGTCCCACAGCCGACGCAGAACGTCCACGTCGATTCGACCGACTTGCCGCACGAGGGACAGAAGGGCACAGGCACCTCTGAGTGAAATGTGACCGGAACCGGAATCCGGGCCACTGTATACCATGGTCCATGGTGAGTGGCGAGCAGTTCCCCGCAGCATCATGCGGTGCCACCACGCACTCATCCCCACCCGTATTTGGCACAACTTGGTAAGACAGTTCGTGACCTGCGTCGCCAGAAGGGATGGACGCAAGAGGATCTTGAGGGAAAAGCAAAGATCGAACGCGTTTACCTTAGTCGGATCGAAGGCGGCCGACAGAACCCTTCCGTGCTGACGCTTCGCGCTTTGGCGCGTGCCTTCAAGGTGCCCATCGCCGATCTCCTCCCGCGTGACCAGTGATCATCAGCGCGGAACGAGTGGGCCGCGCCGTGACTCGCGTCGGGTGACATGCCGACTTGGTTGTCCATGTTGCCCGGCGTAGTACCGCAAGCGGCGACATTCAAAGAACAGCATCGCGCGAGCGTAGTCGGTGCCTTCCGGGTATGGCTGGATGGTGGGATGAAATGATCGGCAATGAGGGCATCGGATCTGTAGACCCGGCTGAAGGAGCGTCGGCGTTGACGGCATAACGCAGCGTAATCGCCGCTATGGACAGAGAAGGTCAGCGGTCTCCGCCGCCGCCAGCCCCGTCGTGCTCATCGTGATCCTCGCGCCATCCACGGGCGAGCAAATCGGATCGAAGCATTTCCGCTTTGCCTCGTGCCGTTTCTAATCGGTCGATGCTCTCGTCCGACAGAATCTCCCCATTATTTGTGACGAAGAGCCGATAGCCGTCTTCGGTCCGCTCAAGGGCACACTCAGCGACCCCACCTTCCCATTCACCTTCGGGGTCACGATAGCCACGCAGACGCCACAGAATCACGGAAGAGTCGCCTTTTACTTGAACAGCCGAATATGTCGGATTGAAGTAGTATCGCGCTGCCTTCCGGCTGCTCCACGATGCCCCACTACATCATTGACCGCTTTGAGAACGGCGCGTGGGCCGTGCTGGAAGACGAACAGTCGGCAATTATCCGCGTTCCGATGTCGTGGATACCAGAGGGCGCACACGAAGGCGATGTGCTCACCGGGTCCGTGAGCGAATCCGCAGGCGGCGAGCGTATACCCCTTGAGATCGACGCTGTGGCAACAGAGGAACGGCGAGCCCGCGCACAACGTCTCCGAAACGGATTGCAGCGCGGACCGAAGGGCGACATTTCGCTATGAGATCACTCCGCGTTCTAATCGCGTCCCTGCTGTTTGCCGCGTGGGCACCGGCCCTTCCCGCGCAGCAGACGCTCCCGCTTCGGATCTACTTCTTCGACGTGGGGCAAGGCGACGGCATCCTTATCCAGAGTCCGTCTGGACAGAACGTCGTCTACGACGCGGGCGAGAACACCGCGCGGATGCGCGATTACTTGACCGCCCTCGGCGTCAGTCGCGTCGATCTCGTTATCGCTTCGCACAACCACGCTGACCATATCGGCGGGCTGCCTGAAGTCCTGCGAACCTTCGCGCCGACGTATTACATCGACAACGCCGTCCCCACGACGACGCAGGCGTACGCCAACGTGATTCAGGCGGCAGCCGCAGCGGGCAGCCAACTTCTGGAGCCAACGGCACGTCGCATAGCCCTCGGTGACGTGTCAGTTGTCATCGTGCCGCCGCCCGGTATCCCCTCTTGGGATCAGAACGACAACTCAATCGGCGTTGTTGTGGAGTACGGGTCGTTCCGCTTGTCGCTGGCTGGTGACGCCGAACCCCGCGAGTGGTCATGGTGGAACATCAACCAACGCGACTGGCTGACGCCAGTTCAGGTTCACAAGGCCAGCCACCACGGATCGAGCAACGGTGATACCGCCGCTGGTCTGGCGAGTCTTTCTCCCGAAGCCGTAATCGTCGGTGTCGGACAGGGAAACAGTTACGGGCACCCTGACGCCTCTGCGCTGCGTCTGTACGGGGAAGCGGGCGCGACGGTGTATCGCACCGACACGAACGGCACGGTGATCGTAGAGGCGCAGTCGTCGGGAGCCTATACCGTTCGCGTTGAACGTGGTGAGGGAGCGCAGCCGCCTCCGAGTACCACCCCGTCGCCTACCCCGACTCCCTCGCCGTCTCCAGCGCCAGCACCCGCGCCCGCGCCTACTACTTACACGCTCTCAGGAACGATTCAGGACGGCACCAGCAGTGCGGCGCTGACTGAGGTAGGGGTCCGCATTTCCGATGGGGCGAACGCCAACCGGTCTACCACCACGAACGGTTCCGGGGCCTACTCCCTATCAAGCCTTGCATCGGGCACGTTCACGGTTGCCTTCAGCAAGAGCGGCTACACGACCGTGAGTCGTGCGGTGGCGCTGACCCAGAACACCACCCTGAGTTTGTCGCTGAGCCGGACCGTTGCGACACAACACCCACGACGCGCTTTCGAATCGGCGCGACCTGCAAGGACGGCACAAGCAGTCAAGCCACCGGCAGCGGTGCCTGTTCCAGCCATGGCGGAGTTGCATGTTGGCGATACAGCGACGGCTCGTGCACCAATCCCTGACCGCGCAGCATCGACGCTGACCTCCTGTGACCACCGTCGTTGATCCACTTGACCGGCGGCCAGCCAGCGACCGCTGGTCGAAAGCACTGGAATGGCCGATGGCGCTTCTTGCGCTCTTGGTGATTCCCGCGTTGATACTCGATGACGGCGATGCTACCCCTCGCGTCCATCTAATCGCCACGTCGGTGAACTGGTTTGTATGGCTGGCGTTCTGCGGAGAATTCGGGCTCCGATTGGCTGTCGCCCCGAACCGACGAGCGTTCGTCCAGCGGTCATGGGTAGACCTACTGATCATCGTCGTCTCGCCGCCGTTTGGCGTCCCCGAAGCACTGCAAGGATTGAGGGCCATCCGCGCTCTACGTATTCTTCGGCTGCTTCGTCTCGTGAGAGCGGTTGGCATTCTCACCATCGGCCTGCGGGCAAGTCGCCGTGTGCTTCGTCGCCATCAGTTCCAGTACGTACTGGTAGTGACCGGAGCAGTCATGTTGCTCGGCTCGGTCGGACTCTACGTGGTGGAGCGCAACCAGAACGAGGCCATTACCTCCTTTGGGGATGCACTCTGGTGGGCCGTCACGACGACGACGACCGTCGGGTACGGGGACATTTATCCCAAGACGGGAGAGGGAAGACTTATTGCCGTGTTCCTGATGCTGACAGGGATCGGCGTGATCGGCATCTTCACCGCCACCATCGCCAGCCTGTTCATGGCTCAGGACGAAGAGACAGAATTCGACCGTGTCCAACGACGCCTCGATGTAATTGAGGGCCAGTTGAATCGCTTGTTGGAGCGAGAACGCAGATGAAAGGGGTGGCGTTCTCGGCGGTCCCGAAGAACTCACCGGACTACATGAAGCAATTTCGGTGCGGCGGCAACGTCGGCGCACGGTCGGGCCTGCGAAAGCCTCACACCATTACGCGGGAATGAGAATGGAGACCATCATGAAACGGCTGATCGTCGTTCTCTTGTTCGTCGTCGCTGGACTCGGCGCGGTTCCCCAATCCCTTGTCCATGTTCACGATCACCTGTCGCTGACCGCTGGTGCCGAAGCGCAACAAGACCCGGCGACAATCACGGTCTACGTGACCAGAACAGGCAAGTTGTATCACCAAGATGGATGCCGTTACCTGCGGCAAAGCAAGATCGCTACAACGCTGCGCGAAGCCGTGAATCGGGGCTTCGGGCCGTGCAGTGTGTGCAAGCCGCCGACTCTCAAATAGGCACCGTGGCCATGAGATACATCGAAGGTGCGTTACACGTCATGCTGCTCGGCAGCATCGTGATCACAGGCACCTCCGCGTGTGGGTCTGGAACTATCCGCAACTCCGCGTCCGAGGAGACACGCAGTGACACCTTAAACGACTTGCCCGACGGTGCGTATTCCTGCGAGGCGTTCAACGCGACACGCGGTAACGGTCCGTACTCGCTCGACTGCGACAAGTTCGGATCGAGCGTCACGATCCATTTCAGCAATGGCGGATACGTGGAAGTTGATGTTGATTTGGAAACGACCGCTGATGGATTCGCGTGGAACATTACAGGTACGAACGCTGATAATGGCGAGGAATGGGAGATCGCCATCAGCAGATGAAGATGTCGGTGATCCGTCCCGGGCTTGTTCGGCTGCTAGGTTTAGTAGCCGCAGCAGTCTTGCTGCTGTCAGGCGGTGCTGTCCTCACGCAGCCGAACCCTGCGATGACCGCCCATTTCATCGACGTGGGGCAAGCGCATGCCACCCTTCTGGAGTTCTCGTGCGGGGCGATGCTGATCGATGCGGGGACACAGGACGACGCTCATGAGACCGCGCTCCTCGGCTATCTGGATGCCTTCTTTGCCCGCCGCACCGATCTCAATCGCACGCTGAAGTCCATCCTCATCACCCACAACCATCTCGACCACACGCGCTCACTCCAGCGCCTCGTTGAGACGTTCACCGTCGAACGATATATCGACAACGGGTTCACAACGGGCAGTGGACGGTTTGGCCCGAACTGGCTGCGAGGTGAAGTCAAGGCCGGACGCCGGAAGATTGTGGTGCGAGACATCCCCGATACGGCGGTGGAGGCCGTCGCGGACAAGCGCGGCCTCACTGATTCAGACATCGATCCCCTCGGATGTCCGGACCGCGATCCCGGTGTTCGCATTCTTGAAGGTCGCTTTGACGAGAATCCCGGTTGGCCAGAAGGCGAGTTTGAGAATCAGAACAATCACTCGGTGATCACGCGGATCGACTATGGGACCGCGTCATTTCTCTTTATGGGCGATTTGGAAGAGGCCGCGATTGAATTGCTGGTGGACTACTACGGCGATCAGCCGGGCGGCATGTTGGACGCCGATGTACTTCAGGTTGGGCATCACGGTTCGCAGAATGCGACGACTGCCGAGTTGCTTGATGCGGTGACGCCGAGAGTTGCCTTGATACCCGTGGGAGAGTGGACGTTTGGACAGAGCGGCGGAACCTTCACGACTTTTGCGTTCGGCCATCCGCGTCAGACGACCGTCAACCTGCTGGCACAACACATGACGCGACGACGCACTCCGTCAAAGAGCGTGAGGGTTGCCGAGAAGGCACGGCAATTCAGAAATCAGACGGTGACGAAAGCGATCTACGCAACGGGTTGGGATGGGACCGTGCGGGTGGTGGCACGAGCGAGTAACGACATCACGGTCTACCGCGAACGATAGGGAGGATTGATTGGGCCGACAACGTTCGGTCACCGTGGTACTCGCCATTGCGTTCGCGCTGTTCCATGCCCTCGTAGTCGCCGTACCTGTTCTCCTGATGGGTGCTACCGGCGAGGGACAGGGTTATCTCGTTCTGTTTTTTGATTTGCCGTTAGTCCTATTGGCCAATGCAATTCCTGCAACTCAGAGGCTCTTGCACAACGATGTGGTGACGTACTACTTCGTGGTCATCGTTCTCGGAACTCTTATGTGGGCGGCCGTCGGTGCCTTATGCGGGTGGGTATGGGAAAGATCCAGACGCAGCACAAAGTCGATGCCCTTCCACACCTAAAGCGCATCTTCGGCATGGCATTCCGGAGGCGAAGAACCGGCGATGCTTGGAATAGTTGCTTGGATTTGCTAGTCGCGCGTAGCGGCCGTCGGTACCGCCGTCAACGGCCTTTTCGAACAATTTCTCGGTCTAAGGGTTCAGTAGACGTTCGGCCACCGCTGAAATCGGCCTTCCAAGCGGTCCCAAATGGCCCTTGGAACGACTTGAGCAGGCCGACCATGTCAGGGGATAGGCTCTAGTACCTTCGCGCTCTGGAAGGCTTCTGGTGACCCCGTTTCGGTGTGTCGCCTATCGTCCTTGTCCTATCAAGAGACGTTGCCGTTGACGTAGACTGCCGAGCACCGCTGACAATAAATTCGGAACGACTCTGAGGCACAAAGATGAAACGTGGACTTCTTGCGTTCCTCCTGTTTATCAGCACAGGTGACGCCCTCGCAATACAGTTGGGCGGCGCTCGAGATCCGGTCTATATCAACAACGGATTTCTTAGTGGGAGTCGCTTTCGGGAACTTAGCGAGAACGAGCGCCGCAGGTACGCCACTGGTTTGATTGACGGTATGTTGCTTGCTCCCCTGTTTGGCGCGCCCACCGCGAACCTTGCACGTTTGCAGACTTGCACAGTCAAGATGACCGATGAACAAGTTGCGGCCATTTTGTCCCTGTATCTCAGTGAGCACCCCGAGCGTTGGCATGAGCAGGCACACGGCTTGATGTTTGGGGCGTTGAACGAAAAATGCCCTAAGTAATTTCGCAGTTTCCGATGCCTGCTCACCCATATCTAGAGCGAAGTACAAACAGTCCGGGCGTCACCCTCGATTGCGAGTCGTGTGAGTGTTCAGGCGCTCAACGGCGTAGCCGATTCGGGGGCCGAGCGATCACTGTCGCATCGAGATATTGATCGACGGTTAGGATCGCGGAATGAACGACTGACTGCCAGCGCGCGTTCATCGGCTCCTCCGACGGTCAATGGCCGAATCCACGGCGAATCCATCCGACGCTCCATCCGAATACGTACAGGAAGGCCACGGAAATGGCCCAGAAGGAAAAGACCTGACCGGCAAACGTTGCTCGGCTGATCGCAAGCGCATGACGCTCGGAGAACGAAAGCGGTCGCCTCTGCACAACGGTCGGCTCTATAAGGGCTTTGTATTCCGAGTACTTGGCGAGTACCCGCTGTTCAAGTTCAACATCGGAGAGATCCGAGTAGGCGTTAGGGTACTTCGTGCGAATGGCCCGAGCCAGCGCGACTGAAGGGTCGTGCCTCATGTGCCAGAGGTCGGACGACAGCCTAGACTTAACGCTGTCTGGTAGTGGCAGCGGGCTGAGCCTACGGATCAATTCGTCTGTGGTGGTTGAAAAGTAGAATGCCCTAACCGCTTCCGACCGCACGTCATCCGTCGCAGGAACGGCGAGCACCTCCTCGGCCACCAAGTCCTCTACGCCCTTCCCGCCGAATAGTTTCGCCAGCGCATCATAGAAACCCTCTGGAGCGGGATTTGCCGGTGGCGCTAAGGGGTTCCATTGGTCATCGAGGTCTGGCGGCCGATTCGAGGGCGAAGCGATCTCGTGTAGTGCCATCGGCCATCGCTGGTACCCGAACACTAGAACCACAAGCGCCCAAATCGTCGCCAGCACCATCCACAATCGCTGCCAACCGTTGAGTCTCATAGCAATACCGAGGATCGCCCACCGCGCCGCCGTGGCAGGGGGGTTGATGTCACCGTCCAGCCACTTTTGCGGCAGCCTCAATCCATTGCGGGAGATTCTGACGACCTGCGTTCAGTACCCAGTCGTACGTCGGATAGGTTGCTGCAAGCGAGGCACCTTTGTTGTCCCAATACAGGTACGCGAAGGGGTTCGCGCCCTGTGCGTCTGTCCGGCCGTTCAGATCTTTCACGTGATGGATGTAGATACCGAGCATTCCATTCTTGCGTTTGGCGCTTTCTATGATCTCGTAATTGATCCACTCCCGATTGGCAGTTTCCGCTCCAATCAACACCACGGTTACCGACGTGTTCTGTAACTGGTTGTCGATCCAGCGCCGAATAGCATCGTCGCCTTGCCTTCTTATGCTCTCCCACGACGCACTGTCCACAAAGCCGCTGGATGTATCGCCGGGGGCGAGAACAATACCGCTATTTCGGATCTGACCGACACGGAGAATATCGCGGTCGTAATGAAAACTGAAGAATACTCGTCTGGCCATCTGCCTACTTCGTGAATCGGGTAATGAACACTATGAGCGTGATCAGCACAAAACCGTAGAACGGCAGCAGGGTAATTGAGAATGGGGTCACGTACCACTTCCGTTTACCGTGGAACGCCGACGAGTCCATTGAGAAATCAATCGCCCCGTCGTCCAACTTTCGGACGTGGTCGTACAAGGAACGAAACAGCCTTTCCTGCCACAGGAAATAGGCGTCAAGGAACCAGAACACCCCGGTAAGAATTAGCGCCACAACCAAGAGAGGCACTTCGTTCTCGGTGGCACTGAACGCGAACAGTCCTGCAATGATCGTGATGCTCCACCCTTTCAGCAGAAATGACGTGTTCGCCATCCGATTGATGACGGCCTGAATGAACTCAAGATGTTTGAGTTTCCGCTCCATTGGGATGGGCGCAATTTACTCCAATTCAGGCCTCAAAGTACGTCTGGGCAGTCTTCGCCAAATGAACGACAACGCAGGCCCTCGGCCCGTCCAGTTCGCGCTCTCGCCGCCGACGCCAGACGTGCACTGGACGCAGCCCGGTTCGCCGAAGTCCGCGTCCGGGGAAGATCGCCGTGAAGGTAATCAATCACTACGGCGACGAGGTTTTGAAAGTCTTTTCGGTTTAGATCGTTTCCGGTTCACGGTTGATGCCGGTTTAGTCAGTGTCCTTAGCGGTACTGTCGGGACCACACACTCGCTGGCGGGTGCGGGTGAAGGACGTTTCGCACGACGCTCGGCCACCGGATCTATACGCATCGGGGTACCAGTCCAACCACACTTGTCGCAGGTTGGCCGCTCCCAATCGGTTTCGGGATCGTCGGTCCGGGATCCGCGCTCTGGCGACAAACGTTGAGAACCACAGGCCGGGCATTCGTCAGGGACACCCCGGATGAACCGAATGAGTGCAGACACCGCAAGTGTCACCGCGTTCTCGGTTGTGGCCACAGCCGCTTCGGCGTCATGCCAGTGGGACGATTTGGCGTGTGTCAGCCAATTCGCAACTTTCCATGCACTGTCCAGCAGCGTCTTCAATAGATGCCGTTGCTGTTCGTTGGAACCGCCCGGCAATATCGTATTGAAAATATGTTCGGTCCACGCCTTGAAGTCGGCGTCTTTCGGCGGTTCTTCCTCTGACTTCCAAGGAATAGCGGCCCGACCTGCAAGCCCAAACGCCAGAAGGCATTCCCGGCAACGGACACCAATCGCTTGGTAATCGGAGACTTCGTGTGCGTGGCGCAGAGCCTCCGATGCCTCCTCCATGTACCGGTAGCACTCCGCGAACGGCTCTATCGGCAGTTCGGAAAGTTTGCTGCGTTCACTTCGCGGGATTCGGAGGCACAGGCCGACGTGACACGTCAGCGCCAAGTCCATGTTCGGGAAGTCGCGCTGAGAGTACAGATTCATTGGCTCAGTGATGACCCACCAGCGGTCAGCGTCGGTGTGCACGTCCCACACGTCATGGCGCACGTGGATCACATTTTCCGAATAGACCTTCTGTACAAACTGCACCGCCAGATCCGGTGCCTGCGACTGCATGTACCCAACGACGCGCTCGGTTTCGGCTTCAGTTGCCGGAAGCACTGCGTAGTTCCTTGTGAGAAGGATGAACCCATGCAAGCCGTGCACTCCGGCGGTACGTCACTTCGGCAACGCACGATTTCCACTTCGTGCGTTCCCCCGTCGGCACTACACGCACTATCGCTACTGGTGCGCCCGTCAGCAGGTGCAACACGGCGAGCGCTCTCACCTGATCGATCTTGATCCGGTCATTGGGCCGCTTCACTTCACAGAAAAGCCAGCCCTTATGCGGATGGTGGGCAACGATATCCGGGCTCTTTGGGACGAAGGCAAGGGACTGCTGGATGTCGCCCGGCCAAAGAATCCCTGCGCTCTTGAACCTTTGCCGGACTTCGTCCGTGTTCTTTTTCCAGAATCCCTTCTTCGGATTCCGGTGATCGAACAATTGGACGGCCGACCAACAGGTGTATCCACTTTCTTCAAGATGCAGAGCCACATGAAACTCGCCGAACTTATAAGACGCTTGCCCGCCTTTCGGAAATCTAAACCTCCCGCTGTCCGCTAATCTGGCATAGCGTCCAAACGCAGAGTGATCCGCATAGTCAGATTCCTGCCACGAATCCTGTGCCGCGATCCAGCGGTCGTGTGCGGTCGCTGAATGGGTGACAACAGCCACGGGGATCTCGACTTCCTCTTGCGAATGGACCTTCGGTAGCCATCGCACATTCATCGGGAGTTTTCGCAAGCGCCGCGATTATGCTCCACGCGCGCCATCGGTTTCTATGCAGTTCGAGTTAGTCTCGGCGCGCATGAACAGCGCCAAGCACTGGCCGGAGCCGCCGCTCGAAAATCCCGTCCCCTACCTCACAGGTGACGCTCAGCGCGTACTGGAGGCCGCCCGTGTGGCAGAACGCGAGGGCCGCATACGCGACGAGGCGTCGTTTTCACGCATCGCCGTGCTGCTGTACTTCACAGCGTTACGAAGTCTGGTGAACGTGCTGTACGAATGGAGCAAGACGCCTGATCACGAATGGCGGCAGTTGAGTGTTCACCACCGCTGGACGTCGGCGGTTCAACTGTGCCTCCCACGCTTAGAGGAACCCGGAGAGGCGTTGCAGTTCCCGCGCGACCACGTTGGCGAAGACTTACCGCTGCTTGAGCGCTTTCTGGAACTGCGAGACGCGGTGAATGACTTGGATCACCACGACGTACCGTGCGGCGTGACACTAGTGGATGCGACCGAACCGCCCGACGCGAAGGTCGCCACCGGAGGCGACGTACACCCGCGCACGGGATTTCCACGACGGCAGTCGGAGTATCGCCGCGCACACGCCGAGGCGGCGGCGACGATTTATGAGGACATGGTGACGCGGCTGGACCTGTGCTTCAGAGACAAGACTCGTGTCCTAACGAGGACGGGGCTCAGGACGACAAGTTCCTAATGACGTGTAAGTCGAAACTCCGATGGTGGCTACTTCAACAAACAAGTTCGCCAGTCCAATTTTCAAGAACACGTCCGGGTGTCCCACAGGCTGCAATGTTCGAAATGCGCCGCTAACGGTAATGACCATTTCGTAAGTGTCGCAACCGGCTCGATCACAGCGAGCGTAGGTCCGTTTATCGAAGTCCACAATTTGCCAAGTACTTGCGGCATTCGCTGGAGAACAACCAGCCGGAAGTTCACATAACCACTTCTGCTGCGCTTCGCAGCGAAGTCTCGCTGCCGGTTGAAGCGCGGATAGGCCGACTAGTGCCCACACTAGTGCAATCATTTAAGCCCCCCTGACCTAAATCAACCCTCGGCAGGTTCCGTAATACTGAGTAGCAGACGCCTGATTGTCGATGGTGTACGCGAGGTGTCGGGAGAGAGCGGCCTTGTAGGGACCGTACGGGCTTGTTTGAGTGGCCTTGAAGATGCTTGTGATGACGACGCCCCCCACGCTAGTCGTCTCAATAAATGACACGGCCAATTCACCGTCGATGACTTGGACGGTGGAACTTCCCACATTCCCAATGAGGCGAGCGCTGCGATTCCGATAATCGACGTTGTCGAAAATAACCTCTCCGAAGGCCTCGTTGCTCCGCGCCTTCTGAGGTTCCAGATCGCGTCCGACGCCTTCGCCCAAATCGCACCGAAATGTTTTGATATCCGCGAACAGCGGATCGGCCTTTGACACGGTGAGTGTCGGGGCGGTTTGCATTACCAAAGCGACAACAGCCAAGAGTGCCGTCATTTAGATCCTTTAGGCGGTCCTACGCCACAACCGCATCTGAAGCACTGCGACTACGAAAATTACAGCCACGCAGAAGTCAATTGGCCGCCACTCCTCTTGCCTAAACGACACGATGAGAATCGGGTTGAATAGAAGGGCGATCCCGCCCATCACCCATGGCCAATAGCGGCTGCGTTTCATCGTCTGAACCACAACATAAAGCGCCGTTCCAGTCACTACGAGACGTAGCAATTGGTAGAAGCCGTAGGGCCAATCACCACCAGCAGCAAGCAGGAGTAGCAGCGCGGACGCTACGAGCGGAATCCAACTGACCGCAACATCGGGTTCTCGCGCGATTGCTGGCCGTGGGATCGCGCTCCGTCGTGGAGACACTGCACTGACAGAATGAACTGTCGGAGCGAACTCCGCCGCACCTTTTTCTTTGATTGCGTCGTCCGTCGCCAGCAATCGCGCAAAGACGGCGACGAGTTCTCTCGGCACCGGAACGACCGGCCAAGACTGGTCCTTCGCCAACCGCTTGAATTCGCTGAAAGGTTTGATTAAGGCCGGTGATGGAGCAACGCCGTCGGCAAGATAGGAGCGAAATGCAGCCCCGAACGTTTCAAAATCTAATTGGCGTAATTCGCGGCCCTCGCAACGGAGCCAGTTCGCCACGATCTGCCAATCGCGCCGGACCTGCGATGGCGAACCGGGGGTCTTGGCGTCCTCCTGAAGTTCCCGCAAGAACGCCGCCCCGCTATCGGCATAGATGTCGATTTCATCGCTGATGCGAATGGTGTTGGATTTGGGGTCGTATGGCACGTCGGCGGAGTATAACGACTCATGCGGGTTCGGTCATCAAACGACGATTAGCCCGCCCGATGCCGCCTCCCGCCATCCCGAATTCCGGCAGTCTGTCGCCCGTTATCCGCAAACGACGTGGAATTACAGTGCTACTGGTCGCGGTGAAACCGCTTCCCCGGGAACCCCGTATATCAAGTGGACATGGACTTATGACGCGGTGCATTGCCCTTCTCGCGTCGGCGGCGGTCGTATTCGTAGCGTCCGTCCAAGCGCAATCGGCTCAGCGCGTGGAAGAAGCCTCTTACGTCCTCGTGGGAGGGATCGAGCAGTGGGTGACGGTGCGGGGGGACGACCGCACAAACCCCGTGCTGCTACTCTTGCACGGCGGCCCCGGCGACGTTCAATCGCCGTTCATCTCAACTTACGCCCCGTATGAAACTGACTTTGTTCTGGTTCAGTGGGACCAGCGGGGAGCGGGACGCACCTTCGCAAAGAACAGTGCCGCTGGTGTCACGCTCGAAAGACAGATCTCCGACGGTATCGACCTCTCACAACAACTGCGAAAGCGCTTCTCCGGCCAACGCCTCGTCTTGCTTGGACATTCGTGGGGTAGCGTCGTGGCCACTGGTATGGCACAGCAACGCCCCGATCTATTCGATGCCTACGTTGGAACAGGACAAGTTGCGTCGTGGGCTGAGACCGTCCAATTCCAGTTTGACTTCCTCAAGCGTCGTTATAGCGACACAGGCAACACGACTGCGCTCGCCGCCTTGGAAGCAATCGGCAAACCGGATCCAAGGAACGTCAAGCAGTACTTCGGTTTCTCACGGCCGCTCCGCCAGCACATGAATCCGTCGGACACCGCTTGGTTTGCGGGCATGCTTGATTTGCTCAGGGCAAACGGTGAGACAGACACCACCCTCAAGCCGATTGGCGACGGCATGAACGCCTCAGGCGCGGCGCTGATACAGAGCACGGTCGGCATCGATTTGCCCGCAACAGCAACCGCATTCAGGATTCCGTACTTCGTCATTCAGGGCCGGACCGATTTGTTTGCGCCCACACCGCTCGTTGAGACGTACTTCGCGCGGATCTTAGCGCCAGACAAGCGGATAGTTATCATCGAGGATGCGGGCCATTTTGCGCTGGCCACGCATCAGGCAGAAGTAATCGCTGCGCTGAAACAGACGCTTCGCTGAACGCTTTGACCTATTGGTGGGCCGTGAATGCTACGGTTGGATTGTAGAAATGAACATCTGGTCGCGGCCCACGTAGCACGTCACCGATAGGGGCAACTTGTCAGAATCGGCAGGCAGCGCCGGTTGAAACTGCGCCCGATTGACTGTGGCGACACCAAAACGATCAAGCGCACCCATCGTCGCTTCACTGGCCCCAATCGAGGCAACACAACGTGGCCAACGATACGTATCGTTGTTAGTGATTTGCCAGCCATCGGCGGATCGGACGGCGGTGACGCGCAATTGGGTAGGCGGCGGTCCAGTCACGGCGGTGGCCGCAGTTGCCGAAGAGACATCGAGCAACAAATCCACGGCCGCCTGATCAGGTTCTACGGCAAACGACCATTCGGCACCGTCAGGGCTCGCGTATTCCACCGTGAACCCTTTGACCAACCGGCGGGCATCGAAGAGCGCAGTCACTTCCCTGACATTCCATGTTGCCCCGAGCGCATTGCGGTACACGTTCGTATCGGCGCTGTACGTCAAGGGCGCGATTACCGCACCGTTCACCAAGACGCGAAGGCGACTACATTCGAATATCTCGCGGACATCGTGATCACCGCACGACATGACAACGACATCGCGGCGCATCTCCGTTGTTGGCGTAAATCGACCGCCCGACCCCGCCGCATCCGCCGTTCTGGAGGCGATGATGTTCCGATTGCTCATGATCATCAACCGGGTCGTGGAGCCCGACGAATCATCAAGTCCTCGCGGCAACGAACCATACGGCGAGTTCATTGCAACTCCCTGAACGGCGGCGACGACCGCGTTAGACAGGGCCACCGCCTGTGCGTGAACGGCCGCAGGTGTCCATGCAGCCACCAAGGCAACCACGATGCTGACCAGACCGACGCGCATACGACCTCCTGTTGTGTCACTACCGGCGCGCTCGCCTTGGAGCAGGCGGGACGTGTGCCAGATCTGAATGTAGTTGCATGGTTATCGAGTGTTACGGTCGAACAATCCGTAGACGACGGCTCCTCCCGCGAATAGAACGATTGTCCCGAGGCTTGTCAGTAGAAATATCAGAAGAAAACGAATCAAAGCGTTCGTAGAAATGTAAGCAGCAACGTAGTAAGCCCCAACGGCGATGACGGCCAGCAGCAGCAGGAGGGCGACCGTGCGAAAGAGTTCCTTTCGGAAGCCAGCGTGACGGATGTTTCGAGGTATGAGCGACCCGAGGAAGAGCGGCCATAACAGCCTCGTTGTCGTATTGAGATGGAAGTGGTTCCCAACCGCCGTGCGCGCCGATAGGAAATACCAGACCAACACGATAGCGGCGTAATCCCACCCGTTCACGGCGTGAGTCTACCGCATGGCGAGCCGCTTGCCGGGCGCGCAGAGAAGCAGGGTGAGGAAGATACACCACCGGCTCTCAACCGTGCTGAAGAACCCCACCCTTCCGATCACCGGACTGCCCCGTCAGTCGTCAGCGTTTCGGCGGGCACACGCGGACACCGCCGCGTCGATCTACGCGGAGATGACGGCGCGGCGTGACCACCGCTTCAGGAGAATGATCAGCGATCCGCGTCTCCAATCCAGCCGTCCGGACGTTGACGGCCCCTGAGAGATCACGAGGGCCTACGGATCGGTCTGCCCCTACCAGAGCCCATCCAGCAGTACCGCGAGTTCTGCGGGCACCGTTGCCAATACGGTCCCTGCGATGAGCCAATAGACTCCCATCATCTCAATGTGGAGTGACCCTGCACCGAGGTTATCGACTTGAACGCGAAGGCCGGAAATTGCTGACGTTCGTTCGGTGCGCTCCTTGGCTACGGCGTTACTCACGTTTGCATTCGCCTTCCACAATTCATCTACCGTCTCCTCTTGCCGCCTACGCACAGTCGCAACATTCGCCTCCAATGTGGTCAATCGATCTTCCACGGAGGCGTTAGCCACAACCCCGCGCCACCCGTAGGCTTTAGCATTGCCTACTGAGATGCCCACTGCTACACCGGTCGCTGCAACTGTTTGAGACTGTGGCCTCCAACGCGGCCGTCCCCGAAACCACGTGCGGATACTTTCCAAAAGGGACGGGCGATTGAACAGGCGGCGTCTACCCTGTAAACCTGCAATCACCGTAGCGATTCCCAATAGTTGGAATGTCAGTCCGGACAACCTGATCAGCCGCTCCGACAAAGGATAAGCGAGCAGTGACGCGACACCGAGAACCAGTGCAACGACCAGAATCGGGCACCATACACGCCATGCCTCAAGAATCCATCGAGTGAACGCCGTTACGAAGCGTCCCACCTTGTTCATAAAACCATCAAAGATACGCGAAGCGGATGGGATGAAGAGCCCGTTGGCATCGTTAGCGACTCCAATCGCAATCAGACATTATCGATCTCGTTCGCGCGCAACGCGGTGTAGAACTCCCCAAACTTGTACGGTGCCTGTCCACCGATTGCCCACGAACGCGGGCGATTCCCCTTCCGCACCACACCTCGGAACCACGTAAGACCGAGTCTTTTTGAGGCTCGGTCTACCTTTTGTCCACCGTTTGTCCACGTACCGAACTAGTCCATACCAATCATTTCCATTTGGTTCCTCGACCGTGGCTCGGTTAGGATTCGTGAGACACTGAGGCTGTATTGTCGGTTCATCGGCGGACGCGGTCGGGGCCCCCACCGAGACTGACGCGAGCCGTCGAAAGGAACACAATGTCGAAGTTCATCTCAGCGTTCTTCGTCGCACTTCTCGTCAGCGCATCTGCGGTAAGCGGCCAGACAGTCGCCAACGGTCACTACTATGGCTCGACGCTGCTGTGCGACAACGGCTACCGCGATACTGGCGGGCGCTGCACGGCGCTACCCGTCGTCACCAACGGTCACTACTATGGCTCGACGCTGCTGTGCGACAACGGCTACCGCGACACTGGCGGGCGATGCGCCGCGCTAGCCGCCGTCACCAACGGTCACTACTACGGCTCAACGCTGCTGTGCGACAACGGCTACGGGAATGTTGGTGGACAGTGCGTAGTTGTCGCTGACATACCTACCCACTCCTCCGTCGCCTCTGGTGCGTGCGCGGAGAACGGATCTTGCGCGGGCGACATCAGCGAGGAAACCGGGCGTCCCAAAACGGTTCCGGTAGACGGTTACTATCGCAAAGATGGCACGTACGTCCGAGGGCACTATCGCTCCACCCCGTCAAAATCCCGTAGCAAGAAATAGTCACCCGCCCCGCGTCCTTAGTTACATCCGCCCCTCAGCAATAGAGTCAGAGCGTCGAAAGCGACCGTGAGCCGGAGCAGTGGCAGTCGGACCCTTTCAAATCGGCCGTACATGCGGTCCAAGTTGTCACCGCCCGTACAGCAATCCGCCTAGCGTCCGCGCCGCGCCCTGCTGCATGCGGGGGGCAGGCGGCTGAATTGCCAATATCTCTGTCAGAAGCGTTCACGCCCTCCGAGGTGACGAGATGAGAATTATCGCCGTCCTTCTGTTTACCGTTGTAACTACAACTGCCGCGCAGACACCCGACCTGAGTCTTCAGTCCTTTCTAGTCGTGGGGAAGGCCGCCGGGGCTTGCGGCATCCTGACGCAACAACTCACCTTCCAAGAGACTACGCAGATGTCGGGCGGCAACGAATTCGTGGTCCGATTCTGGACGACCGAATCAGCCCGCCTCGGTATGACCCTTGAACAGTACGCGGAACACTGCAAGCGAAGCGTCTCGGCGTACGACAAGATGTTCCAAGCGGCAGAACAACTGAAGTGACATTCATTTCTGGCCGCCTCGGTACGGTTGCGACACTCCGAGCCTCTTTGTATTTCTGGCGGTTCCTGTCGGGCCGTTTGTCCACGAATGCGTTGAAGTGGGGCCACTCGCTGTAATTACGCGGTTCCGCGAGCCAGTCGGGTGCGCGGTTCGCACCTGCTGCCGGTCAGAATAGTTCCATGGCGTATTTCACCGAGCGCGAGGGCGACGTGCCCCCCCAAACCGACGACCACATCTCGACGGAATTCATTGAGGCAACACGCGGTTGGCTGGAGGGCCTGTGCGAGCGAGGCTGGCTGGCTCGCGGTTTTCCACGTCGTTGCAGCGATCCCCCTCAGCAGATCATCGGGACGAATAGGAACGCTTTTTGGGGGGAGGCTTTGACATCGCTGCGATTTGACTCGCCAGATCCAGACTACCTTCTGGGAGACTCGCTACCGCTCCGCGTCCTGAACCTTCTCGAATTTGTGCATCGGCACGTCGCGTATCCGATGAACGCTGATTGGCATGCACACTTCTCCCATCACCATCTAGACTTCGACGGTCCACGGGGTAAGGCGGAATTTCTAGCCGAGGTAAACGACCTATTTACAAGGTTTGGTCTGGCCTATCGGTTGGAGCAGGACACGGAAGGACGCGGGCACGTCGGTCGAATTGTCCCGCCGACACTAGAGACGATTATCGTGGTCGGTTTTCACACAGGCGATACGACTCTCGATGAAATGCTCGAAAACTCCGTCCGGCAGTTCAGAGATCCAAATCCAACAAGTCATAGAGCCGCTGTTGAACTTCTCTGGGATGTTTTCGAGCGTCTAAAGACAATTGAGATTCCTCAAGACAAGCAGAAGAACGCATCAGCCGATCAACTCTTGACGAAGGCGGCGAATAAGAACGAAATCAAGGCGCTACTCGAAGCGGAATTCGCCGCTCTTACCGGAATAGGAAACGGATATACGATTCGGCACCACGAAACGTACAAGACCTCCATTGATACTGATCTGGACTTTGACTGGCTGTTCCTCCGAATGTTTTCGGTAATCTGGAGAGTGCTGCGAGCGACGGGTCGCGTCTAAGGAACGAGGCACCCTCATTCTTGATGTCAGCGGATAACGGATAGTGGAATCGAACCTTCTTCCGAACCATTATCGTCCGTACAACAGCCCACCGAGCGCCGCCGCCGCGTCCTTCTGCATGTCGGGCAGGACGGGCAGTATTAGGGTACGACGACGATGAAAAAACGTTCCATGTCTCGGCAGATGTCCTTTGCGATTGTCCGGAGCCGCTCGCGCTCGTCGGCAGCAACGGTGCCGCAATGAATCATCAATAACGTTCGATCTCGGTGCGCAAGGGCGAGTATCGCTTGGCCGATACCCTGTGTGAGTTTTCCGGGGTGGCCATCTCCGCCCAAGCACTTCACTTCAATGCCCACAGACCCCGACTTGTCCGGCAGCCTCACGACAATATCCAACCGGTTGTTGCTGCCGAGCGCCCTCACGTCAGGGCCTTGGTCCTCAGCGCAGAAAGTCGCCCATTGAGAGGCCGAACGTCCCGGAAGGCCGGTGTGTGACGTGAGGCAGCAAGTACCCGCGTCGTCACTCGCATCCTCCACCAACTCACACACGCGGCTCCATACGTCCCGCTCAAAAGCGGACTCGTCAACGTAGGACGGCTGGTAACCCGGGGCCGACAAGCGATCCTTGAGTGCAGTGAACAACGCGTCAACGGTCAGGTGCGGCAACGGCTTGCGAACAATTAACTACCGTACTTAACTGATCCACTTAACCGTTACTCTAGGCCACCCTGTTTGCGGTATTGCGCGTAGGCTTCTCCGACCAGCCGAATGCGTGTCTCCGGGTCTTTACTCGTAGCAACATCGGGCGCGTCAATCCTTCCGACATCGGCCGGCAGTACGGGATCAAGTGCCGCTACCTCGAAATACAGGTCCGAAGCGATCTCCCGAAGGGCCTTCAAAAGTTTTACCTTTTTGTCTTGATCCCGATCAGCACTGACCACACTGGCCATATGCACGACTTGGGTTAAACGGTATGCCAGCATGAATAGCCGCGCTCCGACTGAGCCCGTCACGTGCTCTGAAAAGAACGGTAGTCTAGTCGTCGTCATTCTTTGCTCCTACCCACGTGATCATTCTTCCGTGTTCGGGCCACTAGGAAAAGCCACCACTCGGCGCGTCTTCCCCGTCAAACATATCCGGATGCTTCTTCCGGACCGCTTCCCACGCCCTCTCCCAATTCAAATCCTGCCGAATTTTTGATCTGATTGCAGTCCATGTGTCCGGCGACTCCTCAGCAACGTCACGCCTATCGACCCACCGGGTCGAGTGCAAAAGCCTGTCGACCGCCAGACAGCGAATCCGGTCTTCGTCACTCAACTGATAAAAGCGATTCTCCACAAGCAGCAGTTTCACCGCCAACGGGAGCCCATGCGCTGCCATCACAAGGTGTTCGAACAACGTCCATCCCCACTTACGGCTTCCGTGAGTCCCCTTATGAACAACCTTGCTGCGAAGGTCGTACAATTCCTCGATCCACTTCCTATGCACCCACCACTTCAGGTGGGCGGCCTTCACGTAGGCTGCCAAGAACGCATCGATCTTCTGTGTGCTGACAGTTTGAGGAATCCATCGTCGGAGATACTTCCAAGCGCGCCAGACAGCGTGATCGTTAGGACTGGCATCGAGCGAAATATCCTGCCGCGTTTTCTGAGCCTCTTCCACGGTCACACTTCCGAATTGCGTAAACAACTGGCCGAATTTCTGCGCAAGTCTGTACGCGCTGCCGTCGGCGCGCACCAACTGCTCGAATGCTGACCCCATCAGAATCGCCTCCGCGAGTCCGATCACGAAGTCGTCGTCAGTATTCGCCAGTTGAATAAACGGCATCGCGGTGCGCAAACGACCGATAGTCGCCGCACCCGACGTATTGGCGTTGTCGAGTGCCTTTAGAAATGCTTCGTCCACATCCGCGTTTTCACGAATGGAGCATTGGACCGGAAGGGCGAAAGTGAACTTGCCGTGCTTGTAGCCGCCGTCGCTTACATGGCCATCGCGCCGACGCGCCGAGATCGAGATGTAGGTTGGCACGTCACCGGTGAAGCGTTGGCCCACCGGCCTGAAGTTGCTCGAATTGACATAAGTGCCGCCAAAACGCGGGAAATACTCGTTCCGTGCCCACGACGCCAGAAACAGCAACGAGGCTGCCCATTCCACGGTGCCGAAGTCATCCTCTTTGAGATCCCACCCTTTACTCGGAATCGTCGCCACCACACAGTTCCTAAACCGCTCGCCGTGCCGATCCACATACCCCGAAAGGATCTGGTCGACGGCACTCGCGGCCGACTGAAGAACAGGCGGCAGGTTCCCGTTACCGTCGCGGAGGGGAACAAATTCAACCCCGGCCACAGCGTAGGTCTGTTTCAATCGCACGAACGGCAGGAATATCAGGCCGTGTTCTTGGGGCGGTTCGGCGGCCAGTGCAGTCGCGTCCAACTCCTCGATCCTCACGGCGGGAATCTAACACTGTTTCACACCGCGCCGAGCATCCGATCTATCCCATGTATTCAGAGGTTGCCATGATGGTCGCGTCTCCTGCTCGGTCGCCGCGACTATTTTCCGAATCGAGGTGGGGCGTTTACAGACAGCGCGACAACACCTTCGCTAATGCACCGATCAGCGGGCGCGCAGTCTCTTTCCGCAGACGCAGGGACGCCGGGTGAGGAAGGTACACCGCCCGGCTCTCTATCGTGCGGTGCCACCTGCGAGTTCAAGAGCGTTCCAATCTGGTAGTTGCCGATCCCTCAAGATCCGTTGGATCACGGCGACGGTGATTCCCGTCGCTGTTGCTGCAACCTCTGCTGCTGGAACCTTGCCACGGCCGCGCACCGTACAGTGCCCCGGTGATTGGCCGCTATGCATCAGGGCACTCCGAAGCCCGTAGGCTGCTCCAATGATTGCCCGGTTAGTGGCACGAGTCTGAACATCGTCACCGGTCAGAAGTGCTGCCCTGAGAGCAATCTTGAATGTGTTTTCGCCCGACGACTCCACCAACAGCGTTTCTAGGGCAATCGCAAGTTCCAACGCTCTGTCGGCAGGTGACGACCGAATGAACGCCAAATGGACTCGCTCCATGGCTGTGCGGACCCGATGACGGACGCCATCTTCCAACGCATAAAACCCGGAAACAGTGTCGATTGCTTGCTGAAGATCAGTGCCACCGTCATCAACAAGGACAAGAGGAACAACCTCTTGATGCCCGAAAGACGACGAACTCCCAAGCAATGCTGCTTCCAAATCTGGATCATCGTATTGGAACCAAGACGGGCCCGGAATGACGGCACCGCTTCGGCTAAGCGCGAGACAGTGCCGAATGTCTTCAAAACGAACGTAAAGATCCGCTCTAGAAGTGGGGGGTATTACCGAAGCGGAATTCACCAGATATGGCGTGATTTCAACCGGCGTCACCAACGCAGAACTCGGCGGGCCAAACGCATAAAGCGGAACGGTCTGGTACGGTGCGAGCGCAGGTGTGGACAGGCCCTCTTTCTGACGTGAGTCGGGAAGAGACTCAAATGGTACTAAGTCCACATCCTTTGTAAGAGACGCTGAACGATCAACGCGCACACCGCGCAACGTGTAGATCGCTATCCCTCGTGCACTCTTGGTGCCGAGTACCTTTTGCAGCCATTCAACGGCTCTTGACACGCCACGGATTCGCGCTTCTCGTAACAACATCGGCGCAACGAATTGAGGACTGAAACCCATGCCTCCACCGAGCGAACTGATCATCGGTGCATGTGCGAATTCCTCTTGGGCCGACAGGACATGTTCAACACCTTTTGAAGACTCGTGAACAAGCACGATTTCTCGCAAACGGTTGGGCAGGCTGGTGTGTGAAGTCTCTTCGTTTTTCGCAGAAAACTTGACGAGAGCCTCTTCAACAGCGGCAACGACGGCAGTTACGTCCATCCTCTAATTTCAATCAAGGTCAGTTCATACCACTGACACAGGTCATCGCTTCTCGGCGAGGGGGCACCCCATGCTCCTATCCCGGTGCTCAAAGTGAGCAGCCATGCCGTTTCTTGATGCTTTGTGTACTCTTACCGGTTCTTTGCAATGGATGCAGCGGCCATCTTGCTCGTTCGTGGCGAGTGCTTGTTCGGCGGTGATCGTTCGCCATGTGCCACCGATGAAGGCTTCGCACTCGATCATCCTTGGCTTGCTTGGAAGCCGAGGCAGAGGGGGTAGCGGACTTGGCATGGTCTGGTCAGGTGAGATCAACCACATCCGTGGCTATCTGACAAGCAACGCGATCACCGTTCCTCCCCTCAGTGAGCCCAGAAGAGTGGTCCAAAAGAGTGGTCCGCCAGAGTGGTCCGTCAGGTGATCGATAGAGATCTATTGAGGAATACCAAGCGGACCACACACGGACCACTCCTGCAACGGACGATCAGAGTTGCTGCCGGTTCAATGCAGAAGATTGGAGGTCACGGACGACATCACCCCTTTGGCGAGGGGTTGGCTCTCTGCTTTGGAGTCTTTAGGTACGGAAACGAAAGTTTGGGGCTGATTCAAGAGATTAGCGACATATTGACACTGCCGGTAGTTTCTTGGCTTCCGGCCACTTTTACGACGAATTGTCCTTTCGATGGCCTTCAGTACTTGCCTCAGCGCAGTGCCCGCATCTCGGTTCGGAATGTCGAAGTGCAGTGGGCCGTGTGGCGTATCAACATTCAACTTTGCTCGATACATATCACCGTCAGGAACGAGTTCAAATATCAGTCGAAACTTGTTGTCCATCTCGGACTCCTTCCAATGTTTACATATTGATAAGGACTTGCTCTAGTCATCAACTCGGCTCGCTTCTTTAGTCGCCTAAAACATTTCCTACATGTATTTTTGGGTTCCCAGAAAACACGAAAGGCCCGCCCCTTCGAGGGAGCGAGCCCTAACAGAACACCGCGCGGCGCTTCTATCTTTAGGCTACCAGAGACTCGGCCTCGTGAACAGCCGAGAGACGGCGAAGGTCGATATATTTCGTCAGCCATCCTTCAGCCAAGCAGGCGGGCCGAGCGCCCCCGCCGCGCCTTTCTGTATCGGACCCGCGTCCGGCCACTGTGAAATGAATTGTGAAGTAACTCGGTTGGACTGCTGCGTTCCGTGGGTTGCCGTCGGTCACTGCGGGTTGTGCGAAAAGTTGCTCAACCCATAGCAGTGATAGGCGTTGACAGGATTCACCGGTAGAAGGCGGCACGGCCCTGAAGCGATTTCCAAGCGTGCTCCTTCAACCACTCGGACATCTCTCCGTTCAAGTGGAATCAACAGTTTACCGGAGGGCGGGGATCCGCTCAAACGCAAACTGTGACGTGACTGTGACGTGAGCCACTCGGGCAGCGCCAGGAGCAGCGGGATCTCCCGGCCGTTGTTGGGTGTTGAGAGCTCGTCACCGTTCGCGTCGTCATTCTCTTTGCCGTTGTCGAGGTAGATAGTCGAACAGCTCGGCGCGTCGAAGCCCGTGAGCCACATCGCGCAGACGAACACCAGTCGGAGCGGGTCGTCCGGATCCTTGAACCGGTCGTCGAGCGCCTCGTCGTTCATCCGCTTGCGGTGCGGCGCGATGTCGAGGCCGAGCGCACGCATCTGCTCGATCTCGTTCTGCGCCGGCGACACGATGAGTGCCATGTCCGTCGTCGACAGGACCCGCAGCCGCTCTTCCAGCTCTGCCACGGTGGCGGGCTCGAGCTTGGACGTGTAGAGGCGCGCCTTCTCCAATGCCTGTTCGACCTGCGCGCGTTCGGCCTGCCAATGCGTGCACACCTTGTCGTGCATTCGGAGCGCGGTGGCCTTGTCGATGGAGACGACCATCGCCTTCCCTTGGAAGCCGCGGCCGAGGAAATGCTGGACGGCGTCCTTCGCGATGGCGTCCAGCCGGTCGTCACGCGTGATGAGGTGGTACTGCCGGCCCAGTTCGCGCTCAAGCCGTTGCTCCTGCGCCTCGTCGAGATCCGCAGCTTCGATAACGGCGTACATGTCGTCGTTGAAGTTCGGGTTCTTGAGTCGCAGCTCCGGCGTCCGGTTCTCGTAGAACAGGCGGACCGTTGCGCCGTCCTCAACCGACTGCTGGAAGTCGTAGATCGAGACGTAGTCGCCGAAGACTTCCCGCGTCCGTTCTTCACCGGCAATGAGCGGCGTACCAGTGAACGCGATAAACAGCGCGTTCGGCAATGCCGACCGCATGTTGAGCGCCAGCGTGTCGTACTGGCTGCGATGCGCTTCGTCGGTGAGCACGACGATGTCTCGACGGTCGGAGAGCTGGTCGGCCGCCTGGAACTTCTGGATCAGGGTGAAGACGTAGCGGTGATTCTCGGTCAGCAGCTGCCGCAGGTGTGCACCGCTGCCGGCGTGCGACATCTTGCTGTCGGCCTCTGAAACAGCCCCGGTCTCCTTGAACGTGCGGGCGATCTGGTCGTCCAGTTCGGCGCGGTCGGTGACGACGACGAACGTCCAGTTGCCCGTAACGCGGCGCAACACTTTCTGCGCGAAGAACACCATCGACAGGCTCTTGCCCGAACCCTGCGTCTGCCAGAACACACCTGCGCGGCCGTGGCCGGCGCTGCGCGCCTGGAGCATCGAGACGATGGCGTTGTTGACGCCCAGGAATTGATGGTTCTGCGCGAGGATCTTCACGTAGCCGGTCTTGTGCTCGGAGAAGATTGTGAAGTTCTCCACGAGGTCGAGGAGGCGGCCCGGGTCGGTCACGCCGCGCAGCATCACTTCGAGGGACACTCGCCGAGGCTCGTCTTCGCGCTCGATCCGTTTCCACTCGAAGAAGCGCTCCCAGTCGGCCGTGAGCGAGCCCACACGGCTTTCAGTACCGTTCGACGCGATGAGGAGCGCGTTGTACCAGAAGAGCGGCGGCACGCCGTTCTGTTCGTGTTTGTAGCTGGTGATGTTGTCGTCGAATGCCTGCTTCGCCGGAACGCCTGGCTTCTTCAGCTCGATGACGACCAGCGGCAGCCCGTTGACGAAGCCGACGAGATCGGGACGGCAGGTATAGAGCGCGCCGGTGATGCTGAATTGGCTCGCGAATAGGAAGTCGTTGTTGGCGGGATTCAGCCAGTCGATGATGCGGACTCTGGCCTCGCGCTGTCCGCCGTGTTCACGGTCGGGAATCGAGACGCGAACGCCTTCCTTCAGGAGCAGGTAGACGTCGCGGTTGGCGGCGACCTGGCTCATCGCCGACCGCTCGGATGTCAGCTGATCGACTGCCGCGGCAATACCTTCGGGTGGCACGCCCGGATTGAGCCGGTCCAGGGCCGCCCTGAGGCGCGGCACCAGCACGACCTCGCTCGTCGTTTCGCGCCCGAGAGTTCCATCCGCCCCGAGGAGCTCGTCGCGCGCGTTGACCGTTGTCCAACCCAGTTCGGAAAGGAGCGTCAACGCAGGCTGTTCGACGAGTTGGTCCTCCGTGTAGGGGTGCGGCGTCATTCGGCTAGAGGAGGCTCAACAGCTTCTGCACAAGTTCGTACGCGCGCCGGGCGTGCATCTCGCTTTCGTCGGGGCTACTGCCGGAATGGAACGTGGCCAATTGCTGCGGCCCGAAGTGATCCACTGCCTGGAACTTCTCCCTGAGGATCGCGACGGCGCCGGCAACCAGGCTGTCGACCTGTCTTGCCTTCCAATCCGCCGCCACCACCTCGATTGCGTTCGGAAACTCATCAAGACAATAGCAGAGGTCGTAGACGTCCTTGGGCTTGTCCCGGCCACCGATTGCGTGGGCCTTCATGACGAGGAAATCCGCCAGCGACGCCACGCGAAGGTGGACGGTGTTCGCCGCGCCGGAAATCATGGGTCCGGAGACGTCGACGCTTACCGGATTTGTGAATGCGGCTGCGAACGCAGGAAACCGCAGCACGCGGAAGCCTCCCACCAGTTTCGGATGGTTCTTCTTGAGGACCACATCATCCGACGCGAGGAACTCCACCTCCACCCTGACGGGCGCATCGCCGTCTGCGAAATCGACGCTGCTCACCAATTGAAAATCCTTGTCGCCCTTCTCATATCGGCCAGTGTCCAGTAGCAGCTTGAGCAGTTCCGCGTATCGGCCATCCGCCAGCTTCGCCGCATCGAGGGCCAGGTCCACGTCGATGCTGCCGATGTGTGCAGATGCCTGGTCCGGCAAGAGGAGGTCTGGCACCCAGCCGCCCACGACCACGATGGCGTCGCCAAAGGAGGCGAGAACTTGCCCGACATCGACGAGCACACGACGGGCGGCCTCGACCTGTCGCGGCGTGTACTCGCCCTCGAATCGCGGTTCGGGGCTCATCGCGCGCCGGTCCAGGCCGGTTTCAGTCGTTGACTGAGGATCGCCTCGGCAGCCTCTTCGCCTCGCCCGCCGGCCTTGAGGAGATCGACGTACGTCTGCACCGCGTTCGTGCACGGTGCACGGTTGGCGCTCACATCCAACCGATAGAACACGCCGTGATCGTCTGGGATCAATACGACTAGGTTCTCGCCGGAGTCGACGACCTTGGCATCGACCGCGGAGGCGAACTCCTGCTCGAAGTCAAGGCTGACGTACAGCCACGTACGCGGCTGACGAACCGTCGGTGCCTGCACGTCGGCTGCGGAGTACGCCGCGTACGCGAGCCGGCCACTTCCTGGCGAATCCAGGGAGCGCAACTTCTCCTGAAGCGCCTTTGCGGCCAGGAGCGTGAAGTAGGACCGGCGGACGTGACGGTCGAACCGGTAGGCTTGGCGCCACGCCTGCAGCAAGCCCTCGAAGTCGCTCACGCGAAATCCGCGGTCGGGCAACGACTCGATGAACGCCTGATCGCGCAGGTGCTGAACGACCTTGTTCACGAGCGCCAGACTCGGCGCGGGAACAGCCGGCGCGAGATCCCCGAAGTGGCCGACCATCTCGCGCTGCGTCCAACGCCTGCCGGCGTTCTCAGGCGCCAGCAGCGCCCGAACTACGCGTGCGGCTTCAGGAGTTCCGAGGTTCGCGCCGCTGCGCGATTCCAGCTTGACTGGCGGGCGGCCGGACCGCTCGATAAGCAGGACGCCGGGGATCTCCAACCGACAGTTGCCGGCGAGGTCGTACCAGCTCCAGCGGTGCTGCTGACACAGGGACGCCATACGGGGCGACACCCGTGGCATCGCGAGCACCCGCACAGAGACGGCGCTCTTGCCGGCTGAGCAGGGCCGCTCCGCGAGGTTCGAAAACTGGTTGGGCTGAAAGTTCGCGCCCTTACATTCGACGCAAAGGACGCCCTTGCCTCCCGCCGGTAGAGGACCCGACGCCACCAAGTCCCAGGAGGCCTGAGGAGCCTTGACCTCCCTCTCGACGCGCCACTTTTGGAGCCAGGATGCCTCCTGGAGGAGTAGCGCCAGAGCGTCCGAAAGGGCGCGCTCCAGGGAGGCGCCTTCCGAACGGGGAATGCTCATACCATGGCTTACGTTCACAACATCGTGAACATAGCACATTTTGTGAACATTTAGAAGCGGTCTGGGTACCCGAAGAAAACGGCCCCCGTGCACCTAGACGGGCATGAACTCCACGGCGAGGAAGAGCGTGTTCATCAGCGACTGTCGGACCTCCTCGAACCGGCGGTTGATGACCCCACCTCCGGAAGGGTGATGAGCCCCTCGGTTCCGACAGCCATAGGTCAGCGCGAGATCTCTCTCTAGGCCTGCGAGCTTGCGCCCAAGCGGGCAGCAGCGGTGTCGAACGATGGGACCGTAAGCCCAGTGGGCACTGGGCGCCATTCCGAGAGACGCGTGAGCTGGTCCTCTTCTGCCGCATCGCGTTTGATGCCTTGGAAGCTCGCCAGACCACACTCGCCGAGGTAAGTCAGCAGATCGGCCGCCCATCGCCGCCGAGACAGTTCGGGTGTCAACAGGCGCCCGTACAACTCTTGCCACGTTACCAAGACGAACGACTCTCTTGCGGCGGCGGGAAGTCGCTCCCGAGACTCATGATATTCGTGGCGCGCAGTACGAATCTTGCGGGCGTCGACCAGGAATACCTGTCGGAGTTGACATTTTTGAACCGCTCGCTCGAGTGTGTCGGGATGCGCGCTTCGCTGATCCCGCAGGTCTGAAACGCCGGTGTATTGGCGCAGGATCTGGTCAACCGGCTTGTCTTCGTACTCCTCATCAAGCGCGAGATCATTACGTCCCGAACGATACTTCGCTTCAACGACCACGACTGTTCCGCCAAGTCTGAGCACGACGTCCGGCTCAACGCCACCAGGGAGATGGGGCCAAAACCAGCACTCGTTCTCGGCATCGGGTGCACCGCCCGATGCAGGCAACTGGAGCCACTCACCGAGGAGTTCCCATGCCTCGACCAAAACGAGCGTGCCAAGGACCGTTGAAGTGAGAGCGTCTTCTCGCCGTTGTGGCTCGGCAACCGTTGGATCGAGCTTGCCCTGAAGGAGTGCGTGGAGCACGCTGAGAGCCTACAGCAAGATCAAGGGCCGGGCCGAAAGCTGGCCCACGGCTGGCCCCTGCGCACAGTTCGCGGCGGCACAGAGGGCCGCCAGTGCGTTCGCTAACCGTCCTCGTCGCCGAAAACCGTATCGCCACGTTCACGAATTGTCCGATGTTCACAAACATCGTGAACATCAAGGTTTGCGTGAACAACGCCGGACACCGGGGCGGCGTGGGCTTCTTGGCGATCACGGCGCGAAGATAACCGCGGCGCGGTTATATAACCGCGCCTAACAGCAGGCGCCGCTTGGCGGCCGTTCGCAATATGTCGATGATTTGCGATTTTTTCGACATGTTCGAGAGACGTGTCGATGGGATCGACACGTCGCATTTGAGGAGTCATGTCCATGTTGGGCATGACTGTGCCCAGATCGGGCATAGCACGAAGGGTCGACCAGAGGCGCAGCCACTGTGCCCACGTTGAAAAGGCGTGCTCCTTCAACGGTCCGAAAATCGTGACGTAACCGTGACGTGGGTCGATCGATTTCGCGAGAAGTACAGTGGTTTACGGGGATCGACGCTCGTGACTCGATTTCCGCTAAGTACCTCATTTCATAAATACGGTGACGTATTATGACTTGCCATAGGCCGGCCGAAGGGGCTATCCTCCCCGCGAGGAGGTGCCGATCGAGTGCCTCGCCACAGCCAATTTCGCATCGCCCTCACCCGCGAGGAACGCCGCGCGTTGGAAGCCAGGGCCCGAAAATATACGTCACCGTATCGTGATGTCATCCGCGCCAAGCTGGTCCTGCTCGCCGCCGAGGGGTTGTCCAACGATGTCATTGCGGCTCGCTTGGATACCCCGCGCCAAATCATCAGTAAGTGGCGCAAGCGCTTCTTCGACCAACGCTTGCTCGGCCTCGAGGAGGAGCCACGAGGCGGGCGCACAGCCCGCTTTTCCCCCCACCGGGCGGACTAGCCACGGTTCGCGCTGAATCCTTGAGCGAAACGCCCAGCCCGGGCAGGCGGCCCGCGACTTGCCATCGGCACCGCCGCCAGCGGGCCGCATGAGCCGCGCTCACAATGGTAACTCTTCTGTTACCATATAAATCTTGACGGTCCTCGAATATCTCGATCGCGCAGGTTCGAGCCCGTTTGCGGCCTGGTTTCGGAGTCTCGACGCCACCGCAGCCGCCAAAGTTACGACAGCACTTGGGCGGCTGGAGCTGGGACATTTCTCAAACGTTAAAGGCGTCGGCGCTGGCGTGTTCGAGTACCGAATCGATTTCGGGCCTGGATACAGAGTCTATTTCGGCAAGGATGGCGACACTGTCGTGATTCTGCTGGCTGGCGGGACGAAGAAGCGCCAGGACAAGGACATTGCTGACGCGCACGAGCGATGGGCCGACTACAAGAAGCGCAAGGCGCAGGAGAAGTGAGATGCCGCTGACACGAGAATTCAAGGAAACGGTGCAGGCGCGCCTCCGCTCGGATCGGAAGTACAGGAAGGAGCTTCTGCGTGAAGGCGTCGAGTGTCTTCTCGAAGGGGATCTCGACACCGGAAAGGCGATACTTCGCGACTACATCAACGCGACGATCGGGTTCGAGGAGCTGAGTCGCCGAACAAAACGGCCGGCCAAGAGCTTGATGCGCATGCTCAGTCCAAGCGGCAACCCTCAAGCCCGCAATCTCTTGGAGGTCATCCACCATCTCCAGAGAGCCGAGGGATTGCACTTCGAGTTGTCGCTCCGCGCCGCTAGCTGACGACTTCGCTTCGCGTGGGCAGAATTGAATTGCGAAGCGTGAGGTCGCGAAGCACAAGCGACAGCCCGCAGGCGGGTCAGGCGTTGGGCGAATCGCATTCGGGTAGCGACCGCTACTTGAAGAACTCGACCCGCGCCTCGCGGATGAACACGGGGTTGAGCGGCGCCAGCGCAATCGGCCCGTTGACGGCCAGCACCGCCACCTGGAACCGATCGCCCGGCCGCACCGCCTCGCTCAGCACCACGCGGTTCGGCAGGTTGAAGCCGACGACCATGTGACCGCTCGGCCGCCCCACCTGCCGCGGAATCTCCCCGTTCACCGCCACCTCCGCGTAGTCGTCCACGACGATGTGGAAGACGGCGATGGCGCCGGTCGGATCGAACCCGCCAAGCGCCGGCGGAATCGTCAGCGCGATCCGGTACCACGTCATGAACACGCCGCCCCCGCCGCGCCGGTCGGTCACGAGCGCCGGCGCGTCGACGACCGGCCACGACGAGTCGTCGAAGTCGGCGGCCGCGCCCTTCGGCACCAGGTCGTAGGACACGGTCCACGAACCGGCATTCGGCCGCGGCGGCCCTTCAACGAGCTTCGCCTCCATCGCCCGCCACGCTCCGCCGAACAGGGCGACCCCTTCCCGGGTCATCAGGTTCACCGTGTACGCCGGTATCCCGGCGGGCGCCATCTTCGGACGCGGCGCCGGGGGCACGGCGGGCGCTGCACCCCCGGGAGCCTGCGCCCCGGCGAACGCCGGGGCCGAGATGGCCAGCAAGACGCCGGCAAGCAAGTGCCGTGTCACGTCACACTCCTGCCGCGTGGGGCACCGCGCGGCGCGCCCGCTCGGGCCCCGATATTCCCATCCAGACAACGAGGCCGCCAGCCACGTCCGCGACCCAGGTGCACTGCCGCACGCGCAACCCGCTCGGTGTCCATGGCGATCCTCCCGCTGAGAGCGACGAATCGACGGATCTACGAATTGACGGGTGTGGCGGGTATTCTGCCACCCGTCTCCGGGTTCGTAAATTCTGAAATTCGGCTTTGCCGGGCCGCGCCGTATACTGCTGCCCATGCGGACCCGGGTGGCGACGCTTCTTGCGGTCGCCGCGCTCCTCGGTGCCGGCCTCGCCTCCGCGCAGTTCGGCTTCGGCCGCCGGGGCGGCGACTTCCGCATCTCCGAGCGCCTGGCGCGTCCCGACAGCTTCAACGGCCGGTTCCACTACTGTCGAGCCGCGTACCGGATGAACCCGCGCGGGGACGGCGGCGGGTGGCTGACCGACTACCCGAACGCCGACATCGACCTGATGATTCGCCTCGCGGAGCTGACGAAGACGCCGGTCAGCTTCGACCGCGCGGGGCGGCCCGAGCACCTGATCGTCCGGCTCGGCGACGACACGCTCTTCCAGTGCCCGTTCATCATGATGCAGGAGGTCGGCACGATCTTCCTGAGCGACGACGACGCCAGCCGGTTGCGCACCTACCTCCTCAAGGGCGGCTTCCTGTGGGTGGACGACTTCTGGGGCTCCTACGCGTGGGAGGTCTGGGCCAGCCAGATCCGGAAGGTGTTTCCGTCGAGCGAGTACCCGATCGTCGATCTGCCGTCCGACCACCCGATCTTCCGCACGCATTTCGAGCTGAAGGGGGTGCCGCAGATCCCGAGCATCAACTTCTGGTACGGCAGCGGCGGCGGCACCTCCGAGCGCGGGCGCGACAGCGCCGAGGTGCACACGCGCGGGATCATCGACTCGAAAGGACGCGTGATGGTCCTCATGACCCACAACACCGACGTGAGCGACTCATGGGAGCGCGAGGGGGAGGACCCGAACTACTTCTACAAGTTCTCGGTGTACGGCTATCAGGTGGCGGTCAACGTGCTGCTGTACACCATGACGCACTGAGGCTGGCTGGTAGGTGGTAGCCGGTAGGTGGTAGCCGGTAGCAGGCGGCTAGCCGCGAAAGTACTCCGGCTCGTTTCCCTTCTTCCACTTAAT
>Ga0209343_10000577_pt1 | contig 51302 bp, 41 predicted proteins | sample RifCSPlowO2_02_FD_184026 | JGI IMG/M metagenome (GOLD analysis project Ga0209343, IMG submission 184026) | Groundwater microbial communities from Rifle, Colorado - Rifle CSP2_plank lowO2_0.2 (SPAdes) (version 2) | ecosystem: Environmental > Aquatic > Deep subsurface > Groundwater | place...
TCGACCCAAGGACTCCATCGCCTCTCTTCATCAACAGGCTTGGGAGGCTTGCCATGGAGCATGAATTTGAGGGGAAACCTCAGTGGCAGACCACGATTTATCTGGTCTGAGTAACGGATGCTTGGTGAGAGATGAGGCAAGTGCTTCCCCTTTATCGAACAGTCGTACAGCCGACAATGCTTCCCGTCTTCGCGGGTTTATTGTCTTGCTCCAGCTCCTGTTCTGGGGATTCCGCCATGAGCCTCGCGCCGTGCGTGCGGTGCGATGTGCGTTTGGCAGATCTGCAAGTGGGGCGAACTGTATTTGAGTTTGGCGGGTAGTGTCAATGCTGATGGAAAAGAACTTGCAGCGGGCGAAGGGGGCAGGTTCGGGATATTTTTCAGAATCACGCCGCCAGCTTCAGCTCGACTTTCTTCCCCGCCCGCGTCGCCTGAATTAAAGGGGCTTTAACTAGCCTTGAATCATCTGAATAACCGCAGTTCGAGCCTGTTGCAGCGCGGTTTTGTTGAGCGAGCCAACGGTATTGACTGGTAGTGATTCGTGGCAGGTAAATAATTTTCCGGGGCGCAGATAACTTACGCGCTGTAATCCTCCCTCGATAAATTCGCTATCGGCTAGAGTGATTGCGCGAGAATCAGCGTAAGGGTTGCTGGTGATTTGGCAGGCTACCCAGTCGCCGCCCCCTGCATCTGCGAGCAATAAGGCGGGGCGGAGTTTTTTCCGGCTGAGGTCCGAGAACGGGAAGGGCAGTACGACTACTTGCCCTGCTGCAAGTGTGCCCATGCTGCATCCTCCTCGGGGTTGAGCCAGTCTTGCGCTAGTGCGGACTCAGCCATCAAGGCGGGTTCGTGTGTGGTGTCGGGTTCCAGCCAAGTCAGTAAAGCGCGCCCAGGCTTGATGGTTTGGCCGGAATCAACAGGGTGCAAATGCCCTGTTTTATCAATCTTCACTTCTATGGTTGTAAGCATGATGTGTTCTCCTGAGATTGCTGTTACGCAGTCTAACGAAAAAGGTTGCTGCGGATTACGTATGCAAGCGAATTTTTGGCATGTTGCTTTCATCGAAATGGCAATGAACCGCTTCCTGTACCATTTTGCGCAACTCTGGCAAGGTATCTGCCTCGGTAAAAATGGATTCGCCCAACGCCCTTGCGGTATAGCCGCCTTCGGGAGCCTGTTCGACAAGAAATAGAATTTCACTCATGTTTCCTACACCATCAATGCATGCTTGAGTTGTGAGCCTATCACAAAATCAAAATCATCGGCTCATGCAAAGAGCTTAGCTCGCGTAGGCTGGGCTGAGTTTGTCGAAGGGCTCACCGCCAGCCTACTTACAACCTCGCATCCGAAGTCTTAAAGCCCGCGTAGGTAATGCGGTCTGAGCGGCCTATGTCCCGCCATCGCTTCGCGCAGTTGCAGCAGCAGTTTGTCTTTATCTCTCGGCAGGTTTCCGGCAAGCGCCAATGCATTGGAGGCGTGGTTGGAGCGGAAGATGACCGGCTGCGGCGGGTTGAGGCCGCTGATCAGTCTTTCCTGTTCCTGCAATAGCGCGAGGTCGTCCGGCATCTCGAATGGCTCACCGTATTTGCGCTGGAATTCTTCCACGATGCTTGCGTCCAGAACCAGTTGCAGCGTGGAGAGGTAGGTGACGGGCGCGCTGTTCAGCAGGGCGATGGTGCCATCTATATGTTCATCCCGGAGCTGGCTGCCGCCCAGCCCGAGGATGACGGTGGCGGAGACTTTCATGCCGCTGGCGTGCGCCTTGTGCAGCACTTCATTCATGCGCCGTTGCGTGGCGCCCTTGGTGATTTTTTTCAGGATGAGGTCGGAGCCGGATTCGATGCCGAAGTAGAGCAGGTTCAGTTTGTGCTCGCGCAACAGCGCCAGCTCATCAATACTCTTGCGCCCGAGGTTGCCGGGTGTGGCATAGCAGGAAACGCGCGCCAAGCGCGGCAGCGCAGCAGCCAGTTCGCGCAGGATGGCGAGCAGATGTTCGGTGGGCAGTGCCAGCGCATCGCCATCGGCGAGAAACACGCGCTGCGCATCCGGCCAAGCAGCGGCGGCTTGGCGGATATCGGCGCACACGGCAGCGAGCGGGCGTTCGACATAGTGCTTGCTGCGATACATCGCGCAGAAGCTGCACTGGTTGAAGCTGCACCCTAGCGTGGCCTGGATGATCAGGTTGTCGCCCTCGGAGGGCGGGCGGAACAGCGGCATGTCGTAAAGTAAGGGCATCTCTAAAATCCAGACTTCATCTCAACTGATGGAACTACTAGCCATTCGACTAGGCTGCATAACAACCGCAGCCAAGTCGCTGGTTATGCTGTGTTGCAGAAAAAATTTCTTGCTTGCATATTCCCTATATGCGGCGCGGCGAAATTTTTTCCGCGCCTTGCATTTGAGCGAACTCTGAATTTTATAGATGCCCTTAAGTTCATGCGGGATCACTGCATCAATGCTTCGCACTGATCCTGCGCAGTATCTCCACCAGCGCATCTACCTCATCGCGCGTGTTGTAGAACGCGAACGAGGGACGGACGCTGGATTCCAGCCCGAAGCGCGCGAGGATCGGCTGCGCGCAATGGGTGCCGGCGCGTACCGCGATGCCTTCCGCATCGAGCATCCGGGCGACTTCGCTATCCGGGATGCCGTTCATCACGAGGGAGATCGCGCCGCCCCGGTCCTCCGGCATACCGATCAGGCGCAGGCCGTCGATGTTGCGCAGTCCTTCCAGCGCGTAATCGAGCAGCCGCGTTTCGTATTGTTCTATCGCGTCGAGGCCGAGGCCGTTCAGGTAGTCGATGGCCGCACCCAGGCCGACGGCGGATGCGACTGCCGGGGTGCCCGCTTCGAATCTCTTTGGCGGCGGGGCAAAGGTGGTGTTCTCGAACGTGACCTTGTCGACCATGTTGCCGCCGCCCTGCCAGGGAGGGAGCTGCTCCCATTTCTCCATGCGACCATAGACTGCGCCGATGCCGGTGGGGGCGAACAGCTTGTGGCCGGAGAACACGTAGAAGTCGCAGCCGATCGACTGCACGTCTACGCGGCGATGCGGTGCGCCTTGCGCGCCGTCGATCACCACGGTGGCGCCAACGCGCTTGGCCAGCGCGGTCATCTCGCGGATTGGCATGACGGTGCCGAGCACGTTGGAGATGTGGGTGATGGAGACGAGTCGGGTGCGCGGCCCGAGCAGGCGCCGGTATTCTTCGAGGATGATGTCGCCGTTGTCGTCCACCGGCGCGACGCGGATCGTGGCACCGGATTTTTTCGCGGCGAATTGCCAGGGCACGATGTTGGCGTGATGCTCGGCTGCGGTCAGCAGGATCTCGTCGCCGTGCTGCAACAGGCTTTCGCCAAAGATGGCGGCGAGCAGGTTGAGGCCTTCCGTGGTGCCGCGCACGAACACGATCTCCTGCGGCGAGGCCGCGCCGAGAAAGGTGGCGATCTTGGCGCGCGCGCCCTCGTAGGCGTCGCAGACTTCTTCCGCGAGCAGATGGGTGCCGCGGTGGATGTTGGAGTTTTCGCGCTCGTAGTAGCGCGACACGCGGTCGATCACGGCTTGCGGTTTTTGCGCCGTGGCGGCGCTGTCGAGCCAGATCAGCGGCTTGCCGTGCACCTCGCGCCGCAAGATGGGGAAGTCGCGGCGGATTTTTTCGACATCGAACTGGAGTGCGGTTGGCGGGTTCTGGCTCATGGGGTCGTTTTCTTGTGGAGACGGCGCTATGTTACGCGAGCACGGCTCAGCCACCAACGAAACCCGGAAGGCGACCCCTTGATAAAACAACTAGCCAGCGACTTGGCGGGCATGCTTGCCCGGTCGACTATGGATAGAGGCGAGAGGCTTATTGATGGATTATGAGAGCTATTTGACTTTACTGTTTTCGATTACATACTGGCTTACAGCCTTCAGCTCTTCACCCTTGATATTGGGGAAGGAAGACATTATCTTGCCGCCCTCGGTAATCTTCTTGGCGATAACTGCAGCATTTGCCTTGTCGGCAGTCAGTTCGAAAATCTTGCCATTTTCAATTTTGTGGCATTCGATACATGCAGCCTTGAAAATATCCGCACCCGAAGCGCCTGCTGCAGGGGTGTAGTTGTTGGGTTTGGAGCAGCCAGCCATCGCCAGAGCCGCTACCGTAATAGTCAAATACGCCTTTTTCATATTCAATACCCCCGGTTAATTAATCAATCTTGAGGCGCGAATACTATCCATTCACCCATGGAAAGCATATCCGCCAAAATATCTAGTTGCTTCGGTCTAGTTCTACTGGCCATGAGCAAGCCATGATTTGCCTGCCTGCAATCACGCTAGCCGTCGGCGGGGCCGGGCAAGTCCTCGAAGTAAAGGGCCAGCGCCTCTTCCAGATTCGCCAGAGCTTCTTGTTCAGTCGCACCGCGACAAGCCAACCCAAGATCGGGACAGCGCGCGACAAAAACACCGTCTTCCTTGACGACCACATAGTTCGAGTTTCGCTTGCGTTTCGCAGGTTTCATGGCGATCAGTATATTGCTTAATTAGAAGGAGCAGGTTCAAGTTGCTTTATGCCGCAAAGTATAACGCCCTCTGTTACTTTACCCAAGCCGCATGCCAGAAGCTAATGCGGCAGCTGATAGCAGGCCACAGTTTTATGAATATTGCCACCACTCAAACTGCGATGCATTTGGGATTAGAATCTACCCTTCATTAAATTCCTTCAATAATCTAATTATGACGAAATACCTGTTTGCCCCGCCCGCTGTCGCATCATTGCCGATTCGCGGCAGCGATGAGCATTTTCCGATACGGCGCATCTTCTGTGTCGGCCGCAATTACGAGGCACATGCCAAAGAAATGGGGCTTGAGGCAGACCGTGATGCTCCTTTCTTTTTCACGAAGGCCACGGCTCATTATGTTCCTTCAGGCGCAACCGTTCCCTATCCGCCGTCTACCGCTAATTATCATCATGAAATGGAGTTGGTGGTCGGGGTAGGGAAAGCCGGTTTTCAGATTCCAGAGGATCAAGCGCTTTCGCATGTTTTTGGCTATGCGTGCGGGCTGGACATGACTCGCCGCGACCTGCAAATACAGGCGCGCGAGAAGAAGCTGCCTTGGGATATGGCCAAGGATTTCGAAAATGCGGCCGTGGTAGCGGAGATGGCACCGGCTTCCGGAATCGGGCATCCGGAAAAAGGCAAGATTGAGCTGAAGATTAACGGCGTCATCCGGCAGTCTTCGGACTTGGGTATGATGATCCATCCGGTGCCGGCCATCATCGCCCACCTGTCCCGCTTCTACCACTTGCAGCCCGGCGATCTGATTTTTACCGGCACACCGGAAGGAGTAGGGCCTGTGGCCGTCGGCGACCGCATCGAGGGGACAATCGAGGGAGTAGGGGTGATCACGCTGAACATCGGGGCTGCGGATATCGCGCCACGGTGAACGAGCGGTAGTTTCATGGGTGGATTTTCAGCCGCAAAATCTGCAAAGATTTGCCGGTAAAACAGGGCTGGAATAGGTGTATCCTACGCCTTCGCCCGCATAAGCTCTCCGCAAAGGAATCGCAGTGGTTACCAAAAAGAGCGCTCCAAAAAAAGATAAAACCGCGGCCAAGGGCAAGCCCGCCGCCCCTGAATTCCAGCAGGTAGAAAAATCCAACCTGGAGCAGGAAGTGCAGGGCTTTTCCATCATCGGCATCGGCGCCTCCGCCGGAGGGCTTGAATCCTTCGAGCATTTTTTCCGCAAGGTACCGCCTGACAGCGGTATGGCCTTCGTGCTGGTGCCGCACCTCGACCCGAGTCACGCCAGCATCCTCACCGAAATCCTGCAACGCTCCACCACCATGCCGGTAGTCGAGGCGCAGGATCAGGTGCAGGTCGAGCCAAACTATGTCTATGTGATCCCGCCCAACCGCGACATGGCGATCTTCCACGGTGTGCTGCAATTGAACGTGCCGGAGCAGCCGCGCGGGCAGCGCATGCCGATCGATGCCTTCCTGCGCTCATTGGCCGAGGATCAGGGGGAAAAGGCTGTCGGCATCATCCTTTCCGGCACCGGCACCGACGGCACGCTGGGGTTGCGCGCGATACTCGGTGCGGGCGGTGTCTCGCTGGTGCAGGAACCGGCCACGGCAAAATACGACGGCATGCCGAACAGCGCGATCCAGGCCGGCTATGCCACCCATGTCTTGCCGGTGGAAAAAATGCCGGAATTGCTGACCAGTGGACGCTCTCCGGGACAGCAACCGGAAACGCCCGCCGCCGTAGCCAGCGGCTTGAACCGTATCCTGATGCAATTGCGCAGCACCACCGGCCACGACTTTACGCAGTACAAGAAGAGCACCATCGGGCGGCGCATCGCGCGGCGTATGGACATGCACGACATCGAGGACCGGGAGGTGTATGCGCGCTACCTCAAGGAACATCCGCCCGAGGTGCAGGCGCTGTTCAAGGAACTGCTGATCAACGTCACCAATTTTTTCCGCGACCCGGAGGCCTTCGATGCGCTGAAGCAGGATATCCTGCCGCAACTGTTCGCGGACAAGCCGGAAGACTACGTGCTGCGCGTCTGGGTGGCGGGCTGCGCCAGCGGCGAGGAGGCCTATTCCATCGCGATCCTGCTGCGCGAATACATGGACGAAGCCCAACGCGAATTCAAGGTACTGCTCTATGCCACCGACCTCGACGATGACGCCATCGCCATGGCGCGCGCCGGTTTTTATCCGCCCAATATCGCCCAGGACATCACGCCGGAGCGGCTGCGCCGCTTCTTTGTCAAGGAGGACGCGGGCTATCGCGTGAAGAAAAATATCCGCGAGATGGTGGTGTTCGCCATCCAGAACGTCATCAAGGACCCGCCGTTTACCAGGCTTGACTTGCTGTGTTGCCGCAACCTGATGATTTACCTGGAGCCAACTATCCAGAATCGCCTGATCCCGGCCTTTCACTACGCGCTGAAGCCGGAAGGCGTGCTGTTTCTTTCGCCCTCGGAGAGCATTGCCAGCCACCCGGAACTGTTCGCGCCGCTCAACCGCAAGTGGAAATTTTACCGCGCCGTCGGCAGTATCGCCGCCACCCGCACGGTGATGCACGCGGATCTGGCATGGGCCGAGAACTCCCACAGGAGAGGAGCAGATGAAGTGGTAAACAAGATCAAGGAAACCAACTTTGCCGAATTGACCAAGCGGGCGCTGTTGCAATCCTTCGCGCCCGCCTCGGTGGTGACGGATTTAAAAGGCAACATCTTCTACGTGCATGGCGACACCGGCAAGTACCTGCGCCCCGCACCCGGACAGGCGACGCTCAACGTGATCGAGATGGCGCGCGAGGGGCTGCAACCGGAATTGCGTGCCACCCTCCTGCTTGCCGCCGCTTCTGCGGAAACTGCCGAGCATGGCGCGATGTTCCACAGCCGCGAAGTATCGGTCAAGACCAATGGCAATTTTCAACTGGTGCATCTCAACGTGCGCCCGCTGCCCGCGCCGGACAGCGGCGAGAAACTGCTGCTGGTAAGTTTTCAGGACATGGAGCATCTCCTATCTGGAAAATGGGTGCCAGAAAAAGCGGCGCCCGGCTTGGCCCATGCCGGGCATGGCAAGCCGGAGCGCGGCAAAGGCACTGCCGCGCAAGAGCGCGAGGAGGGGTTGAAACGCGAACTGGCCTACACCAGGGAGAACCTGCAAGCCACCATCGAGGAGCAACAGGCCTCCAACGAGGAACTCAAATCCACCAACGAGGAACTGCAATCCACCAACGAAGAGCTGCAATCGACCAACGAAGAACTGGAGACTTCGAAGGAAGAGCTGCAATCCGTCAATGAGGAACTGGTCACGGTGAATGCCGAATTGCAGGCCAAGATCGAGCAACTGGCCGGGATGCAGAACGACATGAAAAACCTGCTCGACAACGTCAATATCGGCACCATCTTCCTCGACGAGCGACTGGCCATCCGGCGCTTTACCCGCGACGCGGTAGCGGTATTTCGCCTGGTCGCCACCGATGTGGGCAGGCCATTGGCCGACATCAAGACGGACATCGAAGGCGAAGACCTGCTGGCCAGGGCGCAGGCCGTGCTCGACACGCTGGCGCCATGGGAAAGCGAACTGCGCAGCGTGGGCGGCGCATATTATCTGGTGCGCATCCAACCCTACCGCACGCTGGATAACATGATCAGCGGTGTGGTGCTGACCTTCACCGACATCAGCCAGCGCGTCGAGGCAGAGGCGGCGATACGCAATGCGCAGGCGCTGGCCGAAAACATCATCAACACGGTGCGCGAACCGCTCGTCGTGCTGGATGGCGCGTTGCAGGTGATCTCCGCGAGCCGCTCGTTCTACCGGATGTTCCAGGCCACGCCTGAAAACACCGTGGGCAAACCGCTCTACGAACTGGGCAACAGCCAGTGGAACATCCCGAAATTACGCGAACTGCTTGAGACCATCCTGCCGCGTGACCAGAGCTTCGAAGGCTATGCGGTGGAACATGACTTTCCCGTCATCGGCCGCCGCAAGATACTGCTCAACGCGCGGCGCATCGTCGGCGGAAGCGGCGATACGCAGTTAATATTGCTGGCGATGGAAGAGGTTTTGTAGGTGCGAATTCATTCGCACAAAGCAGGCAAAATGGGCGAATAAATTCGCCCCTACAGGTGGCCGAACATGTCCTATGACGATTTGCGCAAAGGCCGTTACAGCGAACAACACCGAGCCTATTTCGTCACCACGGTACTGGCCAAACGGGAACAGCGTTATTTTGCCGACTTTTCATGCGCCCGCTGTGTGGTGGCGGAGATGCGTGCCTTGCACGATGATGAAACGGTGTGCTCACTGGCATGGGTTGTCATGCCTGACCATGTTCATTGGCTGTTTCAGTTGGGGGAATACATGGATTTATCTGCGGCGATTAAACGTTTCAAGGCATGTTCCGCACGCCGGGTTAATGGCTATCTCAATCGGCAGGGTGCGTTATGGCAAAAGTCGTTTTACGACCATGCGCTACGCAAAGATGAAGATGTACGGGGTGTTGCGCGTTATATCGTCGCTAATTCCTTGCGCGCCGGATTGGTTGAACATGTTGGCGACTATCCGCTATGGGATGCGATTTGGCTGTAGCACAAAGTGGGCGGAGATGAGGTTTTGTAGGTGCGAATTCATTCGCACAAAATGCACAAACCGGGCGAATGAATTCGCCCCTACATTAAATATGTCGCGCGCAATAATCAATGCATGAGGGAGCCATGAACAAGAAACCAGCCAAGCCAAAAAAGCCGGAGCCGCTACGCACTGCCGCCGAGGCGGAACTCGCACACGCGCCGCAAGCGAAGCTGAAGCCGCGCCCTGCCGAGGAGCTGCTGCACGAACTCCAAGTGCACCAGATCGAACTGGAAATGCAGAACGAGCAACTGCGGCAGGCGCAGATCGCTCTGGAAGAATCGCGCGACCGTTACGTGGATATTTACGAATTCGCGCCGGTCGGCTATCTCGCCCTTACCGATACAGGCATGATCGGCGAAATAAATCTTACCGGTGCCAAACTTCTTGGCATGGAACGCAAAAAACTGCTGCGTCGCCGCTTCAGTACTTTCGTCGCCCCGGAATATCGCGAACGCTGGAACAGCCTGTTCACGCGCGTGCTGCGGCAAGACGAAGCCGATAATTGCGAGCTGGCCATTAATGGCGGCGATGAAAAACGTTTTTATGTCCAGTTGAACTGCAAGCACTGGGAAAAAGAGGGCGCCGCACCCATGGTGCGCATCACGTTGACCGATATCTCGCTATTGCGCCAGTCGGAAGAGGCCATGCGTGAATGGCAGCGGTTCGTCGAATGCGCCCATTGGGGCATGACCATCGGCAGGGTGGAAGACCGGGCAATCAAGCTGGTGAACCCGGCATTTGCGCGCATGCATGGCTACACGATGGAAGAGTTGCACGGCATCAAGGCGGATAACCTGTATGCGCCGGAAAGTCGCGCGGACATTCCGAAAATCGCTGAAATTCTGAGCAGTGCCGGTTGCTACACCTTCGAATGCGTGCGCCTGCGCAAGGACGGCAGCACATTCCCCGCCGTGGTGGATGTCGCCACGATCCATGAAGCCAATGGCAAATCTGTATATGTTTCCAGCGTGACAGACATTACGGAGCGAAAGCGGATGGAACGCAAAATGCGCGGCCTTTACACGCACCTTCAGACCGTGCGCGAGGAGGAAAAAGCCAGCATCGCACGCGAAATACACGATGATTTGGGTGGCACACTGACCGCGCTCAAGATGGAATCTTACCGTCTGGCGGAAGAGCTGCCCGCAGACGAAAAGGCGGCGCCGCTCCTCGGCCACATCGAGGCGATGGCGAAATTGATCGATAACGCGGTGCATGTCACACGGCGCGTTATCACCGGCCTGCGCCCCACCATACTCGACGATTTCGGGTTGATGGCGGCGATTGAATGGTACGCGGCGCAATTCAGCAAGCGTACCGGCATCGAATGCCGGGTGAACTGCGTTGCGGGCGAAGGTTGCGAAAAAAAACTGGACAGGGTACGGTCGATCAACCTGTTCCGCATTTTCCAGGAAGCGCTCACCAATGTCCTGCGGCATTCCTCCGCTTCGCGTGTAGAGGTAGAATTTCATCGCGACGACGGTGGGATATTGCTGTCGATCAGCGACAACGGGTGCGGGATAAAGGAAGAACGGGGCGGTGGCCCGATACACTATGGCATGATGGGCATGACCGAGCGCGTCGATCAACTGGGCGGCAAGATCAAATTCATCAGCCCGCCCAGCGGTGGGTTTAGGGTGGAGGTATGCTTGCCGCTGCCTGCCAACAATACAAAAAACGGCGACCTAAAAAAGGGGGAAAGATGATCCGCATTATGATTGCCGACGACCACGCCATCGTGCGCCAGGGGCTGGCGCATATCCTGGAAAAAACCGGCATGATGAAAATCGTGGTGGAACACGATAACGGCGCCGACGCGCTGAATTGGATGCGCGGCAACGATTGCGACATTGCGCTGATCGATATTTCCATGCCCGGCATGAACGGCATCGATTTGCTTAAACAGCTTCGGGAGGAAAAACCGAAAGTGCCTGTATTGGTTATCAGTATCTATTCGGAAGACCAGTACGCCGTGCGCCTCATCAAGGCAGGTGCGGCCGGGTATCTGACCAAGGGGTGCGCACCCGCGATAGTGGTAGAGGCGGTAAGCCAGATAGCGGGCGGCAAAAAATACATCAGCCCGGTTGTGGCTGAAATGCTCGCCAATGAATTCGACGTGAATCATGGAAAGCTTCCGCATGAAACACTGTCGGATCGCGAGTACCAGATTTTCCTGATGCTCGCCTCGGCCAAAACCATTTCGGAAATTGCCGATGCACTCGCATTGAGCGGAAAAACCGTCAGCACCTACCGCAATCGTATCCTGGAAAAAATGCACCTGCGCAACAACGCCGAGCTGATGCGCTACGCCACAGATAACAATCTCATGCAGCCGGCTTGAGAGGAATGCGTAGGGCATAGGCTTGGCAAAGCGTAGTCTGTCCAACAACCACGCATTTGTTTGGCACGATGCTACGCTTTCCAACATACGGCAACCGCGGGAAGGCAGCTCCTGAAATACAGGATTATCAGCAGGATACCGGCCACTCCTCCCATCGCATCTCTCTTGCTATCAGGCAAACACCGACAGCAAAATTTCCGTCCTCCTTACACCACAATCAGGCAAACACCGATACACAACCCTTCTAAAAGCGGACATTATTTCCTACCGCTGATTCCTGCAAGATTGAGCGTCTGATATGGAATAAGGCATTCAACGAAGCTGCAAACTTACCCATACGATTTAAAACTCAAAGTGCTATCCGGAGCGAATGCCAGCGAAAACGACCCGGAAAAAGGAAATGTGATGAACGTATTTATTGTGGAAGATTCGGAAGATATACGTGGATACCTGAAATCCATGCTGTCCGGCATTCCCGGCGTTTCTGTAGTCGGTTTTGCGGCGGACGAAGCGGGAGCGATCGAACGCATCGGCGAGTTGTTGCCCGATGTTGTGACTCTCGATCTCAGCCTGCAACCCGGATCCGGGATCGCCGTGCTGGAAAGCATCAAGAAGAGCCATCCTGCAATCAAGGTCATCGTGTTGACCAACTATGTCGACGATTTTTATACAAGCACTTGCAAAGGCTCTGGAGCTGACTGTGTCTTCGACAAAACTTTGCAATTTGCAAAGGTGCGTTCGGTTTTATGGTCGTGGGTTCATGCTGGCCACCCGGGTAACGCCGTACCATAGCCCCGTTAAACAAGCACATCATGCAAGCGAGCAAAGGGGAAACGGCAGGCAAGTGAACTGCCAATTTTGTGTTATGGAGTCGGCCATTAAACAGATTAAAAAGATCGCTATGCGTAGGCTGGAGGTGAGGCACGAACCCCAGCGTTTGGCAACATCGAACATGCTGAGGTTCGCATTGCTCACCACCAGCCTGCAAAACTATTTAAGGGCCGACTCTAATAAGGCCAAGAGAGGCGAGTGTGCAAAACGGTAAGCCAGGCGCAAATACAGGCCGAAGATCGTGAATAAGCAGAGCTTTGAGGAATCCAATTTCCTCTCCCGCCGATATCTCTCCTCCCTCTTCGTCGGCGGGTTTTTATTGGTGAAGTAGGCTGGTGGTGAGCAATGCGAGCTATTAATATTCCGAATAGGTTGTCTGCAGAATGAGCTCACGACCACGTAAACAACGCAATGCAAGCATCACGCAGGAAGCAACGGAGTGCTTTAACGCTTGTGCTTTTCACCCCATGCCTTGGCCGCTTCTTTGGCTAGGGCAATTTGTGCAGGCGGCATTTGTTCGGCGATACTTGCCATGAGTAAACTGGCACTTTTATTTCCCTGCTCGGCTGCAAGGATGAACCACTTGTAGGCATCGGCATCATTTTGCGGCACTCCCCACCCCTGGTAATACATCCCACCCAGATTGAACTGGGCATTGGCGTTCCCCTGTTCGGCGGCAAGGTGATACCACTTTGCCGCCTGGGCATAGTCCTGTGGCACGCCATCGCCGCGGTAATACATCAGACCAAGGTTATATTGCGCAATAACTTCGCCTCGCTCGGCAGCCAGGCGATACCACTTCGCGGCTTCGGCATAGTCTTTGGGCACACTCTCGCCCCGGTAATACATGGCCCCAAGGAATAACTGCGCGAGAACTTCGCCTTGCACGGCAGCAACACGGTACCATTTCACTCCCTCGGCGTGATTTTGTGGCACGCCTTTGCCTTCGCGATGCATGTTGCCCAGATGAAATTGCGCATTGGCGTTGCCTTTCTCGGCAGCAAGACCATACCATTTCACGGCCTCGACATTGTTCTGTGGCACGCCTTTGCCCATCCTGTGCATTTGCCCAAGGTTGAACTGGGCCTTTGGATCGCCTTGTTCGGAGGCAAGGCGAAACCAATTCACTGCCTCGGCATTGTCCTGTTTCACCCCTTTGCCTTCGACATACATCACACCCAGATTGTATTGCGCGCTGGCGTTTTTTTGCCCGGCAGCCAGACGATACCATTTCACCGCCTCGGCATAGTCCTGTGACACACCATTGCCGTGGTAATACATGACACCCAGGTTGTATTGCGCCAAGGCAAATCCGTTGTCCGCAGCAAGGCGATACCACTTTGCCGATTCGGTGTAGTTCTGTGGAACACCGTTGCCTTCGTGATACATGTTTCCCAAGTGCGATTGTGCAATGGCATTACCCTGATCGGCGGCAAGGCGAAATTCGCGCAGAGCTGCTGCATAGTCGCCCTTGTTGTATGCCTGCATCCCTTCATCGAAGCCCGCCCAAGCGAAAGATGCGGCCAGTAATGAAAACAAGATGCAACCTGTAGCCATGCGGCGCTTTATACAGCGAAGCAGTGGCCACATTGATATCGAAAAAATGAATTTTTCCATTATGCCCGGATATAAACAGCCGCATTACTTTGGATGTGATAACAAACTGCACCGCTATGCCCGGTGCCCTTCGCTTGCAAGGCAATTTTGATTAGAGGATACCCCCCTGCGTCCCGATGATACCCCTACAATTAGCAGTATTGCAATAGAATGGTTGAGCCTGTCCGGGCTAGGAATCTCTCTATTGATAATCGCAAATCAATCAGCCGGATTACACTAATAACACGTTATAAAACAAAATGTTAGTTAAAATTGGCCATCTTTAAACCGATAGTGCAGGATGCCATACCATTACTACCCTTTATTATTAAGGTTGAGCTACACCCTCATTCAAGGGTAGAATGCCGCACTTTTTTTAGGAGAGTAAAACCAATGGCAATTACCGCCGCGCAAAAAGCGCAAATTGTTACCGACTTTCAGCGTGCCAAAAGCGATACGGGTTCCCCGGAAGTGCAAGTGGCCCTGATTACTGCACGCATCGCTTACCTGACCGAGCATTTCAAGAATAATGTTAAGGATCACCATTCCCGCCGGGGTTTGCTGCGCATGGTAAGCCGCCGTCGCAAGCTGCTTGATTACCTGAAGAGCAAAGATGATGCGGGCTACCGGGCACTGATCCAGCGCTTGGAAATCCGTAAATAAATTTAATCCGGCGGGTCGCAATAAGCGACCCGTGTTGTTTCGTCTCGTCAATTTTCGTGTGGCGCATTGCACTCGATATCACGCACAGAGAGGTTTATCTTGAGTCACTATAAAAAAACATTAGCGTTCGGCAACCATCAGCTCACTCTGGAAACCGGTGAAATTGCCCGCCAGGCCAGCGGTGCGGTGCTGGTCAGCCTCGACGACACCGTGGTGCTGGTCACTGTGGTCGGCAGGAAAGATGCCAAGCCGGAGCAGGATTTCTTCCCGCTTACCGTGGATTATCAGGAGAAAACTTACGCGGCAGGCAAGATCCCAGGCAGCTTTTTTAAACGCGAAGGCCGCCCGAGTGAGAAAGAGGTGCTGACTTCACGCCTGATCGATCGCCCGTTGCGCCCGTTGTTCCCTGAAAGCTTTTACAACGAAGTGCAAATTGTCGCGACGGTCATGTCCTCGGATAGCGAAATCGATTCCGATATTCCCGCCATGATCGGCGCATCCGCCGCGTTGGCACTGTCTGGCATCCCATTCGACGGCCCGATTGGCGCAGCGCGCGTGGGCTATGCCAACGGGCAATATTTGCTCAACCCAACCGCTACGGAATTATTGACTTCGCAAATGGATCTGGTGGTGGCGGGCACTGATCGCGCCGTCCTGATGGTGGAATCCGAAGCGCAGCAATTGCCCGAAGATGTGATGCTCGGTGCGGTGATGTTCGGCCACGAGCAAATGCAGGTAGTGATTCAGGCTATAAACGAAATGGCTGATGAGGCCGGTGCGCCTGCATGGGATTGGGTTGCGCCCGCAAAGGATGAGGCACTGATTGCCAAAATCGCCGGGCTGGCCGAAGCACCATTGCAACAGGCTTATGCGATCCGTTCCAAGCAGGCTCGCACCGATGCAGTGAACGCGATTCGCGACAATGTCATGGGGGCAGTCATCACTCCGGAATCTGCGCCCGGCCAGAAGAACCATGTCAATGATTTGTTCAGCGCGCTGGAAGCCAAGATTGTGCGCGGACAAATTCTGGGCGGCGAACCGCGCATTGATGGCCGCGACACCCGCACCGTGCGCCCGATCACCATCCGCAACGGCATATTGCCGCGCACCCACGGTTCTTCGTTGTTTACACGCGGCGAAACACAGGCCATCGTGACGGCAACATTGGGCAGTATGCGCGATGCGCAAAAAATTGACGCGCTGCAAGGCGAATATACCGACCGTTTCATGCTGCATTACAACTTTCCCCCCTATTCGACCGGCGAGACCGGACGGGTGGGCACGCCCAAGCGCCGCGAAATCGGCCATGGCCGCCTGGCAAAACGCGCACTGGTCGCGGTGTTGCCCAGCGAAGAGGATTTCGGCTACGCAATCCGCGTGGTGTCGGAAATAACCGAGTCAAACGGCTCCAGCTCGATGGCTTCGGTATGCGGCGGCTGTCTGTCGTTGCTCGATGCCGGCGTGCCGATCAAGGCGCATGTGGCGGGCATTGCGATGGGGCTGATCAAGGAAGGCAACCGTTTTGCGGTGCTTACAGACATTCTTGGTGATGAAGACCATCTGGGCGATATGGACTTCAAGGTGGCAGGCACTGATACCGGTATCACCGCGTTGCAAATGGACATCAAGATCAACGGCATCACCCGCGACATCATGCAGGCTGCACTGGTTCAGGCACGTGAAGGGCGGATGCACATCTTGGGCATAATGAAACAAGCCGTGCCGCAGGCGCGCACCGAAGTTTCCGAATTTGCGCCGCGCATGATCAAGATGAAGATCAATCCGGAAAAGATCCGTGATGTGATCGGCAAGGGCGGGGCGGTGATCCGCGCCCTGACCGAAGAAACCGGCACGACTATCGACATCGACGACAGCGGCAACATCACTATCGCCTGCGTGAGCGGCGAGGCGGGTGAAATAGCCAGGAAACGCATCGAAGATATCGTGGCAGACGTGGAAGTCGGCAAGATTTATGAAGGCCCGGTGGTGAAGCTGCTCGACTTTGGCGCACTGGTAAATGTGTTGCCGGGCAAGGACGGCTTGCTGCATATTTCCCAGATTGCCCACGAGCGTGTCAACAGCGTGTCTGACCACCTAAAGGAAGGCCAGGTTGTGCGTGTAAAAGTGCTGGAAGTGGACGACAAGGGGCGCATGAAGCTGAGTATGAAAGTGCTGCTGCCAGCTCCTGAAGCCAGAACTGAGGCTGTTACTGAGTAGTTGCGCCAGGCCGTAGAATAAAAAAGCCCCGCCAAATCTGGCGGGGCTTTTTGTTTGGTGCGTCGGCAGGGTGCAATCTTGGGGGTTCGAATCCTAGCCACAGTGAACGAGGTAACCGTAGGGTGGGCTATGCCCACCATGTCGGGCATAGCCCGACCCACATTTGGCTACGCATAACCTAAAGGTTAGTCTTCGCCGAAAACAGAGCGCGAGATGTTATTTCGCTATTTGCTTCTCGCGAATTTCGTCCAGGGTTTTGCAGTCGATACACAAGGTGGCAGTCGGCCTTGCTTCCAAGCGATTCAAGCCGATTTCGACGCCGCATTTATCGCAGTAACCGTAATCTCCCGCATTGATTTTGGCGAGCATTTCGTCGATTCTTTTGATGAGCTTGCCTTCGCGGTCGCGATTGCGCAGTTCCAGGCTTACATCCGATTCCTGGGTGGCACGGTCATTAGGATCGGCAAATATGGTCGCTTCGTCCTGCATGGTATGCACGGTGCGGTCTATATCCTCTCCCAAGCCAGCCTTTATATTGTTCAATACCTGACGAAAATGGTCAAGTTGCTTGGGGTTCATGTAGGCCTCGCCCTTCTTGGCTTTATAGGGGGCGACGGGTTTTTGTGGCTGTACCGGCATTGCGATTCTCCAACAGGGAAAAAATAAAGTTCGCTTTAATACCAGAAAGCGCCTGTACATGCAAATAAATTAAGTGGCTTGCAAGCGGGTTGACTAACCGGCGGCGAGCAGCAGGAACAGGCTTGGGCGCTTGTTAAGTTGTGGTTTGGGCTGGGATTTCCATTGGGTGATGGAGCGCGTCCGGATCGATTCGCCGGGCAGGGTAAGATCGGTGGCGACGCACAGCAAGGTTTGCGGGCGGCAGTGGGCGAGCAGGGCGCCGAACATCTTTTCGTTGCGGTACGGTGTTTCGATGAATAGTTGGGTTTGTTTGCGTTTCGCCGATTCGGCTTCCAGCGCTGCTATTGCCTTGCTTCTTTCCGCTTCTTCGATGGGTAGATAGCCATGGAAGGCGAAGCGCTGGCCGTTCAGGCCCGAAGCCATCAATGCCAGCAAAATAGAGGAGGGGCCGACCAACGGCACGACGCGGATGCCATTACGGTGTGCCATATTCACCAAATCGGCTCCCGGATCGGCGACGCCGGGGCAGCCTGCTTCGGAAATGATGCCGACATCATCCCCGGCCAGCAGCGGCGCGAGCAGTTCCGCTAAAGCCTCGGGCGCGGTGTGTTCGTTGAGCGTGGCAAAATGCAGCGACTGGATCGGCTGCTCGGGTTTGAGCGTGGCAAGAAACTGCCGCGCGGTCTTGGGCTGCTCCACGACGAAATGCCGCAGCTTGCGCGCGATGTCGATGACATGTTGCGGCAATACCTGCCCGGCGGGCGTGTCTCCCAGCGTGCAGGGAATCAGGTAGAGTGAGCCTGTTTTATTGGTCATGGAAGTTAAAATAAGCGCACATTTTCGCGGCGCAGCATTTCGACCAGCAGAATCAGCGGCAGGCCGATCAGCGCATTCGGGTCGTCGCCGACCATCTTGCTCATCAGCGCGATGCCCAGCCCTTCGGATTTCGCGCTGCCGGCGCAGTGATAGGGTTGTTCCTTGAGTAAATAACCTTCGATTTCCGCGTCGCTTAGGTCGCGTAGCGTGACATGGTTTTCCGCGACTTCGGTTTGCATGTTCCCGGTCTTGCTGTTCAGCAATGCCAGCGCAGTATAGAAACAGGTCGTTTTGCCCCGCATGGCACGCAGTTGTTTGACCGCGTTGTCGTGGGTGAGCGGTTTGCCGAGCTGCTGGCCATCCAGTAGCGCGACTTGATCGGAGCCGATAATGAGCGAATCCGGGTATTTGTCTGCTATGGCGCGGGCTTTTTCCTGCGCAAGGCGCCTTGAGGTATCGCGCGCCGATTCGCCCGGTAGTGCAGTCTCATCAACGTTGGGTGCGGCGATTTCGAATGGGATTTGCAGCCGTTTGAGGAGCTCACTGCGGTAAGCGGAGGTGGAGGCGAGGACAAGCAATTGAGAATTCAACTATTATTCCTTTGTTTTTTGACAGGGAGCGGCGAAAAATATATCATGCGCGCCTCATGGATGCACGGCCTTTCATCGATAGTCTGGATTTTGCCGGAAATGGCCGACAAATAAGCGGTGAAGTACAGGTTGCCGTGATGTCGCGTTTGCTGGATGTACTGGAAGACCCTCAGGGAACTCTGCAATATACAGTACGCGGCGGCATGGATAAGCAAGGCAACCCCCTGCTGGATGTCAGCATAACCGGAAGCTGCCGGTTGCGTTGCCAGCGCTGCTTGGGTGCCATGGAGCATGCAATACGGCTTGATACGCGGCTCTTGTTGCGCGATCAGGCAAGTCTGAATGCGCTGGACAGCGACGTTGCAGGCGCTGAAGAAGAAGAGTTCGATAGCATTCTGGCGGATGCACATCTGGATGTGCTGAACCTGCTGGAAGAGGAAATTTTGTTAGGCATGCCCATTGCGCCCAAACATGCGTTTGGTGCTTGTCAGGCAGCGGGGGGCGGAAGTATGCATAAGGAAGGAAAAAATCCTTTTGCGGTTTTGGCGAAGTTGAAGCAAGAAAATTAGATAGTTTTTTGAGGAGTAGCTAGCATGGCAGTACAGCAGAACAAGAAGTCCCCATCCAAGCGCGGCATGCACCGTGCCCATGATTTTTTGACTAACCCGGCGACAGCGGTTGAACCGACCACCGGCGAAGCGCATTTGCGCCACCACATCAGCCCGAGCGGCTTTTACCGTGGTAAAAAAGTAGTCAAGACCAAAGGCGAATAAACCCTTGTGTTACGCAGCCGATCATCAAGGTCGGCTGCGTTTTCTTTTTTATTTCTGCTTTCTTTTATATCCGGGATCGCTTAGTGGACGTCACATTAGCCATAGATGCGATGGGAGGTGACCACGGCACCACGGTTACCATCCCTGCCGCAGTTGAATATCTCAAGCAATTCCCCAGTGACACTATTATTCTGGTGGGCATTCCCGATGCCATCGAATCCGAATTGCATACCTTGGGTGTGCAGACAAGCCCGCATTTGCGCATTCATTCCGCCAGCGAAGTGGTAGGCATGGACGAGCAACCGCAATCCGCGTTGCGCGGCAAAAAAGATTCCTCGATGCGCGTTTGCATCAATCTGGTCAAAACAGGCGAGGCGCTGGCCTGCGTCAGCGCGGGCAATACCGGTGCGCTGATGGCAACGGCGCGCTATGTGCTGAAAACCATTCCTGGCATTGACCGTCCCGCGATCGCTTCATATCTGCCGACTAAAAAAGGCCAGATATGTATGCTCGACCTGGGTGCCAATACCGATTGTAGCGCCGAACATTTGCTGCAATTCGCATTGCTGGGCTCCACGCTGGTCACTGCGCTGGAGCATAAACCCAATCCCAGCGTCGGCCTGCTGAATATCGGTAGCGAAGACATCAAGGGCAACGAGGTGGTCAAGCAGGCCGCCGAATTGCTGCGTGCCAGCGACCTGAATTTCTATGGCAACATTGAAGGTACCGATATTTTTAAAGGCACTACAGATGTGGTGGTGTGCGATGGCTTTGTGGGTAATGTCGCGTTAAAAACCACCGAAGGTCTGGCGCAGATGCTGGGCGGCTTCTTGCGAGAAGAATTTGGCCGCAATGTTTTCACCAAGCTCACTGCGTTGTTTGCCATGCCTGCAATCAATGCGTTTAAACGCAGGGTAGACCACCGCCGTTACAATGGCGCAAGTTTTCTCGGCTTGAAGGGGATCGTGCTGAAGAGCCATGGATCGGCGGATGTGCTTGCTTTCCGTGTTGCCATCGAACGCGCTGCAGAAGAAGCGCGCGGCGGCATGTTGCAGCACATCAGCGAGCATATCGAGAAATGGCATCACCAACGCCAAGGTGCAGAGCAGGGAGCGGCCTGATGTATTCTCCGATATATTCAAGGGTTATCGGTACAGGCAGTTATCTGCCCGGCAAGGTGTTGACCAATTTCGATCTGGAAAAAATTGTCGAGACCTCACACGACTGGATCGTATCGCGCAGCGGTATCCATGAGCGGCATATCGCGGCTGATGACGAGCTGACCAGCGATCTCGCCTTGCAGGCAAGCCTGCGTGCCATCGAAGCGGCGGGCATCGGTGCGGATGAAATCGATCTGGTTATAGTCGCAACCACTTCGCCCGACCAGATTTTCCCCAGTACCGCCTGCATCCTGCAGGATAAACTCGGGATTAAGAATCGCGGTGCGGCGTTCGATATGCAAGCGGTGTGCGGCGGCTTTGTCTATGCGATGAACACCGCAGACTTGTACATACGCGGCGGGCAGGCCAAGACTGCGCTAGTGGTCGGCGCGGAAGTGCTGTCGCGCATCCTCGACTGGAATGACCGCACCACTTGCGTGCTGTTCGGCGACGGTGCGGGTGCGGTGGTGTTGCAGGCCAGCGAGACACCGGGCATCGTATCCAGCAAATTGCACGCCGACGGACGCCATCGCGGCATGTTGAAAGCAGAAGGCAGCATCCGCAACGGCGAAGTGCAGGGCGACCCATTTGTCAAAATGGACGGGCAGGCGGTGTTCAAATTCGCCGTCAAGGTGCTGAGCGAAGTCGTCGAGGAAGTGCTGGAAGAAAATAATCTGCAAGGGTCGGACATCAGCTGGCTGGTGCCGCATCAGGCCAATATCCGTATCATGGAAGCCACAGCCAAGAAGCTCGGCCTGAGCATGGATAACGTGATCGTCACGGTTGCCCATCACGGCAACACCTCGGCTGCCTCTATTCCTCTTGCGCTGGATGTGGCCGTGCGCGACGGACGCATCAAGGCGGGGCAAAATATCCTGCTGGAAGCCGTGGGCGGCGGATTTACCTGGGGTGCGGTGCTGGTGAGATGGTAAATCAGCTAGTAGCTTGTAGCCGGTAGCAAAACCGCTTGGCTACTCGCTACAGACTACCAGCTACAAGCTCAATAAGGTTCTACATATGACTAAATTCGCTTTCGTATTTCCCGGCCAAGGCTCGCAATCGCGCGGCATGATGAACGGCTACGCCGATTTTTCCGCCGTGCGCGACACCTTCACCGAAGCCTCCGACATATTGAAACAGGATTTGTGGCAACTGGTTGCGGAAGGCAGCGATGCTGACCTGAACGCCACCGTGAACACCCAGCCGATCATGCTCGCCGCAGGCGTCGCGGTGTACCGCGCCTGGCAAGGGCAGGGCGGGGCGGTTCCGGCGATGATGGCGGGACACAGCCTCGGCGAATACACCGCGCTGGTCGCAGCCGGTGCGTTGCGTTTTGCCGATGCGCTGCCGCTGGTACGCTTCCGCGCGCAATGCATGCAGCAGGCCGTGCCGGAAGGCGTGGGCGGCATCGCCGCGATACTCGGGCTGGATGATGATATTGTCCGTGCCGTATGCAGCGAAGCAGCGCAGGGCGAAGTGCTCGAAGCGGTGAATTACAACTCCCCCGCCCAGGTGGTGATTGCCGGCAATCGCGCGGCGGTCGAGCGCGGCATGGAGTTGGCCAAGGCCAGGGGTGCGAAGCGCGCCATCATGCTGCCGATGAGCGTGCCGTCGCATTGCAGATTGCTGAAAGGCGCGGCGGAACAGATGCGCGAATATCTCGCCAATGTCACCGTGCAAACCCCGAGCGTTCCGGTACTGCACAACGCGGATGTCGCCGCCTACAGCGACAGCGCGGCGATCAAGGATGCGCTGGTGCGCCAACTGTATTCGCCGGTGCGCTGGGTCGAAACCGTGCTGGAATTCGGCAAACACGGCATCACCCACAACGTCGAATGCGCACCGGGCAAGGTGCTCGCAGGGCTGAACAAACGCATCGACGCCAACCAGCAAGCCTTGTCCATCAATGACGGCGAAGCATTGAAGCAGGCTTTGGCACTTCTCGCAAACAGCTAACGCACCAGGATTTTGGTATACCTCAAATGGGGGATATGTCGCTAATCGGGGGTATGTCAAACGCGAAACCGTTCCGCGAACTGTTCCGCCTAATCCATCCCTGAAATTCGCATAATGTATATTATGTCAAATCAACGATTCTGGTTAATTCTTTTTTTATCAAGCCATTAGCTATAACTCTATATTCCCCTGCTTGGACTCCAGCCACAAACTCAATGCGCCATCCCCTATCTGGAATTGCACGGTGATTTCGACGGCTTGCATGATTTTTTCGAATCCCGCTTCGGATTGAGAAACGGTAAAGTATGGCGCGGTGTAAATTGATACAGATTGCGACGCACCTAGAATCAGATGACCACCCAATACGCCGTCGTCCAGGATAAGCCTATCAGCTTTGTTCATGGTCAATATCTCACCAAACCCGCCAAGGATTTTGTTATGGGCATCAAGATACCGGCCCGCATAGCCGTCACAGCATGGCATGGCAAGCAACAACCTGACTGACATCACCTCGCCTTTGAATTGCCCGGCAGTGTATTGGGCATCAATCCGATTGTCTGCGATAGTGATCGTTTTGGTAATAGAGCCTCGCTCGATCTCGGCTCGGAATTGCATCGAGGCTGGGGTGGTTTTAACCAACTCATAGCTTTTAATGGCTAAATACTTGCCATAATTTACCAATGAGTCGATAAATAAGCCATGTGGCTGATGGTCAGTCAATAAATCAGAAGGGGCTATTTCATGCTTATAGGCTATGCGGTCATGAGCCGAAGCGATACCTCCGTCTGAATGCCCACCACCTTGCTTGTTCTTGTGTATCTTTTCGAAATAGTGTTCGGCTTGGCGGCGTAAGGTATCGCCAAAATTGTGGTTCAGGCGGTAATCGTCCAGCTCACAAACCCCGCCATAACCATTTAGTTTAACAATCGCTTGTATTTTATTGTTATATAAACAATATTCATCAAATCCATCCTTGTCAAAATCTGTCTGTACGCTGGCTTTACGGGGTGAAATACGATCCAGCTTTGCTTCCAGCCTGACGATGGCGTTATACACGGCGCGGCGCAAATGTGGCAGATAAAGCCCGCCAAACAGCCCATGCCAGTATGCATCATTGGACTGCGCCTCATACAAATCATCCAGCAGATCTGCCGTGCGCTGGGTTTCGGATAGCCCGGCGACCCTCAGCGACAAGGCTTGCATGCGCTTATGCATCCAGTTGGATTCCGGATAGCGGGAAAAAAAGTTCTTCCAGATGCCGCCCCTGACGTATGCCTTATGCTCTTCATATCGCCCCGCACTTTTTTCACGGGCGACGAGGCCGGCATAGCGCGCCGCTGCCGGGGCTGGCAAGGTCCACTCATTCATTTCGATGTAGGATGTGGTGGGCAGATAAATAATCCCGCGCGTCCTGACTTCGTCGTGATATTCCTTGTAGGTGCGCGTTTTGACCTTCTTTGAAGCCAATACGCCGCAGATGAAGTTTTCCAGCCACTTCTTTTCATAAACCCATTCGTAGGTTTCCGGCCAGATGCCGAATTTTTCAATGTCGTCGAAGTATACGGCGCAGGTATTTTCGCCCTGCTTCGATAATTTTTCCATGTAATCAATTACTTCATGTGCGATTGAAAATGGGATGCGGTAGCGTAGGCCTTCCGAAATCGGGAATAGATCCAGCGATTTCCCGCCCTCTTCAGTGGTGTAATACCCATCCAACTGATGGGCTTCTTTGCCGGCGCATAGAAAATGATAGTCATCCACTGTCACATAGCGAATCCCTGCGTCCGCCAGCGAAGGAACTACCGTTGCTTCCCAGACCCGCTCGGTAAGCCACGCGCCCTGCGGGCGCTGTCCCAGCCTAGCTTCCAGTTTATCGGAGAAACGCGTCAGTTGGCCGACTCGATCCTGCTCCGGAATGACCGCCAGCACCGGTTCGGTATCCCCTGCCCCGAATAATTCCACTTGGCCGCGAGCGACCATTTCGCGTAGCAATGCCATATCTTCGGGGAATTTCTGCAACAAATAATCCAGCAGCCAGCCGCTGAAATGTACCGCAAAGCGGAATTCCGGGAAGCGGTGCAGCGTTTGCAGGAAGGGGCGATAGCAGCGCAAATGCGCATCGTCGATGACTTCCGGAAAATTTCCGACTGGTTGATGGGCGTGGACGCCGAACAACAAGGAGACAGTATTGGTCATGGTGATTTTTACCCGTACCTGTAATAGTCAAGTTTATGAGGAAGCACGCCGCATCGCGCCGCCCGCCTCCGGATGGCCTCCCCCGCCATGGCTGACAGGCTCGGAGAGATTCGTTGGCGGCGGCAATTTCAGCAAGTGGTACAACTCGGTGAGATTGTGCCGGAACAGCCGGTCAAAACTGGTTACCGAATGGGAAGGGTTGTAGTCGCCAAACCACCAGAACCAGTCCGAGCTTTCGCAGGAGCAAAGCTGTTTTTCAGCGGCTTGTTGTTCTGCCTGGCTGAGCCTCCCGCTGCTCATTACCATATCGTAGCTATGCTTGGCTGCACACAGCATGTCCCAAGCTTTATTTTTGTCTGGCGAGCCTATCCAGGTTGAAAAGTTACCGTAAACCCAACTACCCGCGACAATCCCGGCAAGTTTATGCACACGGGCACAATCGGGTTCCGGTTTTAAGGGTAATTGGCTTATATACTTGCCGAAAGTGGTCGTTCGTATCCGCAGGCTTGAATCGAGCATGGTGTAAAGTTCATCCAGGAAGTAATGTCCATTATAAGGATAGTATTCCCAGGCATTCTCGCCATCCAGAATAACGCTGACGACAGGTGTTTCGCCCTCTGGCGCGTTGTTGGCAATGGCCTCGATTTGTTCAACAAAGTGGCGTGCCGCATCCTTGCCATGCCAGCGCGCATACTCAAAACCGATCAAATCGGACAGGCGGTCATCGCGGAAGAAGCACTGTAACCCGTCGCACCCCTTGTCCATGCGATAAGGGCGGTACAAATATTGCGCGCGGTCTGGAACATTATGCTGGTGTCGCCGCAGGCTATTCACCAGCACGCCCTCGCCACTGGCTACCCAGCGACACCCCTCTTCTGCCATTACGGCCAGCGTACTATCCGAAATCGAACCTTCGGCTGGCCACATGCCTTCCGGCTCTCTGCCAAAACGCGCGGCATGGCTTTGTTTTGCTTTGGCAACGTGCGCGGCAACGCGTATCTTTCCTGCGGGGTAACGGATGGACAACGGCAAGGGTGCTTCAGGCATGGCTTCATGGGCGCTGTTGAAATCGATCAGCAAAGGCGCCAACGGGTGGTAATGCGGTGTTGAGGAAATCTCGATTTGCCCGGATTCCGCCAGTTTGCGGTAACGCGGGATAATTCCTTTTATCAATTCACCGATAAGCGAGAGCAATTCCCGGCGATCCTCGAGGCTGAAGCCCTCTGCCTTGCTCATCAGGTTCACTACCAAATCGTGTTCGCGGCGTACGCTCTCGCCGCACCATACCAGATGATACCAAGTCAGCAAGTCAGCCATATACTGCCACGACAAATAAGACAAAGCGGTTTCACCGTCGGCTTGCAACTCGTTAAATAATTCCAGCAGCCGTTTATAAACCGGGTAAGGCTCAATCATTTTGGTGTGATTGGTGCGGAAGCACGCTTCAAGAATAAATTTGCGTTGTTCCAGCAATAGCTCGCCGCGTGTGTTGTCGTGGGCGAGCATGCGCAACAACGGGTCGCGCAATTGCCCGGTTGCAAACTGGTCTGCATAATCTTCGAGTTGATCGAGCAGTACCGGTACGAAATTCACCACAGCGCGCACTTTGGGGTGTTGCTCGAGGTGATAAGCCATGTCGGTGTAATCCTTCATGGCGTGCAAATAAGTCCAAGGCAAGACGAAATCGCCGCTTTTATAATCGCGGTAATCAGGCTGATGCATGTGCCAGAGAAAAACTAGATCGACAGGTTTTGCCATGATGGATGCCGCACAATATCCGCCCTAATCAACGAAGGCTGTGAACCTTCTGCCCGAGCATTTCCGGCGTTATGAGCGTAATGCCGTTTGGGCTGACGTAAAAACGCTCGTGGTCATGTTCTACATTGACTCCTACTGTCAGCCCTTCCGGAATCTTGCAGTTCTTGTCCACGATGGTGCGCTTCAAGGTTACATTGCGGCCGATTTCTACATTAGGCAACAGCACCGATTCTGTGATGTTGCAATAGCTGTCTACCCGCACGTTGGAAAACAACAGCGAGTTGCGCACCGTCGAGCCGCTCACGATACATCCTCCTGAAACCAGCGAGTCAATGGCGATACCGCGCCGGTCATCGTCGTCGAACACAAACTTGGCCGGCGGCAACTGCTCCTGATGCGTCCAGATCGGCCACTCGCGGTCATACATATTCAAGTCTGGAACGACTTTGGCCAGTTCCATGTTGGCCTCCCAGTAGGAATCGATCGTTCCCACATCGCGCCAATAAGGCCCATTGCCGTTCTCCATACCCACGCAGCTTTGCTCGAAATTCTGCGCGAATACGCGATACCTTGAAATCATATACGGGATCAAATCCTTGCCAAAATCGTGGCTTGAATGCGGGTCATCGGCATCGCGTATCAATTGCTCAAACAGGAAGCGGGTATTAAATACATAGATACCCATGCTGGCGAGCGATTTGCCCGGTTTGTCCGGCATGGGCACCGGATTGGCCGGTTTTTCGGCAAACTCGATGATTTGGGAATTCGCGTCGACACCCATTACGCCAAACGCAGTCGCATCGGCGATCGGCACCTCCAGGCAGGCTACTGTCATATCGGCCTTTTTTTCAACATGAAATGCCAGCAATTTGCCGTAGTCCATCTTGTAAACATGGTCGCCGGCCAATATCAGCACGAAATCCGGTTTGCTTCCGCGCAAAATGTCCAGATTCTGGAACACCGCATCGGCGGTTCCCTGATACCAGTGATCTTCACTGACGCGCTGTTGCGCAGGTAATAAATCGACGAACTCGCCAAACTGGCCATTCAAAAAAGACCAGCCGCGCTGGATGTGCTGAATCAGGCTATGCGACTTATATTGCGTTGCCACACCGATACGGCGAATACCGGAATTGACGCAGTTGGATAATACGAAATCGATAATGCGGAACTTGCCGCCAAAGGGGACGGCGGGCTTGGCACGCCAGTCGGTCAACTGGTACAGACGGCTTCCACGCCCACCCGCCAGCACTATGGCATAAGTATTCTTGGCGATACGACTGACAAACTGCGACGCTATTTCTCCAGCAGCCAGATGGTATTTTTTTTGCAGGTAACCCTGTTCAGCTTTCATATTGCCTCGCCATTTAATTTACCTTGCTGTAGCGCGGTCATTATCGTTTACAATCGCCCAACTTGACAAGAATAACTGGAATATCGGTGGCATAGATGAACAAGTTGATCGAATCGCTGCTGCAAGCCCGTCTCAGCGACCCTTTCGGACTGCTCGGCCCGCATCGCAAAGCTGCGGAATGGTCCATTAAGGTATATGAACCTTATGCCACCCATATCGAGTTGCTCAACAACACCGAATCATCGGCGTTCAAGCGCATTCACCCCGCCGGAGTATTTGAGTGGCGCGGCAAAAATGAACCCATCCGCCCCTACCGGTTGCGCATGCACTACGGCAGCGCAACTCACGAAATTTTCGATCCGTACCAATTCCTGCCGCATATTTCCCAGCAGGATTTGTATTTGTTCAGCGAGGGCAAGCTGCGTCAAGGCTATCGCATGCTCGGTTCGCATGTTGTTGATATCGACGGCGTGGAAGGTTTCCGCTTTGCAGTTTGGGCGCCCAATGCCGAACGTGTCAGCGTGGTCGGTGAATTCAATAACTGGGATGGTCGCGTGCATCCAATGCGTTCGCTTGGCTCCAGCGGCGTATGGGAGTTGTTTATTCCCGGGATACGGCGAAACGCGCTGTACCGCTACGAGATACGCAACCGCGACACCGGGCATCTCCTGACCAAGACTGACCCCTATGCGCAAGGTTACGAACATCGCCCCGGTACAGCCGCCCTCACCTCCCCGCCCAACCGGCATTGTTGGCAGGACAGCGCATGGATGGCGCAACGCGCGCAATGGGACTGGCTGCATGGTGCGATCAATATCTATGAGGTGCATGCCGGTTCCTGGAAGCGCCACCCCGACGGGCGCTTCTACACCTGGCGTGAATTGGCGGCGGATCTTGTGCCCTACGTCAAGGGGATGGGTTACACACACATCGAACTGTTGCCGATCTCCGAGCATCCGCTCGACGAATCGTGGGGTTATCAGGCCACCGGCTATTTCGCGCCGACCAGCCGCTTCGGCTCACCGGATGAGTTGCGCCATTTTGTGGATACCTGCCACCAGGCCGGTATCGGCGTGATTCTCGATTGGGTGCCGGCGCATTTCCCCAAGGATGACTGGTCGCTATCGCGCTTCGACGGCACGGCATTGTATGAGCACGAAGATCCGCGCCTCGGCTTCCATGAGGAATGGGGTACCCATGTCTTCAATTACGGACGCAACGAGGTGAAGAGCTTCCTGATGTCCAGCGCGCATTACTGGCTTTCTGAATTCCACTTCGACGGCCTGCGCGTGGATGCCGTCGCGTCGATGTTGTACCTCGATTATTCGCGCAAGCAAGGCGAATGGATCCCCAACAAATACGGTGGGCGCGAGAACCTAGATGCGGTGGATTTCCTGCGCGAGATGAACATCATGGTGCATGATGAGTTTCCCGGCGCGCTGACCTTTGCCGAAGAATCTACCGCCTGGCCGGCCGTGTCTCGTCCCACCTATCTCGGCGGGCTGGGCTTCTCGATCAAATGGAATATGGGCTGGATGAACGACACGCTGAGCTATTTCCGCCATGAGCCGGTGCATCGCCGCTATCACCACAACCAACTCACCTTCGGTCAGCTCTATGCCTATACCGAAAACTTCGTGCTGCCGTTCTCGCACGATGAAGTCGTGCATGGCAAAGGCTCGCTGCTGTCCAAGATGCCCGGCGATGCATGGCAGAAATTCGCCAACCTGCGCCTGCTGCTGACTTACCAGATGACCAGCCCCGGCAAGAAACTCAACTTTATGGGCAACGAAATCGCCCAAGGGCGCGAGTGGCAATCGAAATGGGAACTGGAATGGTGGCAGTTGGGCCTGGATATGCATCGCGGCATGCAAAACCTGGCGCATGACCTGAACCGGCTCTATCGCAAGCTGACTGCGCTGCATGATCTGGATTTCGAGCATGAAGGTTTCGCGTGGATAGACTGCAATGATGCCGAGAAATCGGTGCTGTCCTATCAGCGGCGCGCGCGTGACGGCTCTATCGCTATCGTGGCATTAAACCTGACGCCCGTGCCGCGTAACCGTTATCGTCTCGGCCTTCCGATGCAGACCCAATACCGAGAAGTGATGAATAGCGATTCGGAATATTATGCGGGCAGCAACCTCGGCAATGCCGGGCTGATCCAAGCGGAACCGATCCCCTGGATGGGGTTGCCCTACTCCGCCGAAATCGTCTTGCCTCCGCTGGCCGGAGTCATTCTGGTGCCGGAGATATAGTTAGCCGTATTTTTTGTTGATCGAGGAGCGGATCATCATGTCAAAACTGACCTCATCCCCTGCCTGGCAGGCGCTCAAGGCGCACCATGCCGCCATCGAGCCGGTTCATATGCGCCGGATGTTTCAGGACGACCCGGCACGATTCGACAGGTTCTCGCTGCAACTCGGTGACCTGCTGTTTGATTACTCCAAGAACCGCATCACCGATGAAACCGTCAGGCTGCTAGTGGCGCTGGCCGAACAGGCCGGGTTGCCTGCCGCGATCGGGCGCATGTTCGGCGGGGAAAAGATCAATTTCACCGAGCGCCGTGCCGTCTTGCATACCGCGCTGCGCAACCGTTCAGGCCATCCAGTTTATGTGGGCGGCATGACACGGTGCGCGCAAGCGACGGGTGCGGGAATGCCGCCCCCCCGCCTCCTCCCGCAAACGGCTGGCTGCGCCAGTAACGTGTCGGAGGCGGACGGCAAGGATGTCATGCCCGATGTACAGCGTGTGTTAGGACTGATGCGCCGCTTTTCCGATGCGGTGCGTAACGGCGAGCATCGCGGACATACCGGCAAGCCCATCGGCGACATCGTCAACATCGGCATCGGCGGCTCCGACCTCGGCCCGCTGATGGCGTGCGAAGCGCTCAAACCGTACTCAAGCCCGAAGCTGCGCGCGCATTTCGTCTCTAATGTGGATGGCACGCATCTCGCCGAAACGCTGAAGAAACTGGATGCCGAGACCACGCTGTTCATCGTCAGCTCGAAGACCTTCACGACGCAGGAAACTCTGACCAATGCGCGCTCGGCTCGCGCCTGGCTGGTCGAAAAACTGGGCGACGAACAGGCCGTCGCAAAACATTTTGCCGCCGTTTCCACGAATCTCAAGGCTACCGGCGAATTCGGTATCAGCCAGGACAATGTCTTCGAATTCTGGGACTGGGTCGGCGGGCGCTATTCGCTATGGTCGGCCATCGGCCTGCCGATCGCGCTGTACATCGGTATGGATCGGTTCGAGGAGCTGCTGGGCGGCGCCTGTGCGATGGACGAGCACTTCCGCAGCGCACCACTGGAAAAAAACATACCAGTGCTGCTCGGGATGCTTGGTGTCTGGTACGGCAATTTCTTCGGCGCCCAATCGAACGCCGTGCTGCCCTATGACCAATACCTGCACCGCTTCCCCGCCTACCTGCAACAACTGGAGATGGAGAGCAACGGCAAGCGCGTGGACCGCGACGGCAACGCGGTGGATTACGACACCGGCATGGTGATGTGGGGCGAGCCCGGCACCAACGGCCAGCACGCGTTCTACCAACTCATCCATCAGGGCACAAGGATGATTCCGGCTGATTTTCTCGCCCCGCTGCATAGCCAGAATCCAAGCGGTGAGCACCATTCTATTTTGCTGGCTAACTGCTTCGCGCAGACCGAAGCCCTGATGCTCGGCAAGACCACCGAAGAAGCCCGCGCCGAACTCACCGCGCAAGGTTTGCAAAACGAGGCGCTGGAAGCTTTGTTGCCACACAAGGTGTTTCCCGGCAACAGGCCGACCAATACCCTGCTGTTCGACAAGCTCGACCCGTACACGCTGGGCAGGTTGATCGCGCTGTATGAGCACAAGGTATTCGTGCAGGGCGTGGTATGGAACATTAACTCGTTCGACCAATGGGGTGTGGAGCTGGGCAAACAACTGGCGGGAAAAATCCTGCCGGAACTGTGTGGTGCAACTGCGGTTCCCCGGCACGATGCTTCAACCAACGGTCTCATCAAGTATTTGTCTGGCAGAACTCCCTGAACGCTACAAAATAACCCCTTGTAGGCATGCTGATAGCTGCCTATTGCTTCCTGGCAGGGTTAAAGGGGCTATTGGCCATCCAATCGGCCATGGCAATGAAACGGCTATCCGATTGGGCAATTTTGCTGAGCATGGCTCTCAGGAATGCACTTGAAAAACGGGCCTGTAACCCATCACTCGATTGGCGCAATCGCTCCCCATCAATGCATAAAGCCACAAGCATGGTGGTAGCCACCACGCTGGCGGTGCGGATTTTCGCTACCTTGTCGAGATAAGCGATCTCGCCAAAACAACTCCCTGTTTTCATCTGGTTAATTTTTACGCCGCCTTTTAATACGTCAGCTTCGCCGACAATGATGACATAAATGCTTGTGCCAACTTCTCCTTCCGAGACAATTGGCTCGCCTGGCTTATAGAGCATTCTGGTGCTGATTTGAATGGTTTCCCAAAGCTCTTTTTGGTCAAACTCGCTGAAAAAATCAAGCTTGGACAGCGATGCGTATTTTGAGCTGTCGCTGGCAATTTCCTTGTACTTCGGCGACGTTGACAAAGCTCCTTCCAAGTCGTCGCCAAAGGCCTTCCATTCGCTATAACGCTGTGCCGGATCACGCGCAATCGCTCGCAATATAACCTCCGAGAGCCTTGCCGGAATATCCTTTCGCCACTCCGATAGAGGGGGAGGATCAACATAAAGTTTCTGATAGATCAGGCTCTCGGAGGTTTTGCCAGTGAATGGAAGATGGCCGGTGAGCAATTGATAGGCCATCAATCCCGTGGCATAGATGTCGAATTGGGCATTGGGCGAGGCGTTCCTGAATTGCTCCGGCGGCACATAATTAAACGTCCCAACACCGAGCACCTGCGTATCTTCACCACCAGACTGATAACAGGCGCCAAAGTCTGAAACCTTGATGTCGCCATTCTGGTCGAGAAGAATATTGCCGGGTTTGATATCGCGGTGCAATATACCGATCGAATATACATACTCAAGTGCCTTGCATACCTTGAATATAATTTCGACTACCCGTTCGACAGGCAACAGGTTGTCCGGTTGTGTAAAAGGTTTCAGCGTCCCGCCGGAAAGGTATTCCATGACAATATACCCGCCCGCCTTTATCAATCCTGCCTCGTAGGTGTTGACAATAAACGGGTGTTTGAGCTGGCCGGATAACCGGATTTCATTCATCCAAAGCTTATGTAGTTTCCCGCCTCCATTTTCTGTGTCTTCCAACTGCGCAACCTTGATGGCCACTTGCCGGTCTTCAAATTGGTCGTATGCGAGATAAACTACGCCGCATCCGCCCTTTCCAATCGTCTTCAATATTTTGTAACGTGCGCTTAATTCTTCCGCAATCGATGGGTCGGAAAATTGATCGGGCGATGTTTCTGTTGATGTCATAGCGGAGAAATTTTACAGCATCGTGCAAAAAATAATCATTCATTAACGCGCGATCAAGCGGATCCCATGAAAAAAGGGCGGGTATGAAACCCGCCCTTTGATTATGCCCCGTTGGCTACGATCAATACTTGCGCACTTCAAACAGGTATTCGCCACCGGCCATGTGCCCTGCGCTTACCGAAGCGCCATACAGCGGCACTTGCGGGATACCATCCTTGGCTACGTCGTCCCTCACCGCATCAAAAACCTCAATGCCGTTCTTGTACTGTTCGACCTTGCCGATCTTATCCATCAAGTGCCAGGAAAATACCGAGTGGCCATCCTTGCCTTCATCCAGTACAGGTTCTTCGCCACCGGACGACATCACTATAACCGAACGCTTGCCCAGAATTTCCTGTACATTTTTCCCCATGGTGCCGGGAGCCGCTTTTTGCTCACTGGCCAACGTGCCGGAGAAGCAACTATCCGATACCAGCATCATCTGCTTCGCGGGGATGTTCGTTAACAGCCTGCTGATGTCCGCATTTGAAATCCATTTGCTGGGGTCTTTGGAGGACCCATCGCTTGGTATCCAATAACCGGCCTTGGTATCTTCCGTCTGATAGCCGTGTCCGGCGTAATAAACCATCACGCTGTCCCTCGATCCGGTTTCATCGGATACTTTATTCAGGGCACGGACAATATCGGCTCGAGATCCGTTGCGCACCATGAGCACGTCATAGCCCATCTTGTCCTTGAGCATTTTTCCAACACCGTCGGCATCGTTGGCTGCACCATTCAAGGAGGGAATACTCGGATCCTGATAGGCATTGATACCGATCACGACCGCCACCTTGCGCTGAATGGCGGGCAGGAACGAAGTGACGGGAGTCATCACCGGCACCCGGACACGAGGCATCACTTCGATCAAGGCATTGGCTATCGCCGCAGACGGAGGCCTGATACAAACATCCCCGCTGCCTGGCCCGCAAGCTTTCAAGTCAGCCGCCTTCGGATCAGCCTTCAGGATGTTCAATGCGGGCTTCAGGGCTTCAATCTTGAATTCATGGCGTGCGGCCATCACATCTTTAACCCGATTCTTGTTCGCGGCAACATCCACACTTCCAAAGGCCAAGATAGCCTTATCTTCAACCCGCTGCTTCACATCTTTAAACTCGGATTCCTTGCTGCTTGCCTCTTTATTCAACGCATCGGCCTCATTCCTTTTTTGCCTGGCTTGGCTGCTATCCGGCCCATATTCCGCTTCAGCCCTCTTCGCTTCTGCCTCTTTACGCTTGGCTTGTGCCTTCAACTCGCTTGCCTCCGCTTTTTTCAAGGCCGCGTATTTGCGGTCAGCCGACTGGGATGATTTTGATTCTTCCTTCGCCTGTTTTGCCTCATGGTCAGCCTGTTTCGCTTCGGCCTCGGCCTTCTCGGCTTTAACCTCGGCTACTTTCCTTTCAGCGTCTTTTTGCTTATTCGAGCCTTTTTCCTTGTGCGCATCCTCTTCAGCCTTTTTCACCTTGGCGTCGGCTTTCTTCACATCGTGCTCGGCTTTCTTGTCCTCAACTTCTTTTTTGGCCTCTTTGTTGTCCGAGGCTTTAGCACGTTCTTCAGCCACCTTCACTTCTTTGGCTGCTTTTTCCGTTTCCTTTTCAGCTTTTTGGGTTTCTGCCTTGGCAACTTTTTCTTCAGTGCGCTTCTGTTCTTCCGGCGTCTTGGCTGCTGCTGCTTCTGCTTTAGCTGCTTTCACTTCAACATCGGCCTTTTTGGCTGCTTCATCGGCCTTTTTGTTTTCGGCCACAAGCTTGTCAACAGGCGAACCGGATTCTTTAGCCTTATCCTCGGCCTGTTTTGCTTCCACTTCAGCCTGCTTTGCCTCGGCCTTTGCCTTATTGACTTCCGCCGCGGCCAATTTTTCCTGAGCTTTAGCTTTTTCTTCGGGTGTCTTGGCGGAATTAACGGCGGCTTCAGCTTGCTTCACTTCGATTTCTGATTTTGCAACATTCGCCTCGGCCTGCTTGGTTTCTACTGTCGCCTTGGCTTCCGTTGAACCACTCTTTTGAGCCTCAGATTGGGCTTGTTTAACTTCGGTTTCCGCCTTAATTGCATCCGCTTCAGCCGACTTTATCGCAGCTTCAGCTTTCTTGATTTCTGCCTCGCGTTTAGCAGGCCCTTCCGCGTGCCTTGCTTCATCTTCTGCTTTTTTCGCTTTCTCTTTTGCAAGCCTAGACTCTGCAATGGTCTTGCGCATTTCTGCCCTTGATTTTTCTTCCGGAGTTTTTGCAGCTTTCACTTCTGCTTCCGCAGCGCGCGCTTCCTTATCCGCCTCGCGGATTTTCGCTTCTGCTCTTAACGAATCTGCCTCGGCTCTCTTCTTTTCGGCATGCTTGCGCGCTTTATCTTTTTCTTTCGGGGTCTTGGCCTTTTTCTCCTGATCTTCCGCTTCTTCCGCTTCCTTATCCGCCTTGTCCGCTTCTTTTTTCAATTCACGGGAGCCCATGTTTTTTGTGTCGGCAACATAAGTAATATCGCCGACGGCTTTGATGATCGGGCGATTCTCAATCGGGCTGATCATCGTATCGCCGCACAAGGCAGGGTTGATAAGGCAATTATTCGTTGCCTGCTCCTGAACGGTTGTGGTTGCGGGCACCGAGGCTCCCCAGAAAACCTGGGCATTTCCGCCCGAATTAACTGTTGCGTTGAAAAGAGCACTTCCTGTCGCCAAGGCTAGATCCAAGGCCTGATTGTAATATGGGGAACTCGCCCAGTTCTGAGAATTAGTGGTAGTCACTGCGGCCAGAATATTAGTCGAGGTAAGCAATGCCGTATCCTGCCCCAGATTAATCACGGTCGGCGCGGTCAGGCCGTTCATTTTGCTGGTGGTGGAATCTCTCGCAAACATGACCCAGCCGTGTCCCGGTTGCTGGGTGATGGCTGTAGCGCCGACGTTGTTGATGATATCGTTGCCGGCGACAAGAGCAAGATTTGTCCCAACATCTGTGATAGGTAACCCGGTACTCTCCCACACGGGCGCTATGTTAATCGCGCCATTCAAGATAATATCGTGGAGCGCCACAAGGGCAATTTCATTTAGCCTCGCATGCATACCGCTGGTATCAACGATAATGTCGCCTTGGCTGACAACGGCAACACTATTGCTGTAAGCGCGTTGCCCCGTTCCTGGACCGCCGATACACAAAGCCGTGGCGCAACGCGGGTCAGCAAGATTCGTGGTAATTAAAACAGTGCTAAACGTGAGCGGCGCAAACCCGAGATGTCCATAATTGTGGGCATTTAAGCTTTTTACATGCGACATCTGATCAAAAATCATGTTGATGCCCGTACGCGAACCAACCGAATAATTATTGCCTGAAGCCAATGGCCAAGTCGTGTTGTCATTCTGATAATTGTGACCGTACATTGTTATCGTGCCCGATCCCGAACCAACCAAACTGTTAACCCCTATCCTGACCCCGGTACCTGACGCGCCGCTGGCGGTATTAATGGTGATGTTCCCGCCGAGGCTGCCATCCGCCACCCATCCTGTCGGAGTTCCTGTCCAATTGGTTGTGCCTACTGTCCCTGAATCAATTGCGCTAGCAAAAAAGGTTCCGAGGCTTTGATCGCCGCCTAACCGAAAATCGGTTGCAGTGATGTTAACCGAGCCGCCGTTTGTATAGAGCCCTGCAGGCTTACCTGTAGCCCACGACGCACTATAAAATGTGGGTAAAGTCGCGCCTCCGCTATCAATGCTGGCCACGCCTCCCGCAGTCAACGTGAAATTGCCGCCGCGCGTGTCGATCATGCCGCTCAGATGAACTGCACCGCCCGCATTCATGGTCACATTCAACGGGTTTGCGCCGGAAATCAGGGCGAGAGGGTTTGTGACGATATCGGTAGCGGCATTCAGGGTAAATGTAACGCCTGTGCCACCAGTACTGGTATTTTTTCCTATCGTGGATGCACCCGAAAAATCGATAAAGGTGGTTGAGGCAAGGGTGACGCTGGTACCCGCATCCAGCACTGCATTGATCGTTCCGTCGCTAATGCTTGCGCCACTGAGCAACCCGTTGTTTGTGCCTCCATAAATATACATGCCAACCGGATCGAGCAGCCAGGTGCCCGCAGTGCCATTTAACGCGGCAGCATCGATCCTGATGCCTGCCACATCGAGGTAATGACCGGAGGTTTCAATCAATCCGCCGTTGCCCGACAGCGCGCCGCCCCTGGCCGAAAAGCTGCCGTAAGCGCTGGTGGTGTCATCCGACCAGGCAATGATCTTGCCGCCGTTGCCGTTTAACGTGGCATCCGCCCTGAGGGTTGCGCCATGCGCGATATGGGTCGTAAAGGCATTCTGTACCGCCGCATTCTTGCCCTGGTAATCGCCGCCCACCAGGATCGATCCGCCGCCCGTCGTGCCGGATGCGTCGAGCCTCGCGGTGTCGGTCAACGCGACGGTGTTGCCCAATACCTGGATGCTGCCGCCCGTGCCATTGCTGCCGGTGGCTTCCACCGTACCCGCCACGGTCGTGTTGCCGGTCGCGCCGGATTGAATGGTGATATTGCCGCCTTTCGTGCCATTCGCGGTGGTGGAACTGCCTTGCGCCAGATTGACCGATTGGGTCGCGGAAAGCACGATGTTTCCTTGCGCGTCCACGCCGACGCTATTGGCGCTCACGATACCCTGCTGCTGAACCAATGCGCCATAGATGTTGATCGAGCCGCCTTGTGCGTTCACCTGACCGAGGTTGATCGCCTCGCCGCCCGCAGTCACCGTGACGCTCACATGCGGGGTTACGGTGTTCACCATGCTGACGCTGTTGCCTGCCGCCAGCACGACTTGGCCTTGCGGGGTGGTAATCACGCCCTCGTTGGTGACGTTGTTACCGATCAGGTAGACGCTGCCGCCAAACGGCGTGGTGATGGTGCCCTGATTGACCACTCCAGTACCGCTATTGCCGTTGAAATTCATGCGGTTGAGCAGGAAGTCGGTATTGGTGATGTTGAGCGTGGAGGCGATCAGGCCGTTCACATCGAGCACCGAACCCGCACCAAACATGATGCCGTTCGGGTTGATCAGGAACACCCGGCCATTGGAGCGCAAGGTACCGAGAATCTGGCTGGAATCGGGGCCTACCACACGGTTGAGCACGGATGATTGCGCGGATTGCTGGTTGAATTGGGTGAGCTGCCCCTGGCCGATATTGAATTGCTGCCAGTTCAGGATGGCTCCGGGGGTGTTTGTGACAGTCAGGGTGTTGCCGTTATTCACAACCGTGGCCGCGCCATTGACAACCGTCGGGCCGACGGGGTTGGCCAACGCCAGCGGGGATAAGAATGCGGCTATCGTGATAGACGCAACTTTCAAGCGGATGTCCAGCTTCGGCTGAAAAGACGTGGCAGATTTATTGGTGAATTTCATTATCATGCTCCAAAAAATGCGATGGATTCAGCAGGCTGTCAGGTTAAAAAATATAAGAAAAAGCCAAATGGCCGCGCACGTCATTTTTTGTTGTCAGCCCCGTGCCAAAAGGGACCTGTTTTTGTGCCCAGCCGACGTCAATCTTGAGGTTGAGGTCTTTCATGTATGAGAAACGCAAGCCCAGGCCGTAGCTGGAAAGATCGGTTGTGGTGTCGATATTGCCCATGGCTACCGGATATTGGTCGTTCAGCGTGACTTTGGCGCCGTCCCAAAATACCAGCATGCGCAGACTGCTGTCGGTCATATCCAGATATTTATTAATATCGGGTGTATAGAGTTCCAGATTGGCCGCATAGCCTTTTTCTCCCGATGCAACACGTTCCGGGTAGCCTCGCACGAAGGCAGTTGCGCCGCCTGCGCCGAATTGCTCGGCTGGCAGCAACAGGTCTCTCGTATATTGCCCATTGAGTGTTGCGCGCACCTGCCAGTCTTCCGGCAACGGAATAGCGGCGTTCGCATTAAACCGCAAAATATCCCAGACCGGCGTTGCCAGCAAAGTTCCGACGGTTACGCGTGCGGTTTGATAGTCCGCAAAGCTGCTATTCGATCCGCCAGACAGATTTGAAACCAGGGTGACGTTACCGCTGCCCTGAAATTCGGGACGCGCCATTTGTGCAAAGTATGTGAGGCTCATCGGCTGTTCGGTGATGCTGCCGCAAGTGCCGGTGCAGGCGGTATAGCTATTGTTGGTGTCCTTGTAGTCCACACCGAAAATCAGCTTGTGGCGAAACTCGCCGATGCTGTCCAGCGCATAATTTAACCGTGCTCCCAAAACAGTGCCCTTGCCGGCAAAATAAATGGCCCCGTTTTGCGTGTTGGAAGAAGAGTAGGCGGCAATAAAATCAAGCGACAGGCCGTATTCATAAAGCGGCATGTGATAGCCGGCATTGATGCTCCCTGTTTTGCTTATCGAATCCGGCGATCCGCTGTACTGGAGCGTCAGCGCATGGTCGAGATTGAACAAGTTGGCATCCTGGTAAGCGAGCCCTATCTTGGTGTAGCCGGTAGCCGCGCTGCCCGTGTTGTCCAGCGTGGCGACAAATTTGGTGATACGGTCTTCGGTAACATCGATGCGGGTGCTTATATCGCCGAGGTTTGCACCCGGCTGGACGTTGACGGCGACTTGCTTGGCGGAATTTTCATTGGCCAGCGCTATGGCTGCCTCAAGATGTTTCGCATTAAGGCTCTTGCCAACTTGCAACGCAGGCAGGCTGGCGCGAATATTGTCTGCGTCGTAAGCGGAATTGCCCTTCACATCGATGGAAATAATCTTGTCTTCCACGACCTTCAGGACAACCTTGCCCTTGGTGATGGTTTGTACTGGTGGGATCACTTGCACTACCGAATAGCCCGCATTGTGATAAAGGGCGCGCAACACATCGGCAGCCTTGTTTACATCTGCCATATCACGACCGCTTCCAGTGAAAGGCGCAAGTATCTTTTGAATTTCGTCGTTCGACAACGGCAGCAAGGTATTGCCCTCGACTGAAAATTCGGAAATATCGAATTTAACCGATTCAGCCATGGCAGGATGGGCCGAGAACAATTGTGCAAGAACCGCTGCCATCAAAAATACACGTTTGGACATTTACCCACCCCTTAATATTATTATGATGGCAACCTCTGAAAATTAGCACACCATCTTAAACCCGCAACCACTCAGCCAAACTGTTAAATAGAGAGACAAACCCAAATTAGTTTCGCATTTGGCATCCGAAAAACCGCAACCCCTTTACCACCTGTATGAAACGCCAATCGACACCACCGGATACCAGGTAAAATCATTCAACGCCGATTGCAGCTTGATTTGTTCGCCGGAAATGTCGGATTTAAGAGCGGCGCACTGGACGATGGTCAAGGCGGCACTGCAAGTTCCTGTAAGTGTGACTCTGGGTGTGCCCTGATACATCACTCCAATATCTGCTACAAAACCCCAACCCCCATCAACACCCTTGGCAACAGGATTGCCCCAGCCAATGCCCAAATAGGGAGCAAGGCTGTTAAAAGCCATGCTGCCTTGCATGCTCCCCACGTCGGCTGCCGCGTAGGTTACGTTGTTGATGATGTAGCTGCCAGTTGCAGGCCACGCATTTAACGAAGCTTTGTTGTTGTTATAGAACAAGCCTGCGCTGGTACGAAAAATGCCTCTCGATGGATACCAGTCCGCAATGGCCGTAACCGTTTGCAACTGCAACCCCATATCGTAATTGACCGTGCTTTTGCTGATGTTTTTGTTATAGTCAAACGCATTTAACCCTGCGCGGCCCGTAACATTATCGGCAATAGCCTTGGTGAGTTCGACGCCAAACCCCAAGCTTCCAACCTTGGCGGACACGGCCATGTTATCGGCAAAAGATGCGGCTGGGCAAAATGTCAATATGGCTATGGTAACAGCTAGTTTTTTCATTAATTATTATATTGTTATCGGGCAAATATGCAGCGGGGTGCGAACTGTGAGGCGAATTATTGAAATTGTCAATTGGCCAAAATATATAGGCGCATTGCCTATATCCAATTTCAAATAAATCTGTTCTAATTTGGCGGCGGGTCGGAGTCATTCATCAACTTTTTCAGAAAACACAGGACACAACATGGACTGGTCGTTGAATCGCACAAAAATGGGTGTCATCGCAGGCTGCTTGAACCTTTTCTGTATCCTCATAGGTAGTTCATCACCGGTTTTTTCGGCTCCCATAGTAATTGAACCCACGGCTGCGCCCCCGAAAACCGGCAAACAATTTGCAACAGTCTGGCGGATCCACGGGGAAGTCTCCGCAGTTAACCGGATCACCAATAATGAAAGAAAATTGCGCGAAGGCGACCCGGTTTACGTCGGCGAACGCGTGCGTGCCGCCCCTCTTGCCGAAGCTGCCCTGAAGACCGAGGATGCGGGGGTTGTTGCCATTCGCCCGAGCACTGAGTTTATTGCCGAGCGCTTTGCCGCCACAGGCAAACCCTCAGATAATTTCACCTTGCGGCTTGTCACCGGCTCTTTGCGGGTTATCAGCGGCTGGATTGCCCATACCAATCGTTCCGGGCATAGTGTTGTCACTCCTACAGCCAATATTGGCATTCGCGGCACCGACCACGAACCTTATGTACTTTCAAAAGAGCTGGCTACGTCTACATCCAATCCGGAAGGCACTTATGACAAGGTCAATCGGGGCGGGACAACCATGCAGGTCGGTGAGAATAAACTTGATATCGATGCCGGACGGGTCGGTTTCGTGCGAGCGGCTACGAAAAAACGGGCCTTGATGACCCTGCTGCTGCCAGTGCTCTTGGATAAGGTGCCGAATTTTTATGTTCCCGGCAAGTTTGACGCCGAACTTGATCTTTACTCGCAGACTGCGGACAAAGACAGCCTGCAGGAGCTCGAGAAAAAGCGTAAGGCGTCCAGTGCGGCACCTGTGGTGGAATGTGCACCGGACAGCATTGCCGAGGCTTGGTTAAAACAACTGGATACGGCGATTGCCAAGCATGATGCCTCATCGATAATAGCCATGTTTTCATCCGATGCGGCCATTCGGGCCACGGTTCGCAGCGAAGATGGCACAATGACAAGTGTTGACATCAGACGCGATGAGTTCGTGCAAAGCACGATTGCTGCAATGAAGGGGCTCGAAAACTACAAACAGCGCCGCGTGTGGACCAAGGCCAAGCAGGTATACAACGATGATACCTGTGACCGCATCAGCCTGAAATCTGTGGTGATTGAGCAGGGGCTGCAATCCGGCAAGCCCTATCGGTTCGAATCACTGGAAGAATACGTAATTGAATTGCGGGATGGAAAATGGATATCGGTCAGTGCGGAAACAACACAGCAGTAGCAAGTGCTTGTGAAATATCATAAATCCACTCGCGTTGTAGCGTGCGCTGTGCGCACGACAGCACAAAATCGCGCGTAGAGCGCACGCTACCAATAGAATTACCAACACTTTCAAAAGCACCTCATGGCGGGTTTTATTTTCAGGGGTGGCTTTTTCATGCCCGTTAGGTTAGCTCATTGAAAACTGCCAAAGCAGTCGTGATTACCCCCTTTCTGATTCTCAATAATGTGTTCGGCTATGCTGCCTTTCGCGGCGAACAGCAGGCTATCGTCGAGCATGTCGCAGCAGGCGGCGATGCGCTGGTGCTGATGCCCACCGGCGGCGGCAAGTCGCTGTGTTACCAGATACCGGCGATGCTGCGACCGGGTACGGGCATCGTGGTGTCGCCGCTGATCGCGCTGATGCAGGATCAGGTGGATGCGCTCATCCAGCTCGGCGTAAAAGCGGCCTTCCTCAATTCCAGCATCAGCGCCGAGGCCGCGCGCGAGGTGCAGAGCCGCCTGCTGCGCGGTGAACTCGACCTGCTGTATGTCGCCCCGGAACGCCTGCTGATGTCCGGTTTCTTGGCGTTGCTCGAACAGGTGCGTGAAACCTCCGGGCTGGCCTTGTTCGCCATCGACGAGGCGCATTGCGTCTCGCAATGGGGGCACGACTTCCGCAAAGAATACCGCGAACTGACGATTTTGCATGAGCGCTTCCCCGATGTGCCGCGCATCGCGCTCACCGCGACGGCGGATGCGCCGACGCGCGGCGAGATCGTCGAGCGGCTGGCATTGGAACAGGCGCGCCAGTTCGTCTCCAGTTTTGATCGCGCCAATATCCGCTATAGAGTCACGCAAAAATCCAATACGCGTAATCAGTTACAGGAGTTTCTTGAAGTTGAACATTCAGATGATTCCGGTATCGTTTATTGTCTGTCGCGCAAAAAAGTGGAGGAAACCGCCGCCTGGCTGAAAGAGCGCGGCTGGGACGCCCTGCCCTACCATGCGGGGCTGGATGCCGCGACGCGTTCCGCAAACCAGAGCCGTTTCCAGCGCGAGGAAGGCGTGGTGATAGTCGCCACCGTGGCGTTCGGCATGGGCATCGATAAACCCAACGTGCGCTTCGTCGCCCATCTCGACCTGCCCAAGAGCATGGAAGGTTACTATCAGGAAACCGGCCGCGCCGGGCGCGACGGCCTGCCCGCCGACGCATGGCTGGCCTACGGTCTGGGCGATGTGGTGCAGATGCGCCAGATGATCGACGGCGGCGACGCTCCCGAGGAGCGCAAGCGGCTGGAGCGGCAGAAGCTGGACGCCCTGCTCGGCTATTGCGAATCCACCGCCTGCCGCCATCAAGCCGTGCTGCGCTATTTCGGCGAGGAACATCCGGGCGACTGTGGCGCATGTGACAACTGCCTGGAACCGGTGGACATCTGGAATGCCACCGAGGCCGCGCGGATGGCGCTATCCTGCGTGTACCGCACCGGGCAACGCTTCGGTGCAGGGCACCTGAGCGACGTGCTGATCGGCAAGCTCACCGAGCGGGTCGAAAAATTCAATCACCAGCGACTTTCCACCTTCGGTATCGGCAAGGAGTTGGGTGCTGCGCAATGGAGCAGCGTGTATCGCCAACTGGTGGCGGGTGGCCTGCTGGAGGCTGACATCGAAGCCTACGGCGGCCTGAAACTCACTGAAGCCGCCCGTCCGGTGCTGCGCGGCGAACAGGAAGTCTGGCTGCGCCGCGACGCCGACCCGGCCAAGCGCAAGGCACAGCGCGCCGAGCGTAAGGCTCAAAGAAGTGCCCAAAGGAATACAAAGTTACGCGAACCGTTTGCCGACACGGGCGAAGATTCATTGTGGCTCGCCCTCAAGGCCAAACGTATGGAGCTTGCCCGCGAACAGGGCGTGCCGCCTTACGTTATTTTCCACGACAGCACCCTGCTGGAAATCCTCAACCAGCGCCCCGACAGTTTGACCGAACTGGGTCGGATCAGCGGCGTCGGGCAAAACAAGCTGGCGAAATACGGAGAAGTGTTTTTGAAAGTGATCGGTGCAGAGGAATCTCATCGATGAAATTTTTCCAACCCTTTATACACGCTACCTACATCCTCGTTGCCCCGATCAGCACTATACCCGCAGTCAATAGCCCCAACGCAAAATTTGCCGCTACCAGTTGTCGGATCCTGCCTAACGGCTCCTCCGCTTCTTTCCAGCGCTTTTTTGCGACATGCAGACTGAATGGTACGTACAAAGTGAAGAACATATAGCCATGAATCACCATCATCAACAAACCCAACACCAGCATTATGTGTACGTAGCGCGACACATGGGTGATACCGCCATATAGATACATCAAATAAAAACCCGTGATCAGTATTACGCCAATTGATGCCCACACCCAATTGAAGAAAAGACGTAATACGGCAGCCCAAAGGCGCAGGCGGTGTGGCAGGTCGAGCGCTTCCGAGGTGGCTGGGCGAAGCACCACATAGGCGAAGAACATCCCGCCTATCCAGATCAGGACTGCAAGCAGGTGAATATATTTGAATAGGGCCATGTTTTGTTATCGGTTGGCCGGTTGTTTTAGCAGTCAATACCAATCAGTAAATCATACTATACTGCGAAATTACAGCTAAACTTTCCGCATATCCTGGGTATAATTTGTCATGCAACGAAGCCGTAATAGTGGTAATCGGCCTGCAGGAAAGGTTTCCGGATATTGCAAAACATCGCGCTAGATACTCGTGCTGGCAAATAGCCGATGCGGTTGCCTTGGAGGATCCTCGGAATGTACTGAGCATCCTTCAGCATGTTGATCTATCACAAGAAATTCTCCGGCATCGCTGTCATATTGCATCAACGCCCCATTTTCCATATCAAAATACCAGCCATGCAGTGCCAGCTTGCCTTCGTTAACACGTTGGCTGATCCAAGGGTAGGACATCAGATTTTCCAGTGATTTGAGAATAGAGGCCAGTTCGCAGGCGCGTGCCTGAACTGCCGGTGATTTGCCGGGTAGCTCCTTCAACACTCGTTGCCGTGCATCCTCGGCTATACCAAGCCATTTCGTGATGAGCTGCTCCTCGTCACATGTGGGTGGCTTGTTATCCATTAATGCGCGTATACCGCCGCATCGGGCATGCCCCATGACAATAACGTGCTGCACTTTCAGATTGCATATCGCAAAAGCAATGGCAGAAGTGGTGCCGGCATAGGACGCCGCAGAAATGCATGGCGGGACGAGATTGGCGACATTGCGTACCACAAACAGATCGCCAGGCTCACTGTCAGTCAGTACCCCCGGGTCGCAGCGCGAATCGCAGCAGGATACCATTAGCGCACGCGGTCGCTGCCCTTCCGCAAATAACCGCTCAAATAATTCCGGGTTCTTGTCGAAGTAGTGGTGCCGAAAGCGCCTGAAGCCTTTCAAAAATATTTTAACATCGCTCATAAATTAAAGTTGTTATCGTTGATAAATAATGCGCACAAATCTACGATCAGCACTTTAAGAGTAGCAGTGCGATCGAAACAGGCCACCATCAGTGCCCTCGCGCTGCCTTTTCGTGAACACAACCAGTTGAGCAGTTTCAGATGCCTGTCAATATGGTGATATTGGGAACTTCCTGTAATTTGTGGTAGTTCGGCGATGCCTTGGAGTTTGAGGTCGACCAATCGTGTGTATTCTAACATGCCACACCCGATATGCCTTTTTGCCAAGCAGCTATTAAAGCACCATTCATGAAGGCGATGGAAGTTGCAACCAGCACCCACATAGACGCACTACTCCTAGCGAGCCGCGCTGCCCTCCCGCAACAAAGCGGTCAGGCAGCGCTCAAGGCTGAATAACTATAACGGTATTGCAAAAAACTTAAAAGTCTGTTGGCTTGCCGAGGTTATATCTGTCGTGTTCCTGATACTTCCATCGCTTCGTACGCACGATCTGGTATGCGCGTGCCAAATAACCGAATGGCATGCTCCAGATATGCACCAGCCGAGTGAACGGGAATATCAGAAATACTGTCATCCCTGCGAGCAAGTGCAGCTTAAAGATTGTGTCAATGCTCTCTATGTAATTCGGGCTGGGATGCAGGTAAACGATGCTCTGTACCCAATATACCAAGGAAGTCACTGCCTTCGCGTCACTCACAGTGGCATGTCCGAGGGAGGTCGGGATGGTCAGCAGGCCCAGAATCAGCGTCAGCATTATCCAGAAGATGGTGAATTTGTCCGCCCAGCGACTAGTCATGGAAATGCGCGGGTTGCCGAAGCGGCGGAAGAACAAGATAGTGCCGCCAAACAGTGCACACAGGCCGAATATGGAGCCCCCCACGATAGCCATCCATTGGTGCGCCACGTCTCCCATGATCGCCGAGAACACGGCATGCGGCGTCAATAAACCGACAAAGTGTCCGCCAAATATCCCAAGCACTCCGAAATGGAAGAAGTTGCTGGCGATGCGCATCCACGGTTTTGAAAGCAATTGCGTTGAATCCGACTTCCAGCCATATTGCTCGCGGTCAAAACGCAGCCAACTGCCGATCCAGAATACCGAGAGACAGACATACGGATATATGCCAAACAGCAGGTTGTGTAGGGTAAATACTGATTCTTGCATTTTATTCTCCTTAAGTTATAGCAGCCAAACGAGTCAGCGTAGCACGACTCTCGATGATGGAAAGCGGCGCAGCATAAGGGCTGTTGGCCTTGGTCAGATTTTCAGTCAGCAAACTCAGCACCTTGTGGACATCGGACAGGAATACCGTGGACTCGTTAGCGTCAAGAGTAGATGCAAATTCAAGGATCAGCGGCAGGTAGTCCGGCAACTCGTTGGTCACCGTGGTTACGCCGTATTCCTTGAACATCTCACTCAGGTCGATTAGCGCCGGACCACGGTTCCTGTCGCTTTCATCACCAAACAAATGGTGAGTCAAGTGCAGGCTGTGTTCCGGAGTCCTGTCAAAAGTATTGACATAGTCCGCCTGTACTTCAGTCAGCGGCTTGCTTGTCAGGTGGTCAAGCAATTTCCGCAAGGCCACCTTTTCTGCCGCATCGAGATCCGTGCTTTCACCGACGATTGTGCGGATTTCCGGCAGGTTATCGATCAACTCCTGTTCCGGATATTCCAGCAGCACTGATAAGATTTTATAAATGCGCATGGCTTCCCCCTTAACGGTCACCTGCTAAAGGTGCTTTTTCCCTGGGTTCCATGGATTCCAGACGCCGCCTAGGATATAGCGTAACCCTGCTGATGCCAGTCGAGGAAGTGTTGCCGAAGCTGAATCCGTTCTGCCCCTGGAAGCCGTGTGCGTCGTCCAGGCGCTCTTCCTCGTGGCCTGTCGGAATAACAAAGCGGTCTTCGTAATTGGCAATACCCAGGTAACGGTACATATCCTGCGCTATTTCCTCGGTAATGCCGGCAGCCTCGATGGCAGTGGTGTTGATCACACCTTCCACGCGTTTCATGCGCTGGTAGCTGCGCATGGCGATCAGGCGGTTCAATGCGTTGGCGATCGGCGCTTCCTTGCCCGCAGTCATCAGGTTGGCAAGATACTTGACCGGCACGCGCATCTCGCCGGACATTGGGATCACGCCATCCGGGCCGGTTTTCAGTTTGCCCTGGTCGATTGCGTTTTGCACCGGAGACAGCGGCGGCACATACCAGATCATCGGCAACGTGCGGTATTCCGGATGCAACGGGAAGGCTATCTTCCAATCAATTGCCATTTTGTAGATAGGCGATTTTTGTGCTGCATCAATCCAGTCCTTGCTGATTCCTTCCGCTTGAGCAGCGGCGATAACGGCGGGATCGTTCGGGTTAAGGAAAATCTTGCACTGCGCCTCATACAGATCCTGCTCATTCTGAGTGCTGGCCAGTTCCGAAATGCGGTCGGCATCATAGAGAATAACGCCGTTGTAGCGGATGCGGCCTACGCAGGATTCAGAACATATCGTTGGCATGCCGGATTCCACGCGCGGGTAGCAGGCGATACACTTTTCGGCCTTGCCGGATTCCCAGTTGTAATACACCTTCTTGTATGGGCAGGAACTCATGCAGAAGCGCCAGCCTCGGCATTTATCCTGATCTGCCAGCACGATGCCGTCTTCCTCGCGCTTGTAGAGCGAGCCGGACGGGCAGGAAGCCACGCAAGCAGGGTTCAGGCAGTGGTTGCAGATACGCGGCAAGTACAGATGGAAAGTCTGTTCGAACTGACCGTAAATCTCCCTTCCGACATTATCCATATTCTTGTCCACGCTACGGTTGGCCCACTCCCCTCCCATAATGTCTTCCCAGTTCGGCCCCCAACTGATCTTCTCCATGGTCTCGCCGGTAATCTGCGAAACCGGGCGGGCGGTAGGCGTCGCCTCGGAGAGCGGCGCGTTTTGCAGGCGGGCATAGTTGTAGGTAAACGGCTCGTAGTAATCGTCGATCTGCGGCAGATCCGGATTGGAAAAGATGTTCAACAGCTTCGATGCGCGTCCGCCGGACTTCAGTTCCAGCTTGCCGCCCTCAATTGTCCAGCCGCCCTTCCATTTATCCTGATTTTCCCATTCCTTGGGATAACCGATGCCAGGCTTGGATTCGACGTTGTTGAACCAGACGTATTCCACGCCCTTGCGATTAGTCCACGTGTTTTTACACGTTACCGAACAGGTGTGGCAACCGATACACTTGTCCAAGCTAAATACCATTGCGAATTGTGCACGTACTTTCATGAGTTTCTCCTATTTTTCCTAATTCACGTGACGATCAGCGCTTGCCGATTCCGACCGGGTTGCGCTGGGCTTCCCGTTCCGGGGTAAGCGGCCGCTCCAGCCAATCGATATTCTGATCCTCCACCCTGTGCATGATAATCTCGGTATCGCGGTTGCAGCCCACCGTGCCGTAGTAATTGAAGCTGTAGGCTAGCTGCACATAGCCGCCGACCATATTGGTCGGTTTCATGATGATGCGGGTCAGCGCATTGTGGGTGCCGCCACGTTTGTTGGTGGTAACCGATCCCGGCACGTTCACGTTTTTCTCTTGGGAATGATGCATCACCGACGTGCCGCGCGGAATGCGCTGCGAGACCACCGCACGGCACATGGAGGTGCCATTGCTGTTGATTAATTCCACCCAGTCGTTGTCCTTGATCCCGATCTGTTGGGCATCAGTTTCTGAAACCCAGATATGAGGCCCGCCGCGGAACAGTGTCAACATGCGCAACGTATCCTGATAGCTCGAGTGGATGCCCCACTTGCCGTGCGGTGTGAGCATCCTCAGCTTGAGGTGCGGCTTTTTCAGGATATTGGCCGGAACATTCTTGAATGATTTCAGATCCTGCGGCGGACGGAAGACGCAGAAAGTCTCGCCGAAGTCCTGGAACCATTCGTGATCCTGGTAGAAATGGGCTCGACCGGTCAGGGTGCGGAACGGGATATGCTCATGAATGTTGGTGTAGCACGAGGTATACGACACATGCTCGGACTCGATGCCGGACCAGGTAGGCGCGGTAATGATCTTGCGCGGTTGGACCTGGATATCGCGGAAGGTGATCTTGTCCTCCTCGCGCGCGGCGTACAGGTGATGATGGCTGATGCCGGTCTTCTTGGACAAGGCAGTCCATGACTTGTGCGCGACCGCACCGCAGGTTTCAGGCGCCATACGCATGATTGAATCGCACACATAGATATCCTCCTCGAGGGATGGCATACCATAGGAAACGCCGGGTACTCTCACCGTGTAATTGCACAGTTTAAGTTCCTCGTATTCCGCTTCGGTGTTCCAGTCGAGCCCCTTGACGTTGTTGCCAAGCTTGACCATCAATGGGCCGAGTGCGATGTACTTGTTGTAAATGCTGCCATAGTCGCGCTCCACCAGCTTGAGCAGCGCCATGGTCTTGCCGGGTACCGGCTCGATGCCTTCTTCGTGCCAGTCGGTGACTTGTCCGAGAGGCTGCGCCAGTTCGAACGGCGAGTCGTGCTGCATCGGGAAGGCGACGATATCCTTGCGCTTGCCGAGATGTTTCTCGGCAAGACCCGAGAAGACCCTGGAAAGCTCCTTGAAAATCTGCCAGTCCGATTTGGAATCCCAACCCGGCGATACCGCTTCCGACAGCGGATGGATAAAGGGGTGCATGTCGGTGGTATTGAGGTCGTTCTTCTCGTACCAGGTTGCGGTCGGCAAAACGATGTCGGAGTAGGCTCCGGTAGAGTTGAGGCGGAAGTTGATATCCACAAACAGATCCAGCTTGCCGGCGGGACCCTCATCACGCCATTTGATCAACTTGTTGTTGTTTCCGTCCCCGCCTTCCTGCAGCACGTTGTTTTGCGCACCCAGCAAATGCTTGAGGAAATACTGCTGTCCCTTGCCCGAAGTGCCGATCAGGTTGCCGCGCCACACGAAGATATTGCGCGGCCAGTTGCCCTCGGCATCCGGGTCGGCAAAAGATATATCCAGTTCGCCGGACTTGAGTTTCCCGGTGACATGCTTGGCGATGCTGGCCTCGTCGGTCGCGCCGGCCTTGATGGCTTCGTCCGCCAGGTCGAGCGGGTTGGCGTTCCATTGCGGGAAGCCCGGCAACCAGCCCATA
>Ga0209343_10000578_pt1 | contig 51224 bp, 55 predicted proteins | sample RifCSPlowO2_02_FD_184026 | JGI IMG/M metagenome (GOLD analysis project Ga0209343, IMG submission 184026) | Groundwater microbial communities from Rifle, Colorado - Rifle CSP2_plank lowO2_0.2 (SPAdes) (version 2) | ecosystem: Environmental > Aquatic > Deep subsurface > Groundwater | place...
CCAAACCACCACACTCTTTGAGGAGAAAAGTAGCAGCAAATCTGAAGAGCAAATCTTCTTTAGAGACATCCCCCGCCGCCCAGAGAGATTGAACACGAGTCATCACGGCGTCGGCAAGCGCGCTTAAAATTTCCGAAGCGCCGATACCGTTAGTAATAACCACCTGCTGGTTTGAACTTGCCACGGCCTGCGCAACAATAGCCACATCCGGCGCCCAATAACCAATATTCATGAAAACAAGAATTTTTTGATAAGAACCTGAGGCAATAGAATCAAGCGATTCCATTGCCATACCTACCGTCATCCCTGCCCCCGTCGCTTTCTTCGCAACACCCGGTATAGAAGATGAAGTCAGTCTGTCCCCGACCACAATCGGTCCATTCTCAAGAGAAACTTTTATTGGAACACGGCCTATTGCCGCAACAGCGATGTCAGATTTGTCATTCCATGTACCGATTGTCTGATTCGGCGATATTGACATAACACCAATAATTTTAGAATTATTTTGTCCTACTGCTTTCATTACAAAGGCAGGCTTTGCGGGATCGGCACTATCTAAAGCAATCAAATCCCCCGCTTCCGGCACTTGAACCGACTGCGCTTGATGGACTCCGTACCATTCAGCGATATCGGCTTTCTTTAATGCTGGGTCAAGCGTATTTTCTTGTTGGCGATTCGCTTTATTGATGGCCAAATTAGCGGTTCTTTGAGTCAAATAATTCTGTAAAACCAAATAAGGTTGATTCGGAACAACTAAATTACCGTTACTCACTCTTAAAACTGTAATAAAATCAGCGTGAGAAATACCATAATATTGCGCCACAAAACGCATCGCCCAAAATCTTGCCGCCGGTTCATATCTCTCCGTAATACCCGCGATATCATCCAACGAATTAAAAGACATAAGCCAGTTTCTTTTGGTAACCAAATATTCTCTCAACATTCCCATAATCGCGATGTTATCACCGACAGGCAAATTATTATAAATCGTTTTTAACTGGTCAACAGAAAGAGGCATAACATTTACAAATTGTTGGCCAATTTTTAATTCCGTCCCCTCAAACGGATTCGGATTTTCGGGATATTTCGTCTGCGCAACCGGATCTTCTCCTTCCCACACCGCCGAAATTGTTCCGTCTTCGTTCGCAATAAGCCAAACAGTCGGCCTGTCCGATGATGTAATGTATCTCCACCTTACATCCCAAGTCCCGCTGGAACATACGGCCGTAATTTTAAATCTTCCGATGGTATCGTCCGTAACATTAGTGCCAGTGTACTGCAAATCCGGCGTGCCTGCCGAAGCAACACAGTCGTCTTTTTCAACATTCGGGAAAAAGGAATAATCGTTCATGACCAAAACGGTGGCCGTGCTGGCAGCGGTAGAAGTAGTCGCCGTCTTTAATTCTCCCGTGCCTATGGAGGCATCTGCGATATCATTTTGTCCGAGACAGTTGGAACAAGTTATATCTGTTGCAGTAATCGTCCCGACCACATCAAGTTTTTGTGAAGGAACTGTACTGCCTATCCCCACATTGCCAGCGTTAAAATATGAATTAGTAGAACCTAATAAATTCACGGAAATATTACCAGAACCGTCATAGAGCCTCAAAAATCCATATCCAGTAAATTCTCCCATGTCTACTGACCGCTGAGAGCTACCAGATTCTTCAATTACGAAAGCTATCTTATTTTCTCCTTTGCTTTTCAAAGATAATTTAGGATTTATATTGCCCTCTGTTGCTATTCCAATAAACATCTGTCCCGCAGAAGATATTCTAACAAGCGGTATATTATCCGCATTCTCAAACCTCATGCTCTCGCTGGTTGTGCCGGTGCCTCCGACTTCAATGGTGAATTTGCCTTGGTTGCTGGAAGAAGCTCCTCCTGAAGGCTGGAATATCATGGAAGTGGAAGCGGTAGCGGTAGTAGAGCGGATGATAAATTGAGTAGTAGCTGAAGAAAGTTCAAGAAGCTGGTCTGGAGAAGTGGTGCCGATGCCGACATTGCCGGTGCTCAAAATAGACAGGACCTCGTTCGTGTATGGAACACGAATCCCTATCCTGCCGGTTTCGCTGCCAGTAGCGTCGGCGAAGATATCGGCGTGCATGGAATTCGTTCCCTCATACGACTTCAGGCGGATTCCTGCTTCTCCTCCGTCAGTCAGATTATGCAATCTAAAAGATGGAAAAGTATGTGATGATTGGATATGGAGAGGCGATACCGGCTTCGTCGTCCCTATCCCCACATTGCCGGAGTATCCTCCCGGGGAAACCCAGAGAGTATTGGACAATGAAGCCGTTCCGGCGAAAGAAATGGAGCCCCGACCCTCAAGGTCGCCTGACACAAGCAGGTCATTGTTGGCGGATATGTAGTTTGAATGAGTGGTGGCAGATGAACCGAACCTGTTATACGAAACAGTGGCTGTCGCTCCGCCGGAACCGATTTGCAAAGAACCGACGGTGAAAAGATTGCTTGCCGAGGCGGTGCCCTGAACTTCAAAACGGGTGACGGGGGAGGATTTATTGATGCCGACATTGCCGCCGTTGGTAACTTTAAATCGGGTTGTATTGTTGGTAATGAATTCAAAAGAATTATTGGTTGTCGTACCCAAACGCACCACATCATTGGTTTGCACCTCAAATATTCCTTGAGCGGTGCCGTTATTTAAAAGAATGTCCAAATCGCGAGAACTGTCATTAACTAAATTCAGATAAGCTCCCGGCGCGCTTGTTCCGATTCCCACATTACCGGTTTTACCAAGCGTAGAAACGAACAAAGTGCTGGAAATGGAAGCCGGACCGGCAAAAGAAACAGAGCCATCAACTTCAAGGTCGCCGGAGATAAGAAGGTCGTTGGCGGAGGAAATATAATGAGACTCGCTGGTCGTCCCCGTCCCAAATCTTGAATAAGCAACAGGATCGGCGCCTCCGATCTGGAGAACTCCTGCCCCGATGATTTTGCCGGCGGATTCAAAATCCTGGGAAACGGAAGCAAAACCGGTAAGAGCGGTGAGGCCGGTGGCTCCGGTGGTTGAAAAGGTAATGCGGTTGGTTCCGGCGGAATCTCGAATATCGTTGCCGGATAATTCAATGTCGTCGTTAAAGTCGGTATAGCCGGTGGCGAAGGTGATTCTTGCATTTGAAGCTGAATCCTGAATATCGTTGCCGATTACTCTCAAATCGTCGTTTAAGACGGTTACTATGGTTGTTCTTGAAAGAGTGAGGGAAGTGGCGCTTGTGTCGCCAATATTCAAAGCGGCCGCTCCTCCGGCGTCTATTCTCAAGGTATTGGAGCCTCCGGATAAGAGGGTAACGGCTCCGTCGCCGGTGTAGGTGGTGGCTTTGATAGTTACGCCTTCTATGTTGCCTGAAGCGGAGACGGTGGAATCAAAGAAAGCGTAGGAATCAACTTCCAAAGCTCCGGAGAGAAGCAGGTTTTGGGCGGCGGTTGTTGAGAAACCGTCGGTAGAGTGTCCCGTGGTATTGGTTCCAAACCTTGAATACGACTGCGACGAAAATCCCGCCACTTGTAAAGAACCGAACAAGCCGTAGGAAGCGGAGGCGGTGCCTTGGACTTCAAGCCGTCCGCCCGACACTTCAAGCTTGCTTGCGGGAGAGGTGGTGCCGATACCGACATTGCCATTCGGCATTATTCGCCCTCCGGCAAAACTTACCTGCGTGTCAAGAAAGTCCCATGTGTAATTGTTGCTTGTGGAAGCAATGGAAAAATTAGCGTCCAGCGTTGCCGAATTAACAATTTCGTCAAAATCTATTGAATTAGAAGTAATTAGTTTGGTAACATCCCACGACAAAGCGCCAGAACCGTTGTTTCTTAGAACTGAATTGACAGAACCCTGTGAAGAAGGCCAGGCATAAGAAACACCTCTCAAAATAGTAGCTCCGGAAACAGAAGCCGTACCCGAAATTTCAAGATTGCCGGAAATTGAAGCGTTGGAATCAAAGAAAGCGTTGGAATCAACTTCAAGAAGACCGGAGACAAGAAGGGCATTGTTGGCCGACAAAGAATGGCCGGTAGTTCCGGTCCCAAACCGGTTGTAGGAAACAGTGGCCGTAGCGGCTCCGGAGCCGATTTGCAGAGAACCGACGGTGAAGAAGTTGCTCGCCGAAGCGGTGCCTTGGACTTCAAATTTGGTAGTAGGCGCCGTAGTCCCGACTCCCACATTACCTGAACCGTCAATTCTAAACCTTTCTGTTCCACCCGTTGAAAAAGCAACCGTATCACTGCCTGGACTGAAGAGACCCGTATTTTTGTCAGTGGAAAACGAGTATGAGGGAGAAGAGGCGTTATTTCCTTGAGCATAGTAGAAAGAAGCAGAGGCCTCGCTAAGCGCGAAAGAACCGTCAATGAACAATCCGCCGTTAATTTCTAGATCACCGGAGATTAATAAATCAATGGCCGAGTTGATAGTGCTTGCGTGGCTGGTAGTATCCGTTCCAAAACGTGAGTAGGAAACTGTCGCGCCGGCATTTGCAACCTGCATAGAATTTTGAACTATTAAGTAAGAAACGCTGGCAGTACCGGCCACTTCAAGTCCAGCACCAGATAAACTAGAACCCCCAATAGTAATACCCCCTGAAACTGTTAGAGCTCCGGATATGTTAGATGGGCCATTAACATCCAAAGTATATGCCGGAGATGAGGTGCCTACACCCACCCTATTGTTGGATGAATCTACATACAAGGTATTCGTATCAACCGTAAAATTACTTAACACCGCCAGAGATCCTATTGTTCCGGAACCGCTTACGTTTAACGTTTCCGAAATCAAATGAGTGGGATTTAGCGTAGTCGAACCAATGCCACCAGTGTTGGAAGAAGGTAATTGAAAAATTGTTGGCGTAAAGTTTAAACTACTCAAAGAACGTTCAACTGAAGAAATTTTAAGTTGATTTTCGGTTATTCTCCCATTGATATCAGATAATTCCTTGTCATCTAACTTTCTTATTGTTGTAATTTCTTTTGTTACTGTTTGGAAAATTTTTGATATCGGACCAGGAGAAATGATTTGGGAAGGATTTACAATTACCACTTTCTCAGTCACTTTCTCAACCACCTTCTCAATCGGATTAATGTCCAATGCTGATCGGATTTTATTTTTTAAAATTTCTGAAAGTTTTAAAGCAGGGGTTCTAATTATATCTAAGTTAACAACGGGATAAATATTTAAGAAAAACAAAATGCCACCCAAGACAATCGATGAAAGTGTCAGGATGGCATTTACCCTTTTTGAGGGATTTTTCCTTTCCGGTCCCTTAGAGAACTCCGGAATTTTTTCCCATGAAACTAATTCAGAATCTGCACTGTAGGAACCGTCGTTTTTAAAAAGAGCTATAGTGTCCTTTGCAATTGAAGAAGTTGGTTGCGAAGGCAATAAAAGAACAGGTGGAACAATTGATTTTTCTAACTCATGACCAACTTTAACAGATGCTTTTTTCGTTGAAAACGAAAACTTCTTTGGTAGAGTTTCCGGTTTGGACCCCGTACGAAGCAGGGGCGCACTGCGAGCCCTCGTGGCTTCGTTCGGGGTGGACCCGGAAATTACCGGAATCAAGGATAACTGATATTTTTTTAGAGATTCTTCTGAAGCGTGCCATTTACCATACTTGCCATGGCGGACAGCTTCAATCCGGCCGGTTCTTGAAAGCCATCCCAAGTAATCTTTGGCGTTAACCGTATTTTTCAGATAAAATTTGAAGCGGAAAATATTCCTCACTGTTTTGAGGATTTTCTTCCCTAGAGACAATCTCGTCTCCATGAGGAAAAATTAAATTTTTATTTGATTCTTTTTCGGTCATGAACAGAGCAAACAAAAGCTCCATTCAGCGCAGAAATTTTTAAAGACCAGAAAGGGTTCAACATCGATAGTCTCGAGACACCCGATATTCGCGAGAAATTCGATACTCACGATATTCACGAGATTCGCGAGAAACTCAATGTCTATGCTAATTATACAGCATTCACCGTTGGCCACACAATACCAAATTCATGGTCAAATTTTACATCCAATTTTGGTCCAAAAAAGAGGTTGTTTTAAACACTAAATTTAGTCTAAATTTCACCACTAATTATTGACCAAAAAAATAGACCAAATAGGGTCTAAAGATTAATGAAATGCTAAACTATTTGTTTTTATAGATTAACTTTGTTACTAAACTCTACAAAACATTAATACTTATTTAAACAAAATAACCCCCAAAGTTTCCTCTGCACAAGTTAACCAGTTGAACATTTTAACTCTCTCAAAGCCCCTTCCCACAAGAGTCTTTTTGAACTCTAAATCTTCAATGAGCACGCGTATTCCGTTTGAGATATCCACAACGCTATTTGGATTTACAAGTATTCCTGCATCTCCAACCACTTCGGGCAAAGATGAATTAAAAGAAACTACGACAGGAGTTCCACAAGCCATTGCCTCCAAAGGCGGAAATCCAAACCCTTCAAAAAAAGACGGATAAATAAATACCGAAGCAAGGGAATAATAAAATTTTCTATCTTCGTCTTTAATATAATTTTTAAAAATTATATTATTTTTATATTTGGAATTTTTTGCTTCATGATAAATATTTTTATAAAGCCATCCTGGTGAACCGACAATAACTAAATTCAAATTTTCAAATTTTTTTGAACTTTTCAAAATATTAAACGCCCATATCAATCCCGGAATATTTTTGCGCGGCTCAAGTTTACCGAGAAATAAAATAAATTTATCAGGAAGATTATTTTCTTTTCTGAATAACTCTAGATCCTCTTCCAGAGGTCTGAACACCAAATCTGAAATCCCAGAATAAATTACTTTTATTTTATCCTGTTTGAGATTATATTTCTCCATTAAATCTTTTTTGGTTGAATGAGATACTGCAATAATTTTATCTGATAAATTAGACCGGCATAAATTCCGTCCTGCTTGAAACTTGTGCCAAAGATTTCTTCGCCATGAAAAAAACTCTTTAAAATGAATATAAGACAGGTCATGAAAAGTTGTAACTCTTTTGCAGTCTGAAGATAAGGGAGCTAGAAGAAAATGAGGTGAGAAAAAAACGTCTACTCCCTCGACTAATTTATCCAAGTATGGACGGTTCAATAACCACGATAAACTGAATAAAAATTTATTTGAAAACCGAAAACTGAATACTTCAACATTTGGCAAATTCATCCACTTATATATTTTTAAATTATTTCTAAACGAGGAGTGAAATAATTTAAATTTTATATTCTTATTGGCCGAAAGCAGGTGGGCAAGCAGATTTTCAGTATATTCCTCTATCCCGCTTTTTACGCCCGATCCCAAAACCCTAATGTCTATACCTATGACCATAAATAGCAAATCTCAAATCACAAATAACAAGTTACAAATAAATTCCAACTTACTAAAATAGAAAGTTACTTGTTTGCGATAGAGGAAAATATTTTCTTTAATTCTATGGCTTCTTCAAAAATTTTTAGACCATACTCCATTGACCCGCTTTCATTTGTTTCAATCAAAATTCTCAACCAATAAGCACTCTCTTTGGCTTCTTTACGACATATTTTTATCCTCATTTTAAAATCCTTCTGACCTAAAGATTCATTCGCTTCTATGTAGTTTGCGCCAATAGAACCAGCAGATCTCAATACTTGTTTAGAATATTCTAAATTACTTGGAGTTCTTGGCAATTTTTTACAAAAATGAACAACTTCTTTTGTAAATTGATAGGTTCTTTCTTCTAAATTATATACTTTGGGCGATTTTTCTGTCATTGAAATTTGTAATTTATTTGTGACTTGTATTTTGTCATTTGTTTTTTAAGTTTTCAAGTATATTATTCTTGAAAACTTCTACATCAAATTTCTCTGCTTGAATACGGCAATCTTCCGACCGGAAATCAAGATTGTGAAATTTTTCTATGACCATCTGAAGTGATTCGGGGGTTTGCTCATCAAAGAACATCCCCGTCTTGCCTTCAATAATAGTTTCTCGTGCTCCCCCGCCACGATAAGCTATAACAGGCCTACCTGATGCCATAGACTCAAGCGGAACAATTCCAAAGTCCTCTTCTTGTGGAAAAATGCATGCTTGCGCATTAGAATATAGCTCTGCAAGTTTTTCGTCAGAAACTAAGCCTAGAAATTCTATGTTTTTATTTGCAATTTTCTTTAACTTTTTAAATTCTGAACCAATACCAACAATCTTCAGAGGCAATCCATTCCTGTTAAACACCTCAATGGCCAAATCAAACCTTTTATATGAAACCAGCCGACCGGCCATAAAAAAATAGTTACTTATCTTATTAGATATATGAAATTTACTTACGTTCACCGGTGGATAAATCACCGCAGAGCCCCTTGAATAGTATTTTTTGACCCGACTTTTAACAAGGTCCGATATTGACCAAAACTCATCAACCCTCAAAGACGCCTCTTTGTCCCAAATTCTCAAATAAGTTATAAACGGGGGCAGAAATTTCTTAACAAGTTTAGGATAGCCAAACTCCTCAACAAATTTCTGGCTGTTATCCCACAAAAACCTAGGCGGGGTAAGACAATAACAAATATGCTTCGTATGGGGTTTAGTAATAATTCCCTTTGCAAAAGAAGCGGAAACAGAAAGAACTAAATCATAACCAGAAAAATCAAACTGCTCTATGGCAATGGGCATTAGAAGCGAAAAAATTCTATGATGCTTTTTGGTAAATGGAAGATTTTGAAGAAAAGATGTTTTTATGATTCTCCCCTCAAACACGCCCCCAGTTGCTTCTCTGTCGTACAGGAGTGTATAAATAGGAGCTCTCGGGTATAAGACGCATAAAACCTGAAGCATTCTTTCGGCTCCTCCAAACTGATTGAGATATTCATGAACAAAGGCAATTTTCATTAAACAGCAGAGTGATCCATAAAAATTTTAATTAATGTTTTAATAATAATTTTTAGGTCTAACCAAAGTGACCAGTTTTCAATATAAAAAGTGTCCAGAGTTACCTCCTGATTAAACGGTAAGTCTGACGAACCGGAAACCTGAGCCAAACCTGTAGCTCCGGCTTTAATAGCAAGAACTCTCTTGTGATGTTTTTCATATCTTTCGATCTCATCAGGTTGATGTGGTCGAGGGCCGATTAAACTCATATCTCCCTTTAAAATATTCCAAAATTGAGGAATTTCATCAAACCTGTATCTTCTTATAAACCGACCCACTCCTGTAATTCTCGGGTCATTTTTTATTTTAAAAAGAGGACCATCTTGTCTTTCATTAAAAACCGCAAGGTGAGGCTTTAGTTCTTCGGCGTTTTTTATCATCCCCCTGAACTTTAAAAGATCGAATTCTTTATTTTTACTAACCCGTTTCAGCCGAGCAAAGACAGGACCCTCCGTTTCCCATTTTATAGCCAAAGCAATCGCGCCGATAATCGGAGAAAATATCAACAAACCCACAATTCCATAAAACACATCTAAAACCCTCTTTATGACCTTACCCCAGCCATCAAGAGCCGTTCTCTTCAGCTCTATTAGGGGCATTCCGTTTATAACACCTACCTCATAATTAACGGTCATCGTTTGGCTTAAATTAGGAACAAACTTAAAGACAAGGTGGTTTTCATTACAAAAATCAACAAGCTCCACTATCTTATTGGCTGGATAGTCGTGGTTAGCCAAAACAACCTCATCTATGCCTGGATTTCCTATTGAGGATTTAATATCTTCAATGTCAGGATTTAAAAGATGCTTGACGATTCTATATCCGGAAGAAGGGTTTTTAGTTATCTCCTCTATGATTTTTGTAGCAGCCTGATCATTGCCGATAATCATTATCTTGTGAACTCCAAAGTCATATTTTGATACAAAAAATACCTGAAGATATCTGACCAGCATCCGCCCCAGAAATACAAACAGGACCGCAAAAAACCAGCCACCCAAAACCAAGAACCTTGAATTAAAAAGTTCCTGTCTTAAAAAAATATATACAATGATTATCATTACCGCCGCAGAAGATGAAACCAATACCTTAGAAAATTCCTCTGCTATACCCATCCTGACTTTCATTGAGTAAAGTCCCGAAATTGTATATGAAAAAATAAACAGAATCGAAACAAAAACAACCAAATAGAGATAGCTCGTGAGAGGAAGGTTGAACTCAAAAAGAACAGGCCTAAGAGTCCGCAAGATTTCGGTTCTGAATATATATGTAGTTGCTCCGGCCGCCAAAAGCATCAAAAAATCCACCGGCAGACGAAGAACATTGAAAAATAAATCTGCTTTTTTCATAATTCTATCGGAAACAAGTTACCATAGAATCTTCCAATTTTCAATCAAAAAACTCTCACGCATGAGAGTTTTTTGATTGCTTTGTTGACAATAAGCCGAGTTCTGTCATATCTGACATCTTGCGAAGTCAAAAGAGATAATAATTTATCTAGGCTTATTGTTACCAATAAGCTCAAGCGGTCTACTTTTAACCCCGGAAAATGCCGAGGCTTTGACCTTGCACTCAAGTAAAGATTTAGCCGTTTCATCTCTGGTCTTGAACCCTCCACCAGAGCTAAGCGTTAATCAATGATAAACAAAGATTTAGGGTTTCGCTTTCCCCCACCTTTCGGTTTGGGTCGTTTCTGTTCGCACCTCTTGCATTACTGCAGACGGGTATTACCCGCTACCATTCTCTTCATAAAAATGAAGGAGTGCTCGGACTTTCCTCTCCTGTCCAGATACCCAAACAGAAGTAATTATCTAGTCTACAAAGCATTATTAACGTAACATAAATCTAACTAAATTTCAATATGCCGTGAGCATCCCTTGATTTTAGCAAAATGATACCTTATTTAGAATAGTTTGAACCTCTATTGCCAATCATCCTCTGTTTACTGGGCAATCGACGGAGGGAGACACCTTCATTCCAAAGAAGAACGTTCGCAGATGGGTGTGAGCAGTTTTTAATTGCAAACTCCAGTCGTAGCAAAACAATTCGGGCATGAGTAGCATGAGCCGGCACGAACCATGAGAGTGCCACACTGGACACAAGCCGGAGCATCTGTAATTAAGGTGTGGCCAGGAGGTTTTCCGTTACCAATAAATTGAGCAGTAGCAACAGGCTTTGAAACCAGTTCAGCAAGCAAGGAGTCGCTCTTAGACTCGTGAACTGCCTCTCTTATCTCAATAGGTTCATTCTGAACATGACCAGGACCGAATAATTCCTCTCTATCTTCCGGCTTCAGATATTTCATGCCCAGATATCTAAAAACATAGTCTGTTACAGATTTTGCCATTGGGATATCTGGATTGGTGGTAAAACCGGCAGGATCAAATCTTACATCTTTAAATTTCCTTACTAACGTCTTAAGCGGAACTCCGGACTGAAGACAAATAGATATGAGAGTGGCAATTGTATTGAACAATCCTGATACGGTGCTTCCCTCTTTGGCAGCAACAAGAAATGTTTCTCCTGGCTTCATCGTGTCAGGATAAAATCCGACAGTAAGATAACTCTCAAACCCTCCGACATTGAACTTGTGAGTTATAGATGGTCTTTCGTCAGGCAATTTTATCCTTGTATAGCCGTTAACTTTTTCAACAAAGGCATTGTTTTCTTCTTTTTTGGTGTTAAGCGGTTGAATTGACTTGGAACCATCACGATAAACGGCAATCGCTTTCAATCCAAGACGCCAACCTTCCATGAAAACGTTTTTAATGTCATCTACAGTGGCCTCGACCGGAAGATTAACCGTTTTTGATATCGCTCCAGAAATAAATGGCTGGGTAGCGGACATCATTTTAACATGACCCATGTAGTGAATACTTCTTTCTCCGTTTTGGGCCTTAAATGAACAGTCAAAAACCGGCACATGCTCTTCTTTAAGATGTGGTGCACCTTCTATTGTTTCTCTATCCAGAAGATATTTAGATATATCTTCTATTTGTTCGTTAGAATAACCCAACCTCCTCAGCGCCAAAGGAATTTGGTTGTTAACTAGTTTTAGTGTCCCTCCACCAACTAGTTTTTTGTATTTGACCAAAGCAAGCTCAGGTTCAACTCCGGTAGTGTCACAGTCCATCAAAAAAGCAATGGTTCCGGTTGGAGCCAACACCGTCATCTGTGAATTTCTTATGCCATATTTTCTCCCTAAATCTAAAGCATCATGCCAAACAAAACGGGAAGCCATGTGCAAATCTCCATCCTCAATCCCTGTCATTTCTGAGGCTTCAAATAATTTTTCCGACTCACCAAGATGTTTAGCGACAATTCCCAATGTCGGTTCTTGATTCAATTCATATCCCGCAAACGGACCCTTGATATCCGCCAACATGGCCGACATTCTGTAAGCCTCTCCACACATCAAAGACGTAATCTGACCGGCAAGTGTTCTTCCTTTTTCAGAATCATAAGGCAGTCCTAGAACCATCAGGGTCGCTCCCAAATTAGCATAACCAAGACCAAGCTCTCTGTAATTTCTTGCGTTCTCGCCTATTTTTTCGGTAGGATATGAAGCATTGTCTACAATTATGTCTTGGGCAGTAATCATAACATCAACAGCCTTTCTAAATAAATCCACATCAAACTTCCCTCCCATTTTCAAAAACTTAAGAAGATTCAGAGAAGCCAAGTTGCAGGCGCTATTGTCTAAATGCATATATTCACTGCATGGGTTTGAAGCATTTATTCTTCCCGTATTCGGACATGTGTGCCATTCGTTAATGGTTGTATCGTACTGCATTCCCGGATCGGCACTATGCCAAGCAGCATCTGCAACCCAGTCCATCAATTCTCTGGCTTTAAGGGTCTCTATCGCTTCGCCGGTGGTAATACTTTTTAACGTCCAATAGCCATCGGCCTGTACCGCTCTCATAAACCCATCACTCACTCTAACAGAGTTGTTGGCGTTTTGATATGGTAATAGAGTATAAGGGTCAAAAATATCAGCGGTAATAGAATCTTTTATCCCGCTTCTGATAAGAGCCTTGGTCATGTCTTCAATTATTTTTTTGCAGTAAATAAAATTCTTTATGTCCGGATGGTCGGCATTTAAAACAACCATCTTGGCCGCCCGTCTGGTCGTGCCCCCTGAACGAATTGAATTTGCAACACCATCAGCGCCTTTCATAAACGAAACCGGACCTGAAGAATAACCACCTTTTGACAATGGCTCCTTGGACGAACGGAGTTTGGAAAGATTCGTGCCAGCGCCAGAACCATATTTAAATATCCAACCCTCATCACGATACCAATCAAGGATTGACTGCATGTTATCTTCCACTCCTAAAATAAAACATGCGGAGCATTGAGGCCTTTCATGCACTCCGACATTAAACCAAACCGGGCTGTTAAATGCCGCATACTGGTTTATCAGTATCCAAGTCAGATCCAAAATAAAATTTTCACAATCCTCCGATGAGGCAAAATAACCGTCTTTAAGTCCCCAATAACCTATTGTCTTGGCCACTCTATCTATCATCTGCTTTACACTATGCTCTCTGTCCGGAGTGTTTAGTTGGCCTCTGAAATATTTAGAAGCAACAATATCTGTCGCCGTCTGACTCCAAAAATTTGGAACCTCAACATCTTTCTGTTCAAAGACAACTGTCCCATCGCCTTTGGTAATTTTAGCGATTCTATTTTCCCAAATTATTTCATCGTAAGGATGTTTTGTGCCAAAAATTCTAAGCCACCTAAGACCTTGCCCAACTAAACCATTGTCAGTATCAGTAAATAAATTGTTCATGAAGAAATTTTAATCCCGCTTAAAGGCGGGACAAATTCTGAAACTTATTTTAAAACTTACTCTCACTTGTACGTTTAACTATATGGATTTATTTTATTTATTTCAAGCCCTCAAAAAGTTGATAAGTATCGCTCGGCCACAATTTGTTTATATTAAAAATTTAAAAAGCCGAGATATCTCGGCCACTAACTAAATCAAGCTTAAGCTTATTAGGGTAATCGGTGTAGCTTCCTTGGTCTTTGGGTTGAAAATGGCTATTCTTTTACCATCAACGGCCTCCATAGCGGCACGATGAAGAAGTGCAAGTGCGTCAAGAACAATAAATTCTCCTCTAGCACCTGTTATATTCAACAACTCTTGGAATCCCTTCTCTGCTTCTCCCGTCAATCTGACTTTCAGTTCTATCATGCCCACCACCCCTTATCAACGAACAATCAGCATGCATACACTATTCAAACTTTCAGTTGTTGTCAATAGTATCTCTCCTACAAAAGCGATCAGTCCGTCTCTAATTTTACCGTCTTAAAACAAGCTTGAATTCTTATTGCCAATCACCATCCAACATTAAAGCAACCGATGGAGGGAGACACTTTTTACAAAATTAGCAAATTTTTAAAAAGGCGTCTCCCTCCGTACGCATAGAGGTTGCATGAACTATTTATTCATTTTGCGTCTTATAAAAGCCGGAATATCAAATTCTTCGTCATTCACCGACGAATCAACGAGTTCTTTAACTACGGGTGTGCCATTAAATTGAACCAATGGTTTTTTTGCAACATCTTCAAACATGTTTTGTCTTCCGTTCATGGGTGGTTTGGTGGCGTTTGGATAACCATTATTAAATCCGGTGGCAACAACAGTAACTTTCAATTCACCCTTCTTGAGTTTATCATCAATAACTGCTCCGAAAATTACTCTAGCATCAGGGTCAATATGTTCAGTGATTATTCTGGCGGCCTCGTTTATTTCAGCCATCGCCATGTCTGCTCCTCCGGAAACGTTGAATAAAACTCCTCGTGCTCCATCTATTGAAACTTCAAGCAGTGGAGAATTAATTGCCATTTTGGCTGCTTCTATCGCTCTGTCTTCACCAATTGATTTACCTATACCCATAAGCGCCGAACCGGAATTTGCCATAATTGTTTTTACGTCGGCAAAGTCAACATTGATTATTCCGGGAATAGTTATCAGGTCGGAAATGCCCTGCACACCTTGTCTCAAAACATCATCTACAATTCCAAACGATTCCAGTAGTGGAGTCTTTCTATCTATCACAGATAATAAGCGGTCATTCGGAATAGTAATTAGAGCATCTACTTTTTCCCTTAAAACGTTCCATCCATCTTCAGCAATTCTTGACCTCTGTGGCCCTTCAAAACTAAATGGTTTGGTCACAACAGCAACAGTGAGAGCTCCAACATCTCTGGCAATATCTGCAATTACCGGCGAAGCCCCGGTTCCGGTTCCGCCTCCCATTCCCGCTGTTATAAAAACCATATCCGAGCCTTTCAGTGCGTTCATTATTTCTTCTTTGGTGTCTTCAGCAGCTTGTTTTCCTATCTCAGGGTTCATGCCCGCACCAAGACCACGAGTTAAGCTTTTGCCTATATGGATTTTGGTGGTGGCGGTGCTGTTATGCAAGGCCTGAGCATCGGTATTAATCGCAATGAACTCAACACCGTGAATTCTGGCTTCAATCATTCTTGCCAAAGCGTTGCAACCTGAACCGCCCACGCCAACAACCTTTATTCTTGCAAATGTTTCAAATGGAGGTTTAACTATTTGTCCCATGATGATCCAATTAATTAGTAAGTATTATATGCGTATTATCATAAATAAAAAAGCCACGCAAGCAATCTAAAATTTACTGTGGATAACTTTGTGAATAAATCACCCCTGAAGACTAGGGTGAGAAATTCTTTAACCAATCCAAAACCTTCTTAAACAAGCCGCTATTAACAAATTGAGCGCTTTTAGAACCCTTGTTCCCGCTAAATTCTTCGTCTACCCCCCAAGTTATCAATCCCGCCGCAACAGCAAAAGAAGGGTCATCAACATTATCCGCCACACCGGATAAGTTTAAAGGTTTAGCAATTCTAACTGGCAGTCTCAATCTTTCTTTTACCATAGCCGCAAGACCCGGTAAATTTGCCCCACCTCCCGACAAAACCACTCCAGCCGGAAGCATTCCTTTTGAAATCTTTTTAAGTTCACCAGCAACCATTTCCAGTAATTCTTGGGCGCGAGCGTCCACAACCCTGATCAGTTGTTTTCTTGGCAGAACAAAATCTTTTTCCGACATAAGTTCGGACAAATCTATGTTTCCTCTCTTACGCAAGTCTTCACCCTCAGATGTAGAACCGTGTTCAATCTTTACTCTTTCGGCAACATCCATTGAAGTTCTCAACGCAACGGCAAGGTCTGATGTAATATGTTTTGAGCCTATCGGCAACACTACACTGTGAAGCAAATCGGCTTCCTCAAAAACTGTCAGGGTTGAAGTGCCTCCTCCAAAGTCAAGATTAAGAACTCCGTATTCTTTTTGATTTTTATCCAAAACGGCAAGCGACGAAGCCAGGGGTGCAAAAACCAATCCAGTCACTTCAATATTGTTTTCATTTACACACTTGGCCACATTTCTTAGGTAAGGAGAAAGCCCGTCAATTATAAACACCTCCGCCTCAAGACGGACACCTTTCATGCCTAACGGATTTTTAACGTATTCCGTTCCGTCAACAACATAATTACGCGGTATGACATGAATTATTTCTCTGTTAGCGGGCAAACTGACCACCGATGCCGCCTGTAACACTCTATCAATGTCATTTTGTGATATTTCTCCGTCGGCGCGTGATACAGCAATTACACCTCTGGATATCTGGGTTTTGATATGAAGTCCATTTACGGCAAGATATGCCCGCTTGATGTTGGCACCTGCCATTGCTTCAGCTCTCTGGACGGCCGTCCGAACGTTATCAATAGTTTCTTCCATATCAACCACCATGCCCTTTCTTAGGCCATTTGATATAGCACTACCTACTCCTAAAATTTCGGCCCCCAAAATATCGCGATCTATTTTTGCGATTACAACTTTAACTTGTGAGTTGCCTATGTCAATCCCTGATATTAAATACGGCTTTGGCATAAAACTTTTCTAAAAATTTAAATTTTTTAAAATTTTATTCTCTAAGGCAAACATTTTTTCACCCCGACGTTTCAGTCGGGGCCCCGACACTTCGTCGTCGGGGTGGTCATATCCCGATAAATGTAAAAAACCATGAACTGTTAGCCATGCTAATTCTTTTTTTAAACTAATATCCTGTCTTTTCGCCTCTTTAACCGCAAAAGGCAGACAGATAAAAATGTCTCCTAATGGAAGTATATCATACTTTTTTAGTCTAGTTTCTTCTAGAGGAAAGGAGAGCACGTCTGTAACTTCGTTTTTCCCGCGATACTTCTTGTTAAGTCCTCTAATTTTAGTTTCTCCTACCAAATTCAAACTTACCTCAACATTTTTGTCTTTGAGCTTTAATTCTTCAATGCCCTTTTTTAAAATTTCACCAAAAAATTCCTCGCTTGGAGATTTTGTTGAGGTGTAATTTTTGAAAACCAAATCCAGCATGGCTAGATTTTACCATATTTTTTAATTTATTGGTATTTCCATGTTTTAAAAGTCCCAAATAAGAATCTATTGTTTCTGGTTTAGGATTTTCTTTGATTCTTTTAAACATTCGTCTTTTGGTAATTGTTCTCAGCGCTCTGTGATCTGGGAAGTGAACCCAGCCAAGGAAGTCAACTCCAGAAGCAATGGTTTTGATAAAAACTTTGTTAGGATGTATTTCCAGTTTAAGTCGCTCGGAAAGAAAATCAGCGATTTTCGGTAATAATTCCTCAAGCCAGACCTTGTCATGAGATAAAATCACAAAGTCATCGGCATACCTGATGTAATGCTTTGCTTTCAATTTATACTTAACGAACTGGTCAAATTCGTTCATATAGATATTCACGAATAACTGTGAGGTGAGATTACCGAGAGGTAGCCCCCTTCCTGAAGTAGCAGAGAAGCTGTGGGTTATTTTATCTAAGAGCCAAACAATATTTCTGTCCGGAATATATTTTTTCAGAATCTCTAATAATATTTCGTGGTTAATATTCTCAAAGAATTTCCTGATATCACATTTCAGAATCCAGCAAGTTTTGGTATTGTTTTTACTAACCTTACGTGCAAAGTTTCGAAACCTGTTCAGCGCTTTGTGTGTTCCTTTTCCTATCTGGCAGGAAAAAGAGTCGGCAATGAAAGTGCAGTCAAAAAATGGATAAAACTGACGCCATTTCTGGCGGTTTTTGTTAAATTTTTATCATTTTGCGGTCTCAATATATTTACTCATAGCTCTCACTGTCCTTTCAAGAATTTTAATTCTTTTCTGTAAATCCAAAATATCCCCCTCTTCAAAACGAATCAAAATTTCATGCATTTCTTCTATTCGATAATCAAGTCTGCTGACCTTTTGCTTCACTTCTATCACATCTTGCTTCAAGCCAGAAACATCTTGTTTTACTATATCCAAATCTGAAGCTGTGTGTTCAAATCCTTTTGCTACCATTAGGGCTAACCCGTCAAGTGTAATTCCGTTTGTTTTTTGTTTAGGCATAATTGCAGTATATCAATAAGATTAAAATCGTCAATTTACTTTGACAATTCTTCTTTCACTATCCGGCTGACCACTTGGCCTTCAGCTTTGCCTTTTATTTTTGCCATTACTGCTCCGATAACTTTGCCTATTTCTTTAACATCTTTGGCTCCAGTTTCCGTAATGGTCTTTTTGATTTCATTTCGAACAGCCTCTTCCGACATCTGTTCAGGCATATAGACCATGAGCATTTCGGCTTCTTTTTTCTCTCCTTCAGCGAGTTCCGGACGTCCACCTTTTTCATATTGTTCTATGGCGTCTTTTCTTTTTTTAATTTCCGAAGAAATAACGCCTATTACATCTTCCTCCGCAAGTTCGCCTTTTTTCTCTATCTCCTTGTTTTTAACGGCCGACAAAACCATCCCCAATAAAGTTCTTTTTTTAGAATTCCCGCTCTTTAGGGCATCCTTCATTTCCTGTTGAAGTTTTTCTTTTAACATAATACTTTTTATAACGTAGCTGGCTTAGACAAATTCAAGGCAAATCTGAGCATTGCGACGAGCCATACTAATGTATGGTGAGGAGCAAGCAGAGGATTTAACGAAGAAGTTGGATAAGAGCGTACTGCCGTAGTCGCTAAAGGCGACTGGCAGAGCGGCCAGCAAGTTATAAATCTAATTTTTGTTTCATCTTACGCTTCTCTTCTTCAAAAGTATCTTCGTCATATTTACCTAATTTTTCCAATTTTCTTCTCAATTCGCTCAAATGCAAACCCATAATGGCCGCATTTTTTTCTTTCCTTTCGGTTTGTTTCTTTTCTCTATGTTGAGATTTTTTAGCTCTAATCAAAACTCCGCTTTGTTGAACAAAGCGGTTAAAACGCCTCAATAAACTTCCCACACTTTCATTTGGTTTTCTTTTTACTTCAACCATATTTGACCTCCTTTCAATAAAAAGAGTATCATCGATAAGATAATTTTTCAAGTACACTTATTTTATAATTTTTGGTCCCAGAGGTTTGCCACCAAGAAGATGAATATGAAAATGAGGTACGAGTTTACCGCCATCATCACCTTCATTCATAATAAGTCGATATCCTTTATCGGCAATACCGACTATTTGGGCCGTTTTGTCGGCCACTATCATGGCTTGACCGAGAAGCTCTTGGGTAGCATCATGCATGCCGAAGACATGTTTCTTGGGGACAATGAGCAGATGAACTGGTGCTTGAGGATGAATATCTTTTATTACTACAAAGTTATCGTCCTCATAGACCTTATCTGATGACAGTTCGCCTTTTATAATTTTACAGAATACGTCGATTATCACGACTTTAGTCGCTTTTTAACTTCATCAACAATCTTTTCAAGTGGAATCGTTTCTTGAATTCCGGTATCCATTTCCCTCAAGATAACCGTGTCATCCAATGCTTCCTTCTGTCCAAATATCAAAGCAAATTTGACTCCCAACCTGTTAGCAATTCTTAATTGTGATTTGATACTATCTCTACCCAAAGAAGATTTGGCTTCTACACCGGCCTTTCTGAATGATTCAAAAAGCGGGATACTCTTTCTCTTGGCCGCTTCCCCCAATTGAACTAAGAAAACTTTAGGATTAGACTTTATTTCTGGAACAGAGACATTCTTTTCTTTAAGTTCAAGAATAATTCTCTCTATGCCTAACGCCCATCCTGCTGCAGGAGTTTTGGAACCACCCAAAAGTTCAACTAATTTGTCGTATCTGCCTCCGGCAGATAAGGTTGACTGGGCACCAATATTTTCCTCAGGTAAAATCTCAAATACAGTTCTGGTATAGTAATCCAATCCCCTAACTAAGTGGGGGTTCAATATATATGGAACCTTTGCCTCGTCTAAAAATTCTAAAACATGTTTGAAATGGGCGTGGCACTCTTCGTCCAAAAAATCTACAAACTGAGGAGCTTCTTTGGCAACTTCCTTGCACGACTCTTCTTTACAGTCCAATAGTCTCAAAATATTTTCTTTAAACCTAATCTTGCAATTTGAACAGCTTTTTTTAAGACGATTTTTGTAATAATCTTTGAGTGCTTTCAAATATGCGGGACGGCAATTTTGGTCACCGATGCTGTTTATGTGAACGTTGTATCCTTTCAGGCCCAAGCTTTCAATAAATTTGTAAGCTAAAAATATCAATTCTGCATCTACCGCTTCTGAACTGTCACCTATGGTCTCAATTCCTAGTTGATAAAACTGTCTGTATCTCCCCTTTTGTGGTTGATCGTGTCTAAACATGGGGCTGATATAATAAAGTTTGACAGGGTGAGGTTTAACGTTCATTCCATTTTCAAGATATGACCTAACAACAGGAGCCGTCCCCTCGGGTCTTAATGTTAAACTGTCGCCACCCTTTGTTTTTAAGGTATACATTTCTTTCTGAACAATGTCCGTAGATTCTCCTACCGAACGTAAAAACAAATCCGTAGATTCCAAAACTGGAGTCTCTATCCTTTCAAAACCATAAAACTCAAGCAAATTTTCTGCCTTCTTTGTTATGTATCGCCAATACTTCTGGTCTTCGGGAAGTATTTCCTGCATTCCTTTTGGCGCCTGAACACTTCTTTCTTTTTTGGACTTGGACATAGTTTAAATTTAATAATTTATTGATGGAATTTTAACATCTTTACCGATAGGCCATGGCCTTAAAAATGCTTTGCCTGTTATAAGTGTTTTATTGACCGGACCCCAACGTCTTGAATCGGAACTTTGAAGACGGTTGTCACCTAAGACAAAATATTCGTTGTCATCCGTCTTTGTAACAGAGGTGCCGATTGTTTTCTGTTCGGACGATAAATAATTTTCGTCAAGAACGAAACCTTCCGGCTTGTTATTGTTATAAATCGTAACCGTGTTGTTTTTAATCTCTATGGTCTCATCCGGAAGTCCAATTATACGTTTTATAAAAAACTGTGAAGGGTCCTGAGGATACCTGAAAATTATTACATCACCTCTTTCAGGTACTGAAAAACGATAACTCAGTTCATCCACCAAAAGGTAGTCGCCATCTTCAAAATTCGGCTCCATGGAAGCACCTTTAACAAAGAACGGCTGGACAAGATAATACCTGATTGGCAGAATTATAGCAAGCGAAATAATGACAACTTTTATTGTTTCCCAGATAAAAACTAAAACTTCCGACTTTCCGCTTGAAACTTGTGAAATTTGTGATTCTTCTTCACTCATTGCTATATTTTACTATACTTTTTTGTTCAATTCAAATAGACCGTTCCTTTACATTTTACATAAACCTGCTACCATCTTAATAGTTCATTTAATCGGATGGTGTCCAGTGGCTAAGCGTGTAATAGTTTCTCGGCAAGAGTTTGAACTTACCGACGAAGAGGCAAAACAATATATAATAGATAACATGTTTACAGAAGTTGGATCATGTTTCAATGTAGATGATTTCTTTAAACAAGCTTCAGCTGCTGGTATCGAAAATACAAAAGGTGAAGATTTGAAAAGAATAGTCAACCAACTTATCGAGGAAGAAAAATTACGCATTGAATACGAACATGTTCATGCCGCCTTTATAAGTGGGTATATTCTGATTATCAAAAGAGTGCGATAAAACATAGCAACATAAAACCGACCAAGTTGGTCGTTTTTTTAGATTAATATCAGAACTTATCCTTTGTCCTCCCCTATGTCGGACTTAGGGGTAAACTGTAACCATTCGAATATTTCTCTTTCAAAAGTTTTTACATCAGTAAAATAAACAGGAAAATCTTTTGTAGTAAGAATTCTTCTTTGTACTCTATTGATACCGAGATAATCTTGATAGCTGCTCCATTGATAATTTTTGAGAAAGTCTTTTGCTTTTTGTACATTTTTTATACCCTTCTCTTTCCATTCCGAATCGATAATTTTAACTGGATTCAAATGAATATAAGAAAAAAGATATTTAGTATATTCATCTGTGTCTGCTAAGTTGCTTTTGAAATTAGATTCAAACAAACCCCCTGTATGTTCGTGTTTTTTATTAAAATATTTTACATATGATGTAGACATTTTTCTCATAAAAAGACTTACCTCATTTTCTCTTATATCTTCTTGTCTATTTCCCCCTACACTGGACATGGGGGTAGATGGAATTGTGACAAAAATGTGAAAATGATTAGACATAAGAACCCAAGCCCCAATAGAAATAATTGGTTCACCTCTATCAAAATCCCAAGCATTTATTCCTTGCTCAATAATATCATCACGAAAATTTATATTCTTTCGAGAATTGCAAAGATATAATAATTTAGAAAATCTATCCTTATCTCTATCATCGAGAAAAATTTTTTGCTTACTATTTCCTCTATTGTATAGGTGGTAAAATTCACCCTCCACAAATTCATGTTTTCTTTGTACCATTCATCCACCCTATCATTATTTCTACCCCTATGTCCAGTGTAGGGGTAGAAATAAAAAGCGGGCGAGATTATCGCACCGCATTGGCTTCAATGCCAACTTTTATTTATGTCTGACTTAAATTATCTTTTACGATTTACTTTTGACTTTCACAAGTGGGCAAATACCCTGCCAGCTCGCCTTAAGATACTCACGCACCAACATTACTTTTGGATTTTCGGAGTCTTCAACTTTTCCCATAACCGAACCTACTGCGATAAACATGATTATGACCAGAACCACAACAAAAACGACAAGAGTCGCATGCCACGTATGTTGTGGATATGACCAAAATAGCCACCCATACAACACCGGAGGTACCACAAAATATGGTTTCAATTCGGTGTTAAAAAATCTTGGAAATGCTATCCGTTTCGCTTCAACGGCAAGTATAGTATCCTCATTTTCCATAACACTCTTGGTTGGCCACGGATAATAACCGAATAGAAACATGAAGGGGGCATAGATAACCGTCTTTAATGTTTGCCAAATTCCTAAAATGGCATAGCCGATTGGTAACAGAATGAATGCCCAAAACACTCGCAAGAAATAACCGCAAATACCCAATTGATAATATTCTATGTGGTTGACTTTTATATATCTCCCACAATCACTCTGCCAACAAATATAATACATTTTCCACTTGTAACATTTCGTGCACGCTCGATAATGTAGCGACTCTGGGTCAATAACCAAAGAACCATCTTCGTCTTTCTCTAGGTTGGCAAAAAGAACAAATCCAACTGCAGTCAAAAAATATACCCCAGCAAACATCCCTAAATAGTAAAGTGCTGTCCAGACAATAGTTGGCATTTTTAATCCCCTTCTCTTTTGTCAACGGAAATTAAAATAGCACAGATAAAAACATAAGTCAATATTGGATTTTCTCTGCAAAATTGTATTATTTTAGAGTATGAAAACAAAATTAATAGTTGGGCTTGGAAATCCAGATGAGGGATATCAGAATACGCGTCACAACGTGGGGTTTATGTTTTTGGATTACCTGGCCAAAAAAATTGACGCAAACGGTTTTGAAGAAGATAAAAAACACAACGCACTAGTCTCTAAATCTAAGATTATAATACCAGCCCCGACGCGCGACGGTCGGGGCTCCGACCGAAGCGTCGGAGTCGTATTAGTAAAGCCCCTATGTTATGTAAATAAGAGCGGAGAGGTTGTGTCAAAGTTGGCCAAATTTTACAAAATAAAACCGGCCGATATTATTGTTGTTCAGGATGATCTTGATATTGAATTTGGTTCATTTAAGAATTCCTTTGAAAAAAATTCGGGCGGTCATAAAGGCATTGAGTCAATCATTAAAAACTTGAAAACCAACAAATTCTATCGTCTCCGTATTGGGACATCGGTCCGGTCTCTCCTTAAAGCCCGCGAACAGTCAGATAAAAAACGAGATGCATTTGTTATGAACTTTGTCCTTGCCAAGTTTTCACCAAAAGACCAGGAGGTAATTAAGAAAATGTTCCCTGATATATACGAACGAATGTTGCAACTCTTGTAATCAAAAACCCGCCGGCCGGCGGGTTTTTGATTTAAATAGAAACTATTCCTCTATTCTTCTTCTTAAATCTCCGATTATCTGTTCGGCGTGCTTTACTCCCCCAAGACCAAAGGCTAAGCCCATGGCCAAAGCACTCGCTGCAATCAAACCAGTTATAACTATCTTGATAATATCATCGGCAACTTTCAACTGAGCCAGTGCAATCAATAAAGAAAACACGAATACGGCCCACTTGGTTAAAGCACCTAAAAAGTTAGCTGACATAAGACCAGCTGCTTTTACCGAGGCTTTCACTAATCCTTCTGAGAATTTCGCTACCAATATACCAATCAAAAGAATTACCATCGCGACAATTACATTCGGAAGGTAGAAAACAACGGTTCTCAAAAATTCAGAAACTTGTATCAAGCCCAGAATATTTGTAGCGGCCATTAAAAACACCACAACAAAGAACCATTTTACTAACTCGTAAAACAAAACCGGCGTATCTAATTTAAAACCACTTCTCTCCCAAGCCTGTCTGAAACCAACCTTGCCCAAGGCATTATCCACGTGCAATATTTTTACGACGTGATAAGCCAATTTTCCAAGTAATTCAGCGATAAGCCAACCGACTAAAAATACGACAATTGCCGCGATAAATTGCGGCAAAAAAAGCGCCACCCCTCCCCAAAGGGTCATCAATGAATTTCTAACAATGTCTGATGCTACTACTACTTCAAACATAACAACACCTCCCTTCAGAAATACTTATTATTTTCACTTATAAAGTATAACATTTTGATGTTTGAGGGGGCATTTTAAATGTGGATAACAAAAATGCGCTCCGCCAGTAACATTTTTCTCATAAGTCCTCGCCTTCAGCCTGCCTCTCGGAGATAGCATTGATAGATTTAGCTAATAATCACAGGTAACCCTCGCTTGCCTCCCCGTCCATCTTACGATTGGTGGGGCGCTTGACCTATGATTATTAAAATCTATCATGCCACTCCTTCAAGGCAGTCCTTGTCTGCGGAAACGAGAAAAATGTTACTGGCTACACTTTTACTTTAACTATTGTGAGAAAATAGCAGTGGCTTCGATTGGTTCTGATTTAAACAATTTTGTTTAAATCACCGTTTATAACATTAGGGTTCATGCCTAATATTTCATCCCGCAGAATACCATCTGGCACAGGATTATACATAAAAATTTTCTTGCCGGCATCAAAAGCTCTAAATATTTCAAGAAAGGTCGCACCTCCGATGTAATTAGCCTGACCATTTTTCTCAAAGTTTAATATGAGAATAGCATCATTCGCCATAACCTTTTCTTTTTGGAGATGTATCATTCCAGATTTCCATTGCTGATGCGATTCGGGACTAATTTTTTTCATCTCCTCTTCTTTCATCGGTTCATCATAGCTATTCGGAACTGTTATTATATGACCACTTTCCTCAAGTTTTTCTTTGATCAAAGCTACCTTGTCATAATTATATTTACTCGCACAAATAAATATTTTCATAATCTATTTTGAACTTTTATTGCCGAGCGTCATCCGCAACCTAACCAACTGGCGGAGGGTGTGTGCCTTTTTAAAATTAGCAATATTTTTAAAAGGTACACACCGCAGCATGCATGGAGGTTGTGTGAGTTATCTTAATTTTATAAAAATCTGGCAATCAATAGGGCTACGATGTTTGCAACTTTGATCATGGGATTTATCGCTGGGCCGGCAGTATCTTTGTATGGGTCGCCCACTGTATCCCCTGTCACAGCCGCCTTGTGAGCATCAGAGCCCTTGCCACCATGGCTCCCATCTTCAATATACTTCTTCGCATTGTCCCACGCCGCGCCCCCTGATGTCATAGAAATTGCAACAAACATTCCGGTCACGATAACACCAACAAGCAATCCTCCAAGCGCTTCAGGACCAAGAACAAATCCGACTACAACCGGAAAAACAATAGGAATAAGTGCCGGCACAATCATTTCACGTAAAGCTGCCTTGGTTACAATGTCTACTGCGGTTGAATAATCCGGTTTTGGGCCGACGCTTCGGTCGGCCCCCCGACCACTTTGCGTCGGGGCTGTTTCTATACTTTCCCAAAGGCCTGGTATTTCTCTGAATTGTCTGCGCACTTCATCCACCACAGCCCCGGCTGCTTTTCCAACAGATTGCATCGCAAGCGAACCAAATAAATACGGCATCATTCCGCCAATAAATAACCCGATAAGTACCCTTATGTCAGAAAGTTCAAAAACTACAGTTCTTCCAAATTCAGAAAGCTCCTGCGTGTATGCAGAAAAGAGCACCATGGCAGCCAGTCCCGCCGAAGCAATGGCATATCCTTTTGTAACCGCTTTGGTTGTATTACCAACTGCATCAAGGGCATCTGTGTGCTGGCGAACTTCTTTCGGTAATCCTGCCATTTCAGCAATACCACCAGCGTTGTCGGTAATTGGACCAAATGAATCAATTGCTAAAATTAAACCCGTCAAAGAAAGCATGCTCATCGTTGCCAATGCAATTCCATATAATCCAGTTACTGAATACGCCAGAAACATTGCACCGGCAATCACCAATACGGGCAATGCGGTAGATTCCATTGAAACAGCAAGTCCGGCAATAATGTTTGTGCCATGTCCTGTGGTTGAGGCCTTAGCAATTTTTTGAACCGGACTGAATTTTTTTGAAGTATAGTAATCAGTTACCAAAACCATAAGGGCTGTCACACCAATACCAATCAAGAGTGATAAAAATAAATCTGTCCCATCAATGCCACCTAGAGTCATATTTCTGGTAACCCAATAAAACAATCCAACAAGGATAACGGCAGTGGCTCCAAGTCCCTTATAAAGAGCTGTCATAATTCCGCCGGTTAATTTAACAAAGAAAGAACCCATAATTGATGCAAAAACTCCAAGTGCTCCGATAAACAACGGGAACTCAACAACTGAAGAGCTGTTTCCGAATAGCAAACTGCCGAGTAACATCACCGACAAAGCCGAAACGACATAGGTTTCAAAAACATCAGCTGCCATGCCAGCACAATCACTAACGTTGTCCCCCACCTGATCAGCAATAACTGCAGGATTTCTGGGATCGTCTTCAGGAATTCCAGCCTCAACTTTTCCGACAAGATCGGCACCGACATCTGCGCCTTTAGTAAAAATACCACCACCCAAACGGGCAAACACTGAAATCAAAGAAGCTCCAAAACCCAGACCAATAAGAGCTTTGACATCACCGGACCACCAATAAAAAAACGTGAGCGACAACAAGGCCAGTCCGACAACAAAAAATCCCGTTACTGCACCACCCTTAAAGCCCATAGAGAAAGCCCGACTCAAACCATATTTGGCCTCTTCAGCGACACGAGAATTGGCCCTGACCGCTACCATCATGCCAATATATCCCGCTAATGCTGACGCGACGGCGCCAACCACAAACCCTTCGGCAACGGAACGTCCTAGCCATTTCCACAGTATTAAAACAGCAATAACTCCGACAAAAAAAACCGTTCTATTCTGTCTTTTTAAATATGCTGACGCCCCTTCTTGAATGGCTTTTTGGATAGAAACCATTTTTTCATCTCCGGGAGACTTTTTCATAATCCCCCAAATCAAAAACGCACCGTATCCAAGTGATGCCACCGACGCAACTAACGAAAGTAGTAATGTGTTCATGCGATATAATTTATCAGAATTTCAGGATTTATTCAACAATAGTAACACCCGCCTCATTAGCCAAGTTGATTAACCTTTGAAGATATCCCAAACATTTCTTCTTTTTATCTTCATCTAAATCCTCCACGACTTTTCTTAATTTTCCAAGTTTAAAATTAGACCTTAATACCATCCAAGGATCAATGCTGTCAACATAGACCAAATTCCCTTGTTCATCTCTCATGAAATTGAGGTAAGTACGATCTACAAAAACCCCAAAATCATTTTCCAGCTTTGTCGTAAAAGACATAATCTCTTTCTTTGTTTCCGTGTCATATTTTATCTTTTTCCAAAACTTCCATGAACTATTTTTTACCTTTGAGTTTACAATTACATTAGGATCAGAGTAAGTCGCATGAATATCTCTTATATTATCCGGAAAAAGGATGTGCAAAATTTTAGTAAGATAAAATCTTGCCTTTACCTGTAATTCATTCCCTTTTTCTTTATCAAATATTCCGATTACACGATCGGAGTTAGTAAAATCTTGGTATACTGTTTTTTCTGCCCCTTTGCCCAACTCCTTGCCTTTGTTTATTTTTATTTTCTCCATGTTTTACTCTACAAACAAAACCCTAGAGGTATTTATTGTGCAACCGATGCATCTGCGGCATCAATCTTTTTTATTTCTTCCTTCTCTCCAATTTCAACCACATTCTTGACCCTGTCCACCATCAACGAGAGGCGTTTTTCAGAGGCGTCGTAGGCGGATTTAGTGTTATCAATATGTTTGCCAAGTTTCTGAAAATCTTCAGCCAGTTTTACCCCATCGGTAGCGATTCGCTCAAGACGCTTCATAATATCTTTTGTTTGTTTGTTAAATTCCACATCTTTGAACCAATGACGGATAGCCGAGATTGAAAGCGCAAAAGTGTTCGGTGAAACCAAGAAGACCCTCTTGGAACGGGCATAACTGGGAATGTCTACATCTTTAATGTTGTTTATGATTTCATAATAAACCGTTTCGGCCGGCACATACATTAATGCAAGGTCGGTCGTCCCTTCTGATGGCAAGAGATACTTGGATGCAATCTCGTCTATTTTCTTTTTTACGTCAGAATAAAATGATTTACGATGAATTTCTTTTTGAATGTCATTATCAGCGTTCACTAATTTTTCAAAATTTTCCCAATTAAACTTGGAGTCAATCGGCAAAACAAGTCCGTTGGGTAAATTTAAAACCGCATCAACCGCTTCGCCTGATTTAAAATAATGCTGAAGCTCATACATGTCTTTGGGAAAGTACTGGTTAAGTGCCGCCTCAAGCGATGCCTCTCCCCAAATTCCGCGAAGTTTTGGCGATTTAAAAATATCCTGAAAAGACGAGACGCTTTTCACAGATTCGTGCATCTGTTTCATGTTCTCCTGGATCTGGGTCATGTTTTGAGTAAAACTCTGAACCTGTTGGCTAACAGTCAATGTCGCCCGCTCTGAAGCCTGTCGGCTTCGTTCAAGCTGTTCGTTTATGAGTTGTGAAACCGTCGCGCTTGCCTTGTCTGATGCTTCACGATTTTGTTGAAGCTGACTGCTTACAATTTGAGAAAGAGCGTCAAAGCGCTGATGAAGAACCAAATACTTTTCATCGGGCTCCTGTTTCTTTGGTCTCATCATCATGTACACGTTTATCCCAAGCAAAATCAAAGTCGCCGAAGAAACCACAAAAATTAGAACTGAGATTGAAGTCATAGATCAATTATCTGATCCCATTAAAGCATTAAAAAACTCCTTAATCAAGGGACTGTGTGATCGTCTTGAGGTCAGACCTCAAGGATTTTCGTATTAATTAAAACCGCCATATGTGTGTATCTAAAACAATGCACCTTAAAAACCCAGCCTTTTAATCTGCCCCCACACTGGACATAGGGGTAGAAATCTTGATCGTATCAGAAAAAATTTGAACTTTTATTGCCAGTCATCATTTAACAATTAAGCAACCGGCGGAGGGGGTGTGCTTTTTTAAAATTAGCCCCGACGTTTCAGTCGGGGCCCCGACACATTGTCGTCGGGGCAGAATTTTAAAAAGTGCACCCCACAGCATGCGTAGGGGTTGTGTGAGCTGTTAGTATTCGTACATACTTAATTGCGCATCCACCTGCTTCATAATCTCCAACGCCACCGAAACAACAATAAGGATTGAGGTACCTCCAACGGTAAATGTGGTGATACCTGTCATGCCCTGAACAATGTTTGGTAGAACAGCTATCAGACCAAGAAACAACGCTCCAACAAGAGTAACTCTGTTCAGGAGATGATTTAAAAATTGAGCCGTCATCGGTCCGGGCCTTATACCCGGTATATAACCGCCCTGTTTCTGAATACTTTCAGATATGGATTTAGGGTCAAAAGTAACTGCGGTATAGAAATAAGTGAACAGAACAACCAAGAAGAAATATGACAAAGAATACCAAAGCTGATTCTGGACAAAATTGGAAAAGAAAGAAGCAACTTTAGAAACAATGGCAACACCAGAACCGACAAAGAAGTTGGCTATCATTCCCGGAAAAAGTAAAAGCGAGAGAGCAAAAATAATTGGTATAACACCTGCGTTATTTACCCTCATCGGTAAATATGTTGAAACTCCGCCGTACATCTTCATTCCCCTGACACGTCTTGCGTAATTAATCGGGATATTTCTCTGGGCCTCCGAAATGTAAATAACCCCGACAATAACAATCAGGGCAACCAACACAAACCCGCCATAAGTAAACAGTTGGCTCATGTCAAAAGTGAAAAGCGTCTGTTGAATAGCAGTTGGGAATCCGGCCACAATACCAGCAAGAATCAAAAGTGAAACACCATTACCGAGATTCTTTTCAGATATCAATTCTCCCAACCACATGAGAAACACACTTCCGGCGACTATAACAGAAATGGCCGTGATCCAATCAATTGAGACAAGGTTACCTATAATATTCTGTCTCGCCAACAAGACCAAAAATCCATAGCCCTGAAGAGCGGCCAAAGGAACTGTTAAAAGACGGGAATACTGATTAAATTTCATTCTGCCGGCTTCGCCTTCATATTTGTACATCTGTTCAAGTCCTGGAAAAATCATGGTCAAAAGTTGCATGATAATGGAACCGGTAATGTATGGACCCAAACCAAGCATCGCAATTGAAAGAGTGGACAAAGAACCGCCGGTAAACGAACTAATCAGTCCAAAAAATTGATTCTGGGCAAAAAAATCTTTTAGCCTTGAGGGATCAATGGCCGGAATGGGGATGCTGGATACCAACCTTGAAACGGCCAATAAGAAAAAAATAAACAGAACTTTGTTTCTCAAATCCGGTCTTTTGAATATTTGTAAAATCTTATTCATTAATTTATTGTGCTACCCGACTTTAATATCTTATCACTGGCAGATTTAGAAAATTTAAAACCCTTGAATGTCAATCTTTTTTTAAGTTGACCTTCTCCAAGAATTTTAACTTCTTTTCTCGCCAGTAGTTCAAGTGTAATCTCTTGACCGTCCTCAAATTTATTGAAAAAATCCAAGTTCAAAATCTTGACCTTGTCATGTCTTAATTGAAAATATCGGTGTTTAACATGTAATCTGCTTGAACCGGGTTTTTTGGTAGCGCCCCTTAACTTTGGAAAAGGTTGCCAAAGACGATTGTCTCCACCCCTAAAACCCTGTTTAAACCCGGCTCCGGCACGTGACTTTTGTCCCTTAGTGCCATGTCCAGAAAAGGTTCCTCTCTTCCCTCCCCTTCCGACACGTTTTGCCGACTTTCTTTTTGTCTTAGATTTTAATTCTGATAAATTCATATTATTTCAAAACCCCGTCTTTAATTCTTATTTTTTTCAATGCCTCAATCGTAGCCATAGCTATATTAACCTTATTGTTCGTTCTTCTTAAAAGTTTACCGGTCAATTTGGTAATTCCAGAAAGTTTTGCCACAACCCTAACCGGTCCACCTGCTTTTACTCCTCCTCTGGCAGGTTTTAACAATACCACAGCACTGTTGTATTTAGCCTCAACCTGATAAGGAATCGTGCCATCTTTAATAAGAACGGTTACCAAATTTTTCTTGGCCTGATTGAAAGCTTTTTGAACCGATTGAGCAACGTCTTTGCCTTTTGCCATTCCCACTCCAACCTTGCCATTTCCATCTCCGATAACGATTGTTGCCCTAAAGCTAAATCTTTTGCCTCCTTTGGTTACACGTGAAACTCTGGCAATATCCAAAACCTTCTGATCATATTCTGATTTGTTGGCAAAACCACCTCTGCCTCCAGGTCTTCTTCCTCCACGACCGCCACCAAATCCGCCTCCCCTACCACCTCTTTGCCCCCCAAATCTTCCCGGAGTACGTGGAGTTGGTGTCGGAGTTGTTGGTGCGACTGGCACTATCGGCTCCACCGGTGTATTCAAATTGTTTGATATTTCGTTTTCCATGCTTATATTTTAATTCCGCCTTTTTTCAATCCATCAGCTAAAGCCTTTACTCTGCCGTGAAACTTGAATCCTCCTCTGTCAAAAACCGCCTCAGCAACTCCAATTCCTTTCATTTTTTCAGCAAGTGCCTCCCCAACCCTTGCAGCTTCTTCTGATTTTTTAGACTTGGTCTTAGTTTTAGATTTTTTACCTCCATAGTTAGAAACACTTACCAATGTTTTGCCAGTCTCATCATCTATCACCTGGGCATAAACATACTGATTACTTTTGAAAACAGCAACTCTCGGTCTCTTTGAAGAGCCTTGAATCTTCGCCCTAACTCTCTTGTGGCGATCCAATCTATGTTGTCTTTTTGCTTTAGGTTTCATAACTGATATTTAAATATTTAAACATTCTTTACTATCCGGTAGCTACGGCCTTTTTGCCGGCTTTTCTCTTAATAACTTCTCCCTGATATCTGATTCCGCTTCCTTTATAAGGCTCCGGTCTTCTCCATGATCTTATTTCTGCGGCCGTTTTGCCGATTAATTCATTGTCTATTCCCTGAATTCTGATTACGCTTTTTTCTGCTTTAAAAGTTATTCCCTCAGGAGCTTCTATTGTAACAGGGTGTGAAAACCCCAAACCCATCTCTAAATCATTTCCCTTCACCACGGCCTTGTACCCTACCCCCTGAAACTCCAGAACAGTTTCAAATCCTTCACTTACTCCTTTTATCATATTTTTAATAAGAGCGCTGGCCAACCCCCACGTAGCGCTATCTTCTATATTTTTCGGAGTTACCATCAAAATTTCGCCTTCTATTTTCAAATCTACATTTCCGGGAATAAATCTCTTTAATTCACCCTTTGGACCTTTAACCGAAACCAAACTGTCGTCCATTTTCACTTGGACGTCTTTTGGTATTTTTATCGGTTTTTTTCCAATTTTAGACATTTTAAATATTTAAATTTATAGAATTACCAGACTTCACAAATTATTTCTCCCCCAAGACCCAATTTTTGAGCCTCTCTGGAATTCATAATCCCTTTTGATGTTGAAATAATAGCCAAACCATATCCCGAACGGACCTGTTTTACGTCTTTAGCCTTTATGTACATTCTCCTTGATGGACGGCTGATTATTTTAACACCGCTCAAAGCTCCCTGATTATCTTTATAGTTTAAAGTTAGCTGAAGATATTCATGTTCTGCTTTTTTGGCCTTTTTGTTTTTTCTTTCAATTTCGGATATATATCCGGCCTCTTTCAAAATATTAGCTATCTTAAATTTAACCTTTGAAAAAGGCATCACAACCTGCTCGCCTTTTACGGCCTGAGCATTCTTTATTCTTATTAACATGTCTGCTATTGGATCCATAATTTATAAATGTCTAATTTCTAAAATTTACCAGGATGACTTCTTAACTCCCGGCAAATGACCAGCACTGGCCAATTCCCGAAAGTGTATTCTGCACAGACCAAAACTTCTCATATATCCTCCCTTTCTTCCACACATAAAACATCTTCGGACTATACGGCTGGAATATTTCGGCTTTTTGTTTGATCTGGCAATTGTTGATTTTTTTGGCATTTGCGGAGTGGGCTCCCATATTAGTCGCCCGCGAGGGGCCCCATTGCATTCCTCCTTTTCTGAATGCTCCCGAGAGGAGCAATGGGGACACGCGTCGGCGACTTATATTGGGAACTCTGTTATTTTTTAATCGGAAAACCCATTTGTCTTAAAAGTTCAATCCCACTCTCTCTATCTTTGGCAGTTGTAACAACTGTTACCTCAAGACCAAAAATATCTTTAGTGTTTTCGTAATTTATCTCCGGAAAAATACTTGATTCCTTAATTCCAAAATTCAAATTTCCCATTTTGTCAAAATTCCTGACTTCTATACCTCTAAAGTCTTTAGATCTCGGCAAAGCTATCGCAATCAATCTATCCAGAAAGTCATACATTCTCCTACCTCTCAATGTAGCAGATATACCGACATTCATGCCTTCTCTTAATTTAAATCCGGAAATAGACTGCTTAGCCTTTTTTAAAACAGGTTTTTGTCCGATAATCATTGTCAGTTCTTTGGAAATCCTGTCTATCGTCTTGTCTTCTTTAGCAATCCTTCCCACTCCTGTGTTTATGACGACTTTTTCTATCTTTGGAACGGCCATCACATTCTCAATTTTAAAAGCTTTCTGCATAGCAGGAATGACTGTTTTTCTATATTTTTCCTGTAATCTTGGTATCATATCAGTGTTCGATACTATACCTCACTTTTGCACTTTTTACAAATTCTAGTCTTATTTTCCCCCTCAAATTTATATCCTATTCTAGTCATCTTTCCGCAAGATTTACAGACCAAGGCCACACTTGATGCGCTGACCGCTCTTTCTTTACTTATAATTTGGCCTTTCTGTCCCTGCTTCTTTGCTCTGACGTTCTTTTTTATCAAATTCAAACCTTCAACAACAACCCTGTCTATGCTCGGTATGACCATGGAAATTTTTCCGGTCTTTCCTCGGTCTTTCCCATTCAGCATTATTATATTGTCTCCTTTTCGTAATTTCATCGTCCCAGTGCCGACATTGTCACCTGCCGGTCTTTGACCCGTCCCATTTGTCTCTGCTTGCCAAAGACAAGCGCAACTTCGGGAGCGGGGCGTTAAACTAGCTCCTCGGCCAAAGATGCTATCGTGGCATAACCTCTCTCTTTAATTTCTCTTGGAATAGGACCAAATATTCTTCCTCCCTTGGGTTCAGTCCCGTCTAATATTACAACCGCGTTATCGTCAAACCTAATATATGTGCCGTCTTTCCTTCGGAATGGTTTTCTTTGTCTGACTACAACTGCTCTTAAAACATCTTTCTTCTTAACCAATTTTCTGGGCTCGGCAACTTTTACGGAAACAACGACAATATCTCCTAACTGGGCATATCTATGTCTTGAACCTCCAAGAACCTTAAAAACACCGACCTTTTTGGCTCCTGAGTTGTCTGCAACATTTACGATTGAACGAAGCTGTAACATATATTTAGGTTAGTTAGATTTCTTTTTATCGGTTGATTCAACCTTTCCAGCAACAGTCCATCTTTTTTCTTTAGACATCGGTCTGGTTTCTTTAATTAAAACTTGGTCTCCTATGTGGTATTGATTCTCTTCATCGTGGGCTTTGTATTTTTTGGAAACTTTAAAGAATTTTTTATATTTAGGATGTTTTTTCAAACTTGAAACCTTCACTACTACAGTTTTAGTCATCTTGTCTGAAACAACTACACCTTTTAATACCCTACCGTTTTGCAATTTATTATTTTCCATTTTTTTTGATTATAGTTAAAATTCTTGCAATTTCTTTCTTTGTTTTCTTGACCTGACTAAAATCCTTTAATCTCTTCTCGCCCAATTCAAAATTAAATTGTAAAAGCTTAGCTTTCAAATCTTTCATGATTACTCCCATCTCTTCATTTGTTTTGTTTTTCAAATCAAGTTTTTTCATAAATTTTAGAAATTAGTAATTAGAAATTCGAAATTTAACGTTTTACTATTCTGGTTTTTATTGCAAGTTTATGTGAGCCAAGTTTTAAGGCTTTTCTTGCCATTTCTTCCGACAATCCATCTATCTCAAAAATCACTCTTCCCGCCTCAACAACCGCAACAAAATGATCCAATGTTCCGGCACCGCCACCCATTCCAAGCTCTCCTCCGTGATTAGTTCGTGGCTTGTCGGGAAAAACACGCATCCAAATCTTACCGCCCCTAGAAACAAATCTTGTCATAACACGTCTTGCCGCTTCTAATTGATTGGCTTTTATCCAGGACGACTCTTCGGCTTTCAAACCAAAACTTCCAAAGCTTAAATAAGTGCCTCTTGTGGCCTTAGCTTTTAAGTTACCCTTGTGGACCTTCGGATGTTTTACTCTTGCTGGTTGCATTTTATTTATTTAAATTTTTATCACCTTCAAATTTTTCTCCTTTATAAATCCAGACTTTCACACCTATCGTTCCATAGGTGGTGCTGGCGGTTGCTTTTGCGTAATCTATGTCGGCCCTCAATGTCTGTAACGGTAAATTTCCTTCCTCCAAATGTTCAGAGCGTGCAATTTCGGCTCCGTCCAAACGTCCACCGAGTAAAATTTTGGCACCTTTAACTTCTTTGGAGGCTATAATTTTGGCTAAAGTCTGCTTCATTACTCTCCTGAAAGGAATTCTCTTTTCTATCTGGTCAATTATAGATTCGGCCATTATCATGGCAGATGCCTCCGGGTTTTTGACTTCTTGAATTTCTATCCTGACAGAAATCTTATTTTTAAGTAGTTTCTGAATAGCATTCTTTAGTTCTTCAACTCCAGTGCCACCCCGCCCTATCAACAATCCTGGTCTGGCTGTAAAAATAATCACATTTAAAGCATCCGTTCCTCTTTCTAGTTCAACCCTATCCACGCCTAAATTCTTTAATTTCTTGCTAAGAAAAATTCTTGCGGCCACATCATCTTTCAGATACGGAACATATTTGCGTCCACCAAACCAGCGGGATGCCCAATCCTTTTGAATGCCTATTCTAAATGATGTTGGTGATATTTTTTGTCCCATATTAAATTACCTTTCTTCTAAATAACCTTTTTCCAAGATTATTCAAAGTATTACCCTTCTTTCCAAGCTCGGTTTTAACTTCATGTTCACTCTGTGCGTGTCGTTCTTTTGTAATAACTTTTTCTTTCTTGTCTTCTAAGTCTTTGTGTGTGTCTTTGGTTTTCTTTTCTGATGCCTCTCTTTTTAACCCGGCAACTCTTTCGTCTAAAATAATACGGACCTTGCTTGTTTTCTTTTGAATTTCTCCGGCCCGTCCCTGTGCTCTCGGCATGTATCTTTTTAATTTAATCCCCTCATCAACAAGAAATTCTTTTATATACAAATTTTCCTTAACCATGTTGAAATTATTCTCGGCATTGGCAACCGCTGAATTTAACAATTTAATCAAAGGCAAAACCGGCCTCTTCATCAAAAACTCCAACTGATTCAGTGCATTGGAAACATCTTTGTTCTTAACCAAATTAGTAACAGCCCTGACTTTTCTAGGGGCCATTCTCAATCCGTTAAGTTGTGCTTTAATTTGCATGATTAATGTTTAATTATTTTTTTGGTGCAGCTATTTCTGCCGGGGCTTTGGCTGCTTGGGCGGCCTCAATATCTTTCTGTTTTTGGGCAGCTTCCAACTCTCTTTGCATCCTTCCGCCATGTCTTACAAATTTCCTCGTCAAAGAAAACTCTCCCAATTTATGACCAATCATATCTTCTGTTACGAAAACCGGAACATGAACTCTGCCGTTATGGACACCGAATGTAAATCCTATCATTTCGGGAATAATCGTGCAGGCTCTTGCCCAGGTCTTAATAATCGTCTTATCGCCCGCTCTAAGCTTGCCCACCTTTTTCAGTAGCTTTTCGTCAATGTATGGTCCTTTTTTAAGTGATCTTGACATGGCTCGGAGTGGGCTCCCTCGCCCGCGTTAGCGTGGCGATAAGGGAACTCTGTTATTTTATTTCTTTCTTCTTATTATGAACTTGCCTGATTTTTTCTTTTTATTTCTTGTCTTTCTTCCGCCGGTAACCTTTCCGTAAGCGGTTTTTGGACGTCTTGTTCCTCTGCCCTGTTTTCCTTCTCCTCCTCCATGAGGGTGGTCAACAGGGTTCATGGCCGTACCTCTTACCTTCGGTCTTCGTCCAAGCCATCTGGATCTTCCAGCTTTTCCTAAAACTATCGTACTGTGTTCAGCGTTAGAAACCTGACCAATAGAAGCATAGGAATCTCCTTGAATCATTCTTGTCTCCGATGAAGGCATTACCAACTGAACGAAACCGCCTTCGCTTGCCAAAACGGTTGCTCCAGAACCGGCTGAACGGACTATCTTTCCACCCTGTCCCGGAAACAATTCCACGTTATAAACTATAGAACCTTGTGGAATGTTCTTTAGCTTCATTCTGTTACCCGGTCTTACTGGCGCCTGTTCAGATGTAATAATTGTATCTCCCTTCTTAAGTTCTTGAGGGGCCAATATATATCTTTTTTCTCCGTCTGCAAAATAAATTCTGGCTATTCTTGATGTTCGGTTTGGATCATATTCCAAAGCTGCAACCTTTCCGGGAATATTAATTTTATCAGTCTGCTTGAAATCTATATCTCTGTATAACCTCTTGGCCCCTCCGCCTTTTCTGGGACCGGTAATCCTTCCTCTGTTGTTTCTGCCATATGATTTGCTGAATCCCCATTTGTGAGACTTTAAAGGCTCAATCTTGGTTAATTGAGAAAAATCATATCCTCTCATTCCTCTTCTGGAAGGTGTTGTCGGTTTATATTCTTTCATGTTGTTATTGATCAGTGAGCAAGGAGCAATGAACACTCTGCAATTTTTTGTTCACTGTTTCCTGCTCATTGTTCTCTCTCATTATCAGGCCTTGGCCTGATCGATGCTATGGCCTTTTTCTAAAACCACAATAGCTTTTTTAAATTCTGACTTAAAACCGGTGTGTCTGCCCAAATCTCTTCTCTTCCTCGGCATATTTAAAACTTTAACACTCTTAATTTTTACATTGAAAATCTTTTCAACCTGTTTTCTTATCTGGCTCTTATTGGCGCTTCTGAAAACTTTGAAAACATACTGATTAAATCCGTTCAACAAAGAAGCTTTTTCGCTGACATAAAAATTCTTTAAAACTCTGTATGCTTCCGAGTTGCCCGTAACAGGAAGCGCAGATACTGTTTCCTTCGCTTCTTCAGTCACCAAAACATCATCCTTTTTTGAAAATTTTGTTTTCCTAATCTTTTCTTCTTTTTTGAAAGGATTTAATGACATATTATATTACTTATTAAAAGTCTTACTTAAAGCATCTACGGAATCTTTCATCAGAATTAAATACTTATAGGAAAGCACCTCCAACGGATTCAAATTTCTTGCTTCCATGGCTGAAAAGTTCGGCAAATTGTTTGCGGATCTTTTAACCTTGTCCTCCATTGATGGAACAACAAGTAACATGGTTGGTTTCCTCCGACGCTTCGGTCGGAGCCCCGACTCTTTGACGTCGGGGTTGCCCATCAAAGTTGAAAGATTTTTCAGTATTGCCGCCATTTCTTTTGTTTTTGGATTTTCTAAAATAATATTATCTAAAACAAACAGTTGCTTGTCTTTTGCTTTTGATGATAAGACCATAAACAATGCTTTTCGCGCCATCTTTTTGTTTATTTTCTTTTTAAAATTTCTTTCTTTTGTTGGTCCGAAGGTTACTCCTCCACCCTTCCATATTGGTGAACGGATAGATGCATGTCTGGCTCGGCCGGTACCCTTCTGTTTCCAAGGTTTTTTGCCTCCACCTCTTACTTCTCCTCTGCCTTTGGCGTGAGCGATAACCTGTCTCTTGTTGGACATCTGGGACGTTACAATCTGATGAACTAAATCGTCGTTCATCTTCAAACCAAAAATCTTGTCAGGTAAATCTACCTCTCCGATATTTTCAGCTTTTTGATTGTATAATGGATAATCCATATTATTATTGAACAGTGAGCAAGGAGCAATGAACACTCTGCAATTTTTTGCTCACTGTTCCCTGCTCATTGTTCACTATTCTTGTGATCTTATCACAAGAAGCTGACCCCTATTTCCCGGAACTGCACCCTTAACCGCAAGTAATCCGTTTTCAACATCAACTCTCACAATTTTTAATCCTCTTGTGGTTACCTGATCGCGTCCCATTCTTCCTGCCATTCTCATTCCTTTCAGTGTGTGCTGAGGAAATCTCTGACCGATTGAACCAGCATGTCTTGCAACATGATGATGACCATGACTGTGAGGCATACCGGAAAAACCATGTCTTTTCATAACTCCCTGAAAACCTTTACCCTTAGATGTTCCGGTAACCTTCACTTTGTCTCCAAGAGCAAAAACAGAAGCATCAATCTTGTCTCCAACCTTTAAATCTTTTTCTCCTCTGACTTCTTTCAAATGTTCAAAATTTCCTAAATCTTTATTGTGTCCCTTTTGAGGTTTGTTGATGTTTTTGGCTTTTTTAGTTCCAATTCCAATCTGAACGGCTTCATAGCCGTCTTTTTCTTTTGTCCTCACTTGAACGACAATGTTTGGAGCAACTTCAACAACGGTAACAGGGACGACTTTTCCGTCTTCCTCAAAAACCTGCGACATTCCTAATTTTTTACCTATAATAAATTTGGTCATATAATCCTTCGACTTCGCTCAGGATGATTTATTATCTTCTGATAATAAATCAAAAACCCAGATTTAGCTGGGCTCGTGTGTCCTGCTAAATTTATTTTATTCTAAATCTTATTTGTATCTAATTTAGAAACCACTTATTTCAATTAAGGTTTTAACGCGACAAGTGAATTTTTATAAACCGGCTCGGTTTCCCGATTTACCGGATAAATTCTAAGCCGACGCCTTGGTCGGCTCCCCGACACGTTGTCGTCGGGGCTATCTTATTACTACCTTATTCTCTCGTCCTAGTGAGTTCTATCAAACTAAGGCGAGAAGTAAGGGGATAATTACGATACTATTTATTCCTTATCAGTAGATTTAAGTCCCAAAACAACTCTTCCAAATCTCTCTAAGCCACTATCTATGTTTCGACCCCACATACGGGCCGCATCCAAATCTTGCACCGTAGCCAAGCTCTGAGCACTTTCACGCAGTTGCTTAATCCAAGTTGTGACTTCCTCTTTCGATTTTTCTTTCTCACGCATTCGCAATTTTGTTTCGTCACGTGTTTCTGCGGTAACATCTTCTAATGGTTCGTAACTTTTTATTTCTTCTAGTGTTTTTTCTGGCATATTTTTTATTAAATTTTACATCTTTAACTCTATATCGACCCCTGATGGCAAGTTCAGGTTCATAAGAGCGTCAATTATTTTCGGTGTCGGTGAATCTATGTCAATGATTCTCTTATGAGTTCGCATTTCAAACTGTTCTCTTGAACTCTTATCAATAAACGCAGAACGGTTAACGGTATATTTCTGAATCTCTGTCGGTAACGGCACCGGTCCAATCGGGTGACCGCCATATCTTTCAATGGTTTCAACAATCTGGGCAGCGGACTTGTCTATGATTTTATTGTCATAAGCCCGTAGCTTGATTCGTATTCTCTGTTTTGTTTCTGTCGTTTTTTTAGTGGCCATTTTAATTGGAAAGAACATTTTGAAGCCCCGACTACCCGTCGGGGCTTCAGTTTACTTATTAATTTTTGTTACGACTCCTGCACCAACAGTCTTGCCGCCTTCTCTGATTGCAAATCTCTGCTTCTCTTCCATGGCAATAGGGGCAATTAATTGGACTTTCAAATTTGCCGTGTCTCCAGGCATAACCATTTCAGTTCCTTCGGGCAATAATACTTCTCCCGTAACATCGGTAGTTCGGAAATAAAACTGTGGTTTGTATCCCTTGAAAAATGGCGTATGGCGTCCGCCTTCTTCTTTTGTCAAAACATATATTTCGGCGTCAAAGTCAGTATGAGGAGTAATTGTACCGGGCTTTGCCAAAACCTGACCTCTTTCAATGTCTTCTTTCTTGGTTCCCCTCAAAAGGATTCCGGCATTGTCTCCAGCCAAACCTTCATCTAACTGTTTGTTAAACATTTCAATACCAGTAACAACAGTCTTTGAGGTTGGCTTAATTCCAACTATTTCAATTTCTTCATTAATCTTAACCATTCCTCTTTCAATTCTTCCTGTTACAACGGTTCCTCTTCCTTCAATTGAGAATATATCTTCAATAGGCATAAGGAACGGCTTGGCAGTGTCTCTAACAGGATCTGGGAAGAAAGTATCCATAGCATCCATCAATTCTTTAATTGGCTTGGCTGCCGGATCATCTTTTGATTTAGCTTCAAGGGCTTTTAAGCCAGAACCTCGGATAATCGGAGTTGTGTCTCCAGGAAACTGATATTTATTCAAAAGTTCTCTGATTTCAGCTTCAACTAAATCAACCATCTCGGCATCGTCAACCATATCTACTTTGTTAAGAAATACAATTATATTTGGAACACCAACCTGTCTGGCAAGCAAAATGTGCTCTCTTGTTTGAGGCATAGGCCCATCGGTAGCGGCAACAACCAAAACAGCTCCATCCATTTGAGCGGCACCGGTAATCATGTTCTTGATGTAGTCAGCATGTCCAGGAGCATCCACGTGGGCGTAATGACGCTTTGGTGTCTCATATTCTGAATGATGTAAAGCAATTGTAATACCTCTGGCCTTTTCTTCAGGAGCATTATCAATCTGATCTATTCCTTCCTCTCGGGCAGAATAACCCTCGTCCTTCATTAAATTTAATACATGCAAAATACCAGCTGTTAGCGTGGTTTTTCCGTGGTCAACGTGACCAATTGTGCCGACATTTAAGTGCGGCTTGTTTCTTTCAAATTTCCCTGCCATTTTTTGATTAATAGCTTCAGAATCCAGAAGCTATCTATTATTTAAACACGTAATATCTATTTTAGCGGAATGGCGCCGGTTCGTCAATAGATGACAGCTTCTCTTCCTTTTCTATCTCACTCTTTAGGGCAAGTATGTCTTTATTTATTCTTTCCAATATCTCCAACTCTCCTTCGGGTAACACCGGCTTAACCGATGGCTCAATGCTATTATGGCTTATTCCATTTGCAACCGTAGAGGCATGATTAATCTTAATTTCCTTTTCCTTGCCCCCCAAAACCAAGTCCTTATACATATCATAGCTCAATATGGCAAAAGACGGTTCACCGTTATCCAAAACCAAAACCGCCGTAGAATGTTTCACCAGTTTTTTTAACTCATCTATGTTCATGTTTAATGAGATTATATTATAAAAATATCTTACAAAATACAACTCTCAACTTACCGAGGACCGCAACTTACCGAGGACCGTCCTCCGGAATTTAGTATGATTCTTTAATATTAAGCCAATCATCAACATAATTTCTAAATTTGTTAATATGTGAAAAATATTCGGGAAATTCATCTTTAGTAAGAATTTTATTCTCCTGCCTTTTAGTATTGCAATAATCCTCATAACTAGAATAGTAATACTGTTCAATGAATTTAAATACTCGTTTTTTGTTTTTAACTCCCACTTCTTTCCATTTTGGCTCAATTAATTTTACCGGATTAAGATGAATATAAACATAGAGATATTTAAGATGTTCATCGCGAATAACATGTTCGGCCTTAAATCTTCCCTGAAACAATGGGCCAACTCTTTCGTGTTTTTTATTAAAATACATAGAGTAACCAGTAGTCAGTTTTTTCATAAACGTACTTAATCCATTTTGGGTAATTTCTTTAACCAAAACATGAAAATGATTCGGCATAAGCACATATGCGCCAATGGCCACAATTGGTTCACTTCGATCGATAGTCTCAATACTTTGGTCTTCTAACTCACGAAAATCAAACGGCTGACTAGTATTCGCCAGATATAGAAGTTTATGAAATCGTGCCCAATCTTTTTTATCAGTAAAAATATCTCTCTTCTCAACTCCTCGATTGTATACATGATAAAATTCTCCAATGGATAAAATACAACGTCTTTCCATATGTTCTATTTATACACAATGAAATTATATTTTCAAGGACGGTCCTCCGGAAACGCGGTCCGGAGGACCGTCCTTGGTTGTTTATGATTATTCATCTTTACTAAAACAAAAGGCGCCTCGGTCTGTTTTACAACAGTCCTCAGCGCTAAGCCGCTAAGTGGTAATAGCGGCGACTTTTTTCCAGGATTCTATTTGGTCCTTGGATGGATTGGGCTCATTCATCATGGTGGCTTGAACATCCACCTCCTCCAAAAACTGCCGGATGTGTTGAGCCGCCCGTGAACGATATTTTTGCCGATCCGCATCAACGACTTCCAGAAGTGCTTTCAGCGCGGCTCTCAATTCTGTGCGTCGCATATTCGCAACCGACAACTCTCTCTCCAGCTCGGCAATCCGGTCAAGCATCACCTGAAGCGATGAGTAGGTGTTGATGAGTTGAACTGCTTTATTAACTGGAAGGTTCAATCCACCTTGTAACTCAATACAATCAACTTCAATCATAATACGGTAAATTGCAGCGATTCGCCAATTCTTCGCAGCTGGGCCGTAGATTGCGCTTCGGCGACGAAATGGCCCGCGACTGATTTCGATAACGGACCAGTCTCCTTCTTCATTTTTGCCATTACAATAAAGCAACCGTTCCTTTAAAGTTCTAAGTTTCCACCAAGTATGAATAACAGTGCCCTTAGGACAACCTGACGAATTATCTCTAGAGACAAAATAGCTCGTCCGCGAACCCTTGAACCATTTCATAAAAACTGGATCAGTCAGACCCAAGAGAACCATAACACATTATAACAAAAAATCAAGCATTAGTTTGATTTTTTGTTATCAGAAGTAATTTGAACCTCTACCGCCAAACATCAACGACCACTTAAGCAACCGGTGGAGAGGGTGTATTTTTTTAAAATTAGCCTCGACGCTTCGGTCGGGGTCCCGACACGTTGTCGTCGGGATATATTTTTAAAAAGGTGTCTCCCTCCGTACGCATAGAGGTTGTGTCATCTATTCATACAAAAAATAGGAGCTAAGATCCTATTTTTTGCCTTCTTTAATAAGGTCCACCATACTGTTCGGAACCGGTTCGTAATTATTAAATTCCATGTTGAATGTTCCCCTGCCTTCGGTCAGAGATCTCACTGAAGTGGCATAGCCGAACATTTCTGATAGCGGAACTCTAGCGTCAATAACTTTTAAATTCATTGGGCTTCTGTCGTTGATGCTCAATATCTGACCTCTTCGGGAAGAAATATCTCCAGTGGCTTCACCCATAAAAGAATCGGGAACAATAATCTCTACTTTCATAATAGGTTCCAATAAAATCGGTTTTGCTCTTTTGACGGCCTCCTGAAGAGCCATGGCTCCGGCAATTTTGAAAGCAATTTCGGACGAGTCAACTTCGTGATAAGAACCGTCGTACAAAGTAACCTCCATGTCCACCATAGGAAATCCGGCGATAACACCTTTGTCCAACGCTTCCTTAACTCCCTTTTCAACGGGCGTGATGAATTCCTCAGGAACAGAACCTCCCCTGATTGCGTCTATAAATTCAAATCCACCTCCACGCTCTTTTGGTTCAACACGCAACCAAACATGACCATATTGTCCACGGCCTCCTGACTGTTTAATGTATTTACCTTCGGCTTGAGATTTGTCGGATATAGTTTCCTTATATGCAACCTGCGGGCGACCAGTGTTTACGTTGACCCCAAATTCCCTTCTAAGGCGGTCTACAATAATTTCCAAATGTAATTCTCCCATTCCTGAAATAATAGTTTCTGCCGTTTCTTCGTTGCTTCTTATTCTAAAGGTTGGATCTTCGTCTGATAACTTTTTCAAAGATATACTCATCTTTTCCTGATCAGCCTTAGTCTTAGGTTCTATGCGTAAAGAAATAACCGGCTCAGGAATTTCAATACCCTCAAGAAAAACAGGGGTTCCAGGATTACAAAGAGTGTCTCCGGTTTTAGTATCTTTTAAACCAACCGTAGCGGCAATGTTTCCGGCATAAACTTCTTTAATTTCTTTTCGCTCGTTTGCGTGCAAAAGCACAATACGGCTTATTCTCTCCTGTTGACCGCTTCTGGTATTTAAAACATAAGAACCGGCAGCAAGTTTTCCGGAATAAACTCTAAAGAAGGTTAAGGCCCCAACAAATGGGTCGGTTGCAGTCTTAAAAGCCAATGCGGTGAACATGGCGTTATCGTCCGCTTCCACCGCTATTAATTCTCCGGTTTTTTTATCAGTTACTTTTGTTGGAGGGACATCCAGTGGTGACGGCAAATAATATGCAACAGCATCCAAAACAAGCTGGACACCCTTATTCTTTAAAGCCGAGCCAGCGAAAACCGGAAATATTTTATTGGCAATAGTTGCTTTTCTAAGTATTTTGCGCAATTGCTCCAAGCTTATCTCTTTGCCTTCCAAATATTCAGACATGGTCACGTCATCATGTTCAACTATTTTTTCTATAGTTATGGCTCTTTCTTTTTTTGCTTCTTCAAGAAGATGGGCCGGAATCTCACCTTTTATAACCTTCTCACCTTTTTCACCTTCAAAGGTATAATAATCCATAGTCAAAAGATCAACGACACCCTTGAATTGATCCTCATGACCATCCGGAATTTGAAGTTTTACGGCATATGGAGAAAGACGACCCAATATAGACTGGAACGACCTATCAAAAGAAGCACCCAAACGATCAAGTTTGTTTATAAAACATATTCTCGGCACCTTGTAATCGTCTGCATAGCGCCAGTTTGTTTCTGACTGCGGCTCAACACCGGCAACACCATCAAAAACAACAACCGCTCCATCAAGCACACGCAAAGAGCGTTTTACCTCAATAGTAAAGTCAATGTGGCCTGGAGTGTCAATAATATTTAACTTATATTTATCGGGAGCATCAGCCCCGACGCCTTCAGGTCGGGGCCCCGACTGTAACGTCGGGGTAGGAACCCAATAAGCAGTTGTAGCGGCAGCAGTAATGGTAATACCTCTTTCTCTCTCCTGTTCCATCCAGTCCATGACAGTATCACCTTCGTGAACTTCACCTATCTTGTGTGAAATTCCAGTGTAAAACAAAATACGCTCAGATGTGGTAGTTTTACCAGCATCAATGTGAGCAATGACTCCGATGTTTCTGATTTTACTTATTGGATAATCCGACAAAACTAGTTTCGAGTTTAGGGTTTACACTTTACAGTTCGGAAACTAAAGACTGTAAACTAGAAACTGTAAACTCATTTAATTACCAGGCGAAGTGGGCAAAAGCCTTGTTGGCCTCAGCCATTCGATGTGTATCGGCCTTTTTCTTTACTGCACCCCCGGTATTATTAAACGCATTCATTAATTCTTCTGCAAGTTTCTCTTCTGTAGCTTTTCCTTTTTGGCCACGAACGGAAGCAACAATCCACCTAATGGCCAAAGTTGTTTTTCTTTCAGGTTTAACTTCAATCGGTACCTGATAGTTAGCTCCCCCGATTCGGCGGGACTTTAATTCCATGCCAGGAGCGGCATTAGCGATGGCCTGATCCAAAACTTCCATAGCCGGTTTGTTCAATTTCTTTTCAGCCCTTTCAAGTGCTCCATATACTATTTTCATAGCGATCGCTTTTTTGCCTGAATACATAATCTTATTTATAAATTTTGCAACCAAAAGACTGGAGTATTTTATATCCGGTTCTACAAGTGTTTTATGTTTTACTGGTCTTCTCAATTTGACTTACGACTTATGACTTACGACTTACGACAAAGATTCTGTCGTTAGTTGTTGGTCGTTTGTCGTTCGTTTACTTTGCTTTCTTGGCTCCATATTTTGATCGGCTCTGTTTTCGACCTTCGGCTCCGGAAAAATCCAAAACACCTCTTACGATATGATATCGGACACCCGGCAAATCTTTTACCCTTCCACCCCTTAAAACAACCACCGAGTGCTCCTGAAGGTTATGGCCAATTCCTGGTATATAGGCGGTAACTTCCATTCCATTGCTCAATCTTACCCTGGCGATTTTTCTCAAGGCAGAGTTCGGCTTTTTCGGTGTAGTTGTTCTGACCGATAAACAAACTCCCCTCTTAAAAGGAGCAGGATAATAAATCGGTCTATTCTTTAAAGAATTAAATCCGTAAATCAAAGCAGGCGACTTTGTCTTCGCTCTGGTTGTTTTTCTTGGGTTTTTAAGTAGTTGTCTAAATGTCGGCATTTAAAAAAGACCCTTAGGTCTTAGAGAGTATATCAAATAATTAAGACGGGTGTCAATTATTTCGTTATTTCTAATTGCGGCAACTTGTCTTTGAAATTCGAACGATTTAGGTAGAATTAATTCATGAAAAAAACAAAAAACAGAATCATTTAAGTAAGAGTGAGAGGAACGAGGTCGAGATTTTAAACAAACGAGGATACTCTATCGGCGACATAGCCAAAGCGCTGAAAAGATCAAAAGGCGGTATCTGGTATGAATTGCAAAAGAAGCATAAGAAAAGAAGGTATGAAGCAGAGTTTGCGGATCATGTTACCTACGTTATGAGACGCAAAAACAGAGCCATCGGCAGAAAGATAGCCCTGCATTCAGAGTTAAATTCATTCATCGAAAAACATCTCCTCGACGATCAATCGCCGGAAGAAATATCGAAACGGTTAAAACGAGTAGAGAAACATTTGCCCTACGCCTCAGCTTCAGCCATTCGGCGCTACATTAAAAGTCCGTATGGCAGAAGAATTGAGGCTCACAGAGCTAAAGTATTTAAAAAGAAGCGACGTAACAGAGGACTGAAACCGAGAATTAAAGATAAGCGTCCAATTGCAGATAGACCAAGTAATATCAACAAAAGATGGGGCTTGGGTCATATGGAAGGAGATTTCATTGTATCCGGCAAAAGTGGCAAAGGAATTGTTCTGGGATTACGAGATCGCAAGATCCGCAAAAATCTTTTAGAGAAAATATTGCCTGTTTCCGTGTCTGGAGTTAAAAGATCTTTGTTGAGAATCAAGAGACGTTATCCGGAGATGCAAAGCATAACTTTTGATAACGATCTGCTGTTACTGGAACACAAAAGACTTGAACAGAGATTGGGTATTAAAATTTACTTCTGCGATGTACATGCTCCCTGGCAAAAACCATCTATTGAAAACTTGAATAAGATACTACGACGATATATTCCTAAAGGTTCTGATATTTCAAAATATTCCAGAAGATATATTAAAAAATTAGAAGCAAAAATGAATAGAAAGTTTATGGACTGTCTTGGTTCATTAACTCCAGACGAGGCTTATGAGAAAGAGAAGAAACAAAAACAACGCCGAGAAGCGTGTTTGAAGAGAAAAAGTGGTCGTTCGAATTGATGGGTTTGGGTGCCCTTCTTACTGGTAACTAAATTATACCACATTTTATACCATTTTGTCAAACACGCAAAAAACTCCCTTTTGGGGGGAGTATTACAGAGTTTGAACCTCTATTGCTAACCGTAATCTGTCTATCAAAACAACCGGCGAAGGGCGTGCCCTTTTATAAAATTAGTAAATTTTAAAAAAGGTGCACCCCGCAGTCATGCATAGAGGCTGTGTGAGCTGTTAAAAATTATCTTATCTTTTTCAACCAATACTCATTTTCCCACTCCCAAAGAGATTTGCAGGCAAGGAATGCCTTGATGTCGGAGTCAAAAGTATTTAATTCTTTTATTTCAACCGCACCGGTCATGGGGCCCCATTCATGTTCGCATTTTCCTTTTTCTCCGCGAATTTTTTCCCTACCTCCTTTGTCACGCAAAGTTGCCGGACATTTCAAGCAACGTTTTGACTGATCAAGGCGCAAAATCCAGCGGGTGAGGGGAGGAAGAGTTTTATCTTCGCTTAATGCTTCTATATAAGCCGAGGTCTGCACGCTATAGTCTCTATATATCGCCATTGATGTTTTGATATCTAAAACACCCATAACACCATTCAACTCAGCCAAGACATCCATGGTCCCCGCAAAGTGGTGTTTTTTTGATACAACCCTGTCTTCTATTCTGTGGGCAATTAATTCGTTGTTTTTATAAAAATCCAAAAAGGCAGTTACGGCCGGTTTCACCTGATCGGGGATTACGACCCCGACGTCATCGGAATGAGTCGGGGCTCCGACCGCTCCGCGCATCGGAGTTGGTCCTCTCCTTAATATCGCCTCTACTGTTTCATGAAGCAGTGTCCCTTCTTCAGCAGATTTGGATTTTATGGCTTCACCGGTTTTGTAGTCAGGCAGTCCGGCATAAAACATATAAAGCGCCGGTTTGGCTTTTATGGAAACTATCGAAGTAACACGTGGATACCAGACACCATCAATCGTGTAACCATTGGTCTCCATGAAACTTTTAGCATCTTTATACCAGTTCATAATACAAGCTTTGCAAATTTCTAATTACCAATTCCTAATTTCTAAATTGGTCATTAGAAATTGAAGATTTGATTAGAAATTAGATATTAGACATTCTATTTCATATATTTTTCCCAGTATCCGTATAACTCTTTTGTCGCCTTAATATCATCAAAGCAATACTTCGCTATCTTAAGATATTCTTTGTCTCTAAATAAACGTGATACATCGTCACCGCTGACGCCTTTGGCCTTAGGACTTTCTATGCCGAACGCCTGACACCACAAATGAAGACTTCTTTTGAATCTCACCGCTCCAAAATTTGTTAGCCTATCGTATAAGTCAAAATGTAGCCCGTCCGCCCAGTATCTGTTGTGCATTAAATTTTGAGTCGGTTTAATTTTTAAAACCGCCGAACGAATCATTATAAAAGGACAATCAAATGAATGACCGTTGAAAGTAATGAATTGATTATAATGAGTAGCTGATTCCCAAAAATGCTCCAAAACTTCTTTTTCTGAAGAGCATGGGATGTATTGGGCGTTTTTATCTTCCGTTTTTTCCAAATCTTTTTTGCCGGCCTGAAAATATACAGCACCCTTATCTGTGTCCGGATTTAATATTCCAATAGCCACCACCTCGCCAGTGAGAGGGGAGAAGCCGAGTTCTTCTTTAATCTTTGTCTTCTCATCTTCATCTTCGGCGTAAAAAAGCAAAAGTTCCTTGGCCTTATCATCCAAAGAATCAAATTCAACTCCCACGGTTTCTATGTCAAAAATAAGTCGAGGCATAATACCTCTATTGTATTTGCTTTAATCAATTTTATCAACACTTGTCTCTTGTATAACGTTGTGCGACAAATTATAATGAGTTTATGAATAAATTACCAGGCGATTATGTTGCTGGGTTTATAGACGGCGAAGGAT
>Ga0209343_10000581_pt1 | contig 51163 bp, 41 predicted proteins | sample RifCSPlowO2_02_FD_184026 | JGI IMG/M metagenome (GOLD analysis project Ga0209343, IMG submission 184026) | Groundwater microbial communities from Rifle, Colorado - Rifle CSP2_plank lowO2_0.2 (SPAdes) (version 2) | ecosystem: Environmental > Aquatic > Deep subsurface > Groundwater | place...
CATAGCACGCTAAGTGGCGAAGCCATCAAGGTACATGCCGCTGAGCTGGGCGAGGGCAGTGGTGCCCCAGGCACTATTCTCGCCGCCGATAAATCCGGGCTGACGGTGGCCTGCGGCGCAGGCGCGCTGCGCCTGACCCGCCTGCAGCTGCCCGGTGGCAAGGCGCTGAACTTCAGCGATCTGTACAACAGCCGCCGCGAGCAGTTCGCCGTTGGCCTGGTGCTAGGCGCATGAACCCACGTCTGGCCGCCGCTCGCGCCCTGGCCGTGGTGCTCAATGGCAAGGCCTCGCTAGGCAGCAGCCTGCCGCCGCTGCTGGATAAGGTTGAGCAGCGTGACCGCGGCCTGGCCCAGGACCTGGCCTTCGGCACCGCGCGCTGGCAGCCGCGCCTGGCCCTGATTGCCGAGAAGCTGCTGCAAAAACCCTTCAAAGCCGCCGACCGCGACGTCGAGGCGCTGCTGCTGATCGGCCTGTATCAGCTGTTCTACACACGCATCCCGGCGCATGCGGCCATCGGCGAGACGGTGGCCTGTGTCGACAAGCTGAAGAAGCCCTCGCTCAAGGGCCTGCTCAATGCCGTGCTGCGCAATGCCCAGCGCGAGCATGAGGCGCTGCTGGCCGAGCTGGACCGCGACCCGGTGCTGCATAGCGCCCATCCGCGCTGGCTGCAGAAACGCCTGAAGGCCGAATGGCCCGAGCAGTGGCAGGCCATCTGCGCCGCCAATAATGCCCACCCGCCACTGATTCTGCGGGTCAATCGCCGCCTCGGCAGCCGTGATGACTACCTGGCGGAACTGCGCCGCGTCGGCTTCGAGGCCGAACCCTGTACCTTCAGCCATGACGGCATCCGCCTGCTCCAGGCCTGCGATGTCACCACCCTGCCGGGCTTTGCCGAAGGCCGCGTCAGCGTGCAGGACGAAGCAGCGCAGCTGGCGGCCGAACTGCTCGACCTGGCCCCCGGCCAGCGCGTGCTGGACGCCTGCGCCGCGCCTGGCGGCAAGACCTGCCATCTGCTGGAGGCCGAACCGGCGCTGGCCGGCGTGGTGGCGGTGGATCTGGAAGAAAAACGCCTGGTGCGCGTGCGCGAGAACCTCAAGCGTCTGGGCCTGGAAGCCGAGCTGTTCGCCGCCGACGGTCGCGACCTGGCGGCCTGGTGGGCTGGCACGCCGTTCCAGCGCATTCTGCTCGACGCCCCCTGCTCGGCCACCGGGGTGATCCGCCGTCACCCGGATATCAAGCTGACCCGCCAGGCTGAAGACATTCCCGCACTGGCCAAGCTGCAGGGTGAACTGCTGGATAGCCTGTGGCAGACCCTGGAGGTCGGCGGCATCCTGCTGTACGCCACCTGTTCGGTGCTACCTGCCGAAAATAGCGACACCATCGCCGCCTTTCTCGCCCGCACCCCCGGTGCCCGCGAGCTGGATATCGCCGGCGCGTTCGGCCTCAAGCCAGCCCATGGTCGCCAGTTATTGCCGCAAATCGACGGCCACGATGGCTTTTACTATGCCAAGCTGATCAAAATCGCTGCCACCCGCGGCTAAGGAACAGACTGCATGAAGATCATCATTCTCGGGGCCGGCCAGGTTGGCGGCACCCTGGCCGAACACCTGGCCAGCGAAGCCAACGATATCACCGTGGTCGACACCGACGGCGACCGCCTGCGCGACCTCGGTGACCGCCTGGATATCCGCACCGTGCAGGGCCGCGGCTCCTTCCCCACGGTGCTGCGCCAGGCCGGCGCGGACGATGCCGACATGCTGGTGGCAGTGACCAACAGCGATGAAATCAACATGATCGCCTGCCAGGTGGCCTACAGCCTGTTCCACACCCCGACCAAGATTGCCCGGGTGCGCGAGGCGGCCTACCTGACCCGTAGCGGCCTGTTCAGCAACGAGTCGATCCCGGTCGACGTGCTGATCAGCCCCGAGCAGGTGGTGACCAACTACATCAAACGCCTGATCGAATACCCCGGTGCCCTGCAGGTGATCGACTTCGCCGAAGGCAAGGCCCAGCTGGTGGCGGTCAAGGCCTATTACGGCGGCCCCCTGGTCGGCCAGCAGCTGCGCCAGCTGCGCGAGCATATGCCGAATGTGGACACCCGGGTGGCGGCGATCTTCCGTCGCAACCGGGCGATCATGCCCCAGGGCGACACGGTGATCGAGGCCGATGACGAGGTGTTCTTTATCGCCGCCAAGGCGCATATCCGTGCGGTGATGAGCGAAATGCGGCGCATGGAAGACAGCTACAAGAAGGTGGTGATCGCCGGTGGCGGGCATATCGGTGAACGCCTGGCCGAGGCCATCGAGAGCCGCTACCAGGTGAAGATCATCGAGATGAACCCGGCGCGCTGCCGCTACCTCTCGGAAACCCTGGACAGCACCATCGTGTTGCAGGGCAGCGCCTCGGACCGCGACCTGCTGGTGGAAGAGAATATCAGCGACGCCGATATCTTCCTGGCCCTGACCAACGACGACGAGGCCAATATCATGTCGTCGCTTTTGGCCAAGCGCCTGGGGGCACGCAAGGTGATGACCCTGATCAACAACCCGGCCTATGTCGACCTGGTCCAGGGCGGCGAAATCGATATCGCCATCAGTCCGCAGCAGGCCACCATCGGCACCCTGCTGACCCATGTGCGCCGCGGCGATATCGAAAGCGTGCACAGCCTGCGGCGCGGGGCCGCCGAGGCCATCGAGGCCATCGCCCATGGTGACGCCAAATCGAGCAAGGTGGTCGGCCGCGCCATCGAAGATATCGCCCTGCCGCCGGGCACCACCATCGGCGCGATCATTCGCAACGACGAGGTGCTGATCGCCCACGACAAGACAGTGATCGAAACCGGCGACCACGTGATCCTGTTCCTGGTCGACAAGAAATATATTCGCGATGCCGAACGTTTGTTCCAGGTCGGCCTGACGTTCTTTTAGGAATCATCCATGAGCACTGAAGCCCTGGAAAAAATGCTGGCCAAGGGCATGGATAACGCCCTGCTGCGCTTCGGTCTGGGCAAGGGTTATCTGGATGCCGGCGACTTTCCTCGCGCCGCCGAGCACCTGCAACGCTGCGTAGCCTTCGACCCGCACTATTCGGCGGCCTGGAAGCTGCTCGGCCAGGCCTTGAACAAGCAGGGCTTGCCCAACGACGCCCGCCGCGCCTGGACAGAAGGGCTACAAGCCGCCCAGGCGAAAGGCGATAAACAGGCGGAAAAGGAAATAGGGGTATTTCTCAAGCGTCTGGATAAGGCTGCTGCAAACCGCCCCAGCTAACTGGCGGGAGCTACTCGCGGACAAAACGCAGGCCAACCCCCATGGCCTCGACCCGCACCACTTCCAGCTGCAGGATAGGTGCCTCCATCGGCAGCCCCTGCACCTGGCCCCTGACTCGCTCGCCGATGCTGAGCTTGTCCTGCGCCTGATCCATCAGCACATAGACGCCGCAATCGGAAATATCCCGGGTGGTGAGGATAAGTTCGCCATGCAGCGGATGCTCGATGCGCAGGCGAACCTTGAGCGGCGTGCGGACATTGCTTCGATGATTGCTCATGCTGCATCCATCAGTATGGGTCCATGCAGACTAGCCGAGAGCGGCCGAAAGCCGCAACCGGGACGGCGCTGTCAGTACCACTTGGCCTCGCCCGGCGGGCGCTTCTTGAAGCGCTTCATACTCCACATGTACTGGCTCGGGTAGGTGCGTACATAACGCTCGATAACCTTGCTCATCGCCGCCACGGCGGTTGCGGTATCGGTGCTGTACATCTCCTCCGGGGCAGCCTCAAAGATGACCTTGAAGCCCGAGCCATCCGGCAGGCGCAGGGCATGCAGAAATACGCCACAGGCCTTGCCGCCACTCAACATGCCGGCAACAAACTTGCTGGTTAGCGCCTCGGTCGCCAGGAAGGGCACGAACACTCCCGCCGACCGGCTCGGCTCAGGGTCGGCCGGAATGCCCACCGTACCGCCTTTGCGCACTTCCTTGATCACGCTGAGGATACCTTCCTTGGTCGACGGCGCGACGCGATTGCCCATCTGCGCACGCTGCTTGCGCAGCAGGTCGTCGACGGCTTGGAGCTTGGGCGGGCGGTAGAAGATGATCGGTTTGCACTGCGCGCAATAAAAGTGGTTGAGCACTTCCCAGTTACCCAGGTGGCTGGTGATGCCGACCACGCCCTTGCCGCTGGCCAATGCCTGCTGCAGGATTTCCAGGCCTTCGACTTCACGCACCAGGCCGATGGATTTCTGCGCCGGCCAGATCCAGGCACAGGCACTTTCGGTCAGGGTTCTGCCGATATCCATCAGCGATTGGCCCAGCAGACGCTGGTGCCCGGCTTCGTCCAACTCGGGAAAGCATTTACGCAGGTTGATGCTGGCCACTTCGCGTGAGCCGTTCGGCAGCTTCCACATCAACCAGCCAATTGCAGCGCCCACAGCTTGCACGGCGCGCCACGGCAGCAAGGCAAACAAACGCAGAAAGCCCACCACCAGGGCACCTTTGAGCTTTTCCACAGGCAACTCCAGCCGATCAAAAGGCGCTTATTGTAACCACCCGAGCTAGCGAGTGGTCAGTTGCGCGTAGCGGTCACAATCGACGGTGTGATCCATGACCATGCCGGTGGCCTGCATATAGGCGTAGCAGATGGTCGGACCGACAAAGGTAAAGCCGGCCTTCTTCAGCGTCTTGCTCATCGCCTCGGCCTCGGCGGTTACCGCCGGCACCTGGTCGCGCTCGCTGAAGTGATTGATCTTCGGCGCGCCGCCAACAAAGGACCAGAGCAGCGTCACCGGGTCCTCAAGCGCAAGCCAGGCCTGGGCGTTCTTGCGCACGGCCTGAAGCTTGAGGCGGTTGCGGATGATGCCGGGGTCCTGCATCAGGGTTTCTTCGATGTACTCGTCGGTGAGTTCCGCCAGGCGCTGCACATCGAAGCCGAACAACACCTCGCGGTAACGCTCGCGCTTCTTCAGCACGGTGATCCACGACAGGCCGGCCTGGAAGGCTTCGAGCAGCAGCAATTCGAACAGCACCTGGGGGTCGCGTTGCGGCACGCCCCATTCCTGATCGTGGTAGGTGATATACAGCGGGTCGTCGGAGCACCAAGAGCAGCGTGGCATAGGGCCTTCCAGGGCAGTGGAGGCGGCGCGGATTGGGGTATACTCCCGGCCTTTCTGTCGCAGCCAACAGGTGAATTTTTCGTGAGCCAGACTACGCCTGCCGTGCGCACCTTCCAAGACTTGATCCTCGCCCTGCAGCAATACTGGGCCGAGCAGGGTTGTGTGGTGTTGCAGCCCTACGATATGGAAGTGGGCGCGGGCACCTTCCACACCGCCACCTTTCTCCGTGCCATTGGTCCAGAGACCTGGAACGCCGCCTATGTGCAGCCTTCCCGTCGTCCGGCCGATGGCCGCTACGGCGAAAACCCCAACCGTCTGCAGCACTACTACCAGTTCCAGGTGGTGCTCAAGCCGAACCCGGAAAACTTCCAAGAGCTGTACCTAGGCTCGCTGAAGGCCATCGGCATCGACCCACTGGTGCACGATATCCGCTTCGTCGAAGACAACTGGGAATCGCCGACGCTTGGTGCCTGGGGTCTGGGCTGGGAAATCTGGCTGAACGGCATGGAAGTCACCCAGTTCACCTACTTCCAGCAGGTCGGCGGCATCGAGTGCTACCCGGTGACCGGCGAGATCACCTACGGCCTGGAACGCCTGGCCATGTACCTGCAGGGCGTCGACTCGGTGTACGACCTGGTGTGGACCGACGGCCAGTTCGGCAAGGTCACCTACGGCGATGTGTTCCACCAGAACGAGGTGGAACAGTCGACCTACAACTTCGAACACGCCAACGTCGAGAAGCTGTTCGAGCTGTTCGACTTCTATGAAAGCGAAGCCAACCGCCTGATCGAACTGGAGTTGCCGCTGCCAACCTACGAGATGGTGCTCAAGGCCTCGCACACCTTCAACCTGCTGGATGCGCGCCGGGCCATCTCGGTGACCGCGCGTCAGCAGTACATCCTGCGTGTGCGCGCCCTGGCCCGTTCGGTGGCGCAGAGCTACCTGCAAGCGCGGCGCAAACTCGGCTTCCCGCTCGCCGCCCCCGACCTGCGTGATGAAGTATTGGCCAAGCTGGAGGCAGCAGAATGAGTACCCGTGATTTCCTGGTAGAACTGGGCACCGAAGAGCTGCCACCGAAAGCCCTGAAAACCCTCGGCGAAGCCTTTCTAAGCGGTATCGAAAAAGGTCTGAAAGCCGCCGGCCTGAGCTATGGCCCAGTGCGCTATTACGCCGCGCCGCGCCGCCTGGCCGTGCTGATCGAGCAGCTTGAAGAGCAACAAGCCGATCGCACCCAGAACCTCGACGGCCCGCCCGTGCAGGCGGCGTTCGACAAGGATGGCAACCCGACTCAGGCAGCGCTGGGCTTCGCCAAGAAATGCGGCGTCGACCTGGCCGATATCGACCGTAGCGGCCCCAAGCTGAAATTCAGCCAGAGCATTCCCGGCCAGGCTGCGGCCGGCCTGTTGCCCGCCATAGTCGAAACCTCGCTGAACGAGCTGCCGATTCCCAAGCGCATGCGCTGGGGCGCGCGCAAGACCGAATTCGTCCGCCCGAGCCAGTGGCTGGTGATGCTGTTCGGCGACGAGGTGATCGACTGCGAAATCCTCGCCCAGCAAGCCGGCCGGGTGTCCCGTGGCCACCGCTTCCACGCCAACCATGAAGTGCGCATCAGCGCGCCGGCCAACTACGCCGAAGACCTGCGCAGCGCCTATGTGATTGCCGACTTCGCCGAGCGTCGCGCGCAGATCATCGCCCGGGTCAATGAACTGGCTGCAGCAGAGCAGGGCAGCGCCATCGTGCCGCCCGCGCTGCTCGATGAAGTCAGCGCCCTGGTCGAATGGCCCGTGCCGCTGGTCTGCTCCTTCGAGGAACGCTTCCTCGAAGTGCCGCAGGAAGCGCTGATCACCACCATGCAGGACAACCAGAAGTACTTCTGCCTGCTGGACGCCCACGGCAAGCTGCTGCCGCGCTTTATCACCGTGGCCAACGTCGAGAGCAAAGACCCGGCGCAGATCATTTCCGGCAACGAGAAGGTGGTGCGCCCGCGCCTGACCGACGCCGAGTTCTTCTTCAAGCAGGACAAGAAGCACAAGCTCGAGACCTTTAACGAGCGCCTGGCCAATGTGGTGTTCCAGGCCCAGCTCGGTTCGGTCTACGACAAGGCCCGGCGCGTCTCGATTCTGGCCGCCTTTATCGCCCAGCGTATCGGTGGCGACGCCATCCGCGCCGCGCGTGCCGGCATCCTCTGCAAGTGCGACCTGGCCAGCGAGATGGTCGGCGAGTTCCCGGAAATGCAGGGCATCGCCGGTTACTACTACGCCAAGCATGACGGCGAACCGGAAGACGTAGCCCTGGCGCTGAACGAGCAGTACATGCCGCGCGGTGCCGGTGCCGAGCTGCCAAGCACCCTCACCGGTGCCGCCGTGGCTCTGGCCGACAAGCTGGATACCCTGGTCGGCATCTTCGGCATCGGCATGCTGCCCACCGGCAGCAAGGACCCCTACGCCCTGCGCCGTGCGGCCCTCGGCGTGCTGCGTATTCTGATCGAGAAACAGCTGGATCTGGACCTGGCCGAGACCATCGCCTTCGCCATCCAGCAGTTCGGCGACAAGATCAAGGCCGACGGCCTGGCCCCCCAGGTGCAGGACTTTATCTTCGACCGCCTGCGCGCCCGTTACGAGGACGAAGGCGTCGACGTGGCCGTGTATCAGGCCGTGCGTGCGGTCGGGCCGACCTCGCCGCTGGACTTCGATCAGCGTGTGCAGGCCGTGCAGGTGTTCCGGGCGTTGCCCCAGGCCGCAGCCCTGGCGGCGGCGAACAAGCGCGTGTCGAATCTGCTGAGCAAGGCCGAAGGCCAGGTCGCGGCCAGCGTCGAGGCGCATTACTTCGACAGCCCCAGCGAGTTCGCCCTCAACGCCGCCATCCAGCAGGCCGAACAAGCGGTACAGCCGCTGGCCCAGGCCCGCCAGTACAACCTGGCCCTGGCCCAGCTGGCCAACCTGCGCGAGCCGGTGGACGCCTTCTTCGAAACCGTTCTGGTCAACGCTGAAGACCCCAGCGTGCGGGCCAACCGCTATGCGCTGCTGGCCAAGCTGCGCGGTCTGTTCCTCGGTGTTGCCGACATTTCGGTACTCGGCTAAGTCGATCGTAGGATGGGTCGGGCCGCGCAGGTTGAGCGCGGCGATACCCATCACAACAGCATGGGTTATGCCGCTTTGCGGCTAACCCATCCTACGGATTTTGAGCTTGCCGCTATGAAACTGCTGATTCTCGACCGCGACGGCGTGATCAATCACGACTCCGACGCCTATATCAAAACCGTCGACGAATGGATCCCCTTGCCTGGGGCCATCGAGGCTATCGCGCGCCTGTCGCAGGCCGGCTGGACGGTGGCCGTGGCCACCAACCAATCGGGGATTGGCCGTGGCTATTACGACCTGGCCACCCTGGAGGCCATGCACGCGCGCCTGCGCGAACTGGTGGCGGCGCAGGGCGGCGAACTGGGGCTGATCGTGCATTGCCCCCACGGCCCGGACGAAGGCTGCGCCTGCCGCAAACCGAAACCCGGGATGCTCGAGCAGATTGCTGCGTACTATGACGTGGACCTGCCGGGTATCTGGTTTGTCGGCGACAGCAGCAGTGACCTGGCCGCCGCCCAGGCCGTCGACTGTCAGCCGGTTCTGGTAAAGACCGGCAAAGGCGAACGGACCCTGGGCAAAACATTGCCAGCGGGTACCCTGGTATTCGATGATCTGGCGGCGGTTGCCGCTCGGCTTCTTCACTTATAAGCGCAGGCCTGGCCTGCGACGGTAAAAGCTCCCATGTCGACAGTGCAGACCCTTAGAACCTTTCTCTTCTATCTGTTGTTGTCTTCCAGCGCCTTCCTCTGGTGCACCCTCAGCGTCTTCGTCGCGCCCTTTCTGCCGTTTCGCGCGCGCTACCGTTTTGTCGTGCAGAACTGGTGCCGCTGCGCCACCTGGCTGGCCAAGGTGGTGGTCGGCATCCGTTACGAGATCAAGGGCCTGGAGAATATCCCCGAACAGCCCTGCGTGATTCTGGCCAAGCACCAGAGCACCTGGGAAACCTTCTTCCTCTGTGGCTTCTTCGAACCGCTGAGCCAGGTGGTCAAGCGCGAGCTGCTGTATGTGCCGTTCTTCGGCTGGGCCATGGCCATGCTCAAGCCCATCGCCATCGACCGCAGCAACCCCAAGGCAGCGCTCAAGCAGCTGGCCAAACTGGGCCACGAACGCCTGGGGCAGGGTGCCTGGGTGCTGGTGTTCCCGGAAGGCACGCGTATCCCGCCAGGCCAGATCGGCAAGTTCAGCCGCGGCGGTGCCTCTCTTGCGGTGAATGCCAACCTGCCGGTACTGCCGATCGCCCACAACGCCGGCGAGTTCTGGCCCAAGCAGGGCTGGCGCAAGACCCCGGGCACTGTTCAGGTGATTATCGGCCCACCGATGTACGCCGAAGGCACGGGTCCGCGCGCCATCGCCGAGCTCAATGACCGTGCCTTCGAATGGGTCAGCCAGGCGCAACGGGAGATCGGCTCGCTGGATGCGCAGAGCCAGCCGCTGGAAACCCGGGCCCCGGCCTGAGCAATTGTGGGTAAGCTGCGGCGCAAATAGCGTCAAATTGCTATCAGGCAGCACAAACAACGGATCTGAACAACGTTACCGCCTGGAAGGGAATACCAGGCGACGGAGATAAGTTTTCCCGTAACGCCCAACCGGCAAATCCGGGCGCTTGCGCACAGTCTTGGCAAGCTGTGCGCCCGGTAAAGCAGCTAAGCTGGATCGACGTGCCCAAGCAGAGAAAAGGAATTCTTCGTCATGCTCTCCATTTACCAGCTCAAGCCGGCCTTTCAGAACCTCCTGCGCCCGGGGGTCAAGCGCCTCTACGACAGAGGCGTCACGGCCAATCAGGTCACCCTGTTCGCCGCCGTGGTTTCCGTGCTGCTCGGCATTATCTTAATGGCCTTGCCTCAGCACACCTGGCTGTTCGCCCTGATCCCGCTGTGGATGATTCTGCGCATGGCGCTGAATGCCGTCGACGGCATGCTCGCCCGCGAGTTCGGCCAACAGTCGCGGCTCGGTGCCTACCTCAATGAACTCAGCGACCTGATCGCCGATAGCGCGCTGTTTCTGCCCTTTGCCTTGCTCCCAGGGGTCTCGCCGCTGCTGGTCGTGTTCGTCGTGCTGTTGGCCCTGATCAGCGAATACGCCGGCGTACTCGGGCCCATGGTTGGTGCCTCGCGCCGTTACGACGGGCCCATGGGCAAGAGCGACCGCGCCTTCTGTTTCGGCGTGCTGGGGGCCGGCGTGGCCAGCGGGTTGCTGCCTGCATCCTGGCTAAATGGTCTGCTCGCGGTGATTCTCGCCCTGTTGCTTTACACCCTCTACAACCGCGTACGCCAGGGCCTGGCCGAAGCGGCGCAGCCAACTGACTCGAAATAAGGATGTCTCGATGCGCGAAGCCGAAGAACTCAGCTTTACCACCCACGACGGCGTAGAGCTGTTCTACCGCCATTGGCCGGCCAGCAATGCTGATAGCGCTGCGCCAAAGCGCGCGGTGGTGATGTTCCACCGCGGCCACGAACACGGCGGGCGCATGGCCCATCTGGTCGATGAGCTGGAGATGGCGGATTTCGACTTCTTCGCCTGGGACGCCCGCGGCCATGGCCTGTCGCCAGGCGAGCGCGGCGACAGCCCGAGCTTCGCCACCAGCGTGCGCGATGTGCAGACCTTTATCGACCATATCGTCAGCCACCACGGCATGGCGGTGGAGGATATTGCCGTACTGGCGCAGAGCGTCGGCGCGGTGGTGGTCGCCACCTGGGCCCATGACTATGCACCGAAGATCCGTGCCCTGGTGCTCGCCTCACCGGCGTTCAAGGTCAAGCTCTACGTGCCCTTTGCCCGGCCCGGCCTCAAGTTGATGCGGGCGCTGCGCGGCAATTTTTTCGTCAACAGCTATGTGAAGGCCAAGTACCTCAGCCATGACCCGGAGCGGATAGCCTCCTTCAATAACGACCCGCTGATCGCCCGGCCGATCTCGGTAAATATGCTGCTGGGCCTGTATGACGCCGCCGAGCGCGTGGTCGCCGACGCCCAGGCGATCCAGATTCCCACTCAGTTGCTGATCTCCGGTGCCGACTTCGTGGTGCACCGCAAACCTCAGCAGCAGTTTTTTGAACGCCTGGGCAGCCTGCGCAAGGAGATGCACACCCTTCCCGGCTTCTTCCACGACACCCTCGGCGAGCGCGACCGCAGCCACGCCCTGAAACGCGCCCAGCGCTTTCTGCTGCGCTGTTTCGAAGAGCCGGTAGCACGTCCCTCCTTGCTCGATGCAGACCGCCTCGGCGTGACCTGCGCCGAATCGGAAAGCCTGGCCGCACCGCTGCCGCACAACTCCCTCGGCGACCTTTACTGGCGCGCCAGCCGTGCCGGCCTGCGGCTCGGCAGCAGTCTGGCCGACGGGGTGAAACTGGGGTTCGACACCGGCTTCGATTCCGGCAGTACCCTGGATTACGTCTACCGCAACCAGCCCAGCGGCAAGTCGCCTATCGGCCGGCTGATCGATCAGAACTACCTCAACTCCATCGGCTGGCGCGGTATTCGCCAGCGCAAGCTGCACGCCGAAGAGTTACTGCGCCTGGCTATGGGCAAGCTGCGCGAGCAGAGCCGTGGCGTGCGCATCGTCGATATCGCTGCCGGTCATGGCCGCTACATCCTCGAAGCCCTGGAGGGGATGGAGCAGAAGCCGGATTCGATCCTGTTGCGTGATTACAGTGATATCAACGTGCGCGACGGCGGCGCACTGATCGAACAGAAGGGCCTGAGCGATATCGCTCGCTTCGTCAAAGGCGATGCCTTCGACCGCGCCGATCTCGCGGCGCTTGAGCCCAAACCGACTCTGGCGGTGGTCTCCGGCCTCTATGAGCTGTTCGGCAGCAACCAGATGGTCGGCGACTCACTTTCCGGGCTGGCGGCAGCGGTGGAAGAGGGCGGTTATCTGGTGTACACCGGGCAACCCTGGCACCCGCAGCTGGAGCTGATCGCCCGCGCCCTGACCAGCCACCGCGGCGGCGAAGCCTGGGTGATGCGTCGGCGTAGCCAGGCGGAGATGGATCAACTGGTCGAGGCGGCAGGTTTTCGCAAGATCACCCAGCGTATCGACGAGTGGGGCATCTTCAGCGTCTCCCTGGCGCAGCGGGTGTCCTGATGGCGGAGGTTAGCCTTAGCCGCGAAGCCGGCTTATGGAAGCGCGGCGTGCTCTGGCTTTTGCTATTGGCACCGCTGTTCTTCGCCAGCTACGGTTTCGCCAACTGGCTGAGCGGCCAGCGCGACGACGTCGGCACCCTGGTGTTTGCCTGGGAAAGCCAGATTCCTCTATGGCCTTGGACTATCGTTCCCTACTGGTCAATTGACCTGCTTTATGGATTTTCTTTCCTGCTGCCGGCCACGCGGCGGGAAATGGATCGCCATGGCCTGCGTCTGCTTAGCGTGCAGGTGCTGTGCATCGCCGCCTTCCTGCTCTGGCCGCTGCGTTTCACCTTCGAACGACCGGAGCTGGATGGCCTGTTCGGCGGCATGTTCGATGTGCTGATGGGCTTCGACAAACCCTTCAACCAGGCCCCCTCCCTGCACATCGCCCTGCTGGTGGTGATCTGGCTGATGTTCGCCCGGCATACCCATGGCCTGTGGCGGCGCGGCCTGTTGCATGGCTGGATGGCCCTGATTGGCCTGTCGGTACTGACCACCTGGCAGCACCACTTTATCGATGTGCCCACCGGAATACTGGCCGGTTGGCTGTGCGTCTGGCTATGGCCGCTGCACGGCAGCAGCCCGCTGCTGGCCTGGCAACTGATAGGCGAGCCGCAACGGCTGCGCCTGGCGTTGCGCTATAGCCTGGGTGCGGCAATGCTCAGCGCCCTGGCAGTCAACCTCAGTGGGGCCTGGTTATGGCTGCTCTGGCCGGCGTTCTCCCTGCTGCTGGTCGCGTTTAACTACCTGCTGTTCGGCGCTGCGGGCTTTCAGAAGGCGGCCGATGGTCGACTGAGCAGCGCCGCGTCCTGGTTGCTCGCGCCCTATCTTGCCGCCGCCTGGATCAACTCGCGACTCTGGACCCGCGGCCAGCCAAACGCCGATGAAGTCGAGCCAGGCATTTGGCTGGGGCGTATTCCCGCGCCCGGGCAAGCCGAGCAGTTCGAGGCTCAGCTCGATCTATGCGCCGAGCTGCCAGCCCGAGCTAAAGCCAAGGCCTATCGCGTGCTGCCGCTGCTCGACCTCTGCGCGCCCAGCCCGGCTGACTGCCTGGAGGCCGCGCAGGCCATCGAGGCGCTGCGCAGCCACGGCAACCTGCTGGTCTACTGCGCCCTGGGCTATTCACGCAGCGCCACGACGGTAGCCGCCTGGCTGCTGTACAGCGGGCGCTGCAAGGATGTACAGCAAGCGCTGGCACATCTGCGCCGGGCGCGGCCTCAGGTGGTCTTGAGCGACGCTCATCAACAGGCGCTGCAGGGCATGCAGGAACTCAACAATAACTCCATGCCAGTGGGAGCCGCCCATGGCTACTGAGATGCAGCTGTTCACCGTGGCCAGTCTGCTGCGTCGGGGCAGGGCGCTGGATCAGCTGTCCAACGCCCTCGGCCTGGTTGCCCTACTGATCGGCCTGGCACCGCTGCTCGGCATCACAGCACAGCCGCTGACCGCACTGTTCTGCGCGCTGCTGCTGGTACTGGGTCTTGGGCAAAAATACTGGGCGCTGCGCGTGGCCCTGGATGCCGAACTGTTCCAGCAACTCGCCGACCGGGTTGGGCACCTGGCCACCCACACCGCCGATCTCGACCGGACCCTTGGCCAGCTCAAGCTGCAAGCGGCTAATCAGCCTGTACGCAGCTGGGAGGAACGCAGCCTCGGTGCGTTGCGCCTGTTGCGCCAACAAGTGCTCTGGCTAGTGACACAACTGCTGCTGGCCATCTTGATCGTGCTGAGCCTGCCCTGGCTTGCATTCACTGGATAAGGAGTCGTCCATGCTCGCGTCCCTCACCGCCTTCGTCATCACCTCGGCTGCGCGCCTGCTAACTGGTGCCCGCGCGCTGTGGCTCGGTTGCACGCCACAACCCGTGCAACGGCTGTACTACGCCAACCACAGTAGCCACGGCGACTTCGTCCTGCTCTGGGCCTCGCTGCCCGATGAACTACGCCGCCGTACCCGGCCGGTGGCCGGTGCCGATTACTGGCAGCGCGACGGCCTGCGTCGCTACCTGATCAACAAGGTCTTCAACGGCGTGCTGATCGACCGCGAGCGTGCCACGCCTGAGCACAACCCATTACAGCCGATGCTCGATGCCCTGGACCAGGGTGATTCATTGATCCTCTTTCCCGAGGGCACGCGCAATCTGGAGGACGGTCTGCTGCCGTTCAAGAGCGGCCTGTACCACCTGACCCGTTTGCGTCCAGAAGTCGAACTGGTGCCGGTGTGGATCGCCAACCTCAACCGGGTCATGCCCAAGGGCAGGGCGCTGCCCTTGCCGCTGTTGTGCACCCTGAGTTTCGGTACGCCGCTGGAGCATCTGCAAGATGAAAACAAACAGGCGTTCCTCGAACGCGCCCGTAACGCCCTGCTGGCCCTAGCCCCCGAGGAGGCCTGAGATGGAAAACAACACCCTGCAGCTGTTCGCCGGTATCGGCGCGCTGTTACTGCTCGCCTCGGCCATCGGCTATTTCCTCAAGTGGCGCAGTGGCGACAGCTCCAACCCTGTGATCGACAACCTCAATGCGCGGATCAACGCCTGGTGGGTCATGGTGCTGGTGATCGGCATCGCCTTCCTGTTCGGCAACCTGGGCGTGATTCTGCTGTTCTACTTCGTCTCGTTCTACGCCCTGCGCGAGTTTATGACCCTGACGCCGACCCGGCGCAGCGACTACCCGGCACTGGTGGCGGCCTTCTACTTTGCCCTGCCCATGCAGTACCTGCTGATCGCCCTCGACTGGTACGGCCTGTTCGCCATCTTTATCCCGGTCTACCTGTTCCTGCTGCTGCCTATCCTGGCGTCTCTAGGCGGCGACACCACGCGCTTTCTCGAACGCGCGTCAAAGGTGCAGTGGGGCCTGATGATTGCCGTGTACTGCATCTCCTCGGTGCCCGCGCTGCTGACCCTGGACATTCCTGGCTATGAAGGACGCAACCTGCTGCTGATCGCCTGGTTGATCATCGTGGTGCAGCTGTCCGATGTGCTGCAGTACGTCTGCGGCAAACTGTTCGGCAAACACAAGATTGCACCGCGCCTGTCGCCATCGAAAACCGTCGAAGGTTTTATCGGCGGCGTCAGCCTGTCCTGCCTGATAGGCGCGCTGCTGTGCTGGATCACCCCGTTCAATTTCTGGCAGGCCGCCCTGATGGCCCTGACCGTCAACCTGCTGGGCTTCGCCGGCGGCCTGGTGATGTCGGCGATCAAACGCGACCGCGGGGTAAAGGACTGGGGCCACATGATCGAAGGCCACGGCGGCATGCTCGACCGTCTGGACTCAGTGTGTTTCGCCGCACCGATCTTCTTCCACTTCGTCAGGTACTGGTGGGTGCCGGTGGCTTGAGCCTGGAAACCATCCCCTCCGATAGGGCGGCGCGGAGCTGGCTCTATCGACCAGGGTATAGATGGCCGTGATGTGCCTGGCGAGTGCAATGGAACCGTCTAGGCAAATTGTGGATAAGCTGTGTATCAAATCCCCGTATCGACCTAGCTGATCAACCAATCTAATGATTAATAAGGTGTTTTTTTGCAGTATCGACTGCAGCCATTAAGTGCATAAGTTTCCAGACCCAGAGAAAAGCCGGCCCTCGAAAAGGACCGGCTTTTTGCTTCCCGTACACCGCTCCCGCTGTTCTTTTTCAATTGAAACGGCTCAATGCTTAGCGATGTTCCATGTGGAACATCGGTCATTTTTGGCAGGCTCTTAGCCACGGATTGTGAGGATTGTCCGTCGGACCAAGCACAACAGAGTCACCAAAAAAGACATGCCCAAAAGAAAAAACCCCGGAGGATCTTTCGATCAACCGGGGTTTGGTCAGAGGTGCAATGGTCGTTTAACGCTAACTGGAGGCCGACAAAGATAACCGTCTTTACGGAGACGGTATTAAAGGGCTGGAGACGACTTCGGCCAAACTAAAACGACCCTGTCGGCCAATGTTAATAGGTCAAAACCCACACTCGGCCAATGTTAATTTCCAACACTAGCAACGACGGGGCTTTCAGGCCTGCACCAAACCATAAGCGGCATCCTTGGCACGCGCAATTGTCTCAGATTTTCTGTTGGATTGACGTATTGTCAATGCGCACACGTTACAGTACCGGTGCCATGGATAAAAGTGTTCCCAGCGCCCACAGGCCTGGCTTCAGACAAGCCTCTAACGAGGGTCAGCCTGCCTTGCCTGCCTGATCTCCTCTTCCTGCCGATTTCGAATAACCCCCTCCAGATCTTTGATATGACTTCGGATCAGCTGCCCTGATAGTGAGAAGGAGAGCAGCATCGGTAGGCATGACAGAAAGAGCAAAAACCACTCGACCCAAACCGAATATAGCCCAGCGTCCTCATCGGATAGCCACCACTATTTATGTTCGCACATACGATTGAGTTTCTGAGGACAACAAAAAACCCGCCGAAGCGGGTTCTTTCCTGACCATTCAACATCCTGTCGATGCGTCCTAGCGATGGCCAATCATCCTTGATGCCGAGCACATCCGTTGCTCAGTGGATGGCGCTAGATTAGTGCCCGCAAGGCCATGCAGGAAGCGGCGAACAACGCCAGGTCATGTAAGTCATTCGCTATAGCCGCTGCTGAAAGGCATTTATCGGCAGCCCCCGCAGCAGGTGACTCTGTAGTGGCCTCAGCCAATAAGTCAGACGGCTGACGTAACAGACCGTCTTTTGTAGCGAACCTGAGGGTGATTATTGACGCGCTTCATCTCGAAAAGATCGATGGCTGCAAAAAGCTCTACCAACCGTGGATAACCGTAGTTCCGGGCATCGAACGATGCCTGATTACCGATCCGACTACCCACTGTCGCTAGAGAAGCCCAACCCTCTTCACCCTCCGCATAGGCGACCGCGTTGCGCAGTAGATTCATGAGTTTGGTATCACACTTAAGCTCCTTGCCGGTTTTCATCTCAGGAGAAGGGACGAGCCCTGGCTCTTCCACTGCCAAACTTTTTTCCAAGTGTGTGATCAGGGCAGCGACCTGATCATCCGTTTGCTCTGGTTGATCAACGTACAAAAAGCGTGAGCAGGCGTTAACGAAGGGCTCAGGCGTTTTACGCTCACCAAAACCCACGACCTGCTTGCCTTCGGCCCGAAGTCGCATGACTAGCGGGGTGAAATCACAGTCGGACGAAACCAAGCAGAAGACATCGACTGGCTTATTGAACAGCACATCCATGGCATCAACAGCCATGGCCATGTCCGTCGCGTTCTTACCTTTAACCAGATCGAACTGCTGAATAGGCTGTATTGCATGCTCATGCAGCACTTTCCCCCACGGATCCAGGCATGGGTTCTTCCAGTTGCCATAAGCTCGGCGAATGGACACGGAGCCATAGGATGCAAGTTCAGCAAGAACATCCCCAATCTTGCGGCTTGGCGCATTGTCCGCATCGATGAACATAGCGACATTGAGGTTTTGCGGCTGACCACTCATACGAAACTCCCTGTAGTTGAATCCATCATGCCGAAAGCGCCCTTACTACCAAGACTGCGGAACAGTTCAGCCGCCAGCTTCTTGGCCTCAGCCTCTTCAGCAGAACTGATGGGCTCCAGTTCTACGCCCTCGTCCCCAGCAACATAGAGCGGGCCACCTTGATCATCGTCGTACTCTTCATCGGCATACATGCCACCTTCGTGGTAGGCCCTTATCGAACTTTTCCGCAGATCGCGACCGAGCATCTCTGATAAGAAAACCCAGACCCAGCCTTGGAATATATTGTCCGAATCGATGTGATCGATCAGTTGACGCATGGCTTGCAGGTCACCCTGCTTAGCCGCTTGAATGTGCCAATGCTTCGACATCGCAGGCTGACCACACTCTGCCGCTAAATCAGCAATCCGCATCGGCTCATTAAAAGAAGAAAGAGCAAAAGCCCGACTGAGTAGCGCTGAGTCTCGGGTTTTTTCTGCAAGATCTACAACCGCTTCATCGAAACCCAGAACAGCTGCTTGTTCGAGATGAAAATCAGATTTCGATATCCGCTCACGATCTGCCAGGGCGGCTTGTGCCCACTCCAGCTCAACGCCCTTTAGCTCTTTTCCAAGCTCCCACTGCTTGAGCCAATAGTCGTCCCCAGGACTGGGATTATGTTCATCCAAAATACCGCCTCGCCCGTAAATCAGAGCAAGTGAGTAATGAGCTAAGGCATTCCCTCGGCCTGCCGCAGCATCCAGCCCATCGAAAAGAAGATCTAGCCGATCCTCGTCCAACCAAAGCTCTTTTCGAGAGTGAGTGGCAACCTCGAAACCATCATCATCGTCGTCAGGATCATCGTAATAGTCATCGAAATAGCGTTCCCCGATATCGCCAATCCTGACAGAGGCAAGCACGAACGAGAGGGGTACAGCTGCAAATCGATGGAGACTGACGAAGTTCAATATTGCAGAGCCTGCTGCCTCTGCAACGCCTGCATAGCCCAGGTCAATCAGACGCTGATTCAGCAGCAGCAAACACTCTGTGGAGATGTCAGGCCCGTCATCCAGCGAGGCAAACACATGATGCGAATTCAGCGAAGCACTGGACTTAAATCCATTGCATGCGGCTAAAAGCTCATAGACATGGCTCTGCTTGAATTGCTGGCCAGTTACGGAATTTAGATGCTGCTTCGCGGAAAACGCGAGTTCTTTGATAGCCATGAAACCATCCTCATAGCCCAACCGATTGGAGCACGTGGCACACGTTTAAGCCCCAGACGACTAGGCTTCGAAGGTTTCAGGTATCAAGAAGAGGAAGGCAAAACGAAAAGCCTTTTTTAACTCGTGTGCAAGTTGGGCGGGCGCCTGCATCAGATTTTAGCTATGAATCAGCCGCAAAGTCGAGCACGGCGCCAGCTAACTCCTCTGGTCAGCCGCCAGCATTTAGATCGCCCTGAATAATCCACGCGTCCTTGTTTTCCTCTACCAGCGGTTCCAACTGCGCGACCAGCTCGCGTGCACGCGACGCCATAACCTGGCCGGTATACACGCCAGCATCAAGTAGCGCTTCGACCGTCTGCAACCACCGACCACTGGAGAGAATCGACTGGCCATAAGGCGCCACATAGCAGTCTTCGCCAAACTCAAAATCCACAACTTCCTGAATCAGGTAGGCCGCTTCCTCGGCAAAATAGCTTGCTGGTTGCGCTACGGACAGCAGCGCTTGTTGGGCCTCCAAAGATTCAGGAGCGATCTCAAGGGCCGCCCGCAGCTCTAAGTATTTCCAGTGTTTCAGACTAAGAGTATTGCTTTGGCTTTCATCCATACCCAGCTCTCTCGGCTCGAAGGCTTTTGCCTGCTCCAGGAAACTCTGAGCCTCTCGCGCCACACTCAGGCATCGTGAAAAATCGGCACGAGCAAAGGCGTGGTGGTAAACCCGACGTAATAGGTTTCCTGTCAGCAACGAAATTTTCCCCTGTTGCTCCTTAGCAACCGTATCTACCAACCCCCTCATATAGCTCATCAGCTCATCCAGTCCCGAAACAGCACCGTGCAAAGTCAGCGCATGTAAGAGGGCTGGCTGGTAAAGGATCACCGACAAGAGATCCCAACCCGCAACTTCGCGAAAATCCTTGATCCAACTCTGTCGCGCTAACTCATACCCAGGAAGCCCGAGCACGTAGCGAACATGTAGTAATTTGAGCATGGTGAGATGAGTGTTCGGCTTCCACCAGCCTTGCTGAAAGAGGGAATAATTCGGCGAACTGTTGGGGTACTTAGCCACCCACTCGTCACATTCCGCACAAATCCGCATAGCCACTTGAGTTTCAACCTCTGAAAGCAAGCGGGTGCTGCCAGCCTCTCCCATCCACCGGTCGTAATGCTTCTGCGGGTTATTCTTCCAGGAACTGGATGGAAAGAGTCCTTGTGCCTCACTGGCTCGCAGCCAATCCTCGCCAGTCGAAAGGCAGCTGGTATTGGGTTTAGTAAGGGCAAATAACCAGTCAATGCACCAGTTCCGGATCTGTTCGTAGCTTTCGCGATACCGATAACCTCGATGTGCGTTTTCGTGATCTCGTGGCCAGTAGAGCAATGCAGGAAACACAACGGCGCGATGGTCAGTTAGTGCCTTGGCACGTCGGTCTTCCGCCATATCCCGCATGTCCTCGGCCCAACGCTCATGGCCAGACATCGGGTCTGCTTCTTCTCGCTGGAATTCGTAGCGAGCCACCTCCTGATCGGCAGCGCGTTTCTCATTGATGCAGCAAATCGCCAGAAGCATCCATGCCTCAGGATGCTCCGCATCCGCCTCAACGGCTTGTCGAGCTACCGTAACTGCCTGCTCGGTCAACCCTAACCGATAGAGCGCCCAAGCTTTCTCAGTAAGCTGATCTGAACTGAGTAGAGAGCTCCGCCCTTGCTCCTCAACCTGCTCCAACAACTGGACGGCACGCAGTGCATAGGGTGTTCCCTTGTTCGCCGCACTCCCTTGGCCGTCCACCGAGAGACGGTCTTCCAAAGCAAAAGTCTCTAGCCACGGCTGCTCCTTAAGCACAGCTTCCAACGAGTTCAACCGGTCGAACCAATAGCCATAGGCGTGCAATTTTTGCTCAAGGAGCATCCTGGCACGCTGGATCTCCTGATGTAACGCCTCAGGTTTTACCCGGCCCTCGACCAATTGACAGACCAGATCCTGACTGTTGAACACTGTATCCAACGCCAACAGATTCCTTATCAGGTTGTCGCACTCAGTAGAGCGTTTGAAAACATTAGAGCCACTGCCGGGGTCAAGTCGATGCTGCTTGAGAGGATCCCTGCCGGCGAGCTTAGTAAGCAGGCTGCGATCATCGTCATGTCCAAATAGGCGTATCAAGGTTTCTTTCACGCCATTCGATTCGGCTTTTCTAGCCATAAATCTCTCCTAGAAGACCGGGGATCAGATCCCCGGCCATGACTCAGATTACTTGCTCTTGGCTCCTTCCTGGCGACTACTGTGATACGCCGGATTGTTTGGGTTCAGCTGATTAGCGCGATTGTCCTGCGCGGCTTGGTAGGCCGGATTGTTTGGATTGGACTGGTTGGACTGATGGTTCTGCTGACTCATGGTAAAGCTCCTATAGGTGACTGGAGGCCCCATCGTAAAAATGCACTGAGTGCAGAAAAGGATTTTTTCAAAACAGGAACAGCCGTAATGAAGCGCCCCTGCTTTCAGTGATACATCCAAGCAGAGGCGAACAGATCATCGGCGTAATACGTAAACGAAGTCAGCCTTACCAGCTATACGAACCACCTCAACACCAAGAAGCTCAACACCACTGCCCCGGAAGAAATCCTCCAGCGCATCACAGTCCAACTCTATGCCATAGTGCCGAGCCTTGAAGCTGCCGTGAGGCAGGCATGCAGGAGCAATCCCCGTACGGTAGTGCCGGAGAATAAGTCGCGCATCGAGGTAACCATTAACGTCCGGCAAGTTCTCAGTCGTGAACGACGGTTTTAGCGCCTGTGAAGACGGATCAACCCCTCGACTCAAGCCAGAGCTATCACCATCAGCCAGTGCCTCAAGCTCATCCTGAAGCGCAGCCATTGCCCACGCAGGAAACATCCAGTTCTTGTACTTGGCCACATAGCGACCTGCGTATCTTCTCGACAGTCGCTTGAGCAGCTCAGCGATAGCTGGACTGTACGCAACTGAGCGCACGACAACAGAACCAAATTCAAGCACACGCAGATCGACCCAAAAGCCCTGAATCGTGAACCGCTGCCGCTCGGGCAAGTGCACGCTGGACTCCTGCTGAATGCCGCTTTCAACAGGCAGCAACGTATCGCCGCCAACAACGATTTCCGGGAGCGGGTAGAGCCACTGCTTTATGGTCGCGTCATGCAGGATGGATCTTTTTATCTCCAGCAAACCTTCAGATGAGGGCGTTACGACCAAACCGCTCAAGTCGATCTCGACGGTGCGAATACCCAATTGCTTAATCCGCGCCAGTTTCTCCTCATCAACAAACGAGGTGCAGGCGAACTCAATCAATAACGGGCCATCCATTAGCTCAGCAGCAAGGTCGGGCCTGAAATTTCCCATCCAGGGTTCTACTTTGACGGAATCAAAATCCCACCAGGAACTCTGGTCTTCAGAATCTGGGCGATGCCCCGGCTGTGGTGGCAACTGCAAGCCTAAGCTTTCTCTCACCAACTGCTTGGCATATCGATGCAGAAAGCTTTCCGGCGTGACCTCACAGGGCACTTTTTGCGAAGCATGGGAGAAATGGTGCATCCGCTGTAGCCCTTGGCGAGCAACAACGACCTCATTGCATTCAAGGCACCGACAGTCACAAGCCAGACCGCGTACTACTTCGTGAATTGAAACAACTCGGCTACTGGCATCTACTGCAATCGTCATGATCATGAGACTTTTCTGCTGGAGTTAAGAAGGTCTCAAGACTGAAAATACGCGGCAGAAAAAACCTCCAGATATGGCCGGATTCCGGAAATCCAGGTTTTAAATCCTTAAAAATCAGAAGCATAGGGAATTGCATGTTCGAAGCTCTTCAGCGTCTAAAACATCACCTCACAGAGAATCCCTCGCGCGGACGGGCCTACGAGATCCTGCTGTTCATGACCCATAGCTGTCTTGACCGCCCTGACAGCCAAGAGAAACTAACCTTTGAGGCCAAGACTCTGCTCGCCGGCTGCGGTAATGCTGCGGAGAAAGACTCAGACCCCAAGGATTGGGTGCCGAAAATTTCGATCCTGCGGCGCACCCTGAAACTGGCCCAGTCAGAATCAGATGAGCCACGTCTGCAACTTGGCTATACGCCAGGCGGCGGCAGGGGGGTGGTTAGCCTGTATTGGCTCGAACTGGAACCCCAAAATGACGAAGAGAAAACGCCTGAAGTAGAACCCGCCTCATCAATCACCTACCGACGTTCCGCCAAGGGCGCAATCAAGCCATCGCTCGCGGCTCGCCTGTTCCTGAGTGGTGGTGAAATGCGCAACCTGAGTGTCAGAGGCATCAGCTTTCTGAGCTCCATCCTTCTGGGCAGCGCATTCTGGATGTTGCTCCTCGCGATCATGTTATTCGCCCTGAGCCAACGTGATGGCCCCATTACCATGGGAGGCCTCATCACTCTGGGACTCACCTTGGCCGGGTTTGTATTTATCTGGCGCGAGATTTACACCCCTTGGTTCCGCGTTATTGACGACTGCGTCGTCAAAGCCCCCACCTGGGTATTCGCGTTCAGCGAAACCAGCTGCGAGCTGGAAATGTTCCGGCATGACAATTACCGCTGGACGCGCTTGGTGCGCTTTTCGGCTGACTGTCCTGTTTGCGGCAGCACCATAGAGCTCCAACCCGGCAAGCCAGACCAGAAACTTCCCCTGGTGGGTCGCTGCGTCGAAAGCCCACATGCCCACGTCTACAGCTTTGACCGGATGACCTTGCGTGGCGCTTACCTTGGCCCACCCATGCCTGAAGAGAAGGATTAGTAAGGAATCTTTATTTTTTGATCCAAGATCGCGTCCGGCTGCTTCACCAGCGGATCAAGCCAGTCCGCTTTCGCCCGAGCCCAGGCCAGAAACGTCAGCTGCTGATCGGACAAGGTGCCAGCTTCTAGGGCGCGGCCTTCTTGAGCGCATAAAAATGCCCGGATAGTTTCCGCTTGCTGCCAGCGCTGCGCATCCTCAATCAACTGCGCCAGCTTCTGCTTTTCAGCATCCTGAATCGCTTGCTGTGCCAATGCCTCCTGGCGGCGCTTTTCGCGGATCTCCGCCAAGCGCTCTTGCTCTTCCTGGTAGCGAAGCCTGCTGATCGCCCGCCTGGCCATCACCTCCACCGCCAGATTGAGCTGCTCCTCGATGGGTTGCCGCACCGTGTCTTTAACCACCGCGTCGTGGCCATCGCCGCAACGGATTTCGAGCGTTCCCGACGGGGTGTACTGATAGCGCGGCCAATAGCTCTGTTCGCCACGACTTTTGGCCACCAGCTCTTTCTCCGTTGGAACATAGTTGGCGCGTTTGGTGGGCTCATAGATGCCTAGCGTCAAGTGGCTACCAAACATCTCGACCTGCACGTGCCGATCACCAGAACGCAGGCTGTAGCCCCGTTTTTCCAAGGCTTTGACCAGGGTATTCAGCACCCGAAATGAACGCTTGCGCTGGCCAACCGAGACGGCGATATCGAATCCCCGACCCCCAGGAATCGGTATCCCTCGGTTGTCTTTGTAGCCACTATTGAGCGCATCGCGGGTAGCTGCGACTAGTGGATGCCAGCGCGTACCCCGGCTCGGTACTCGGATGTGATTAGCGGGATCACGCTCAAACGCCAGAATTGGCAGCAACCGCGCATCCGGCGGAGGGGCCTCACCAGATGGTTTGACCGGTTGCACGACAAAACGGTGAAGGTGGCGAGGATTGCCTTTGAACACCGGCAGCGTTGGGGGAGCAGGGACTGCTTTGCCCGCTTTCAGCTTGGCCCAATGACCACGGGGAGGGGTCGGAATCTGCAAGCGACTGCACAGCTTCTTCAAGCCCACATCCGACAGCCCGTAGCGTTTGGCCACTGATTGCACCGGTTCGGCCCACACCTCGGTAAACAGTTTGTCTCGATCAAATTGTTCCCACATAGCTCCCTCCACGAGGCTGAGTTAAAGCCATTTAACCCATTGGGCACATTAGGGGCACCAGCTGGCGAGCCGATATGCAATTGCCCAAGAAAAGGCCCGAGGCATGCACGAAGGCAAAGCACTCACGCGACTCGTTCCCGTACTGGCAGTGTTAGCACTAGCCCTGGGTTGAAGCCGGTCTCCTCACTGGGGTACCCCCTCGGGTTACAAACCACGCGCGTACCAACGACGAAGTAATCGACCGCCGTATGGGAATGACCATGCACCCACAACGCCACCTGGTCGCCACCCATTAGGTCTTCCCAGCGGTTGGCGTAGGCTGCATCCAGATGGCCGCCCGCATGGGGGTTGTCTTGAAGGGAACGCAGGGTAGGAGCGTGATGAGTGATCACCACCGTGTGGCCATCAAAGGGCTCAGCAAACCTGGCGCGCAGCCAGTCACGAGTTTTCACGGACTGCTCCGCCAAGTCAGCAGGCCGGATACGGCGGTAGTTTTCCGTGCGGATCTGCCGAAAATCATTCATGGCATTTTGAGCGCTGAAGGATGCAATGGGTGGGTTGCCAGTGGCCGCAAAATCCGTCCACATGGTCGCGCCGAGAAACCGCACGCCCGCGATGACGACTTCATCCCGATCCAACACACGCACTCGCTCATCTTGCGCCGCACGCATGTTTTCCAAGGTACGGCTCAGATGGCCACCGTAGTATTCGTGATTACCCGGCACGTATAGAACAGGACATGAGAAGGTCTGTTTAGCCCAGGTCACACCCCGCGTTTTGACATCGATATCGCCCGCCAGAATGACGACATCGGTATCCAGCAACTGCGGGATGAAAGGGCTGAATTCGTTGTGCAGATCAGACAGCAGGTGGATACGCATCGTCATGTCCATGGCGTTGAAAGTGAGTTACGACTCACCAAAAAAGTCATCGCGGGCAACCCGGCCAAATACCTGGTCGTCTGCCGGTTGCTCGTGATCGAACAAGGAGTGGATACGGCGCTCCTGACGCAGATAGGCCAGCGTTTGGAAGAAACAGGGTTCACACAGATGAACGCGGTAACGCTCACCGTCATGCTTCGAGCCGTACCCCCAAAGAGCCTGCAAGGTGCCAAATTGCTGGCCGTAGCCAGGTACACGCGTGTCAGTGCCGCACACTGCGCAGTAAAGATCAGCATCAGTCTGAATCGGCTTATCCATCACGATCACTCCTGGCGTCTGCGGCGGGTGGGGTCGTCCCGCGATCTAACCGAACCGGTGTTTTGCGAAGACCGGTTCGAATCCCAGCCACTGGCAAACAGACTCAGAAAATCCGCCCGACTGTTTCAAGAGCAGCACGCTTGCGCTGGCCATCACCCAGCAGTACATAGAACGTATGGAAGGTCTGAAACACGAACCCGTCATTGAATTCATATAGCGGGGAGGTGCGTACAAAATCGCCGACATCCCACCTGCGCGCGGAGTCATAAATGACGGTATGCGCGTACAGAATTACCGGCTGGCGATTAGTTTTTTCCAGATCCGCACGCTGCGCATCAGTGACGTCGAGATCGAGCCACATCCAATCACGAACCAGACAAAAACCAGCCCTCAGGCGGCGGTTTTGCATATATGCCAGTGCCTGCTCATCAGTCATTGCTGACCCGGCCATGGGCTGACCGGGGCCATAGAGCATGTCCGTTACCGCGTGCAGTTCGTCCATCGCCATACCCTTAGTCAAACCAATCATCATTGGTGGGGGCTGCACCGTCCGCAGTGAAGCGGGCTTGAAGATCACGCCAGACATTTTCTAAAGGCCTGAGCAGAGACAGCTCCTTCCCAGCCATAAAGCGCAGCTGAAACTCCTTGCACGCCAGCGCGGAGATCACCTGTGGCGCAGAATTCGCGATGCCCGCGTCGAGATAAAGGTTACTGGGCCGCGTTCTGACAGACCGAGTACACGCACGCTCGACTGCCTGCCTCATTAGAGTCGGATCCGCATCCGGGGCAGTCGCCCACCCCAAAACTCGCTTAGTTTTAAGGTCTTGAACTAATGCGCAGTGCCATGACTGTCCAGCTGAATGGATGATTGCGACATCGACGATCCAGGTACTCTCTGGACTGGATTTAAGTGTTTCCAGGCTAACTCTGTCTCTTAGTTTTCTCATGTCAGTGATCCTTTTGTTAGTGAATACACCAGTCCGAATGGGTAAGGCGCGCGGTTTGGAAGAGCTCAATTAAATGCAGCAGTGACTGACGGCCACCACGCGCAAAATTCACAATCACCAAACAATCGTTTTCCCGCGTCTTGATCAACCAGCGATGCTCGTACTGCACCACCTCGCTGATTTCACCCGACGTCAGTAGTGCATGCTCGGGATAGCTCCAAGCTTTGTAGGCATTGCCGATAACACAGCTACAACTCACATAGGCATCGACCAGAAACCCTGTGATGACTTCATTCGGGTAACTTTCGAGTAACGCCTCAAGCAGCAGATGCTGCGTGCGAAAGGGGAGTTGAATACTTATTCGCTTAGACACTCTGCACCTCTGGCGCACAGCAGAACTGATCCACCAAAGCATTCAGGCTCAGGTTGTGGGCCTGGCTTGGTCTTGGTGTGACTTTCGAGGGCCGCGTCCACGTTGGGATTCGACTCGACGCAATATTGACTAGGCCATCTATCGAGAACAGCACTCCACGTTGCGTTCCCGCACTGGTTCCATGAGCCCCGGCAACCAGGACACCTGCACTCTTTAACGGCCCCATTAACCATACAGATTTACTACCCAGCCGGTCTGCCGCATCAGCAGCGACAACATGGGTAGACAAGAAACTGATCAGGTCGGTTAAGGCGACAAACACCTGATGCTTACCACCGGGATCTACACGGCCCCGCAGCAGACCTGCATCGATCCATCCCTTGATCGTTTCATGCTTCCAGCGGGTGACCTTTGTCAGGTCGGTGATGGTGAACTCAATCAAGCTAGAACGTTGCTTCAAAGCACCCAGCACTTCCTCTTCGTCAAAACGAAAAGCTGAAAGCCCAGACATGCCCTGCACATACCCAATAGGCTTAAGCTCTCCAGCGAAGATTCTCTGAAACAGTTCATTGGCTTGCTGGTTTGATAAACGCTTGCCACTGATATCGCCGAGAGCAATACCCACCGCCACTTTCTCAAGTTCTGGACAACCTTGGCCCAGCTCAGCAAGTAGTGAAAACGCTTCGATTTTCCGGAACTCACCGCATGCGAATAGAGGACGCTGATCACGAGGAACTGGTCTCAGCAGACCTACCTCCACCAAACGATCTCTGACACGCCGCGTAGTCCCCAAAACCTTCAGTAAATCTTTTCCATTAATAAAGTCTGCTGCCGCCTGCTGATGCGCTTCGACATCAGCGCGCTGAACCAAACAAAATTCATTTACCGCACCCTGCAAGATCACGCCCGATAGCTTTTTTTCTTTAACCAACGACACGATGCGGTCTGCCGAGCTCTTCAGCGCGCGAGCCGCTTCGGTAGCAGTCAGCGTCGACTTAAGCCCCAGCAATTCAGCCCCAATCTGCTTCATCTTCCGATTAATCGGAGCCTGAGCGTGTTCGAGGATAACGCGGTACGCCACATCCCGAACTGGTGCATAAACATCACCTGAAAAGGCGGTATTGAGCTCCCGGTACCAGCCCCCTAGATTGGCCATAAAGCGTCCGGAGGACAGCTGATTCGCAGCCTCGACACGCTGCTCAACAAACGTTTTGAAACGGGGGAGCAGGTCGCTGCAAAACTCATAACTGGCTCGATTCTGCTGCAACGCTCTGTCCCAGCTCACGGGGGCATTCTTACGGTGGGGGAGTGCCAGAGTCAGGTTTGCCAAAAACAGAAGGAAAGTATCCAAATCTTGAGGATGGGTAATCATTCCTTCGAAGGCAGTGTCACAGCTGCGGGTTAAAAGACTCGAAATGAACATATTCGCAGGATCCGCCATCTCCACTGGCGCATCTAATAAGCAATAACCGCAACGGCAATGAATGACGGAGGCGCGCTTGAGATCGAGAGGATCCTGGCAGTCAGGACACATCGGCATCAGCAGTACATGATGGTCAGGGCACGCCGTGATCAACTGGTGATGCCAGGACTGTCGGATGTAACCACCCTCGCGGAGGCAATGAACACAAACCGGAACTGAAGACGTGCGGAGAAACTTCCCCTGTGCGAGGGAGCCATGAACCGTTGCAAAGCCCGAAAGTGACTTTAAAGCCGCTTCGGTCAACCCCAACGCTTCCTCTACCAGTTGCAGTTCCGCATCGGTATAAGAAGCTTTATGTCGGACAGACGCTAGTCGCAGCAGGCTGCATGGCGAGTCTAGAAAGTTCTCTTCAGCCAGGCGCAACAGGTAGCCATTTAGGCTTTCGTTAACATGCGGAGAAACAGGGAATGTCAACATGCCTTCTCCTCAAACCTTTACGCCGACTTCAAGCATGACTTTTGCGTAGACGGAAGCCATGTGCTCCATCTGAATCTTTTGCGTTTCATCAAAGGGATTGAATTCGACCAGACGTCCAATCACAGCCCCGGAATACGCTCTGGCGAACTCTGGGTACAACGCTACAAGGGACTTATTGGTCGCCTGAATCTCCAAGAAGATTTTACTGATGAGCCCAAAGCGGCCTGCGGTAGCCACATACATTCGTCTGGAAAACTCACCATCATTTAAAGCAAAGGTGCGCCAACCCATTTCAGTCAGGTACTCCAGCGCACTGCCCAATGCCGCACGAAAATGTTTGTAGTCAGCCCCCTGCCAGTCGTAAGGATAAAACTCAAAAGGTCGCCGAGCTCGATCAGCCAGCTGCTCGTTAGCCTGGAACAGCCCCATCAAAGTTGGCAGACCTACCAAAACGATGCTGGCCTGTGTCTGGTCAAATAGCCCCTTAATAAAGTCTGCCGCTGCCCGCACCGTAGTAGAGCTACCGCGCTCCAACATATGTTGTGTCTCGTCAAAAATGATGAGTTCAACACCGCGCTTTTTGACTGCCTTGATGAAGGCGTTAGTTGCCGCAACGTGGTTTGCAAACATACCTGCATTCATACCGATGCTTGCCAGGCAAGCATCTGGCAAAGCCCGCCCAGTAAGGTGTTTGGGACTTACCACTGAGATAACGCTTTGACGACTATCCGGTTGTGAGCCGCATATTTCTTGGATGACGCGTGTCAGCAGCTTGGTTTTTCCGACTCGTGTGGGCCCAACCAACGAAAGAAGCTGAGGATCACCGCTGCGAGCTCGCGCCCAGACATCAAGAATGGAGTCCTTGCCTGACATAAATCGCTCATGCAGGACTAACTGGTCAGCGATTCGGCTCATGGCTCAGGCTCTCACGTGGGGCGGGAATAAAATCGTCATCAATGTCATCGGATTGAACGACTGGCTTACGTGCAGGTGCAGCGCATGATTCGAGTTGAACTTTGACTTCGTCATGATGGCGCTTTTGTGCACTTTTCCGACCTGCTCGATTATTGTCGGAAACCTTTGAGCGTCGCTGGCTATCCTTTGCCCACTTTGCCAATAGCCGTCCATAAACACGGTTATATTCATGATCATTCATATTATTTGGATCGCCTTCATATTCCTTGCGAATAGACTTAATTAGCTCAAAGGAGACATTAGGAACCCCACGCATCTTGCAGTCTAATTTGATTAGCTCATTATTAAATGGATTCACAGCAAATATGTAGGCACACTCACTCGGATTAAATAGAATTTCAACATCTGAAAGAGTATGCTTTTTCGCCAAGCTTGCAAATTCATAACTGTGATATTGAAAACACTCAAAGTCGATCCCATAATGCTGAACAACTCGTGTGGTTTTGTTTTTTTGCAATATCAAACGTTGAACTTTTTCGAGTGATGGTGGCGGCGGCGGCATAAACCGCTTGAGCTCCTCATCCAGAGATTGTTTAATACTTGTGCTCTCGCCGTAACGAAACCCAAGCTTCACCTTGGGTAAATTCACATAATGATCAGCTACAAATTGAACAATGTCCTTATAAACATCCTCAACTGTATAACAGGCTTCTTTTTCTGCGCGATCATGCCTATTTTTTACAGCAGAATCTGAGCTGTTTTTAGCCCCAGGCATTCTTTTAAAGACCTTCTTCTCTAAAACATTGAAAAATGATTCTACATATGGCTTGTCATCGCCACGATATGCACGCGCATAATGGATATCGATTCCTAAGTCGCGCACGATTTCCAGCGAGACACCGCCTGCGTTTTCAGAAGCATTATCAAGTAATACTTTATTTAAACCACAGGGTGCCGGCCAGTCAGACTCCAATTCAAACTTTTCTTTAAATGCCGCATCTTTAGGCGCAAAGAAGAACTCGAACAGCTTAAGTAACGTGTACTCACTTGGCGCGCCACCCGTGACATATATACCAACGGGATAGCCAGTCCTACTGCAAATCATTGAATACAGTGTGATTTGCGAATAACGTTTACCAAATGCATCAACAACATACATATCAATAGTTTTTGCATCCACCTGCACTAACTCAAATGCATACTCCACATAAAATTCATTTACTGCCTGCCTGGACTGCAAACGGAAGGTTCGAGGATCCAAGCGCCCCTCAAGCACCATGTCACGTGGCATTTCATTAATGATTCTAGATACTGTATGCGCACTAATGCTTACCGGTGCGCCTTCCGCATCTTTCTCATCTACCAAAGCGAGATTTACTAACCGTGCTGTAGAGGCAATATTTAATTTGTCATCAACTGCAAAGGTTTCAAGAATTATTCTTTCAGCAAGCTCTTTATGTTTAAATTTTTTACTCCACCCCGAGCCACCTCGTGCACTATACTTCGGGATCAATGCCTCAAAACCACCATTAGAATATTTCTTCTGATAGCTTCTAATTGTTTTCAGTGATGGGGCTTTTTTAATGTGCTCTTCGCTCAATTCAACCAGCAACTTAGACTGCTCGGCCTTTGAAGCGGATTTATATTTATCCTTGTCACATAATTTGACGATGTCTTTCCGGAAAATAGCTTCAGCGTATTCCGAGGGTTCCCAATTTTTCTGCGTGCGCTCCGGACTATAACCAGGGATTTTAATATCGCCAGAGGACAGCCCGTTGTAGAACTCTTGGAAATCTAAGACCCGCTCGATACCACCTTTTCCGCGCAGGACAATGTCTTTCAAATCCACCTGCATGGATTTGATAAAAAGTGTTTGACCCGAAATTTCTACTAAGGCATTTTCATGGATAGGATTATTCATAGCGCAATACTTCCAGCATAGAAGTATCGCCATGACCAGGCTCTACAATAAAATCCATAGAAAGTAGGGAGCTACTATGGATATCTGCCTTAATGACCCCTTTCAACAGGGCCGCCATCAAGAAGTAGCTATTGGGCTCTAATCCCTTAAGTACTTCTTTAACATGGCCTTGTTTATTCTCTACATTATCTACTGCTTGAGCCCAACCATCTAACATCTCTTGGCATTGGCGCGCAAACTGATGTAAAAGCTCGATGTTAGTCAGCAGTGTTTTGCTGAAGTCTTCTTTACTAAGGACATGAAATCTCATTCCATTTCTTTGACAAAACGCTTCAACCAAATCGAATAACCCATGATTCTTTGCACAGAAGCGTTTGGGTTTAATTTCATAGACATGGGTGATTCCGGCAACTACATCAGTTAAATCCACGGTGTAGTACTGGGCATTGACAGCCTTACTAACAGGCATTGTCCGATGAATTTCACCGCGAACAAGATCGTAGGTTTCACCCTGTGCTCGCAGCTGCTGTCCGCGAGGATCCAAATCAAGCAATCGAGCTAACGCCAGCTCATCCTTCGATTCCAAGCGAATCTCTAGACCGCTTTTCACCGACTTCATGACGTACGCCTTCCGGCCACGCTTGGTACGGCGGGCCACGTGACGGGTTGCAGGAGGGCTTTTGGCGTCGCGCTTCATTTGGTATGCTTCACTTAATCACATAGCGACAGGTATAGCGATTCTTTCCAGGATGGTCAATAATTATTTGAAGCATACCAAATACGGTAATGCAGTCTAACTTCCCACTGGAGCATACGAATGGCGCGTAGAGCCCTTCACAATTGGTACAGCCTGTACCAATCAGTTCACCCCAAGATCGACGCCCATCAGGGAGATGAAAGCATCTACAACCTCATCCGCCGCGAAGCAGAGGCTTCCGGATACGACGAAAAGGTTGTTAAACGTATGCTGAATGCTGGGGCATTTCTCGACCGATTTGCTAAACGCTCGCTCACTGTCGAGCACGTCAAATGTGGCTATGCGCACATTGAGCTTCTTGAACGCCTGCACAAGCTAAATCCCGAGGAGGCCCAAGTTAGACTCGACACTGTCCTGTCAAACCAAGTCACGCTGAAGGAGCTACGCAGCGCGCTTGAACTCAATGCAACCCAGTCCGGTAGCGCTCAGATCAATGCACGTTCAAGAGCCCGTCTCAGGGTGGCCGAGCACCAGCGTCTTAGCATTCAGCTATCCCAGAAGGCCGGGGGTGAATTTTTTGGGAGCCCTAAGGGCGAACTTATTTTGGTGAAGCGTTTCCGGGCACTGCGTCAATTTATCCTGATCAATGATCCCCAGTCCCCCATAGCGGTTATCCCTCGCCTTGGCGACACCTCCATGAAAGAAAGCTCAGCGGCAGAAGAACTGCTCAAGCTAGCCTTGTCCGTCAGACGCTACTTTCACCGTATATGGCTGGTGCTCCCTACTGACTCACTGCTCGCACAGGAAGTTGTATCGCGCGCAGATCAAATCGGGGCTTTAGAGAGCTGGCTGTACTTGGCCATTCCAAGTGAGGACTTATCAGCCCTAATCCCCTATCGAAATCGACGGCGCTTGCTGCAAAAAGACGTAGAGGGCGTCGATGATTGTGAATGGATCGGCGTTTCACTGCTCGATGGCCGCAAGCTTAGAGGCAGTCTTAATCCACTCACGGAGAGCGCTCTCAATCCAATACGGGAAAATTGACCAACCACGCCTAAGCGTATCCGTAACGTGTCCACATTAGCCAAAGTGTTTAGCCACAAGGGAGTAAACGACTATGAGTTATTCCAAGACCGGTGCCGAAAGATGATCGTGCTCGACCTCAACAGAAACTACGCCGAGGCCTTACTCCATCACGCAAAGGCGTTTCAACCAGCCAGCGGTGATCCTCGCGAAGACATGCGCCTTCGAGATGCTCTGGATGATTTAGTCGAGGCCATTGAACAGCACTTCAACGAGCCGCCCACCCACTGCGCGTAATAGGACGTTATGGTCAATCAGGCCCCACACCTGACTAGGTGCCGATAACCACTTAGCCAATGGCGGTTACCGGCATCACACCCTGCGCTATACCAGTACCTATAGATCTGGTTTGGAGTGGATGCGGGAGGTCGGGCATGAAAAGAGCCATTGAGCAGGAAACGTTGCAGGCACTGGTGGAGACCGATGCCGCAAGAGAGTTTCGCGTGCTGCGGGAAGGTGAGGACTGGCGGTTAGAGCTACGCCTCGGCGTGAGATGGCTGCCGGTGCGCTCGCGGCGAGAGCCGGTGCGGCACTGGCGCTCGCTGACGGCGGTAGGGCGGTTTTGCAAAGGAGTCGGGATCAAGGTGCTTACAGTCGAACTGTGAATCAAAACCTAAACCCGCTCCAATTGTTTACGTACGAAAAGCTGACAGGTCGACCCGAGAACTCCTGGCCTCTATGGTCTTACTCACAGCGACCAGGAGGTGCCCTATGTGGATGATCAGCTCAATTGATGCAGGATTGCTCGCAACAACCGTGGGCGGCGTATTTTTGCTTCTCGCCCGGATTGCATACGGCCCAGCGGAATAACTCCCACGCCCCTAGGAGTACAACCAAACGCCCAGCTCATCGAGATTGCTCACCACAATCTGTTGGGCGCTGGCCTTGGTCTGCACTTTATGCGGATCGATCTGATAGCGCTGTAGTACGTATTGCACCAACGCCCCACGAGTAGCCACTTTCAGCTGTCCGGCCTGCATCCCAAAGTCCGCCTCGATGATGCTGCGTTGATCTGGTTTCAGCCGTGGGTCGGGCTCTATCACCACCTCGACCTCACGATTCCAACCGTCATCCGCGTCGCGGACTTGGTCTGATTCGCCGAGCACGTCAAGCTCACCCCTGAATCGACTCAAGACAAAATCTCGGTAGTCGCGGTTCTTTTCGCAGTAGGCCCGCACGTGCCAGCGCATGCCGGTATAAACCAAGGTGTGCGGTGCGATCAGGCGTGTTTCGGCCACAGGGTTGGCCAAAGAAACATAGTCGCACTCCAGGCGAAGTCCCTCTCGGCAGGCACGCAACAGCGGACGCAAGACTTCAGGCCTAACCGAGCGATCCGGCACATTCAGCACTTCGGTATGCGCGTAAGCCAGCGCTAAGCCTTCGATGTGAGGTGCCCGCTCGCTGTTTTGGTTCAGTAAATGCAAATAGGCACTGGCGCTGTCATCAATGAACAGCGGGCTGAATCGGCGACTGGGTACATAGCCTTTGATGTGCTTGTCGTAATCCAAGTTGCCGGGCGCGTAGTCAGCCAGATAGCTGTTGATGTCTTTCGAAGCTTGTTGCCGACTGATACCGAAGCTCTGCATCAAATGGCCCGTGGTCAGACGCCCTTCCCACAAAGCGACTGTCTCAATCAGTCGGTACCGTAGCGCCAGATCCCAACGGACACTGGCTATGGATTGCTTGCGTTTCATACGGGGCATCCTGCTCGGAAAGTTTACCTGTTCATGTAACCAATATTTCTATGTCGTCAAACCTTACATAAGGTGTTGCTGGCAGTTCAATTCGATCTGCGGAAATTTCACGGGAGACCACATGGAACCGTGGGTTTATGGAGAGCTAGTTATTCTCGCCCTCGCAGTCTCTGGGTTGATTTGCCTGGTCATGCAGCAAAAAAATCTGGCCGTCCACGCTCTGCTCACCGGCCAGACTCAAATAAGCGAGTTACGCCGCCGCACGATCATTGGGCTAGAGCATGAAAACGCAGAGCTGAAAGCCATGCTTCGAGCACACGAGGCTCAGTTGCTACAGCTCTCAAAGCGCATTGAGTCAAACGAGTACGCCCTGGCCAGGCAGACAAGAAATTAACGTTCTGATGGCTGTTTGCCTTTACCCACAAGGTCGGTCTGGATAATGTGATGGACGACACAGGCCACACCCCTATGAGGCAGTGCTAACCCTACGCGCCAAGATTTGCGCAGAACTGGGCTGTGTCGTCACGGAGTCGGTATAGAAATGGATTGGGAATCGCTGTTAGACGAACTGTGGAGCTACGCTGCATCGGATCCAAACGAGCTGGAGACGAAGATCCGTTCGTGCCTAAAAGGTCACTCCTCGGAAGGCTTACTCCAAGCTATTTCGCTCCTGCTGACTCAGGGGCAACACGCCACAGCCAGAACACTTCTTACCGAATTCCTGAAAAGCCATCAGTCAGCGGATGATATCCAGCGCAGGCTTGAGCTGATTCTTCATTTCAAAAAACATCGCGCCCCGCAGATGCTCTCGATCAAGAGCAAGCAACGCAGCAAAGAACTGCTCATAAAAGACGTCAACGAACTGGTCGCGTCTGGCAAATTGCAGGCTGCCGAGTCGCTTCTCCTAGAAGCCATTGATACGGTTGAAGAGCCTGATTTCCTGAATCTGCTCAGCCGTGTGTACATGTTGCAACGCCGCCCCATAGATGGGGCAAAGGCCATGCAGCGGGCTCTCCTTCTGAAACGCCAACAGCAGGCCTTTGTCGAGATTGAGCCTGAAGAGTCGACAGACGACCTGCCAACAGACAGTGACCTGGCATTCCTCAACGACTCAGCCGAGCATCTGACTACCCTAGAAAGCCCATCAACTCCGACCAACAAGGCGTTGACCGCGACCGCCGACGATTCGCTAACCTTTATTCAGAACACGGCTTCTCAATACCCCTCTTTGAAAACTGACGGCTGGTGGGAGGGCCAATCAGAATCAACGCCATCTGAAGCCTCAACACTCCACGATGAGCCCAAAGCCGTTGACGCGCCTGATGATGCTACGGCGGCTATACACGACTCCTCCGATGAGCATTCGGCTGGGGATGAGAGCGCTCAGCCCCCCGCGAAAAACATTCTCAAGCTTGCCCATCCACGAAAGGAGGCAGAGGCGGAAGAAGGGTTAGCCAAGGTCAAGATATTCAACAAATCGGGGCGCACGCTAATCGCTGCCCAGCCAACAGGTTTGGGCGCTGAAGAGCCATCGCGTTCTGATGAATCACTATTAAATCCAGACGATTTAGCAGCGACATCGTCAACCCAGGAGGTTCCTGCTTCTGAACCCCAACCTCACTATCAAGTATCTGATGAAAATGATGAGGACGAAGATGCTGAAGACCTCGCACTGAGTGATCTAGAACTAAATATCCCGGTTTCACCCCAGCTGCAATTGGGGCTTGAAGATCCTGAAGACCCCATCGACTTTGATCATGATTTACAGGATCTGTCGATTTACGAGCTTGGGGCTGAGGAGGAAGACGGCACCCAGAGTGTTGTGGACGACTTCCGCGATCTGGATGACGACTACGCGGCATACGCCTTTGACCCAGATGAAATCTTTGACGGTGAGGAAGCATTCACTCCCGAACCCGAAGATTGGCTTACAGGCAAAATATCTCGCGAAGACCGTGCGCTCCAGAAAGCCGCTGAGCTGATCGGAAAGGCAAACTGGCCACTCAGCACGCTGCCTCTAGTTCAACAGATTTTCGTCATGAGCGGCTGGGGCCAGACCCGCCTTGCCCTTGAGAGAGAAATCGAAAAAGGACTCACCCCTGACGAGTTGATCTTGGCTACTCATATCAAAGTGATCTGGTCTGAAAACGACATCTACTGGATCTCATTTGATAAAACCGGCAGTAGCCGCCTGTCCTACTACGTGTTGTCTTGGCCAACAGCCTTGCTGATCGTGCGCTCGTTCGAGTCATTGCCCCAGGTGGAGGAAGTCGAGGTCTTCCTCGAAAGTCTTTTTGCATCCTGGTACGAGAACACTGTCTTGCGCCGAGCATTTAAAGCCTTTGCTCGATATCTATGGTTCAGGTTCGCCAATTTAGAAGGTTGCTTACCTGCCAATCAGCCCTTTGACTTCTGCGACCCTCACGAACTGCCTGCCGAGGAGTACAGCGACCTGGGTCTGTGCGACTCGCTGGAATACGAGAAAACCGAGATTCTTAGGGCCTATGGCGTATTTCAAACCAAACACCCTCAGGAGCCTGGGTGCTACTTCAGTGACAAGCCGCCAGTAGCAGAAACGCCGTCGGTCAATGCCGAAAAGCGCTCGAAGAAACAGCCTGAAGACGCTGAAATGCCTAGCGACATTGAATCCGAGGAAGAGAGCATTGAGGTGGATGTTGATGAAGCAGCATCCCAATGGTCAGCAGCGCCGCTCGCATCTTCCTTGCACGCACAACATACCGACCAACCCTCACCAAGCATTGAGCCGTAGGATAAAGGACTAGCCCATGAAGCCCCTCAGACTTACTCACGTTCCAGGTTGCTGGGTCAGCCAAACATTACCTAGCGGCCAGAGTGAGCGCCGGGGCATCGTCAAAATGGCCATTGCTAAAGAGGCCGAAGATCAGCTTCAGGTTCACTGGTTCAGTCCGGAGAAGAAGCTGGCCTATGTCGATGCATCTGCCGTGCGCTCTGGCTTTCAAAACGGCATGGACGTGGTCGACGAAACCCCTGGTAGCGGTGTTCGCTCACTGGGGCATGGCGTCATCATGCAACAGCGCACCTTGGCGGGCAGCGAGCAAGTATTGGTCGATTTTCCTGAGCGTGGTGAGCGCCATTGGCTGCCCTATCAATATCTGCGTCAGGTAAAGGGTGTTAAACATCGCTTTGTCACCGCCAGCAAAGGCGAAGCACACGATGCCGAGCGTATGCGCCTGCGCATGCTGGCCCATGCCATCAAAGTATGGAATGAAAACACCGGTGCCCTTTCTCACCTAGAAATTGAGCCACTGCCTCACCAGATTCATCTGGTGCACCACATCCTCGCATCCGGCAACTTCAACTGGTTGATTGCAGACGATGTGGGGTTAGGTAAGACCATTGAGACCGGCATGCTGCTGCATGCACTGCGGCAACGAGACCTGGTCAAACGCATCCTGCTGATCACGCCCGCTGGCCTGACCAAACAGTGGCAGGAAGAGCTGTATCACAAGTTCAAGATCGAAGACTTCGAGATCTATGGCGAGGATTTTTTCATCAATGAACCTCGCCAATGGAAGATGCACGACTGTGTCATCGGCTCCATGGATCGACTCAAGCAGGAGGGTCACTTGGAAAGCCTGCTCCAGGCAGAGCCTTGGGATCTGGTGATTTTTGACGAAGGGCATCGACTCAGCCGCCGCCAGTACGGGCAAAAGCTGGACAGCTCTGAGCGCTATGACCTGGCGAAAAACTTACGCAGCCAAACCAAGCACATGCTCTTGCTGAGCGCGACCCCTCACCAGGGTATGCAGGACAAGTTCGTCGCACTGCTAGAGTTGCTTCGTCCTGAACGCCGTACCGAACTGATGGCGCTAAACCTGAAGCCTGAAATCCTGCACGACATGGTATTCCGCAATCACAAAGCCGACGTAACGGACGCAGAAGGGAACTTCATCTTCCAAGGCAAAATCACCAAGGCTTTGCAGGTGCCCAGTAGCCTGGAGTCCGTCGAGTTCGATAAAACGCTTCAGGACTATCTGCGCAAAGGCTATACCGCAGGTGAATCGCTTGGCCGCACCGGTAACGCCATTGGGTTCGTGATGACGGTTTACCGCAAACTGGCGGCCTCCAGCGCAGCGGCCATTCACCGGGCCCTGTGTAATCGCCTCCAACGCCTGCTTAACGATCAAGCAAACGGTACATCTGCCGACGAGCCCAGCGATGAACGCTACCTGGGTGAGTGGGAAGAACAGTTCACCAGTGATGCACGTGAGTTCTTTGCGGGCGAGGTGCAGCTGCTGAAAGATCTGATTGCTGAGGCCGCAGCGCTGAAGGCCAATGACCTTAAGCTGAAGCTGTTTATCGAAGAAATCATCGGCAAAATTCACGCTGCCAATGCCGATGAGAAAGTACTGATTTTTACCGAATACCGCACCACTCAAAACTATCTGCGGGATGCCTTAGCTGAGCACTATGGCATTGATCAGGTCGAGTTAATCAATGGCTCCATGCAGCATGCCGAACGGCGTGAAGCCATCAAGCGCTTTGAAGAACAAGGGCGTTTTCTGATTTCGACTGAGGCAGGCGGGGAAGGCATCAACCTTCAAAGCAAGTGCCACATCATGGTCAACTATGACCTGCCGTGGAACCCCATGCGCCTCGTGCAGCGCATTGGCCGCCTGTATCGTTATGGGCAGAAGAAGAAGGTGGTCGTGTTCAACATCCAGCAAACTGACAGCCTGGATCAGAATATCGTCGACCTGATGTATGAGCGAATCGACAGCGTGGTGATTGACCTGGCCGAGGTTCAGCAGCATGAATTCAATGATGGTCTGAAAGACGAAATCCTCGGTCAGCTGGCCGAGTTGATTGATGTTGAAGAGATCCTGCAACAAGCCACAAAACTCGGCATCGACCGAACCCGTGAGCGTATCGATGAGGCGTTAAAGCAGGCACGCACAGCTGCCGCCAAACAACGAGAACTGTTTGTCCACGCCGCCACCAGCGACCCTAATGAGCTACGCGACGAGCTGGAAATCACCGTCGAGCACCTCTACAGCTTCGTCTTGGGCATGTTCGATCAACTGGGCATCGAGGTTGCGGAGCGCAGCCACAAAGAGCGGCTTTTGCGTATCCGATTGTCCGAGCAGGTGATGCGCGACATGGGGCTTTCCCCCAAAGCCTCTCAGCGTATGGACGTGACTTTGGATCGCATGCTGGCAGCAAACCGCCCTGACACCCACATGCTCGACCTCAACTCCAAGCTGATGCAGTACCTGCTGGGTAAAGCCTGCGAGCACGACTTCGGTGGTTTGGCTGCAATGCTCAAAGCGCCAGAACTCGGCGAGGGCGCACTGCTCGGTGCCATGCTGCGCTGGCAAGGCCCGCAGGGCAAACGTATGCGCCAGGAATTTGTTGCCATTCAGGTTAGCGGTGGCAAAGCCAAACTGAACCCTGCAAAAGCCAGCCAATGGCTCCTGAGCCCTGCCGAACACAGCAGCCTTATCCCCGACCCGGAAGCCTCCAAAGGGCTGTTCAAGGTTGCAGAGGAAACGGCTAACCAGCGACTGGCCGATGCCAGTAACCGCTACCTGATACCCGAAAATTTGGACTGGGCTGCCGCAGGCTGGACGCAGCAGCACTGAGTTCGCACACTTTAGGCCTAAGCGCCGCCCCGTTTTAGTTAAGGAAGAACTCCATGAGTCAACACGACGCCAACCTGCACGACCTGATCCTTCAATTACTCCCGAAGGACGGCAGCAGCATCGGCAATATCAAGCTTCAGCAGCAGCTGACTGAAGCGGCAGCATTCAGCTTCAGCGAAGACGACTACTGGCGCGTTCGCGATGCCTTGATTGCCGATGGTGTGCTGGGTAAAGGCCAAGGCCGTGGTGGCTCGGTATTTTTGGCTCAGCCCTCCGTTAGCAAGCCTGCATCCCTAGCAGACCAGGTACTGGCTAAACATCGCCCACAGCCTGAAGCCCCTCAGACGACTGCTGATGCTGCTCTTGGCGCAGATCCTTACGGCACCTACCAATACGACACCAAGGCAACCAGCCGCCCTGATGTGGGCGTGCAAGAGCAGTTCAATGCCAGAAAGCCGCCCAAGCAGTATCGCTACGACTCCAGCCTAGCGCCCGAACTCTGCTGGGATGAAAACGCCGAGCGAGACTTTGCGGAGTGGCTGCTCAATCTGGTCGCCGAAGCCGCAGAAAAAGGCGAAGCCAGCGTTTTTACTGAAGAGCAGGTGTGGAAAGGCAATGGTGAGCGCTTTAACAGCCTGAGCCAGTGCGTGGCACGCCTCAAGAGCCTGACCCAACCCTTCCTCAACTGGGCAGGCAAAGCTGAACGCCAGCAAATCAGCGTGCCTACCGTGCCGCTTTTTGTTCACGAAAGGCATTCGACGCAAAACATTCTCAAGACGCTCGAATCCCACCGGGCGGCGGGCACCATGCTGGATTTGTTTGGCGATAATGCTGACAAGGATATCGCTGACCAACTCGATGCCTATACCCATAAGGAACAATGGGCTAACCGCCTGATTCTCGGCGACTCCCTGCAAGTGATGAATTCCTTGCTGGAGTATGAGGGTATGGGAGGGCAGGCACAGGTTTTTTATTTTGACCCTCCGTACGGGGTCAAATATGGCTCAAACTTCCAACCTTTCGTAAGAAATCGAAAAGTTGAGCATGGTAAAGATGAAGAAATGATACGCGAACCCGAAATGGTTAAAGCCTATCGGGATACTTGGGAGCTAGGACGCCATTCATATCTTGCTTATATACGTGACAGATTAAACCTGGCAAAGGATTTAATGACTTCGTCGGCGAGTATATTTGTCCAGATCTCTGACGAAAACTTTCATTTGATTAGAGCTGTCATGGATGAAGTATTTGGCGAAGAGAACTTCGTAGCAGTAATTAACTTCAAGACTATGATGCCCCTTGAGTCGGGTAAAATTGAGTCTGTCGTAGACTATTTATGCTGGTATGCGAAAGATAAGGATTTGATGAAATATCAAAACCTTTGGATGTCTAAAAATGTTGGGAAAGGTAGCGAATTCGTATTCGCAGATACCCCTGATGGAGGGTATAGAAAATTAACCCCCGAGGAAATCAGCAATTTTGATGAGACAAAATCAAGGTATCGAGTTTTCAAGCGCTCTGATCTAACTTCATCAGGATATACAGCATCTTGTACTTTCCCCATTGATTTCAATGGGAGGACTTACACAACAAAACGCGGAAAGAGTTGGCGAACAACCCGCGATGGAGTTCAAAATCTCATAAAGCAAAATAGACTTTTCTCGTTAGGAGAAAAGCTTTATTTTAAAATGTATCTCTCAGATTTTGGCCTTTCATCTCTTACTAACCAATGGACTGATACAATTGAGTTTGGTAGCAGATCTTATGTGGTACAGACTACACCAACCGTGATTGAACGCTGTATCCAGATGACAAGTAGCCCCGGAGATCTAGTTATTGATATAACTTGTGGATCAGGCACTACTGCATATTGTGCAGAGAAATTGGGGCGACGCTGGATTACTTGCGACACTTCTAGAGTGCCTCTGTCATTAGCCAGACAGAGACTACTTACTTCTACATTCCCTTGGTTCGAGTTAGACAACCCAGCTAGAGGCCCCTCTGGTGGATTTGTTTACAAGCGCAAAAATAATCGCAACGGTGAGGAGGTTGGTGGCTTAATTCCAAGGATTACGCTGAAGTCCCTAGCTAATAAACTCGAACCTGAAACTGTAAAAATTGTTGATAGACCGGAAACAAATACAAAAATCACACGCGTCTGCGGCCCCTTCACCGTAGAAGCCACCATCCAAGCCGCTCACTCCCTAGAAGTAGAAGGTGCCACTCAGGCAGCGGAGCAAGCCGCTGGCTACAACGCCCGCAGCTACCTGGATCGCATGATCGATATTCTGCGTCGCAGCCATAATCTGCGCCTGCCGGGTAATCGCAGCCTGAAGCTGGGACAAGTGCGCGTGCTGGATAATGACTTCCTGCATGCCGAAGCGGTGGACGAGCAGGAACAGCGCATCGCTATCGTCTTTGGCCCTGAGGATGGTGCGATCAGCTCCGACCAGGTGTTTGAAGCCGCCAGTGAGGCGTTCTTCCTTAAGTACAGCCAGCTGTTCTTTTTCGGCTTTGCCATCCAGGCCAAGGCTCGTGAACTGGTGGATGACCGCAAGCGCCTGCGTTTGCCCTGCACCTACATCAGCGTGACGCCCGATGTGGCCATGGATGACTTACTCAAAACCAGCCACACCGACCAGCTCTTCTCCATTACCGGCTTGCCGGATGCCCGCATTACTTCGGCGGGTCTGCGTGATGATGGCAAGGCGATGTATCAGGTTGAACTACTGGGGCTGGATACCTTCCGCCCTGACACCATGATGACTGAGTCGGTTGAGCCGGAAAACCTGCCGTGCTGGATGCTCGATACCAGCTACAACGGCATGGCCTTTTGTGCCAGCCAGGTGTTCTTCCCGCGAACCGGTGCCTGGGACAACCTGCAAAAGTCACTCAAGGGCCAGTTTAATGACAGCGTATGGGAGCACCTGGCCGGCACCACTAGTGAGCCCTTCGTTGCAGACAGCAAAGGCCAGATCGCTATCAAGGTGATCGATGAACGTGGTAACGAGTTGATGCGCGTGCTGAACGTGGCGGAGGCCGAGTAATGACCGGACTTACCGCCGTACCGGTTAGCGAAGTACCGGAACCCATTATCAACTCACCTTACGTAGAGCCGACTCTCCACTGGCAAGTGGCCGTTGGTAAGACACCGGTCAAAGCCCAAGGCCGTCGCCCGGCTTACTACTTTTACCGGGTACCCGCAGGTGCCGGTACGGGTCGCAAGAATAAGCGGCAAGCCGATTTGCTCGGTGAAACCGACATTGGCGCCCAGGAAGAGCTGGGGCAGGTCAACCTGATCCGTCAGCGCTTGAACGAGTGGCGAGCGGGTAAGTTGACCGGTACTCCTTATGACGGCGCCTCTCGGGTCAGCAAGGAGCTGATCGAGCTGTGGCGCGCTGAAGATCGCGGACAACGCCTGTTCTTTGCCCAGATAGAAGCAGCAGAAACCATCATTTTTCTGGTGGAGGCCGCAGACGTCTATAAGAAGGGACTCCTCGGCATTCCGAAGGACGAGCCAGGCCCAGAAGGCAAAGCCAAAGGCCTCCGCGCCTTTACCCGTTACGCGAGCAAGATGGCAACCGGCTCAGGTAAAACCACCGTCATGGGGATGATGGCTGCTTGGTCGATTCTCAATCGAGTTGCAGCGCCGACCGATGATCGCTTCTCCGATACGGTGCTGATCGTTTGCCCTAACGTCACCATCCGCGAACGCCTGAAGGAACTCGATCCGCTACTGGGCGACTTATCGCTTTACCGCACCCGCCAGCTGGTGCCTGTACAGCGCATGGAAGAGCTGCGCCGGGGCGAGGTGATGATCTCCAACTGGCACAAACTCGCCAAGCTGGAGAGCAACACCGTCAATGGCGACTCGGCCAAAGTGGTGAAGACGGGTGAAGCCGTTGAGATCATCAAAAAATCTGGTAAAGACAAAGGCAAAGTCGACGTTAAATATTTCGAGTCCGATGCTGCCTGGTTCAAACGCATGCGCCAAGAACTGGGCACAGGCCGTGGCCGCAGCCCGCACTGGCTCGTATTCAACGATGAGGCTCACCATGCCTATCGTCGCGGTGACAACCTCGATGAAGAGGGCGAAACCTCCCTCGAAGACGACAAAGAAACCGCCAAGAAGAACGCCAAAGAAGCCACTATTTGGATCGAAGGTCTCGACCGTATCAACAAGCTGGCTAACGGTCGTAAGAACGGTATTAATCTCTGCCTAGACCTTTCTGCCACACCGTTTTACATCCAGGGTTCAGGTAACGAAGTCGGTAAACCTTTCCCTTGGATCGTTTCCGACTTCGGCTTGCTCGACGCTATCGAGTCCGGCCTGGTGAAGATTCCAGAGCTGCCAACAGCTGATGTTGGGGGCACCGAGGAAGCTGCTTACTTCAACGTATGGCGCTGGGTGGAAGCCAAAGCCGAAGAAGATGGTCACGGCAAAAAGCTCACCCCGCAGTTGGTGATGAACTACGCCAGTACGCCAATTACCCTGCTCGCAACCGACTGGTACAAGAAGTTCCAAGAGTGGGAGCTGTTGCATAAAGAGAAGCAGCGCTACCCCATTCCTCCCGTGTTCATCGTGGTTTGCCGCGATACCAAGGTGGCCAAGGAAGTCCATGGTTGGCTCGCTAACAACGAAGGCGGCTACGGTGAAGCACCTGAGTGGTTCCGCAATACGCCAGGCAAAGAGCTTACCGTTCGGGTTGACTCCAAGATCGCCGAGGAAATGGAAGCTGGTAGCGGTAGCGATGAGGTAAGGCGTATGCGCTTTATCCTCGACACTATCGGTAAGGCCAAATGGCCGGGCGATAAAGTGCCTGAAGAGTGGTCAGAATTGGTGCGCAAGCACAATGACAAGCTCAACAGCGACGACGATGAGGAAGAGGGGGATACCCAAGGCCTGCAATGGATCGACGAGCGTATTCCGCCTGGGCGGGACATTCGCTGCATCGTCTCCGTAGCCATGCTGGCGGAAGGCTGGGATGCCAACACGGTTACCCATATCGTCGGGTTGCGTCCATTTGGCTCGCAGCTGCTCTGCGAGCAGGTAGTAGGGCGTGCACTGCGTCGTGCGAGCTATGTCGTCAATGAAGATACAGGGCTCTTCACAGAGGAAACGGCCAAGGTCTTTGGTGTGCCGTTTGAGCTGGTTCCATTCAAAACCCGTTCGGTTAACCCGACGGTTTCAGAACGCGAGCAGCACCATATTTTCTCGATGCCGGAGCGTGAGCAGTACCGCATCGACTTCCCCATCGTCATGGGCTACCAAGAGGTGAACCAGTTCGATGTCGTGGTTGATTGGTCTCAGGTAGCGCAAGTCACTATCGACCCGATGACACTGCCAACATCCGTTCAGGTTGGGCAGATGGTGGCGCCCGATGGAAACCTGACGGCTTTTGGCGCCGGGAAGAAATCCTCTGTGACACTGGCTGAATGGCGCGCGATGTTCCGCGATCAACAAGTGTCCTTCATTCTGGCTAAAGAGATCTGCAAGCAATGGCGTACCGAGCGGGGCGACAGTGTGCCAATAGGAACTTTGTTTCCGAAGGTGCTGAGTGCTTGTGCGCGGTTCTTGCGAGAGAAACTTGTGCTTAAGGGCGACTCTTGCGCCTGCGACATACTGGTCAGTGGTAACTACACCCAGTCAGTGATCGGCAGCCTCTACAACGCCTTGCAAAGCGGTACGGAAGAAAAGCACGGGTTCTTACCGGTCATTCCACAAGGTTCTGCCGGTCTCGGTAGCACGCTGTACGTGGACTTTCATACAACCAAGCCTATACGCGCAGTCACTAAGTGCCACCTCAACCTGATGGTGGCCGACACGAGTAAGTGGGAGCAAAGCGCAGGCTTTCTGCTCGACATCCACCCTGGCGTCGTGAAATGGGTGAAGAACGACCGTTTAGGCTTTGCCATCAGCTACCGCAAGCAGAACATCAAGCACAACTATGTGCCTGACTTCATTGCTGAGCTAGATATCGGGATGAAAATCATCATTGAGGTGAAAGGTCAGTACAACGATGACGCGGATCTCAAGGCCAAAGCAGCTCAGCGTTGGGTTGACGCAGTGAACCGCAGCGGCGAGCACGGCCTTTGGCATTACATGGTCGTTCAGGATCCAAGCAAGCTGGGGGTAGAACTCAATCAACTCAGCCTGGATAAACTTCAAGGAAACGCGGCTTAACTTGTTACAGCCAATGAGGCGGAAGCTCTAGAGAGTAGTTCTTGGCCACTGTATTAACAGTGGCCAGGATCTCCTGATGGCGCTTGGTATCTTCAGGCAGCCAAGACGTTTTCCGATCCAGCAACCCCTTCAACTCGACCAAGTTATACATTCCCAGCCGGTGGAAATTCCCCCAGCTGGAAATTCCGAACAGGTTGTAGATCACCACGGTGGCATCTCGCTCGCTGGCCAAGCGCTTCTCGCCAACCAACTTTTCAGCGGCTTCTTTGGCCTCGTCATGATCGTCGTAGGTATTGAGTAGTTTCACAGTGTCTCTCTCATAAAATTCACTCACCATTTTACCGTATGGTTTTGGTAGTAAGGACAAGGAGTAAGTCATGGCAAAGCACGTCCCTTTCGCCAAAGCAGTCAACGCCGCAGAAGAGTGGGCATTTTCTCTGCTGAAAAACGCCCTTCCAGATCACTATTGGCTGCTGACCAACATCGAGCTGCTCACAGAAACCGGCCAAGCAATGGAAATCGATGCAGTAGTTGTCGGTGACTGGGGCGTGTATTTGATCGACGTGAAGGGCTATAGCGGAACGCTAGAGGCGGGGAAGGACGTTTGGCTACTGGATGGTCGCCCTGTTGATAACGCCTTGCGCAAGGCCAACCAGAACTCCCGTGTGCTTGCGGGCCGAATTCGTAACCGGGCTGGAATAGGTTTGTACGCGCCGTGGTGTCAGGGTGTAGTGCTTGTGACCGGTGACAAAGGTCATAGCATCTCGCTCATTAAAGATGAGCCCTCCTTACAAGTGTGGACGCCAGGCGGCATTGCCAAAGCGTTGACCAGTGCTGAGGGACTGACCGCTACCAAAGCGTACGAGCTGATCGATGCTCAACGCGAGCTTGTTCTCGCCACTCTAGGGCAATTGCGTCAGCAGATAGCCGAAAACAATCGATTCCAACAGTACCAAAAAACACAGTGCCTGCTGGATCAGAATGGCCTTGAGCTATGGATGGCGGAGTATCGCTTGGAGAACTGGAACTCCAAGTGGATGCTTAAAATCGTGAACCGCCCCAATTGTGAGAGCCAGGAGCGGCGTGATCAGCTGCAAGCGCAATTGCGTGACGAGTTTCGGTTACTTCAAGAGTTGGCTGGCTTAACCGGCGTCACCTACAGCGCGCCGCTGATTGATGACGGTGAGCTGATGGTGCTGCCAATCAGCATGCCCAAGGGCAAACCGCTCTCTCTGGTTGATCTCTCGAAGCATTCCGAGGAGTCAGCCAGGTCGACGCTGATTTCTGCCTTAACAGCAATCCAAGGCATCCATCGCCGTGGAGCCACCCTGGGCAGGGTGTCCGTTAATTCAATTTATCTAACTGATGCGGGTGAGGTTTGCTTTATCGATGTCCTGAACAACCATAGCGCTGGCGACGATATCGACCTCATCACCTCACTGTTTAAACCCTTGGTCGACACGCTTCATTGGGAAGTCTCCGGAAGCAACGATGCAGAAGGGCTGGAGACCTCAGAGCGCCTATCACAGTTGATAGCGAACCTTATGAGCGAGCGAGCTTCAACTGCACTTGCGCCATCAGGTACTCCTTTTGAGGCTGAGCCAGGAGCAGTTCTCGACAATCGTTATGAATTGGTCGAGCAAGTCGATGAGGATGCTTTCTCAAGCATCTGGCGGTCTCGCCACGTCGCTGGACGCTTCGATTGCGCGGTTCAGATCTATGACGATGCAGATGAAGTTTGGGAGCTTGTGGCTGATCAATATCATCGGCTCGCTCAGATTTATCATCCCGCACTGGAGCGGGTATTCGATCTTGCTCGAATCCCTAACAGCGATGCTTACTTCATCAGTCGAGCATGGGCGAGTGGTGAGACGCTCTTTGACCAAGCGTCAATCGGCGCCGAGGAGTTCCGGCACTGGCTGGAGCAATTACTCGCAGGACTTGGCTACCTACACCGGCTTGGGTTCACCCATAGGAACATAACCCCGCTCAACATCCTCGTGGATGGCACTCGGGCTACCTTGGTCGGCATGAGTTCCCTTCCACCCGAAGATCGTCGAGTGGGTGATCTTCGATACAAATTTCCAGGCGTTATCGAGCAGGGCTGGTCTGCTTTTGCAGACTTGTATGCACTCTGGGCGTCATTGCTGGATGGCCTACAGCCCGGTGTATTGAAGCAAGCAGGGGGCGATCTTGAACGTGCGATACAGCAAGTCACTCACCCTGCACTTAATGATGGTCTGAAAGCCAAAGTAGCGAAGTTGCTGCATGAAGGCACTGCTTTCCATGCTGATGACTACGTCGCATGGTTCGGTTTAGACGTCACTGCCCAGCAGACCAAAGAATTACCCGACGTGGTTGCCAAAAAATGGGGCATCAGCAAGGGCTACATGACGTTCTTGGTTGTGGACATGTTGAACGATCAACGACCCCGCATTCGCAGCCAATGGGTTATCGATGCGTTGAGAACCAGGCGTATACCGGGAAACAAAACCAATAAAGCCTCGATGAATGCGACGTTCAGTAGAATGAAATCCGCTGGGATTGTTGAGGAGTTCAAGACCAAACATCGACTGACTGAGGCCTTCTTGGTTGATTGGAACGCCTGTATGTAGCTGCTCCACCTCAGCAAAAAGCCCCTGCGGTCTCTCGTCAGCAGGGGCTTTTACTTTCAAGCTACTGGCAAATTACTTTGGCCGAACCGGTTAACTTTGGCGGAATGGGCAAATAACTTTGTCCGCCTCCACTAACGTTAGAAGTCCAGGTTGGACACCGCCAGGGCATTGGTCTCGATAAAGTCCCTACGCGGTTCTACGGCATCGCCCATCAGGGTATTGAAGATCTGATCAGCAGCGATCGCGTCTTCGATACGCACCTTGAGCATGCGGCGTACTTCCGGGTCCATGGTGGTTTCCCAGAGCTGATCCGGGTTCATTTCGCCGAGACCCTTATAGCGCTGAATGCTGTGGCGCTTGGTGCTTTCCGCCATCAACCAAGCTAGGGCATCCTTGAAGGTGGTTACAGCCTTCTTGCGCTCGCCACGCTGCACATAGGCCCCTTCTTCCAGCAGGCTGTTGAGTTGATCGCCCAGGGTGGTAACGGTCTTGTAGTCGTTACTGGCGAAGAAGTCGCGGTTGAAGATGATGTAGCTGGAAACCCCATGGGATACCAGTTCCACCTGCGGCAACCAGAGGTGACGCTCCTGGTCTTCGTGCAGGCTGGTTTTGTACACCAGACCGGATTTCTCCATGCCCTTGAGGCGGCCCTCGAGCAAGCCCAGCCATTGCTCCATGGCCTCTTTATCGGCCAGCTGCTCGGCTTCCACGCGCGGGATGTAGACGAAGTGCTCGGTAAGCTCTAGCGGGTACACACGGGACAAGCGGTTGAGAGTCTTCATCACCAGGCGGTAATCGTTGACCAGGCGCTCCAGCGCGCCACCCGAGAGGCCAGGGGCGCTCTCGTTGACGTGCAGGCTGGCGTCTTCCAGGGCCGACTGGGTCATGTATTCATCCATGGCCTCGTCGTCCTTGATGTACTGCTCCTGCTTGCCCTTCTTGACCTTGTACAGCGGCGGCTGGGCGATATAGATGTAGCCGCGTTCGACCAGCTCCGGCAGCTGACGGAAGAAGAAGGTCAGCAGCAGGGTACGGATGTGCGAACCGTCGACGTCGGCGTCGGTCATGATGATGATGTTGTGGTAGCGCAGCTTGTCGATGTTGTATTCATCGCGGCCAATACCACAGCCCAAGGCGGTGATCAGGGTGCCAACTTCCTGGGAAGAAATC